>Ga0070731_10001332_pt1 | contig 25886 bp, 16 predicted proteins | sample Coa_R1_2_FD_66448 | JGI IMG/M metagenome (GOLD analysis project Ga0070731, IMG submission 66448) | Surface soil microbial communities from Centralia Pennsylvania, which are recovering from an underground coalmine fire - Coalmine... | ecosystem: Environmental > Terrestrial > Soil > Unclassified ... | reverse complement strand
GTATGCGCTCGACGCTGATCGGGCTTGCCAAACGCTGGTCCGCGGATCGCGCGGATATTTCGCGCGAAGCGGCTGCGTTTTGCCGCGCGTTCAAGAAAGAAACCGAGCACGTTTCGCAGCGTGGCGCAATCCCGCTCGATTGCCTTAACGTCACCGCGCTGAAATTGCAGTCGCTCTTTGACCGCGAATTCGGCGGCTTCCGCTCGCCCGCGCCCGGTCAATTTCCCGAACCGCGCGCGCTCGAATTATGTCTCGCGCATTATGCGCGCACGGGCGACGCGAAGAGTCTCGAAGTGGTCGAAGTCACGCTCGAGCGGATGCTCAACGGCGGCATCTACGATCAACTCGAAGGCGGCTTTCACCGCTTCACTTCGGACAAACGCTGGCTCGCGCCGCGCTTTGAAAAAATGCCGCTGCTCAACGCCGAATTCATCGCGCTGCTGCTGCACACGTGGCAGGCCACCGGCACGGCGCGCTACCGCGACGCGGCCGAAGAGTGCCTCGCATTTTGGCGCAACGAATTGGACGCAAACGGAAAATTCTTCTGCGCGTCGATCGCGCCCGAAGTTCATTCGTACGAAGACGGCGCGTACTACACGTGGTCCTTGCGCGAATTGGAATTGCTCTTCGCCGACGACCCGCAAGACCTGCGCTTTGCGCGTCTTTATTTTGGCGTCGATGAAATCGGCAACCAAACCCATACTGCGCCCGACCGCAACGTCCTGCACGTGGCCATGCCGCTTCACGACGTGGCGCGCGCGATGAACATTGGCGTGGACGCCGCGCGCAAGCGGCTTGAACGCGTGCGCAACCGTCTGCGCGCCGCGCGCGCCGAACGCCCGCGCCCGCCGCGCGACACCACGCCCCTGTGCGACGCCAACGCCATGCTCGCCGCCGCGTTCATCGAAGGCGGGCGCCTTTTGGGCCGCGACGAACTCACGGCGCAGGGCCTCAAAACGCTGCACGCCATTGTGACGGAGCGCGTCACCGATCTCGACACGCCGCGGCCGGTCCGCCATGTGCTCACCGATCCCGCATCGCCGGCACTAGCCTTTGACGAAGCCGCGCGCGCGTGGGCCTGCGTGCAGGCGTACGAAACCACGAGTGACGCGAGTTACAAACAGCTTGCGATCGAGGCGCTCGACCGCCTCGACCGCGATTACCGCGACCAGCTTGACGGCGGCTACATCGAACGCAGTTTCAAAGCGCCGCCCGATTTTGCGAAGCTGCTCAACTGGCGCACGAAAAGTATTCAGGATACCAGCGAACCGTCGAGCAACGGCCTGATCGCGCAGCTTTTCGCGCGGCTCTATGCGCTCACTGGCGAAGTCGCCTTTAAGGAGCGCGCTCAAGGCGCGCTCGAATCGGTCGGTGCTGCGTTCAAGGCGCCCAGCCCGTACACCGCCACGCTGGCTGCCGCCGCGGACGCTGTACAGCACGGTGTCGTGCGCATTAAAATCATCGGGCGCGAGAAGGACCCGGTTACGACCGCGATGCTTTCGTTGGCCAATGCGCGATATTATCCGTGGAAAACGGTGATGCGTTTCGACAACGCTGACGCATCTGGCGAAACGGTCGCCGCGAATCGAGAAAAGCCGTGGGCGATAATCGAGACGCAAGGGGAGAAGCGAGTCGCCGCAACGCTTGAGGAGTTGAATAAAATTCTCCGCGAAGCGCTGCAAGCGAAACGGTGAAATGCGGAAGACGTGCCGGCTTCCTTCGGATAACGTTCATTCCCATTCTGGAAAATCAGTGTATCCTATTTCTGTTCGTCATCCTTGCGGAAAGGGAAGCATCTTGATTCCGATGGAGTCTGGCGAGGGTGCCAGCAACCCGACGCACGGCCGCACCGAACTCACCGGCCCCGGCTCGCATTCGCCTGCCGCCAAGGTTCCGCCGCAACTTGTCAATCATCCGCGCTACCGCGTTATCAATCTGCTGGGTGAAGGCGGCATGGGCGCGGTGTATCTGGCCGAGCACATCAAGATGGAAAGGCGCGTGGCGCTGAAGGTCATGCGTGCCGATCTGGTCAGCGACGCCTCGCATGTGCAGCGTTTTCAGCAGGAAGTGCGCGCGGCATCGAAGCTGTCGCATCCAAACATCGTTACAGCGTATGACGCGGACGAAGCCGGCTCCGGCGCGAACACGGTTCATTTTCTAGTGATGGAATTTGTCGAAGGTGAAACGTTATTGGATTACGTGCGGCGGCGCGAGCAGATCCCGGTTGCCGAGGCGTGCGAGTGTGTGCGCCAGGCGGCGCTGGGCTTGCAGCATGCCTTCGAGCAGGGCATGGTGCACCGCGACATCAAGCCCGCGAATTTGATCCGCTCGGCCAAAGGCGAAATCAAAATCCTCGACTTCGGCCTCGCGCGCCTGGCGCTTGAGCGCGGCAGCACGGCGCCCGCGCCACTCACCAATGAAGGCATGGTCATGGGCACCGTCGATTACATGGCGCCCGAACAGGCCGGCGATTCGCACGGCGTGGACATTCGCGCGGACATTTACAGCCTCGGCTGCACGCTCTACCAATTGCTTGCCGGCTGCGTACCCTTTCCGGACGGCGCCGTCGCGGCGCGGCTTGTCCAGCACGCCACGCGCGCGCCCCAAGATGTACGGAAATTCCGGCCGGACGTACCCGCCGGGCTGGGCGCCGCGCTGAAAAAAATGCTCGCGAAAAAACCGTCCGACCGTTTCGCGACGCCCGCGGATGTCGCCGCCGCGATGGAACCTTTCGCCAATCTTGCCGCCGGCACAACGATTGACGCGCGCCCGCGGACGCTTCCCAGTCCGCTCGCACACCCCTCGGTCTCGCGAAAGATAGCGTTATGGGGCGGCGCCTGCGTTGCCATTTTGATTGCGATGGGATTTAGCGCGTGGAAATTGTTCGGCTCGAAGCGAGACAATGCATCTTCGGGGACTGTCACAGCGGCGGCGCCCGCGCCATTGCCCTTAACAACATCCGCCAATACCGCGCCCGCCGTTTCGAACGCCGCTGCGAAACCAACCACCACCGCCGCCCCGGCAACCGTGCCAAGCGCCTCTGCGGGCGCCGGACAAACGACCAAGCCCGCCGTCACCGCTCCGCCTCCGTTGCAGGGCAATTCCGAGAACAAACCGCCCACGACGGGAGCTGCCAACACGCCGCGTCCCGCGCCGGCGAACATGGTTGAAGAAGGCGAAGAGAACGACAAGGAAGCGGCACTCTACGATAACCCCGGCGCGGCGGTCAAGTCGGAGAAGGACTATTCCGAAGCCCACGGCCTCGCCAAGGGCGCGTTCTCCTCCTGGCTGGAAGGCCTCCGCGCAAAGGAGATGATCCCCATCGTCATGAATGCCCAGGCCGGCCCCAGCGATCCGCGTTTCAACGCCATCGCCGTCAAAGACCCGCGCTCGAAGAACATGCAGATCGAATTCGACATGGCCATGAGCGCGCGCGAATTGCCGGCCACCGGGCACCTCTGGCTGAGCTGCCTTTACGTCGTGGGCGACGCCATCAAGCGCGCGCGCATCCTGATGTCCGACCGGCGACTGGGCACGCATTGGATGGGCCCCGTGGAGTCGATGAAAGAACGGCTGGCCGAGCACGCCGGCCAGCACCAGCACCGCCCCGTGAACATTTCCGCGGCGCAATTGCCCGGCGGCTTCAACCGCGAAACCGCGAAATTCGGCGCGGGTAAATTGAATTGGGAAGTGCATGCCGAAGTGCCCCAGGAAAAGATTCGCGCCCTGGAAGCTGAAATCCGCCGCCGCGGCTGGCGTCCCGAAATCGTCGAGCCCTACGGCTACGGCGACACCTACCACTTCACTGTGCAGGAAGTCGAAAATCCGCAAAAGATCGAATGGTCGATGCTCTTCGACATTTCGCGGCCTCAATTCGAAACGGCGTTGAAGGACAAAGCCAAAAACAACATGCGCCCGATCTGGATCGGCTCGTGGGGGACGCTGGACAATCCGCGTTATACGGCGATATGGGTGCAGATGGCGACTCATTGAAACTTGAATTTCTATTTTTTCTCGAACAAAGCACCTGCGAATCGTGATAACATTCCCGGTGCATCGTCAAGGGGGCATCCGATGAAAAACCTTTCCAAATCCACCCGCCGCCAGGCACTCGCCGCCGCCGGCACGGCCGCTGCAAGCTTTTTTGTCCTGCGCAACCTGCGCGCGGACGATGACAAGACGCCCGCGAAGATCAACGGCAACATCAACCAATCGCTGTGCAAGTGGTGCTACGCCAAAATTCCGTTCGAGACGCTTGGCCCTGCCGCGAAGAAATTCGGGTATAAGTCGATCGAACTGCTCACGCCGGAACAGTACGCGCAAGTCAAGCCGTTCGGGCTGACCTGCGCGATGCTCAGCGGCATCGGCAGCATCCCCAAGAATTGGAATCGCAAAGAGAATCACGCGGAGCTCGAAAAGAAGGGGCGCGAGCTAATTGATTTCGCAGCCGCCGAGAACCTGCCGAACGTGATCACTTTCTCCGGCAACCGCGACAAAATGCCTGACGATGAAGGGCTGGAGAATTGCGCGGAAGGCTTGAAGAAACTGATGAGCTACGCGGAAGAAAAGAAAGTCACCGTCGTGATGGAACTCCTCAACAGCAAAGTCAACCATCCCGATTACATGTGCGATCATACCGCGTGGGGCGTGAAGCTCTGCAAGAAAATCGGCAGCGAACGCTTCAAACTGCTCTACGACATTTACCACATGCAGATCATGGAAGGCGACGTGATTCGCACGCTGAAAGAGAACAAAGACTACATCGCGCACTATCATACCGGCGGCGTGCCCGGCCGCGCGGAGATTGACGAGGGACAGGAACTGTATTATCCGGCGATCATGAAAGCGATTTTGGGGACGAAGTACACGGGATTCGTCGCGCAGGAATTCATTCCGAAGCGCGACCCGCTCACGTCGCTGGGGCAGGCGTTTAAGATTTGCGATGTGTAAAAAAACGAGTGCTGAGTGCTAAGCGCGATGTTCTGATTCCTCACTTCCATTTTCTCCATTCGATTGCGGCACACGGGTTGCGGCTTTCAAATAGAAGAAGAAGAAGGAGATCAGAATCATGTCAGCGACTCGAACTGGAACCATGCGCACGAAAGGCAACAGCCGAAGCAAATTCGCGACGCGCTCGCGAGGCAAAGCGCGGCGCACGCAGATGACGACGAAGAAACGCAAGCAGGTGCTTGCGGAACCGGATGTGATTCATATGGGGCCGATGGACGCCGACGAAGATATCTTCGCGCACAACAAGCCCGCGGCGCCAGCTATTTAAATCTGGCGACGATCCAGAAAATCAGCGACACGACGACGGAGATCGCCAAGCAGGTGACCCACGGAAAGTAATACGTGTAGTCTTTGCCTTCGACTTTGATGTCGCCGGGCAATCGGCCAAAGAACGGAACCCTGCCGAAAACCAGCACTACGCCGCCAAGCGCTGAAATCAGCAGCCCGACGACCAGCAGACTCTTTCCGACATTCAACGAATCCATGCTTGAAGCCTCGCTCAATTTCGAGCCTGCCCCCGTCGCTGGCTGATAACGCAAATCTCGCTCCCACGGCTCACTTTCTTTCCGTTTGCACGATTAATTCCATGAACCTCACCCTGACTCCTGACCCCTGACACCTGACTCCTGACCCCTGACTCCTGAAGTTACGCCTCTTGCACCATCCTTGACGCAAACAAATAATCGATCCACAGCGACGTCAATTTCTCCGCGGTGCTATTTTGGCGCAATCGCGCGGAAAGATTCTTAAAGTCGACGGCATCCAGTTCCTGATCCTGATTAAAGCACGAAAACACGAACGATTCCTTGCCCGTCGCGGGATCGACGTGCCGCTGCAAACATTGCGCGCAAATTTCCTTCATCATGCACTGCATCGGCGAATTGATCGAGCCAATCGCCTTCGCGGATTCCGGCAGTTCGCAAGCCAGCGTGGTGCGGCGAGCGGTCTTCACCGCGTCCATCATGTTATTCGAACCGATAGTGATGATGCGCTGCACTTCGCTGATCGGAATCGTTATCGGCCCAAGCTTGCCCGTCGTGTAGGCTTCCATCGCTTGCACGATCGTCCCGACGAAACTGCGATCCTGCGGGCGGCGAGGAGGAATTTGCGGCGCGGTGTCGGTGCTCCACACAACCAGATCGCACGCGCGCTCGACTTCGTTGCGCTTGAACAGATCGTCGGCGTGTTTGTAGCCGGCGAAATACAGCACGCGGTTGTTCTTCGTTTTCAGCGCCGCCGCAATCGAAAACAACACCGCGTTGCCCAATCCGCCGCCGGCGAGCAGCACAGTTTCGTTCTCGGGGATTTCGGTTGGCGTGCCAGTCGGACCCATCACGACCACGTCCTCGCCCGGTTCAAGCAGCGCGCATATGCGGCTTGATCCGCCCATTTCGAGCACAATCATCGAAAGCAATCCGCGCTGCTTGTCCACCCACGCGCCGGTAAGCGCGATGCCTTCCATCGCCAGCAGAAATCCCGCGGCGCGCTCCGCGTAATTCTCGAAATTCTGCAAGCGATAAAATTGACCCGGCTGAAAATTCCGCGCCGCCAGCGGGGCGTGAACGACGACTTCGACGATATTCTTTGTCAACCGCACGACATCCACGACGGTGGCCTTGATCTCATCATCGATCACTTCCGCAAAGCGCACCCAGTCCAACTCGCGGTCCGACTGTTCGGCCGGCGCGAGTTGAACGATGTCTTTCGAAAATGCGCGCGCCACCTCTTTGTGGCCATGCTTCGCCGACGCCATTGCTTTCACGACATTACCCGCGTAGGTCGGATGATTGTCGCCGTAGAACGAAATCAGCTTTCCGTCTTTCTGATACGACGTAAAGAACCCGACTTCGCCGCGCGATTTCACCGGTTCTAATTTCCATCCTTCGCCCGCATCGACCAGTTTGTGCCCGCGATAAAATTCCTTCGCATCATCCATCGCGAAGGTGCCCGGATATTCGCGCTCGTACGTCGCATTCGGATGCGTCCCAGCGGCGACCATCACCGCCTTCGCCGGCATGGTCACGAACTGTCCCGTGCTGCTCCACTTTCCGTTCTCAACTTTTTGCAATTCAAATTTCACAGCGGAAACCGCGCCGCTTTCGCCGGGGATAAATTCCACCGGATTAAGACAATCGGCGAAACCAATTCCCTCCTCGAGCGCCTTCACCACTTCCTCGTGATTCAAGCGATACGCCGGCGAATCCTGCAAGCGTTTTCGATACGCGATTGTCACGCCGCCCCATTCGCGAATCAGCCGGTTGAAATCCGGCGCGCGCCCCGCTGCCGCTGCCGCCGCGCGTTCGGTGCGCACCGCGCGGCCGTGACGAATCCAAGTGTCAAGCGTCCCCGCTTCTTCCACATCGAATTTCGCGCGAATCTGCGCTTCGCCCAATTTTGCCGCAATGCGCTCGTAGCGTTCGAGCGTTTTTTCGACTTGAACGATGTAATACGCCTGCAATTCCGTCGCCGTGTCGATCGCGGTCAATCCGCCGCCGATCACAATCGCCGGCAGTTGCACTTGCAGATTTCCCAAACTCGTTTTGCGATAAATGCCCGTGCCCTGCAAGCCCATCAAGAAATCAGACGCCGCGCGCACGCCCCGCACGAGATTGTTCTTCACGCTCGCCAGTGTCGGCCGCCCCGCGCCCGTGGCGAGGGCGATGTGATCGAAGCCCAGGCGCCAGCAGTCCTCAATCGTCAGCGTCCCGCCGAAACGCACTCCGCTGTAGAGCCTGAATTTTTTGCGGCGCATCAAGACGATGTAGTTGATGTCGAGAAAATTTTTGTCCCAGCGCACCGTGATGCCGTATTCGGACACTCCACCGAATCCGAGAATTACGCGCTGGTCGAGCGGCCCCGTCACTTCATTAATATCCTTGATCGGCAGCGGCACGCGCCGTTTCGCGCCGCGCATGCGCTTCGAGAGCGGCTCGACTTTCAGGCCTTCGATGCCGACGACGCCGAATCCTTCATTCAGCAGATAATGCGCCAGCGTGTATCCCGCCGGACCCATGCCGACGACAAGGATTTTCTTGCCGTTATAGGGCAGCGGATAAGGCCGTCGCACATTCAACGGATTCCAGCGCGTCAGCAGCGAATAAATTTCGAAACCGTACGGCAGATTCAGCACATCCGTCAAAATGCGCGTCTCGGCTTGCGGAATGTTGACCGGCGTCTGCTTTTGAAAAATGCACGACTTCATGCAATCGTTGCAGATGCGGTGCCCAGTCCCCGCGCAAAGCGGATTGTCGATCATAACCATCGCCAGAGCCGCGATCGCGTGCCCTTCGCGCTTGAGCAGATGCGCTTCGGAGATTTTTTCATCGAGCGGACAGCCGTCGAGCGAAATGCCGAGTGGATTCTTCTGTATCTTTCCGTCCGCGGCGTTCAATCCGCACGAACATGAATCTTTCCCGCGCGGGTGGCAGATCAGACAATAATGCATCTCGCCCAGAGCTTGCCGCTCGCTGAAGCGCTTGTCGGTCAAATCGAATCCGTCGCGGTTTCGCCGTGTCTCGTCCGGCCCGTGAAACAGAGTCGGGTTATTACCGCTGTCGAATTTGCGCTCGACCAAATTTTCGTAATCCATTTTCTCAGGACGCACCAGCAGCACCCACTTGCGCGCGCGCTTTTTCACCACGGGATGAAAACTCAGCGCGCGTCCCCACGCAACCACCGGCTCGAATTTCTTCGACATGCCCGCGCGCGCACCGGCCGCCGCGCGCTCAGCCTGCTTCTCCAGCGCCAGCGCCACATGCGCAAATTCGCGCTCCGGATCGGTCGCCAAACTTCCATCGGGCACAATCTCATCGACGATCAAACGATACGCGCCCTCGAGCGCATTCAAATCAAGCGCCGCGATTTCCGTTTCGGAAGGCTCCGGTTTCCACACGCGCCGCTCCATGAATTTCTTGCGGCATTCTAAAATCACCTGATCCGCCAGCGCGCGCGAATCCAATTCCTCCACCGCTTCGTCAATGTGAAAAATCTTTGCGATGAACGAACCCAACTGGCGGCCCGCGGCGATCAGCGTCTCCGTGTAATTTGCCGAAAGCGCGCCGTTTTCAGCGGTTGCGCGCAATTCTTTCAGGCGCTCGACCAATGCCGGATCTTGCTGCGCGATCTCTTCGAGAAAAAGCGCGTCGAGCGCCATCAATCGGCGCACGCGGTTGAGATCGGCGAATCGAAAGCCCGAAATTCCCAGCGGAAAATTCCACGTGGACGCTTCTTCTTTGGTGCTGGGAAGGTGGACATAGGTCATCATGAACGATACCTCATCGCTGTCGGAAAATTCCATTCGGCGCAAAAGCCACTCTACGATAACACTTGGCGTGCCATCGAAAAGTTTCAATCGCAATTGCGCAAGCCAATGGCTGCAGTGATGTAAGAAATCGGGCGCGAAATGAACAGTGCGAAATTTGACAATCCATTCGCAACTTTTGGAACCCGTGGTGCAGGCGTCCCGCCTGCACAGCCTGATTTATTGCGCCACAAAGATATTCTCTCGCGCCTGCTCCCACTCCGCGCCCTGTTTGTACAATTTCAAATAACGCTCGCCGCCAAACGCGCCGTGTGCTTTCAGCAGCACCGATTGCAGCGAGTGCTTCACTTTTTTGCTGCGTTCATACGGCCATTCTTTCGTCAGATCCTCCGCGTACGGGATCAGAAAATCGAGGGCTTTGCGCACGCTTGCGCCGTCCTTCGTTTCATAATGCAGCACATCGACCCCAACGTGTTCTCCCAGCGTTGCGAGCGCGAACCACGCTTCGACATTGAATTTCGAATACCCGAACGAATCTTCGCGCGCCAGTTCGAGCGGCTGCGAGCCGTCCGGCTTGATCTGCGCGGCGATGCGATTTTCGAGCGCCGCCTGGATCGTCTTTTTCGCGAAATCCGTTTCGCCTAAAAACAGCGCGTAATGAACCATCTGGTTGTCGTAGAACGTTCCGTGATTGTTCTTCGCGTTCGATTCATCCTTGCCGTTTTTGCTCGTGCGCGACCAATCGAAAAACGCGCGCATCCATTGCTTGAATCCAACGCGATCCTGAGCGCTCCAACTCTTTGAGCCTTCGAGCAAACTCGCCGCGTCGCAGCAGAATTTCAAACTGCGGCTCTCGATCATACCCGTCCCGCGCCCCGTGTTCACGCCGGGCACGGCCTGTGCATAATCGAAATTCGGACTCATTTTCGTCTCCGCGTCGATGAAAAACACGCGCAATAATTTCGCCGCATGCTCCGCGTACTTTTCGTCGCCCGTAAAATAAAACGCGAACGCCAGCGTTTCTGCGTTGCCCGCGACTCGCCCCAATCGCGGCGAATCCGAAAATTCATTGTGGCTTTCCGGATTGCGCTGCCCGTCTTTGCGAATGTATGGGAGGCCATCCTTCTTCGTGGGGTCCGGCCAGAAATACGGAGCCGTGCTGAAATAATCGTGCTTGTCGCCGCTCGGACCTGCCTTTGGCTTGTCCATCACCGAGACCGGCTTGACGCTCAACGCTTTCTCCGCGTCCGCGAGCAGTTTGTTGAATGCAGGCTGAAGCGCGGCGTCCATTGCTGTGAAACGCGCCTTTGCTTTGGCCAGCGCACCGGGACTGACGCTGTAGATGCGCGGCGCGGACTCCTCCGCGCAGACGCTTACAAAAATCAAAAGTGCCGCGACAATCGCGCCAGTTTTTTGCGTCATTTGAATTTCCTCGTTTTGCTAAGGCGCATTCGAAAACAGCAGCGTCCCAAACCCCACGCAATCTGGCCCCGGCCCCGCGCCTTCGGGACGAATCTTCTCCGCGGCCTGTTTTGTGAACGGCGCGTCGACCTTTCGGCGATTGACATAGTGATTCATCACCATCTCATACACCGGCCGAAATCGCCCGCGTCCCTGCGCCGAAATGGTCTTCCAATTGTTCACGCCGGTCGTGTCTTTGTATTGAATGAACGGCACATCGTTGCCGAGATTGTATTTCGCCGTGTATTCGAAACCCTTCAGCAAGCGGTTGTCGTCGGCGCCGTACATGTCGAGGCCCTGATGCCAGCCGATTTCGCATGCCTCGGCGAGCAGGCCAAGGCCAAGTTGCGTGTGCTGCTGGTCGCGCCCGCTCTCCTGGCATTGGCCGGTTTCGTTGATGATGTAATGCGTCAGCCGTCCGTTTCCCGATCCAGATTGAAAATACTCAACCGCGCGATTGAACATCGCACGGTCCTCGCAGAACACGCTGATCGCCATGTTGGTCTTGATGCACGCGCCGTCCCAATTGCCGTTGGCGAATGTCGCGAAATCTTTGAGCGGCGGATAAATGACTTTGTTGAGCATTTTCTGAAATTGCTGGATGTCAGCGTCGCTCCATTTTTGGTACGTGTATCGAATCAGTTCGGCGGCGCTGACAAATTTGAACCCGTTCAGGCCCGCCGAAAGTTGAAGGTCGTGACCGTCCATCTTTTTGAGCGTTCCGCTCCACGCGTTCAGAATTTCAACTGCCTTTTCCGCGTGCGCCTCTTCGCCGGTGATGCACCACATCAGAGCATTCTGATACGCCGCGTTTCCGTCCTGAACCATCTCATCGTTGTGAACACTGCCGCGCGGATCGCGCGTGACCGATTCGAACGGCCCGCGCATTTTCCACGTTGCGCTCGACTGCGGATGGGTTTTCAATCTCTCGAAGCCGCTCTTCCAAGGTTCCTCGCCGGCGGCGAGTTCCTGTTTGATCAATTCCAAATCGGCGCGGGTGTGCAGAATTCCCGGATGCACAAACGCCTTGCCGTCCGCAAGCCGCAGCGTTTCGCTCGCTGCGACGCACGGGCTTGCCGCCACCAACACGGTCACGAGCAAATGAAGGGCACGCATTTCGCGCGCAGAGTAAAAGCGCGGCGAATTCTCGTCAAGACGATTCACGCGATAGAAAATTGGCGCAGCCTCGGATAAACTTTCGCGAAACACACGAAAGCGGAATTCGTTGTCCAATGAGCATCCATGCAGGCGCGATCATTTCAAAAGATGCGATCCTCGGCGAGAACGTCACCGTCGGTGCGTTCGCGACAATCGAGGCCGGCGTCACGGTCGGCGATGGCTGCGTGATTCGCGAGCGCGCACAGCTTTGCACGGGTACGACGCTTGGCAAAACCTGCCGCGTGCACATGAACGCAATCGTCGGGCATACGCCGCAGGATTTTGCGTACAAGGGCGGGCCGATTCGCACGATTCTCGGCGAAAACGTGGTCGTGCGCGAGAACGCGACGATTCACGGCTCGGCTGGCGAGAGCGGCACGCTCGTCGGCGACAACAGCTACTTGATGGTCGGCAGCCACGTTGCGCACGATTGCAAACTCGGCCGCGGCGTGATCCTTGCGAATGGCGCGCTGCTCGCCGGCCACGTGCAGGTAGATGACGGCGCGTTTGTGTCGGGTAATGTGGTGATTCACCAGTTCGTGCGCATCGGCAGTTTGGCGATGCTTTCGGGCGGTTCGCGTTTTGGGATGGATGTGCCGCCGTATTTGATCGGCGACGGCGCGAACGCGGTGACGTTCCTGAATGTCGTCGGCCTGCGTCGCGCGGCGTGGCTCAACGAGGACGATCGGCGAGAAATTAAAGGTGCTTACAAAATCCTTTATCGCAGCGGGCTCGATTTGCCCGACGCACTCCAGCGCCTCGAATCCGATTTCAAAAGTGCCGCGGTGAAACATTGGGTCGATTTTTTCCGCACGCCAACCAAGCGAGGCTTCTGCCGCTATTCGACGGGCGGGCGGCGGCGGGAGCAGGAATAAATGCAAAATTCAAAATTCAAAATGCAAAATTGAACGACGGCGAGACCGCTAAGCAGGTCGCTCGCCGGTGTCTGACTCCGAAATTATTTCCCAGAAATAATTCCCACGTCGATGTACTGGCCTCCCGCGTTCTGGTGGCAGTGCACGGCGATCACGTTCTTCCCTTTTTGCAGCGCCTTCTTCCCTTCGGGCGTGATTTCGAATTCGGTGTATTGGGCGACGTACCCCTTGGCTTTCGCGGCCAAAACGCCATTCAGGTATACTTCGAAATCGTCGTCGTGATGCGCAAGCAGCATCGCGTTGTCGAAGTTTTCTTCCGCGATCTCAGCCGTGCGCCGAATCCAGATGTCGTTCGTGTTCCAAACCGTGCGGACTTTCGCGCCGGGAGTGATGTCGGTGCCGAATCCCGCTGGACCTTCCTTCCATTTTGAATCGTCGAAATCGGATTTGAGCCACTCGTCGGCAGGTTTTTCCGTGGTGTAGCGCCAGGTGTGCGCCTCCTTCTGAGAAGTCGGCACAAGCTCCGTGATTCTGTACGCGCCCAATTCGCCCTTGTTCGCGGCGGCGATGCGCTTGGCGTCGCCTTTCATCACTCGGTCGTACGTCAGCAGCCCGTTCGATTCCGTTTCGACATCCGTGATTTGCGTGTAAACCGCAGCACTCAAGCCCGCGTCCTGCACCAACCCGTACGTCTTCCGCAGCAGCGTTTCGTAACGCTTGGTCAAGCCATCGGCATCTTTTTGAAGCCCATTGTAGCCCCAATTTTTGTTGCTCTTCACCCACTGATGCCCCTCGACGGCCAGCCCCACGCCGCCGAATTCGCCCAGCACCGCCGCGCGCGTCTCCTCCCATTTCGGCGCGCCCGGCCCGGGGTAGTTGTGCATGTCGATCACGTCGCCGCATTTCTTGTCCGTCCAGCCGCTGGCATTGTTGACGAGGCGCGACGGATCGAATTTCTTGGTCCACTCCGTGATGCGTTCCGTGTCGTACTGCCCCCAGCCTTCGTTGAAGACGACCCACATCACAATGCACGGATGGCTGCGCAGATTTTCGATCATGCGCTGCAATTCGAGTTCGTGTTGCTTCTTGCCTTCGTCCGAACGGTCGCCGCGTTTGCCCGCCGCGTGCTCGCCGCTGGGCATGTCCTGCCAGACGAGCACGCCGAGTTTGTCGGCCCAATAATACCAGCGCTGCGGCTCGACTTTGACGTGCTTGCGAATCATGTTGAAGCCGAGTTCTTTCGTCACTTCGATATCGAACTTCAGCGCGGCGTCCGTCGGCGCTGTGTACAAACCGTCCGGCCAGAAACCCTGATCGAGCGGCCCCATTTGGAAGAGGAATTTGTCGTTGAGCATCAGCTTGGTGATGCCGTTGTCTTTACCGAGGGCGATTTTGCGCATGGCGAAGTAGCTTTTGACGGAATCGACGTTGCCGCCGACGCGAAGAGTCAACATGAGATCGTAGAGCTTAGGTGACGATGGACTCCACAATTCAAGCGCTTTGGCATCGAGCATGAAGGACGCGTTTGTGTCGGTGACCATCGATGGAGGCTTCATAGCCTCATTCCCGGGCACATCGACGGTCAAAGTTACCTGAGCAGGGTCTCCTGCGAATTCAAGGTCAAGTTTCAGCGTCTTTTTATCGGCGTCCGGAGTGAGAACAATGTTCTTGATATACGTCTTCGGTACCGGTTCCAGCCACACCGTCTGCCAAATCCCCGTCGATGGCAGATAAAAAATCCCGCCCGGATTGGTCACCTGTTTCCCGCGCGGCTGCTCGCCTTTGTTCGCGGGATTGTAGGCGGTGACGACCAGTTCGTTCGCGCCGGCCCTCAGCGCATCGGTGATGTCGTAACTGAACGGATCGTAGCCGCCTTGATGCGTGCCGAGATTTTTGCCGTTCACAAAAACGCTCGACTCCCAATTCACCGCGCCGAAATGCAGCAGCACGCGCTGGCCGGCCCAGTCGGCAGGCGTATCAAACGTGCGCCGGTACGCGATGCGCTCGGTACGTTTCATCACGCCGCTGAGCGCCGATTCGACGGGGTAGGGGACAAGGATTTGATCGGGCAGTTCCTTGCCGATGGGCGGCGTCTTCGCTTCGTCGGCGTCCTTGACGAGTTGATACTGCCAGAGGCCGTTGAGGTTCATCCATTTTTCGCGGACCATTTGCGGGCGGGGGTAGTCGGGCGGCGGATTGTCGGGTTTGACATCGGCGGCCCATTTGGTCATCAACGGGCCGGCGGCGGGTTTCCATTCGGCGCGGAGGGAAAGGGTGACGAACGACAATACAATGAGAGCAGCGGCGAGTCGGCGCATGGCAATCTCCAATTAAATTCTCTTGCTCGGCGTCTTCGGATTATATGCGCAGTTCAATCGTCGCGCGCGCAAAAAAGCAAAAGTAGAACGGAGCTCCGCTCCGTTCAGTTCCCGCGGCGGACAGAAGCTCCGCTCCGTTCAAGCGCGCCTCGGAAGAGAGCCGTGCTTTGCGTTTTATGCGGGGATTCGGTTTGCAGCCTGAACGGAGCGGAGCTCCGTTCTACGAATGCTGAACGAAGCGGAGCTTCGTTCTACTTGTTCTTGTCCCAATCGAAGCGCCAGCCTGACTGCTCCCATTCCGGACGAATCCAACGAGGGCAGGCCGCACCAGCTAAGTGCGCTTTCGTGGGATTTGCGCCGATGTATTGCACGATACGGTACAAATGCTCCTCGTCGCGAACGATCCGATCGAAGCTTTCGTCCTGCCAGATTTTTCCAGAAGTTCCATTCAACCGATTAATTTCGAGCGCGGAATGCACTTTTATCGACTGCAGAATTTTCTCGAGCGAAAAATCACATTGGGTCGGCTTTACAATCAAATGTACGTGATTGGGCATAATGACGTAACATCCCAATTCGTATCTTGCATTATCGAAGTGATGAAACGCATCGGAAACAATTTTCGCAACACGGGTATCGCGCATTAAACAACTTCCCATTCCTTGATCCAGCCACGCCTCTATCCGACGCATGACTTCCAACGCCAGTTCTTCCTTCTGTGCCTTCGAAAATGGCAGCGGCCGATTCTTCATCCATTCGTTCCGATATGATTCCAACTCGTCCAATTTGCTTTGTGGCAGGGAATCGCATAGGCGAAACGTCACAAAATAAGTCACGCCGTCTTGACGCCAATGAGGCAAATTGCGTTCATACATGGTCACTGGCAGATCGGAACGAAGGCCCTGAAATCCCGGTGGACCCAGCAAATTCCACATTGCATGATCCCTTGATATGTAGAACGGAGCTCCGCTCCGTTCGCGTTTGCGCACTGTCCTCACGCATATACACAATGCGTGCGCTCACCGCAAGCTCGCACTTGAACGGAGCGAAGCTCCGTTCTACGAACGAAACCATGCCTGAACAGAAGTAGAACGGAGCTCCGCTCCGTTCCGGTACGCGAACTGATCTCACGCATCTACACAACGCATGCGTTCACCGCAAGCTCGCGCCTGAACGGAGCGGAGCTCCATTCTACTCAAACACCTTCCCCTTATATGGACACAATTCCACGATCGGACACCCCCCGCACCGCGGCGTCGGCGCTTTGCAAAATTTCCGCCCCAGCAGAATCATCTCGTGTCCCAGTGAGGTCCAGCGCTCCTTCGGAAAAATGCGCATCAAATCCTGCTCGACTTTCACCGGATCCGTGTTCTTTGTCAGTCCCAACCGCCGGCTGATGCGGCCGACGTGCGTGTCTACCACCATGCCTGGCACATTGAACGCATTCCCCAGCACCACGTTCGCCGTCTTGCGCCCGACGCCGTGCAGCGCGTGCAGCGCTTCCAAATCGTCCGGCACTTTGCCGGCGTGCAGCGCGACGATGTCCTTGCACGCCTCGCGGATCGACTTGGCTTTGCTGCGGAAAAAGCCGGTCGATTGAATCAGCTTCTCCAACTCCGCCGGATCGCTGTTCGCAAAATCGGCGGCGGTTTTGTAGCGCGCGAAGAGCGCCGGAGTGACCATGTTCACGCGCGCGTCGGTGCATTGCGCGGAAAGAATCGTCGCAATCAGCAATTGCAGCGGATTCGCGTAATTGAGCGAACACTTTGCATCGGAAAACGCGACGCGTAAGGCGATGTCGATTTTTTTCGCGCGCGCGACGAGTTGCGGGGAGAGGGCCCTGAGTTTGGGTTTCATTTAAAATCTCGTTCTGTTCGCAAAGTCAAAATTCATCGCAGATAAACGCAGATAAACGCGGATGTGCGCAGATAAATTTTAAGCGTCGATTTCAGCAGGGTTCGTAGGACGGGCTGCCAGCCCGTCGATCGCTCAATACGCCAAACCGGACGGGCTGGCAGCCCGTCCTACTGAAATACGCTCAAAAGAAATCTGCGTTCATTTGCGTTTATCCGCGATGAATCTTGAATTTCGAATACATAAATCGCGTTGGATGAAATCACGCGTGCTCCGCCTGCATGACTTCCGCCGGCAGCGTGCGGCCCATGGCTTGCGCTTTCTTGAATTGTGCTTCCGCTTCCTTAGTCATGCCCATGCCCAGCGCTACATAGCCAAGCTGCTCGACGACCGCGCCGTTTTCAGGCTCCAGCGCCAGCGCGCCGTCGAAGGCGACTTTCGCCGCGGAGGCGTTGCCCTGCAGCGCGGAGAAATAGGCGATGAACAACTGCGGCGCGGCGGCTTCGGGATTGTGCTGCGCCGCGCGCTGGAACATGCCCAGCGCTTCGTTGTCGTTGCCGGCTTTGATCAGCGCCAGCGCCAGATCGAAATAACATTCCGCGAGAGGCCGCGGCGCGGGGTGCGCGGCTTTCAGCGCCTCCAGGCCCTTCTTTGCCGACGTTTCCAGCAACGTGATGCGTTTGCGCCCGCGCTCGGCGGCAACCGGCGCGGGGTCTGAAGTGACGTGCGCGAACCAGTCCTTCGCGGCTTTGAGATTGCCGCGGCGCGCGGCGATCGCGCCCAGCAGCGCATTCGCTTCCGGATTCGAGGAGTCGAGCTGATTAGCGCGCGTGAGCGCCTGCTCGGCTTCATTGATTTTTCCGCGCCGCGCGTACGTCGCGCCTCTGCGCAGATGCGCCAGCGCATAATTCGGCAGGTTGTCCAGCGCGTTGTTGTACGCGGCCAGCGCTTCGTCCAGTTTCCCCAGCGCCGTCAGCGCGTCGCCCAGCGAAAGGTACACCTGCGGCTGCTGCGTTTTGTGGGCCAGCGATGCGCGAAAATAATTGACGGCCTCCTCGTTGCGGTCGAGCTGTTGGAGCGCCAGCGCCAAATTCGCTTCCGCCGCGTGCCAGCCCGGGAAGCGCCGCACGGCTTCCTGCAGCGCTTCGCAGGCTTCGGCGGGACGGCCGTCGTACAGGAGCGCCAGGCCAAGATTGTTGTACGCCTCCGGGTAATCCGCGGCCATTTTCAGCGCTTTGCGGAATTCTTTTTCGGCTTCGTCCCAAATTCCCTTCTCAATAAACGAGCAGCCTCGTGTGACGAGTTCCTCGGCGAGCGCGAGCGGGCGGGTTTTGCGCGCGGGACCGTCCTGTGCGATGCCGCTGAACGCGCCCATCGTTTGCGGCGATTGATGTGGCTGATTTGGTTTGACCGCTTTTCGAATCGGACGCACGTTCGCTCATCCTTTCATCGGCTTGGTTTAGACCTGTCCGCTTTGATTACACCGCGCCGCACGCCACCGCTGAGGGGCAGTCATTCTTGTCTGCCAGCGCAGGCAGACAGGAATGCCTGCGCCACTTTGAATTAAAAGGCTATTTCCTTTTTGTCAAATGCGCTAAACTACTCCGCGCTTTGCCGCACACAACTGAAACCCCAGGAGATGGACCGTGCAAACACGCGAAGTCAATGTGGCGGGTGTAAAAATTGGCGGGGGCAATCCGCTGGCCCTGATCGCCGGGCCCTGCGCCATTGAAGCGGAAGAAGCCTGCCTCGACCAGGCGCGCCTCGTCAAAGACGCCGCAACGCTGGCGGGCATCGGCGTGATTTTTAAGGCCTCGTTTGATAAAGCCAACCGCACCTCTGGCAGCAGTTACCGCGGGCCGGGTATGAAAGAGGGTTTGCAAATTCTGGCTCGCATCAAGCGCGAATTTCACCTGCCGATTCTCACCGATGTTCACGAACCGGCACAGTGCGACATCGTCGCCGAAGTCGCCGACGTGCTCCAAATTCCCGCGCTGCTCTGCCGCCAGACCGATCTGATCCAGGCCGCCGGAAAAACCGGCAAGGCCGTGAACGTCAAGAAGGGCCAGTTCATGGCGCCCGGCGACATGCGCAACGTCGTCGAAAAAATCCGCGCCACTGACAATGAAGATATTCTGCTCACCGAGCGCGGCACGAGCTTCGGCTACCATTATTTGATCAGCGACATGCGCGCGCTGCCGTCGATGCGCATGCTCGGCTATCCCGTGGTTTTCGACGCGACGCATTCCGTGCAGACGCCCGGCGCGATGGGCAACAAATCAGGCGGCGAGCGCCAGTTCGTCGCACCGCTGGCGCGCGCGGCCGTCGCCGCGGGGATCGACTGCATTTTTATCGAAGTCCATCCCGATCCGGAAAAAGCGCTGAGCGACGGGCCGACGATGCTGCGGGTGGAAGATTTGCCCGCGCTGGCCTCGCTGCTGCTGCGCATCGACAAAGATGTGAAAGCGGCCATCGAGCAGGAGAACATCGTCGAAGCCAAGCGCAACGTCACGCGCGCGACGGGCGTGTTTCGGCCAATTTAGAATTTGTGGCGCAGGCTTCCAGCCCGCAAAGCCAGCCGATGCAGGCTGGAAGCCTGCACCACAACCCCGGCGCGCCGAAGACGCGCGCTACGTTTAGAACTTGCTTGAAATAAATCGCGCGATGTCGTTGTACGTCACGAAGATCAGTAAGAATCCGATGATCGCGATGCCGGCGTACATGAATTTTTCCTGCACTTTCGCGGGGACCATCGAGCCTTTGATTTTTTCCACCAGCACCATGACGAGATGAAAGCCGTCCAGCAGCGGGATGGGCAGGAGTTGCATCACGCCCAGATTCAGCGAAATGAAGGCCAGCCACCACAGATATTCGAGGAACGTTTGTTTGCTCGCGACATCGAAGATCGTATGGCCGATCCCGACCGCGCCGGAGAGATTTTTTGCGTTGACGCGCTGCGTGATCAGGTTGCGCAGCGTGGCGAACATGCAGCCGGTGTAATGCCGCGTGTCGTCCCAGGATTGGCCGATCGCGTCGCCCCATCCGCCGTTCGGGCCGCCCGCTTTGAAGACTTCGCTCACGACGTAACTCTGGCGGAAGATCAAGGGCGAACTCGCCGTTTCAGGCACTTTTAATACGGCGGAGGACGGTTTTTTATCATCGATCGTTTCGACCCAATAAAGCGTCCCGGATTTCCACGGATGAATCGTGGGCGAATCCGCATCGAAGCCCCTGACCAGATCGCCTTTTCGCAATCCTGCTTTGTACGCATCCGAATTCTCGTCAATGTCGTCGGTTACTTTGTGGTAGGCGCCCTGAGCGATTCCAAAACGATAGACGCCGTCGTCTTTGCTCGCTTCAGCGGCAATCGTGAATGGCTCCTGCGGCTTTCCGTCGCGCTCGATGTGGAAAACAAGCGGCTTGCCTTTCGATTCCGCCGCCGCGCGAATGAGCGCAAGTTCCGAATCCATCTTCATAACAACCGGGTGCGCGGGATCGCTCTCCTTGTCTTCGAGCGACAGTATGTGGTCGCCCTTTTTGAGTTGCCCGCTGCGGCCGGCCGGCGTGTCTTTCTCCGGGTCTTTCAGCACGTACAGGCACAGTTCCGTCGAGAATCCGAGCGGCAGCGGCTCCTCCAATTTATAAATCGTATCCGCGCCCAAACCAATGTTTGGCACGCCCTGCCGCTTGTCCTGCTCCATGTTGACCAGCACGTGCTGGCGGACGGCATTTCCGTTGTGGTCGCGCTCCTTGCGTTCGATGTACAACTCCACCGGCGCGTTGCTCGATTGCGCCGTGACTTGCAGCATCACGTCGAAATAGCTTTTCACTCTTACGCCGTTGACGCTCAGAATGCGGTCGCCCTTTTTAATATCCGCCGGCGTGTTCGACTTGTTGTTGTCGATGATGGTGGCCTGCGCCAGCGGCTTGTCCTTCGAAATTTCGCCGAGGCACGGCGACTGCACGTTATAGCCCGCGTAATAGCAGATGCTGAAGATGATCAGCGTCGTTGCAATGTTGAACGCCGCGCCCGCGGCCAGGATCGCGGCTTTCTGTCCCGGCCGTTTATTGCGGAAATCGGCGGGATTCTTGTTCGCGGCCATGTCTGCGTTGAGGTCGTCCTGGCCCATGAGTTTCACGTAGCCGCCGATGGGAATCAGCGAGAGCGCGTAGACGGTCCGTTTGTGCGTGAATGAAATCAAATACGGGCCCATGCCGATCGAGAAAACGTGGACATGCACGCCGTTCCATTTGGCCAGCAGAAAATGGCCCAGCTCGTGAATAAAAATAAGGCCAGAGAATCCCAGCAGCAGCCCGGCCCAACCGTAAAAACTTTCCATTTACACATCCTTGTTTGTATCAATCGAACAGATTACCGGTGCAGATTTTCAAATTCGCCCCATTCGCCCCATTGGGCCTATCGGCCCTATAATGCCTATACGTGGCATTACTGGCGCCGGCGCTTCCTTTTTACCCTCTCACACTTTCAGACTTCACAAAATCCCGCGCCCAACGATCGGCTTCGAGCACCGTTTCCAAATTCTCAACCGCTTTCTCGCGATGAGCGGCGAGCGAAGCGCCGACGAGTTCGAAAATGCCGCAGAACTTGATTTTATCGTCCAAGAACAAACTCACTGCCTGTTCATTCGCCGCATTCAACACCGCGGGCACCGTTCCGCCGCGCGCGCCCGCATCGTAGGCGAAATTCAAACTAGGGAAGCGCTCGCGATCCGGCGCTTCGAAATTCAAATTCTTCATCCGCTCCAACGTCAGCGGCGGCAGCGCGCCATCCAATCGCTCCGGGTACGTCAGCGCGAATTGAATCGGCAGACGCATGTCCGGCAAACCCAATTGCGCGACGACCGAACTGTCCGCGAACTCGACCAGCGCGTGCACGATCGACTGCGGATGCACCCAGACTTCGATGCCACTATAAGGGACGCCGAAAAGGAAGTGCGCTTCGATGATCTCCAGCGCTTTGTTCATCAGTGTCGCCGAATCGATGGTGATCTTCGCGCCCATGTTCCACGTCGGATGCTTCAGCGCATTCTCTTTGGTTGCCGCGCGCATCTGTTCCAGGGTCGCCGTGCGGAACGGCCCGCCGGACGCCGTCAGCACGACTTTGCGAATCTCCTTCGGCCCGCCCGCGCGCGCCGATTGAAACACCGCGCTGTGCTCGCTGTCGATGGGCAGAATCGTCGCGCCGCTCGCTTGCGCGGCGGCGAGCATCAGCGGCCCGGCCATCACCAGCGGCTCTTTGTTGGCGATGCCGACCTGCTTGCCTTTTTTCAGCGCGGCCAATGTCGGCAGCAATCCCGCCGCGCCGACGATTGCGGAGACGACGTAGTTCGATTCGCGTTCTTCCGCGAGTTCCACGAGGCCTTCGACACCGCCGAGAATATCGCCGTTCCAGCCGGCGGCGAGGCGTTTGAATTCGGGAATGGAATCTTTGTTGGCGATGGCCACGCGCGCCGGGCGCACGGCGAGGACCTGTTCGGCGAAGAGTTTGGCGTTGTTGCCGGCGGTGAGGCTGCGCACGCGGAATTTATCGGGGAATTGCGCCACGACTTTGAGCGTGCTGACGCCGATCGAACCGGTGCTGCCGAGGATGCAGAGGTCTTTCATTTTGCCGCCAGAGCCGCGCACATCAGTAAGCGGCCAATTCTCCCTGAAATCGAGCGCAATAGTTTAGCGGATGGAGGAGGGTGGGGCAATTTGAATTTGAGTTCGATAATTTAACTGGGTGTATCACCGGTCTTGCATCGCAAAAGGAAGCAGGCATATTTCGGCCCGCGTCAGCAGCAGCGGCGTCGAGTGGTGGAAGCGGAAGAGTTTCATATGTTCAATATCTAACCCCGATAGGACGATATCTTGATTAGGAGGCAGTTTTCTTGAAACAGAAGATCGTCCTATTATCAACGCTCGCAATTGGAATTGCCACGTTTCTTTTGAGATCCCACTCCACGCCCGTCGCACAGAATGACGAACCGTCTGTTCCGATCGCAGTGTTGGATGCCACCCCAGAACCGACCGTCAATGCGCCGGATCCCATTCTGCATGGACACCCCATTCACATCATCCGACGCGCGAAGTTTCCGGATGAGCTCCGTTTCACCGGAACCGCGTTGTTCACAACGCCGGCCGAATTCCTCGCATTCGTCGGTACTAAAAACGCGCGCTACCTTCGCTGGAACAACGTGGACTTCGCAACGCAATCGCTCCTAGTCTTCGCGAAGAAATACTCGGGCGGTGTACCACCCCTCAAAATCCAATCCCTCGAACGCGCCGGCCGCAAGCTTATTGTGAATGTGTTCGAACCCGCGGTCAACGGCTCTGTCACCGCCAATATTACGATCCGGTGGGACGCCGTAGTAATCCCAAAAACAGACCCTCCCTTAGAATTCCGCGTACAATTCGAAACCAATTAACTCCCTTCCCCGATGTTTCCTCCGCGCCTTCGCGCGTACCATTGAAAATTCCGCCCCCGCCTCTATACTCCCCCGAATGAAAACCCTCATCCTTTGCGCGTTCGCCTTGCTATCTCTGTCATTTTGCGGCTATTCCGCTGAACCTGAGAAAGACGGCGATAAGCCTTCCGATGCTGCGCAGCCCGATGCGTGGGCCAATGGGCAGCGGCCCAAGTATCCATTCAAGGTCTTCGACGCCTCCGACGAAGGCCAGACGGCGATCAAGAAATTCAAACTCGACCGCGACTTAAAATGCGAGCTTTTCGCAGCGGAACCGATGGTCGCCAACATCGTCGCGTTCACGGTCGATAACAAAGGCCGCTTTTATGTCGCGGAAACGTTTCGCGTGGGCGAAGGCGTGATCGACAACCGGCAGCACATGGATTGGCTGGAAGAGGATTTGAATTCGCGTTCCGTCGAAGACCGCGCGGCGTTTCAAAAACGGCATCTGGGCGCGAACGTCATTAAAGAAATGGGCTGGGCCAGTGAGCGGATCAAGATTGTGGAGGATCGCGCGGGAAAAGGGAAGGCCGATTTTTCGCAGGTCTTCGCGGACGGGTTTGACACGATTCTCGACGGCGTGGGCGCGGGCGTGCTGGTGCGCAAAGGCACCGTGTATTACACCGACATTCCGAATTTGTGGATGCTCAAAGATGAGAAGGGCGCTGGCTACGCAACGACGCGCAAGTCGCTGGCGTACGGGTTTGGCGTGCGCAACGCGTTCATGGGGCACGACCTTCACGGCCTGCGCATGGGGCCGGACGGGCGGATTTATTTCAGTATCGGCGACCGCGCCGCGCGCGTGAAGACCGCCGAAGGACGGCTGATCGACAATCCAGATTCCGGCGCCGTGTTTCGCTGCAATCCGGACGGTTCGGGCCTGGAGCTTTATTGCACGGGACTGCGCAATCCGCAGTGTTTGTCGTTTGACCGCTACGGCAATTTGTTCACCGGTGACAACAACGCCGATTCCGGCGACAAAGCGCGCTGGGAGTACATTGTCGAAGGCGGCGATTACGGCTGGCGCATCGGCTGGCAGTACATGCGATCGCCGGCGCTCGGTTCGTTCAACACCGAAAAGATGTGGCACGAGCAGGAACCCGATCAGCCCAGATTCATTCTGCCGCCTGTAGGCTTAATCGCGGCAGGCCCGTCGGGCAATCTTTATTACCCAGGTACGGGAATGCCAGACCGCTACAGCGAACATTTCTTCCTCTGCGATTTCACCGGCGGGATCACTGCGAAAGTGCATTCGTTTCGCGTGCAGCCGAAAGGCGCGTCGTTCGAATTGGTGGACCGCGCTGTGTTGATCGAGGGCTGCCTCTGCACCGACCTCGCGTGGGGCGTCAACGGCGGAATCTATGTGTCGGATTGGGTCGAAGGCTGGACGAAGACCGGCAAGGGGCGCATTTACCGCGTCTACGAAGACAAGAGCGCCGCCGATCCGCTGGTGGGTGAAGTGAAAAAATTGCTCGCGGAAGGGTTCGACCAACGTGGCGTCGATGAACTGATTGGCTTGCTGAATCACAAGGATTTGCGCATTCGGCAGGAAGCGCAATTTGCGCTCGCGGACAAAGCCATCGCGGGTGACGATGCGCCGATTAAGGCGCTTGACGCCGTGCTCGCGAACAAAGACAGCGCGCAGCCGTCGAAACTTCATGCGATGTGGGCGCTGGAGATGATTGCCCGCAAAAAGCCGCAGGCGATCGAGGCGCTGATTCCGCTGCTTGAAGACAACGACACCGCGATCAAAGGCCAAGCCGCGAAGATGCTGGGCGAACGGCGCTGCGAAAAAGCGGCCGATGGCATCCTCAAATTGCTTCAGGACAAATCGGAGCGCGTAAAATTCCACGCGTCCAATGCGCTCGGAAAAATCGGCAAACGCGAAACGATCCCGGCGATTCTCGACATGGTTCGCGAGGCGAAAGACGCCGATCCGTACCTGCGCCACGCGGGCGTGATGGCGTTGGTGTGGATCAACGATTTCGAAGCGATTGTGGCCGCGGGCAAAGACCCGTCGCCGGCGGTCCGCATGGTTTCGCTGCTGGCGATGCGGCGCATGGAGCGCAACGAAATCAGCATGTTCCTCAACGATTCCGACGCCAACGTGGTGCTCGAAGCCGCGCGGGCGATCAACGATGTCCCTATTAATGGTGCGATGGGCGAACTGGCGGCGCTGATTGAAAAGCCATCGTACAACGACATGCTGATGAAGCGCGTGCTGAACGCGAATTTCCGCGTGGGCAACGTCGAGACGGCCAACGCGCTGCTGCGCTTTGCAATGTCCGACGGCGCGAACCCGAATTACCGCGCCGACGCGCTCAACCTGCTCGGTGATTGGTCCAAGCCGCCGTTGCGCGATCGCATCACGAATCTGTTCCGCCCCATTGAAGCGCCGCGCGAGCAGGGCGCGGCGGCTGATGTGCTGCGGCCGGTCGTCAACGACCTGCTAAAGACGTCGATTGAGCGGCAAGTGCCCGAA
>Ga0070731_10001331_pt1 | contig 25889 bp, 20 predicted proteins | sample Coa_R1_2_FD_66448 | JGI IMG/M metagenome (GOLD analysis project Ga0070731, IMG submission 66448) | Surface soil microbial communities from Centralia Pennsylvania, which are recovering from an underground coalmine fire - Coalmine... | ecosystem: Environmental > Terrestrial > Soil > Unclassified ... | reverse complement strand
GAGGTTACGCCGATCGAGAACTGGCTGGAACTGGAGGCGGGTATCACGCCGCTGTTCCGCCGTCACGCGACAGAGTGGGATGTGGACCTTCTGTTCAAGAAGCCTTGGACCCTCTCGCCAAAAGTGGAGTTTATGGCGGGCATTGGTCCGGAGTGGATTCATTCCACGACGAACTCACTGGGCGGTGAAGTGGTGCTGGATTTTATGTTCTGGCCGTCCGCGAAGCGTAGATTCGGTTGGTATGTCGAACCTGGCTACGAGTACAGTTTCGGGCCGGGGCATGAGCGCTCGGTCGGAGTGAGTGCTGGTTTGCTGATTGCGATCCGGCGGAGGGCACAGAGTGTCCGATGAATCGGCTGGGCGGCCTGAGAGGCCGCCGCAGGCAGAGTGCCTGCCGCACAGGCGATGGGTGGTGCTGGGGGCGTTCCTGGGCGCGTTGATCCTCACGCAGATCTTCTGGTACAACTTCGCGCCCCTGATCTCACTGCTCACGGACAGGTACCACATCAGCGGGCTCACAGCCAGTTGGACGATCCTGGTCTTTCCTCTGGCCAGCATGCTGTTTTCCGGCTATGCCGGAGCCCTCATCGACCGCCGCGGATACCGCTTTGCGATCCAGTTCGGGCTGGCCCTGATGGCCGTTTCCGCGGGCCTGCGCATCTTTGACGGCTTCTACATGCTGCTGGCCGGCCAGATTGGCATCGCTATCTCGGTACCGTGCATCGTGACCTGCATTTCAACGCTGGTAACCGACTGGTTCGGCACGGCCGAGGAGGGCTTCTTCACCGGCATCTGCACCATCGGAATTTTTGTCGGAATGGCGCTGTCGCTGGCCGCTTCTCCGTTGCTGGTCGAGTGGCTGGGATTCGGCGGCGCGATGATTTTCCTGGCGGCGGTTGCGGCCGGATGGGCTTTGCTGTTCCACTTCACGGCGCGCGAGAACCGGCCCGCACGAGAGGCGGCGAAGCCCGCCGGCGTACCGATACGCGCGTTGCTGATGAACCGCAATCTGGCCATCATCTTCGCGACCGCCTTTCTTGGGCAGGGATGCTTCAATGCCCTGACCACCTGGCTGGAGGTGATCTGGCACGAACGCGGTTTTGCGAGCGATGCCGCGGGAATGGCGGGGGGCATGATCATCGCGGGCGGCATTGCCGGCTCCTTGCTCATTCCCCCGTTGCTCGACAAGTTCGACCACCCACGCCTGCTGCTATGGCTGTGTCTGGCGCCGAGCCTGCTGCTGGTGCATCCATTCGTGTTCGCGGGCAGCACACGCCTGGGATATGCCTGGGGCGCATTGCTGGGATTTCTTTGGCTGCCATCGCTGGCCATTACGCTGACCATCATCGAGCGCATCGCCCACAAAGAGCACGCGGGCGCGGCTTCCGGGATTTTCTGGACGATCGGCAACGCGGGAGTGCTGGGGCTTACCGTCTGCCTTGAGGTGCTCAAGGAAGCCACCAGCTGGCGCATGTCCATCAACGTCCTGGTTGTCCTGTTAGCCGCGATGAACGGGCTGATCGGGCTGCTGCGCATTCCGGGGCGGCATTCCCCTTCCCCGGAGCCGAAGCATCGCTAGCGAGTCGTAGTGATACATTGCCATACAGGAGGGGCCATGCTTGAGAATCAGGTGAATCAACCAAACGACAAACGGGGCGATATCGCACGCCGCGATTTTGTCGGTCTTTCGGTGACGGCAGGCCTGGCAGCTACGGCAGCGCAGGCCACGGCCGCCACTGACGTTGTGGAAACCGACGTGGAGATCAAGACTCCCGATGGGACGTGCGACGCAGCTTTCATTCGCCCGAAGTCCGGTTCCCATCCGGGCGTGCTGGTCTGGCCCGACGCGTTCGGTCTGCGCCCAGCGACGCGCAACATCGGCAAACGCCTGGCCGCGGAGGGCTATTCCGTGCTGGTGCCCAACCCTTTCTACCGGATTTCCAAGGCGCCCTTCACAGATGCATCCCATTTCGACTTCCAGAATCCGGCCGAGATGGCCAAGCTCCGGCCGCTGATGGGGTCGGCGACCGCGCCCGGCAACGCCGAGAAAGACGCGGCCGCGTACGTCGCGTTCCTCGACGCGCAGAAAGAGGTCGACAAGACCAAAAAGGTCGGCACGCAGGGCTACTGTATGGGTGGACCGCTGGTAGTGAGGACGGCCGCAGCGCTGCCCGACCGCATCGGCGCGGGCGCGTCGTTCCACGGCGGCGGCCTGGTGACGGATAAGCCTGAAAGCCCGCACCTGCTGGCGCCGAAGATCAAGGCCAGCATGTATTTTGGCGTAGCGTCGGACGACGACGCGCGCCAGCCGGATGCCAAAGACAAGCTCAAGGAGTCCTTCGCGGCGGCCCATGTTCACGCCGAGATCGAAGTGTATGCCGGGGCCTTACACGGCTGGTGCGTGCCGGATATGCCCCTCAAGAATGGCGAGCCGATCTATAACAAGCCGGCGGCGGAGCGCGCGTGGGGCAAGCTGATGGTACTGTACAAGTCGGCACTCGCGTAACTCTGGCGCTCTATTAAAACCGAGTCGCCAAACTCGTGGGTGCGATATCGGTTGCCATCCAACTCGGCCGTAATTCGCTGCAACGTGGCCGCGCCGGCAAAGGCGCGCAGCAGTTCGTAATGGCTGGTGCCGGGTTCGTGAGTCCCGGAGAGCAGCGCATTCACTACCTGCAAGCGAGTTTCGGCATTTACGCGCCCGGTGGCCAGTCCGGGGCCGGCGCGGAGAGCTCCGCGGCTGGCCGCGTGTTCGAGCGCGCGCACCACGGTGGTGCCGACGGCGATGATGCGTCCGCCATGCGATTGCGCGCGGCGGATGGCGCGCACGGCCGCCTCCGGAATCAGGTACGGTTCGTCGAGCGGCAGCCTGTGATCCAGCTGGGGGTCTCCCGTGGACGAGATCCCGGCCGCGTGCGTGATGGTGGCGAAATCGACTCCGCGGGCGCGCACGCCGGCCAGCAGATGCCAATCCAGCGCAAAACCGGCGGAGGGCGGCTCGAACGCGACAGGCGGGCCTGCGATGGGCGTCCAGACATCCCATAAAGCCAGCGGCACGGGCACGTGTGCGTACTGGATCGGCCGGCCTTGTTGCGCCAGTCCGGCCCAGATGGCATCCGGCGAGCCTGCGAAGTGCAGAGTGATCAGGCGGGGATGACCCAGCAGCGCGCGGACCGCCGCCCGCAGCGGTCCGATTCGCAGCTCATCGCCCGACTTCAGGTGCGGCGGGGCCGGGCGGTCTTCCGTGCGCGTGTGAAAGTCGCCGGCGCCGAAGACCACGGCGGAGAACTCGCGAACATCATCCGCGGCCAGGGAGCGGCGACCGGCCAGCCGGACTTCGATGAGCTCGCCAGTCCGGAGATGCACTGCCGCGAGACTCGCCGGCATGGTAGCCGCGTCGTTGGCGATCGCCAGGTCGCCCGGTTTCAGGAACTGGACCAGCGCGGAACGCGGTGCGTGGTGGATGCATCCGAGGGCGTCCACCACCAGCAGGCGCGCGTCCGGGGGGCGCTGGGTTGGTTGCGATGCGACAATCATGAGATCAGCGCTCCACGTACGCCGGAAGCGCGGCGGCAATGGCATCCGCCAGCTCGCGGGCGGCCGTCTCCGGCCGCTTCAGGGAGGCCGGGTCGGCATCCGGCACAGCCAGGGCGTGTAGCGGGGTATCCATATCGCCGGGATCGAGGGAGAGGAAACGCACCCCATCGGCGGCCATCTCTTCGCTCCAGATGCGCGTCATGTGGTGAAGCGCCGCCTTGCTCGCGCCGTACGCTCCCCAGCCCGGATAGGGGTTTAGGGCGGCGTCGCTCGAAACGTTCAGCACAAGGGCGCCACGGCCTTCGCGCGCCGAGGCGGCCAGCGCCCCCAGCAGCGCCTTGGTCAGCCGGAAGGGACCCAGGACGTTGGTGGCGAGGGCGCGCTCAAAATCCTCGCAGGTGGTATCACCCAGGAGGGCCAGCGGAGTTGGCCCCAGAGACGAAGCGTTGTTAATCAGCACATCCAGGCCCCCGAGTTCTCCGGTAATCTGCATGGCGATCGGATAGATCTGGTGCTTGGCGGCAATGTCGCCGACGATGGGGTGCGCGGCCGGATTATCCGCCGCCACGCGGCGGACACGTTCACCGTCGCGGGCGACAACCGCCACGCGCGCGCCGCGGCTGAGAAATTCCCGCACCAGGGCCAGCCCCAAGCCGGCGGTGCCGCCGGTTACGGCCACGCGCAGGGAGGGGATCGAATCTTGGACGGTCATGGTTGGATTCCTTTCCAGTTTCTAAAGGGACTCCTTTATTTAGTCCCAGGGTACAAGATGCGGTTGACTTTGTAAAGGATTCGTTTTAGAAATAAAGTAATGCTTTCCACCGCGGACCCCGGCCGGAGCGGCACCCGGCGGGCCATCGTCAAGCTGCTGAAGGCCGACGGCGGCATGCGTGCAGATCAGCTTTCAGACCGGCTCGGCCTGACCGCCATGGCCGTGCGGCAGCACCTCTACAGCCTACAGCGGGAAAAGCTGGTGACTGCCGAACCGCGGCCGGCGCCGGTGGGGCGTCCCGTCAAATACTGGAAGCTCACGCGCGCGGCGGACCGGCTTTTTCCGGATGCCTACGCGGAGCTCAGCGTGGCGCTTATCGGCGCGATGGGGGAAGCTTTTGGCGCGGCCGGCTTACAGCGCGTGCTGGAATCCCGCTGCGCGCGGCAGCAGGCCGATTATGCGCAGCGCATCCCACCCTCGCTTTCCCTGCGGGAGAAACTGCAACGGCTGGCGCGCATCCGGACCGAGGAAGGTTATATGGCGGAGCTCAAGCCGGCGGCCAAAGGGACGTTTCTGCTAGTGGAGAACCACTGCCCGATCTGTGCCGCGGCCAGCGCCTGCCAGGGCTTCTGCGCCACCGAGCTCGGACTCTTCCAGGCGGTGCTGGGGCCCGAGGTGGCGATCGAAAGGGCGGAACACATCGTGTCGGGAGACCGCCGGTGCGCCTACCGCATTACTCCTAAGGGCGGCCACCAGCCGGCTTACTCAACGACCAACTGGCCTTTCATGCGCTTGTGACCGAGGCCGCAGAACTTCGAGCATTCGAACGGGAACGTTCCCGCGGTGTCGGCAGTGAACTCCACCGGAGTCGTTTCGCCTTTCTTCAGCTCCTGGTCGATATGAAAGGCTTCCAGCTTGAATCCATGGTCGTGATCCGTCGCGGTAATAAGCAGACGCACGTGGTCGCCGCGTTTTACCTTGATCACGCCCGGGTTGAACTCGTATTTCTTGGCCGTTACTTTGATTTCGTTCGCCGCGGTCTGCGCGGGAATTTGCGGCGCCGCGGCCATCGCCGCCAAAAGCGCCAGGGTGACTCTGAGTGTATGCATGGCGATCCTCCAGTTATGCGGACACTACCAGTGACATTCGGAACCACGGCCGATGCCTGCGCACGGAAGCCGGGTCGATTCCAGCCGCATGTGCCAGCCGCAATAACTCCATGGGTCGAAATGCGGCCCCTACTGAAATGCATCCGTCGTGTACGGTCATGTGGCTCCAATTAAGGATCCACCTGGTTACGGGCAGAAAGCAATATGGCAATGGATGCCGCTCCAGATCCAATATGATCAGCGCGCGGCGCGCAAAGGGACGCAGTGCCGCGATCAGTTCCACCGCCTGGTCCTCCGAAAAGTGATGCAGCAATGATGAGCACAGTACGAAATCGAACGAAGCATGCCGGAAGGGAAGCTGGAAGGCGTCGGCTGCCACGCGCGGCGATTGCGCCCGGCGCAGATGGAATCGGCGCCGATCGAGCGAGGTGACTTGCGATCCTGGAAAGCGGCCGCCGATCGACCATCCCATGTCACCCGATCCGGCGCCAATATCCAGAAGTGTAAACGGCTCCACGGGCGCCAGTTCGCCGAGGATTTGGAGCAGGGCGCGGTGGCCACCGAACCAGCGATTGATGCGGGCCAGATCGCACAGATTCCGGTCGGCCAGCACTGGCTCGGCTGTCTCCAGCAGTTCCGGCTGCGGGCGCCGGTGGCGAGGCCATTTCCACATTCTCTCTCATCATAAGCTTTCATGGGTGCATCGACACACGGCCACCGCTAAATTCACACTTGGGCGTGTCTTTGCGATAGTCTACGCATATGCGACCATTCCGAACGCGACGGGACTTCTTCACCTGGAGCCGGAACCTGTTCGCCGCCGGCCTCGCCGGGGCCGCGCCGCTCCGATCCGGGCCCTCGCCGGACCGCGTGACGGACGAAGGTGAAGACTACTACGACAAACTCGGCGTAACTAAGATCATCAACGCGGCCGGTACCTACACCATCCTGACGGCATCCATCATGCCTGCATCCGTGCAGGGGGCCGTCGCGCGCGCGGCTAAATCTCCCGTTCGCCTGATCGAGCTGCAAACCAAAGCCGGAGAATATCTGGCCAAGCGCCTGCGCTGCGAGGGAGCCCTCGTAACGGCCGGCGCGGCGTCCGCTCTGACGCTGGGCACCGCCGCGTGCATGACCGTTGCCAACAAATGCTCTCCGCACGAAATGCCCCTCAACACCGCCGGCCTCAAGAACGAAGTCGTCGTCCAGAAAGCCCACCGCTACGACTACGATCACGCGCTTTCCAACTGCGGCATCCGCTTCGTGGAAGTGGAGACCCCGGCCGATTACGATGCCGCCTTCAACGAGCGCACCGTGATGGCCCATTTCTTCAACGCCTCCGAGCATGGGCGCATCAGCCGCGAGGACTGGATTCGCGTGGCGCACAAGCACGGCGTCCCCTGCTTTAACGACGCCGCCGCCGATGTCCCGCCCATCTCCAACCTGTGGAACTACACAAAAATGGGATTCGACCTGGTCACTTTTTCCGGCGGCAAGGGAATCCGCGGCCCACAGAACGCCGGCTTGCTGTTGGGCAGGAAAGACCTGATTCAGGCGGCCGCGGCGAACAACAATCCGTTCGACGATTGCGTGGGCCGGGGCATGAAGGTCGCCAAAGAGCAGATCGTCGGCATGGTGGCCGCCGTGGACTGGTTCCTCGGCCAGTCCGACGACGCCATGCAGGCTGAATTCCAGCGGCGCGCCGCGAAGATCGTCGAGTTCCTCGATGACCTGCCCACCCTGAAATCGGAAATGGTGGTGCCGCCGGTCGCTAACCAGGTGCCCCATCTGCTGATTCGCTACGATCCCCAGCGCCTGAAAATTTCAGCCACGGAAGTTAAGGAGCAATTGCGGCGCGGCACCCCCAGCATCGAGCTGAATCCGGCGACCGGCAGCACGGAAGGCAGCGCCGGCTTGCATTCCGACGCCAACACCATCGTCGTCGGAGTATGGATGCTGCAGCCGGGCGAGGAGATGATCGTGGGCCGCCGCCTGCGCGAAGTTCTTACGCGCGCCTCCTGAGCAGATCAATATGGACCGCCGCGATTTCTTCAGTGGGGCACTCGGCCTGGCCGGCGCATCGCAGATGTCCGCCCAAACCACGCCCGCCGCCGATGTCTTCATCGAACGCGCCGCCGCCGGACAGCCTCATCAGGGAAGAGTGCTGGCCCTCATCACGCCGCATCTGGATGACGGGCCATTCTTCGCCTGCGGAACGGTTGCGAAGCTTTTGAAGGAAGGCTACACCGGATACTTCATCCGCACCAGCAACGATGAAAAAGACTCCTTCCGCCTCACCATGGGAGAAACCGTCGCCGCCAACGAGCGCGATACGGCCGCGTTTCTGAAAGCCTCCGGCCTGAAGCAGGCCTTCCATCTCGGCTATCGCAACCACCGCATGGACGACGTGGCGCGCACGGAAATCCGCGCCCGCCTGATCTTTCTCTTCCGCCTGCTACACGTGGATACGGTTCTCAGTTACGATCCTTGGGGTCACTACGAGGAGAATCCCGATCATTACGTGACGGCGCAGGCCGTGGAAGCCGCCTGTTGGATGTCCGGCGGCCACCTGGATATGCCCGAGCACTTTGCCGCGGGTCTGAAGCCGCAGGGCGTCTCGGAGAAATACTACTTCGCCCGTGGCCCGCAATTAGTGAATCGCGCCGTCGACATTGGTCCTACGCGCGACGCCAAGCTCGCCTGCCTACGGTCCTGCCGCACCATGATGCAGCATATGATCAAGGACCTCAATCAGACTCTGGCGGAACGTAGTCTCAGGTTGCCCGCGCTGGCCGGAGATGAGGAAGCTGCGATCGCGGAATTCACTCAGGTTTCGCTCGATAACCGCGATCGCGCGCTCGGCCGGAAGTACGGCTTAGATTACGCCGAGGAGTTTCATTACATCGGGCCGGACAAATCGCTGGACGATTATGTGTCGCGCCATGCCGTCCGGCTGTGATCGAGCTACCGTTGCGGTTTGGCAGTGCTCCCACCGAAGAATACACTGGACACGCCGTCGCCGCCCGGGGTGTCTATAATTGCGGTCACCCGGCCCCGCTGGTCGCAAACCTGCACACCTAGTTTGGTGGCGACGCCTCACAGACAAGAGCGCCGGAACTCCTCAGCCGCCGCATGGAAGCCGGAATTCGCCGCCGGCAGGCCCGCGTAGACGGCCACCTGGAGCAGCACTTCCTTCAAGTCCGCCAACTCCAGGCCGGCAGCCAGACCGGTGCGCACATAGAGCCGGAACTCCTCCCAGCGTCCCAGCGCCGCCATTATGGCCAGCGCCAGCAGACGGCGCACGCGCGGGTCGAGTCCGGGCCGCGCCCAGACAGTCCCCCATGTAAAGCGCGTGAGCATTTCCTGGAATTCGCGAGTGAATTCCGTGGTCTCAGCCGCCGCGCGGTCCACATACGCATCGCCCAACACGGCGCGCCGCATCGTGGACCCGGCCGATAGCGTATCGGCCGCAGGCGGTGCCAGAAACTCGAAAAGCGCGTTGTTGAACGCAGACGGCCGCTCCAGATTCGACAAGTGGGCCGCGTCAAGGCGCACCGCGCGCGCGCCCGGGATCCCGTTGGCCAGCACCTCGCCGTGACCGGTCCAGGGAGTCGAGACATCCCGGTCTCCCGCGATTACCAGTGTCGGCACGCGCACGCCGCCATCAGTTCCACCTGATTCATATCGCGCACCGCCGCACAGCAACTGGCGTAGCCGACCGGGTTGGTGGCCAGCAGCACGTTCCGCACGGAGGAGACTGCCGGATCTTTCGCCGACCGCATGCGCTCCGAAAAGAACCGCTCGATCACCGCGTCGGCCACCGCGCCGATTCCCTGCTCCAGCACCGTCCGGCGGCGCGCCTCAAACAACGTGGGATCCGCCATCCGCGGCGAGGTGTTCGCCAGCACCAGTCCGGTGAGCCGATCACCGGAGTGCGCGGCCAGCCACAAACCGATCATGCCGCCGATAGACAAGCCGCAATACGCAAACTCGCGCCGGCCGGCCGCCGCCACCGCCGCCAGCACATCGCGTCCGAGAAGCGCGATCGAATAATCGCCCGCCGGCGCATCCGACGCGCCGTGCCCGCGCAAATCCATGCGGAGCACTTCAAAATGACCGGCGAGCGCCGCCGCCTGCGGATCCCACATCCCGTGATCGGCGCCCAGCGAGTGCACCATCACGAGCAGCGGTCTATCCGCCACGCCTTCCAGCCGGTAGTAGATGCGAGCGCCTTCCGATTGCGCGAATGGCATGGCTATCCTTTCGTTTCGAGCAGCCGGCGGCGACCTTTTCCGCCAAGGTCAGGCAAGGTCGTAGCGATCCAGGTTCATCACCTTGGTCCACGCAGCCACGAAATCCTTCACAAACGCCTCCTTCGCGTCGTGACATGCATAGACTTCCGCGATTGCCCGGAGCTGCGAGTTCGAACCGAAGACCAGGTCGACACGGGTGCCGGTCCACTGGATTTCGCCCGTAGCGCGATTGCGACCCTCGAACACGCCTTCGGATGTAGAGGAGGCCTGCCACTTCGTATGCATGTCGAGCACGTTGACGAAGAAATCATTCGTCAGCGCCTCGGGCCGGTTCGTGAAGACGCCGTGTTTGGACTGCCCGAAGTTCGCATTTAGCGCGCGCATTCCGCCCACCAGAACCGTCATCTCGGGGGCAGTCAGCGTCAACAACTGCGCCCGATCCACCAGCAGTTCCTCGGCCGACATTGGCTGTCCGTTGCGGAGGTAGTTGCGGAACCCGTCGGCTTTCGGCTCCAGTACGGCGAATGAGTGCACATCGGTCCACTCCTGCGAGGCATCCGTGCGGCCGGGCGAGAACGGAACCTTCACATCGTGGCCGGCCCGTTTGGCAGCTGCCTCGATGGCTGCGCAGCCGCCCAGAACGATCAGGTCAGCCAGCGAGACCTTCTTCCCGCCGGACTGCGAGCTGTTGAAATCCTTTTGGATCGCCTCCAGCTTCTCGAGTACCTTCGCCAGTACCGCCGGCTGGTTCACTTCCCAATCCCTTTGCGGCGCGAGGCGAATGCGCGACCCGTTGGCGCCACCGCGCTTGTCGCTGCCGCGGAACGTCGCCGCCGACGCCCAAGCAGTCGTGACCAGTTGGGAAATCGACAGTCCGGATGCCAGTATACTGGCTTTCAGAGCTGCAACGTCCGGCTCGCCGATTAATTCGTGATCCACCGCTGGAACAGGGTCCTGCCACAGCTGGGGCTCCGCCGGAACGAGCGGGCCAAGGTACCGCGAGATAGGACCCATGTCGCGGTGCGTCAGCTTAAACCATGCCCTGGCGAACGCGTCCGCCAACTCCGGCGGATTATCGAGGAAGCGTTTCGCGATCGGCGCATAGATGGGGTCCATCCGCAGGGAGAGGTCGGTCGTGAGCATTCCGGGGGCTTGCCGCTTCGCCGGATCGTGGGCATCAGGAACGGTGTGCGCGCCAGTCCCATTCCTGGGAGCCCACTGGTAGGCCCCGGCGGGGCTCTTCACCAGTTCCCACTCGTATTTGAATAAGTTTTCCAGATAGTTGTTGCTCCACTTCACTGGGGTGGTGGTCCATGTGACCTCCAACCCACTGCCTATCGTCTGGCCGCCGTGGCCGCTGCCATAGCTGTTTTTCCAACCCAAGCCCTGCTCCTCGATGGGAGCGCCCTCGGGTTCGGGGCCGACATACTTGCTGGGATCGGCAGCACCGTGGGTTTTGCCGAACGTGTGCCCGCCGGCAATGAGCGCCACCGTCTCTTCGTCGTTCATCGCCATGCGGGCGAACGTCTCCCGGATATCGCGTGCCGCGGCGATCGGATCGGGCTTTCCATTAGGCCCTTCGGGATTGACGTAAATCAGGCCCATCTGAACAGCGGCGAGAGGATTGTCGAGCTGACGATCGCCAGTGTAGCGCTCGTCCGCCAGCCACTTGCCCTCGGCCCCCCAGAAAACGTCCTCTTGGGGCTCCCAGATATCCTCGCGCCCGCCGCCGAAACCGAACGTCTTGAACCCCATCGAATCCAATGCCACGTTACCGGCGAGAATCATGAGGTCAGCCCAGGAGATTTTCCGGCCATACTTCTGCTTGATCGGCCAGAGCAACCGGCGCGCCTTATCGAGGTTTACATTGTCGGGCCAGCTATTGAGGGGCGCAAAACGCTGGGTGCCAGAGCCCGCCCCGCCGCGGCCGTCACCGATGCGGTAGGTGCCCGCGCTGTGCCATGCCATACGAATGAAGAGCGGCCCATAGTGGCCAAAGTCGGCCGGCCACCACTCCTGCGACGTGGTCATCAAGGCATCGAGGTCCTTGATCACGGCATCCAGGTCGAGGCTTTTGAATTCCGCGGCGTAATTGAACTCCTGGTCCATTGGATCGGACAGGGGGGATTGTTCGTGCAGGATCTTCAAGTTCAACTGATTTGGCCACCAGGCAGCATTTGTCCGGGACCCGGCCGCCGTGTGTCTGCGAGCGCCGTTCGATACCGGGCACTTGCTTTCGGATGAAGAGTTTTGCTCCTGATTACCGGGGACAGGGGTCCCCGCGGTGGTGCTTGTTTGATCCATATATTTGCCTTCCTTTCGAAGTAGTCATAGAACTGTGACGAACTACAGGCCCATCCTGGCTTTCCCATTCGAAGGGCGCCGGGCCGCGCACTTCGCGCAGAGGCCACGGAAAATGAGTTCGCATTGGCGCAGAATTCGCTTACCGAGGGAGCTCGAGGCAGGCCTGAGCACGTCGTACCACTCAATGTCCTCAACAGTGCCGCAGCGGTCGCAGATGAAGTGGTGATGCCGCCTGCCATTCGCATCGAATCGCGCGGCGCGACCCTCGACGGCCACTTCACGCACCAAGCCCGCCTGCACCAAGTCTCGCAGATTATTATAAGTCGTGGCCCTTGACGAGCGCGGAGCCACGCGATTCACGGCCGCGAAGATTTCCGCCGCCGTGGGATGCCGGTTGTGTTCCATCAAGAATGCCATTACGGCGTAGCGCTGCGGAGTGCACCGCAACCCGCTGCCTTCCAAGGACCGTTTAATCGCCTCGGCGTCCATGAAGAATTTAGATTATATCTAATCTGATATTTTATCAAGAGTTCTGCCTTTGGTCATACTCTGGTAGGATCATCGAAGATAGAGTGTGAGTGTTAAGGAGTCCCGCCGACCGATGCCTGGGAACACTACTCTTTTGATTCTGGCCCTGATCGCCGGGGCGGGCGCTCCGGTCTTCGCCGCCGAAGGCGCGCGCGTGGAGGGCCAAAACATCCGCATCGAGTTCGATGGCAACATGCACAGCCGGGTGACGGCCCTACTGGGCGGGCAAGAACGCGTCATCGGCGATTTTACTCCCGCCGAGTTCATCCGTGTATCCGGCCGCGATGTCACGGAATTTTCCCTGCAAGAACAGAAACGCGGGCCTATCCGAGACCAGTTGGGGCCAGGCTCCCGAACGATTCTTACAGGCATCGGCCGGCGGCTCCAGAAAACGGTGACCGTCACGGTGTATGAGGCGTTTCCGCGCATCGCCATTTTCGAAGTTGCCTACACCAACACGGGAAGCTCGGATCTATCCGTGAACGGCTGGACCAACCAGCATTATTCGATCAGCGCCGCTGCGCCTGCGTCGCAACCGGCGTTCTGGTCGTATCAGAGCGGTTCCTACGAGAAGCGGCCGGACTGGATACTGCCGCTGAAGCCGGGTTTCAAACAGGAAAACTTCCTGGGCATGAACGCGTCCGATTACGGCGGCGGCACTCCGGTGGTGGATGTTTGGCGACGGGACGCCGGCATGGGCGTGGGGCATTTGGAAATGGCGCCGAAGCTGGTTTCTTTGCCGGTGACGGAGGAGGCCCCGGACCGTGCCACGATGGCTGTGGAATTCAAACACAATCAAATGCTGAAGCCCGGCGCAACGCTGCGGACATTTCGCACTTTCGTCGCCGTGCACGAAGGCGACTACTTTCAGGCGCTGCGCGATTACCGCGGCATGATGATGGCGCAAGGCATTCATTTTGACGCATCCCCGGATAGCGCGTTCGGCCCCATCTGGTGTGCCTGGGGATACGGCCGGAAGTGCACGCCGAGCCAGGTCTACGGCGCGCTTCCGATCGTGAAAAAGCTGGGTTTCACGTGGGTCACGCTGGACGACGGCTGGCAGACCGCACAGGGCGATTGGTTCCTTAACCCGCAGAAGTATCCGAATGGCGACGCCGATATGCGGGCGCTGGTGGATAAAATTCACGCCGAAGGTTTCAAGGCCCAGTTGTGGTGGGCGCCGTTGGCCGCGGATCCGGGCTCGGAATTGGTGAAGAAGCATCCGGAATGGCTGCTGCTGAATGCGGACGGCAGCCAGCAGAAGATCTCCTACTGGAATTCGTGGTATCTGTGCCCCGCGGACCCGGAAGTAGTGGCTTACCACCAAGCCATCGTGGTGAAGGCGCTGAGAGACTGGGGCTTCGACGGGCTCAAGCTCGACGGCCAGCACATGAACGCAGCGCCGCCATGTTATAACCCCGCGCACAAGCACACCCGGCCGGAGGAATCCGTGGAAGGAATGCCGAAGTTCTTCCAGGCCCTCTACGAGACCGCCCGGCAGACGAAGCCCGATGCGCTCGTGGAGTTCTGCCCGTGCGGCACAGCCTATTCTTTCTTCACACTGCCTTTCCTGAATATGTCGGTGGCGTCCGACCCCGAGTCGGCCTGGCAGGTACGCACGAAGGGCAAGACGCTTAAGGCTCTGGCAGGCGATGCGGTTGCTTACTTCGGCGATCACGTCGATATGACGAAGGACGATTTTGCCTCTACGGTGGGAGTAGGCGGCGTGGTGGGAACCAATTTCACGTGGCCGGAAGGATCGGCGGCCAGGAAGCGCGGCGACCTTACGCCGGCGCGCGAAAAGAATTTCGAAAAGTGGCTGCGCATCTACAAAGAGAAAATGCTTTCGCGCGGAGAGTACGCCGGCAACCTATACGACATCGGCTTCGACCGGCCGGAGACTCACGCGATCCGCAAGGACGGCAGTATGTACTACGCTTTCTACGCGCCGCGGTGGAGCGGCAAGATCACGTTGCGGGGCTTGTCGCAGCAGGCTTACCGCGTCACAGACTACGTGGAAGGCAAGGATTTAGGGGCGGTCCGGGGACCGGCCGCCACGCTGGATGTGCAATTCGAGAAGTATCTGTTGCTCCAGGCAAAACCGGAGTAGCCCCATGAACAGACGATCGTTTCCGCAGGCTGGCATGGCGGGCGCCGCAACGGGCCTCCAGCTCTCGCGCCGCGCGCGTGCCCGATAGCGAACCGGTCATGGTGACCACTCTTTCCGTGCGAAGCCCGTTCTAAGTGCGGATGGTTCGATCCAGATCAGAATTGCCCACTAAGCTGGAGTCTGGAACCGGCGTCACGAAGACGCCAACGGCATTCTCAGTTATTGATGAGAGGCCAAAGCTGTTTATTTAAATTCCTGTTGCAGGCACCCAGGAAATACCCTATGCTTATCTGATAGATTTCACAGCCCGGCGCCCGGATATGCCGGGCAAGCCATGCGGATAAAGCGCAAGGGATTATTTGTGTCGATTGGCGATTTGTCGCGTCTGTGCGTGTTATGTCTGATCCTTGGCCTGCAATCCGTTTGGGCCACAAGTTATACACTGACCGTACAGTCGAATCCTGCCACCGGAGGAACGGTGTCGGGCGCGGGATCATACGCCAAGGGCACTCGTCTCCAGATTACAGCCACGCCCGCAGCGGGTTACTACTTCCTGAATTTCAGCGGCTGTCTTTCGGGCGCACCTAACCCGCAGATCCTGTTTGTGTCGAGGAATTGCAAAATCACGGCCAATTTCGCTCACGTCCAGACGCAGCCCTTGCTGATCGCCTCCACGGGCAGACGGACCGCAGGACCGGGCCCGGGTCAGCTCACCATCAACATGCGGCTGACCGATACGGTGGGCTACGGTTCGGTCACCAAGGCCCAAATCGTGTCAATTACCTCGATCAGCACTCTGGCCGGCAGCGGCACAGTATCCGTTGCCACCGGGATGCCCGTCATGATCGGAAAAATTACGAATGGCCAAACCGGTTCCGCCAACGTCACGTTCAACTGGCCTTCCACGGTCACCGAAGTGCAACTTACGGTGAATTTCTCCGGCAGCAACGGGTACGCCGGATCAACCACTTTGGATGTGCTTTATACCAACCAGATCCAGCACATCGTGTTTCTCATCAAGGAGAACCGCGCATTCGACAATTACTTCGGGCAATTTCCCGGCGCCAACGGCGCGACCACAGGAGTGACTTCAGCCGGACTGAGAGTCCCGTTGTTACCCGCTCCCGATGTGGAAGCCAGCGACCTCTGCCACCACGAGCCATGCGCCCTGACGGCCATCGATAACGGGAAGATGGACAGGTTCGACCAGATGCCGGTCATCAACCCAAAGGATCCAGCGCCTCCCAACCTGCGGAGCTATGTGCAGTTCAGTCAGAATCAGATTCCGAATTACTGGGCATACGCCGGCACATTTACGCTCGCCGACAACATGTTCTCGTCGATGTGGGGGCCCAGCTTCCCGAATCATCTGTACACCATCGCCGCGCAGAGCGGAGGCGTGGTCGAGAATCCGCAGGAAAACGGCGTCGTGTCGGATACGGGTTTCGCGGGCTGCGACTCGGCGCCGCAATGGAGCGTGGAAGTGTTGTCGCCGGATTTGAAGACCACCTCGTATGTGTTTCCGTGTTTCGACTTTCCGACGCTAGGCGATCGGATCGATGCCACCCAGCCCTCCAATATCACGTGGAAATACTATGCGCCCCCCGAGGGGGAGAAGGGCTCGGAATGGAACGCTTACGACGCGATCAATCACATCCGTTACGGCCCGGACTGGACCGCGAACATGGTCAACGAGACGCAGTTCATTTCCGATGCCTTGAGCGGCAACCTGGCGTCGGTGAACTGGGTGGTCACTCCCGACGCCACCAGCGAGCATCCCCCGGAGAGCGTGTGCGCGGGCGAAAACGATACGGTGGCGAAGATTAACGCCATCATGCAAGGACCGCAATGGGGATCCACGGCGATCATGCTCACGTGGGACGATTTCGGCGGCTACTACGACCACGTCGCTCCTCCCCCTATCTATACCTACGGCCTGGGAATACGCGTGCCGCTAATCATCATCTCGCCGTTCGCCAAGCCGGCGAACATTTCCCATACTCTGTACAGCTTCGAGTCAATGCTCAGTTTTGCCGAGAATATCTTCGGCTTACCGCCGCTTCTCTCAACCGATACTTTAGCCAACAACCTGGCCGACAGCTTCGACTTCACCCAGAATCCGCTGCCTCCATTGATCCTGCAGCCGCATGCCTGTCCGGCGATCGTGATCAATTGCCCGGCCTCCGCGGCGATAGTGGGAGTACCCTACTCCTCCATCGCTTCGGCCACCGGCGGAGTAGCTCCTTACACCTTCTACACGAACCAGTTGACGCCGGGGGCGCCGCCGAACGATCTGGTCCCCGACAGCAGCACGGGCTTGATGCTGGGTATCCCGACCACCGCCGGCAATTTCACTTATTCGCTCGAGGCGGTGGATTCCACTGGCGCAGCCGATGCCGTACATTGCCCGCTCGACGTGATTGCCCCCACTCCAATCTCACTGAGATGCGGGTCCTCGGGCGGCGAAGTCAGCGTGCCCTATTCTTCGTCGCTGACGGCCACCGGCGGCATTCCGCCTTATACATTCTCAATTACCAGCGGCATGCTGCCGCCGGGTCTATCGCTAAATCCTTCCACCGGCGCCATCACGGGCATCCCACTTGCGGCGGGACCGTATCCTTTCACTGCGCAGGTTGCCGATTCCACCAACTTGCCCACCGGTATCGCCACCGCCAACTGCGGCATCACCATTGCGGCGACGGTGGGGCTCAGTGGTCCCGCAGCTTCCGGCCAGGTGGATGCGGCATACTCTTCCGCCCTGGCCGCGAGCGGAGGGCTTCCGCCCTACATTTTCTCGATTACGACCGGAACACTGCCGCCTGGGTTGACGCTCAACACGTCGACGGGCGCGCTCACCGGTGTGCCTTCCGCGGCGGGATCATTCTCTTTCACGGCCCAAGTGGTGGATTCGGTGGGGGCCGTTGGCACGGTCAACTGCGTAATTGCGATTTCCGTATCGCCGACTTCCACCGTGCTTTCCGCGGGCCCGAATCCGGCCACTCTCGGCCAGGCAGTGACCCTCACGGCGCAGGTTTCGCCGACACCGTCGTCTAGCAGCGTGACATTCTACGATGGCGTGGCGATCCTTGGCGCAGCATCCGCCGCCACGGGCGCGGCCAGCATCACCACGCGCCTGCTCGCGGCCGGACCACACTCGCTGCACGCTTACTACCGGGGTTCGACCAACTTCGCCGGCAGCGCGTCTCCCGCCGTGCCCCTGACGGTGCAGGCCATCGCCGCCAGTACTTTTCTTCCCGCCGTGGCTTATTCCGCAAACGGTCCCGGCATATCCGTCACGATCGGCGACTTCAATGGTGACGGCATTCCGGATTTCGCAGTTGGCAACGGCGGCATCAGCGTGTTTCTGGGGAACGGCGATGGCACGTTCCACGCGCCGGTGAACTCGGCCGCTGGCGCCAGCCCCATCGCCCTGGCGGCGGGGGACTTCAACGCAGATGGCTTGCTCGACCTAGCCGCGGTTTACGCCAGCGGCAGTGTATGCATTCTGCTGGGGAACGGCGACGGCACCCTGCAAGCGCCGGTCAGCTATGCGTTAGGCAGCGTCCCCGCGGCATTGACGCTGGCCGATTTCAACGGTGACGGCATCACGGACCTGGCCGTCGCCGACGCCGGCGGTGTGGCGATTCTCCTCGGCGTGGGCGACGGCACCTTCCAAGCGGCTGTGAACTACCCGGCCGGATCCGGCCCGTCGGCGGTGGCTGCCGGAGACTTCAACGGCGATGGACGCGCCGATCTCGCCGTGGCGAACGCCGGCGATGGAACCGTGAGCATCCTGCTAGGCAATGGCGACGGCACCCTGCAGGCGGCGGTTGCCTATATCGCCGGAAGTGGTCCCGACTCGATCGCAACCGGCGACCTCAACGGAGACGACCTTACCGACCTGGCGATCGCCAATGCTTCCGGCAACAACGTCAGCGTGCTGCTGGGCAACGGCGATGGCACTTTCGGAACAGCGGTGATGTATCCGACCGGTGTGAATCCGGAATCGGTGACGGTCGCCGATGTGAACGGCGATTCCATCCCGGATCTGGTGTCGGCCAACGCCGGCGACGGCACGGTCAGCGTGCTGCTGGGAAGTAGAGGCGGCGTGTTGCAACCGGCTGTGAGCTTCGGCGCCACGAGCGGTCCGGTTCAGCTGGCGGCGGCGGACTTCAACGGCGATGGGCGAGCCGACATCGTGGCGGTGGGCGGCGCATCGGCCACAGCGGCAATACTGGTGGGCGCTCAAGCTGCCACCAACGTGACGATCGGCTCCTCGAACAATCCCGCCAATGTGGGCGACACGATTACCTTCACCGCACTGGTTGCGCCGGCGGCGCCTTACTTTGGCGCGCCTACCGGGACCGTGGCGTTCTCGGACAATGGCACGGTTCTCGCGAACGGCGTGGTCTCGCTGAGTGAAGGCTCGGCCAGCTTCAGCATTGCGACGCTCGCCTTTGGCGCACACTCCATCACCGCCGCTTACAGCGGAGACGCGTGGTTCGGCGCCGGCACGTCGACGGTCCTGTTACAGACGATTCAATAGGCGGATTCGGCTGGAGTGCGGCGCCAAAAAAATACGAAAGCCCAGTATGGATTGGTGGAATACGGCTGGAAGGCTCGAGGGGAGTGACCGCGTGGCGCCGGATGTGACATCCCAGCTGTAGGCGTGCGTCTCGAAGGGCGGCGAGTGAAGAAGCGAGCCAGTTTCATACGATAGAGTTGCTCGCCCACACGCCAGATCTCTATAAGTACGCTCTTACACGCTTCGGCGCATTACTCTCAGCCCCTATTATTTACAACCTCAACGCTTCAATTAACTATCTGGAAGTGGGCCGATGGACGCTGGTATTCCTCCACAATCAGGGTCCTCAAAGGTGAATCCGCCCGTCACCATCCGCGCGGCTTACGTATACACGGCCGAATGCGTCGGGCTCCGTCCGGAGCGCCGATGCCAGGGGCTTCGACAGGGCGAGCAAGTAGTTCGAAGGGCCGCTCAAGAACCCCAGCCGGCGGAATTGTTGTTGCCAGCGTTCGTGTTTCTGGTTGGTGACGATCAGATCGGCCCCGAGGCCGCACAGCGCAGCGTGTGTAAGGGTTAGCAGAGCGCTCAAGTGTTCCGGCGGGGCGAGGGCGTCCAGGATCGTTGCGACTACAAGGTTCCCGAAGATCGGGCTGTCCCGCATGGCTGTGACCCTGCTCGCCGACCAGCCGGCAATCTGGCCGCCCGAGCGCAGCAGGAAAGGCCTCAAGCGGCTTTGCGACTCCGGATGAAGATCCGCGACGGTTTGCGCATCCCGCAGGATCGAGAAACTCAGATCGGCGCGACAGCGTTCCCAAACCGTGTCCAGCTCCTTGGGCCAGCCGTTGGCGGGTTCAATGGAATAACCTCTTAACGGCGATCGCCGGTGCGCCAGCCGCCACCCGGCCACCGCCGCAGCGCCTATTCCGCTGCCGGCAGCCAGGCGAGCGAGCCATCCCACTCGCGGGCGGCGCAGCGGCGCCACCTCGCGCAGGAAGCGCGCCGCGCGAATCACGGAGAACTGAAACGGCACAGGCGCGACATGCCAGCCCGCTGCCAGGAGAAGACGCGCGAACGGATTCTGCTCACTCCCCATCCCCACGGCATACGCATAGGGGTTGCGCTCGGTAACGAACTTTAGCATCTGGAGCCCGACACCCGAATAGGCCCGATCCGCTATGCCCTCGCTCAAGGGGCTCTGTATGTTGCTGAGGGAAACGGCTCGCTGCTGAAACCAGCCGCGCTGGTCCATCAACAATACGCCTCCCCGGACGGCGCCGCTGCCATCCACGGCGAGGTACTGAGTCCATGCGATCCCTCCCGGAGGAACCAGCCGCGTGCCGGGCGCATCCTGGGGCAGCAGGAACGGCGGATTGCAGTGACGGCGCAGGCGTTCGTTAAACGCCCGGCATGCCGGAATCAGGGATGCCGAATACGGCGTGAACTCCAATTTCATCGATCACGAGGTCCCGCGGAAGAGTTTCTCGCCTAGCCAGCGCCATTCCAGCGCGCGGCGTATTTGGCTATTCAATGTGAAAACGCCCCTTTGCTCCGCCAGGTGATCGAGAATGGTCGAGACGGGAACGAACCAGCCATTCTTCTTCCGCAAGCGCTCCATGAGCCGGCGGAACTCCGGCTTCAGCTTGCCGTTCTCAACAAAACCATGCCCGAAGTGTGTGTAGACAATCGATGCGCCGCCTTCCGCCTCCAACTGGTCCTGATTGGCTTCCGCAATGGCTTTCAGAAATACGGCACCTTGGGCGCCCTCGGTACCCGCGAACCAGCGATTCACCAAGGGACGCTCCGGGTCCTGGTACGGCATCCAAGGGCACTCGCGCAACGTGTTGAGGTTGGCGAAAATGAAGTTGCGGCAGTACCGGATGCGCTCCCGGCACAGGTCGCCCCAGAAACAGGGGTGCCCCTGGACGTGCCCGAAGTGCCGGTTGGAGGTTTTGAACCGGGTCGCCAGCAAGTAAGCCGAACGTCTGGCCCCGGTCAGGCGCGCCGGACCCCAGTAGATGGCTTCACCGTTGTAATGGTTGGCCATCGATACAGGATCGCGGCCGAAATAATGACGGAACCGGTCGAGGGCCTCGTGGGTTTCCTGGCGTGTCGAGGTATGGGGGGTCGCATTGTGCCAGGCGATCTCGAAACCCGCCGCGGCCATGCGCTGCAGGTGATCCAAATACTCGGGATTGGCACAGGTCTCACCCCCCGAGTTGGGTTCGCGATGGGTTCCCACCGTCCACACCGCGGCAGTGGTTCGGAAACCCAGATCAGCCAGAAAACCATACACCAGACGGCTGGTCTCAAGCGCCTGGCCGTCGGGGTCGTCAAACACGGTAAAGGCGAACCGCTTGGTGTCCGGCCACGAAACCGCCTTAAGCGGGTCAGCCACCGAGGCGGGTCTCCAAAGCGGCGCGGACTTGTTCGTAGGACATCAACTCCGCGGCCTCCCCGAGGTCAAACTGTTCGCCGAACTCCTCTTCAATGAGGCTGAACAGTGTCACGGATGCGATCGAATCCCAATTGGCCACGCTATCCGGCGTGGCCTGACGCACCGTCAGGTCACTCAAGCCCGGGAACGCAGCGCGAAAAACAGCAGTCAGCCGCCTATCCAGATCACACATGCGCGGTCAATTCCTCGAAAGTGTGAGGCAAGAGAGGGCAGCGAGCATGGAAATCCGCGCGCGAGATCTCCGGCTCCGATTCCGAGATACCCAGGCTGGCGAGGAACTCGCGCAGCGGGCCGTTACGTTCGGTAGCTTCAAACTCGAGCGAAATGCGTCTTACGTCCAACCCCTCGAAGAGGTACTGCAACGCGGCGTACTCGATACGGCGCGAGAAGGCGCGGCAACTCATGCACCACCAGGAGACGACCGCTCCATCGTTGTGGCGTGCTCCCACCATCGCAGCGATCTTACCCAGCGGGCCGAACCTGTCGGCATAACCGACCGTTACGAGAAATGACCCCGGCCGCCCCAGAATCTCGCGCCAGCCGGCTTCGGTAAGTCGCCGGCCATTCAAGTTGAACTGGTTCGTCTTGTTGATCAGTTCGAAGGCGCGCTCATCGGTGGCATCCTGGGATAGCTTAAATGACAGGCAGGCCTGGAGCCCGGCCAAGAACGTCTCGTGGGAAGCAGTCTCCGCTGGAACAACATCCGCGAGGGCGGCGCGCTCCAGGCTGCGGGCGCGGATACGGTCTTCGCCGCGGATGGTTGCCCTTCCGAACCACTCCCGCAAGGTGTGGAAGAAGTCGAGCAGGCGCCCGGGATCGTTCTTGGGAAATGGCAGGCAGCGGATTTGCGGAAAACACATCCGGACTTCGGCCGATTCGAGTGGACTGTCGTCGACAAACGCTACAGCTTCAGGTCCAATATTCCAGGCTTTGAGAATCCGGCCGATGGATTCTGATTTGCGCCCCCAATTCGCTTCGACGGGGAAGAAGCTGTCGCGCCGCACCAGCAAATCGGCGCGGGCGAGGGCTTGTTCCGCCAGACGCGGGTCATTCTTGCTGGCGATCCCCAGCAGCACGCCCCGCTCGGCGAGCGATTGCAGGACCTGCTGGTAAAGGCCGTGAATCTGCGCTCCCGCGTCAAGGGTGAAGCTCACTCCGAAGACCCCGGCTTCGCCCAGGATGCCGTCCCAAAGCGTATCATCCAGGTCGGTGATCAGGCCTTTGAGCGGTGTAGCGGGAACCAGCAAAGAGCTCATCAGGTTCGCGAGTGCCGAGGCGTGAGCCAGACGATAGGGGAATCCGTGACTGATTTCGGCGCGCAAGTCGAACCGGTCCGGAAGCGGAGATTGACGGTCGAGCTCGGCAGGGCTGACGAGCCGTACGCCCCTTCGAGAGGCGCACTTTTCGGCGAACGTCCAGGCGGCCGCGCCGAGCCGGGTTTCCAGACTCAGAGCCTGCGCCGGCGCCGAGATTTCCAAAGGGGGCCAGGGCAGCGTTGGCAGTGTGATCGCCACTGGAGTCGAACCGGCGATTCTTTCCACGGCCCGTTCGACGCGCGTAAATGCGGTCCGCACGTTCGTCACGATATCGTCAAACCCGCTCGGAACCCAGCCGCCCAAGCGGCGGAAACCCAACCGCGGATCCAGATCGTACCACTCGCAAACCACGGCCACGCCATGGTAGGCTTCGGGTTGCAGGCGCTCGAGAGCACCCAGAAGATCACCGTATAGCGAACTCTCCACCTGAACTTCCACATGGGGCCGCTGCTTCAGCAGGAACGCGTGGAGGAACGTCTGGAGATGGATCGGAGTACTGGAGCATGCTAACAGATAACATTCCCGTTCCGCCCTGGCGGGTCGAGGCTGTTGAATCAATTCCAGTGCTTCGCGAAGTTTCATGCGAGATTTCCATTGTGACTCTTTATCCGTCTGTAGTCCACACCCAGTCCGGTGCTGTGGCAAACGTTCTGATTATAGGGTGATTCGAATCCACTGCTGGAGTTGAACGCGCTACTGAGTTCCGGCGCCAACCGTGACCGCGAAGGAGGTGGTAGCCGCGGTTTGAGGATTCCACACCTGCACGGTAAGCTGGTCTCCGGCCTCCATCGGACACAGCTTGTGTTGATTCACATTCGCCACCAACGCGATGCTGCTGTCCGACCAGTCGCTGATAGATAACGTGCAAACATCACTGCCATATCCCGCGGTCCAGTTCTGGGTGACGTCATAGACCTCCAGATAGGCGGAATTACCTGTATAGGGAAGTCCGAACGGGAAGCTGCCGAAGCCGGTACCGACGATGGTCAGTGGCGGTTGAGGCTGCACCACCACGTGGTCGCAGCCAGGAGACGCGCAATAGCTGGAAATCGATGTAATGGTAGTTGGAGACGGGAGCAGGACCGCGCAGTCTGGAGAGATGGCGGGCGGCCCGCCTGGATAGGTATCGCAGCTAGCCGGTCCCGAGACCGGAGTTGCCATTGATGGAAGGCCGGCAGCGGCCGGGTAGTCAACCACGGGCGCGTATAAACCCATCAGGCCATCACCGCCGGTGGTGGCCTCACCAGTCCTGTACGGGATCACTTGACCGGCGCAGTTAAACGTACCCGCCGGGAGGATATCGCGTAATGTGAACGACTTCATCTGCTGATAATTCGCGAGCGCCGTCAGGTCCAGTAAGGTGTAACCGTTAGCCGGCGTTATCCAGGCCGGAATGGCCGCGCCGGTTCCCACGACCAGAGTAACGTAGCCATTGGCATCCTGCGTGAAGGCGCTGTCGGCAAGGCTTGCAAGCGTGACACCACCGGGGTTTTGAAACGAGAGGCTCATGTATCGCATTTGCTCGTTCCCGGATCGGGAGCAGCCGTCCGTGCACGGGGTCGGCGGCGTTGCCGGAATTCGAAACCGTATGCGCATGACTTCACCGGCGGCGGCCAGAGCCGCGGGCAACCCGGGTGGAGCGAACGCGTCCAGATAGCTGGAGGCTGGATTATCGCCCGGTGTGTAATCGGTGCGCCGCAGCCACTGGAGTCGATCTCTCGGATTTGCTCCCCAGCAGAGCGTCGGCAGATAGTTATTCGCATAGAACTTATGATAGTGAATCTGCGAAGTGGACAGCCAGGGATTTCCCGTGCCCGCGTTGTTCGTCACGATCTGCAGTGTGTTTAGGGCATACGCCGCCGGGTACGCACAACCAGAGGCCATATCGCGCACGATGACGTGAGCGTTGGTCTGATAACTTGGCGTGGTAATGTCCAAGTAACTGCGGATCAGGATGACTCCGGCCGTGTTTGGGTTGGTGTGTTGCGGCGTATCGACCTCGTGAAGGCTAAAGCCCGGGTTAGCCTGGAAGAATCCTGAATCCGTATTCCAGTTCATCCCCGGATGCCGCTGAGTGCCATCCAAAGAATTTACGGCCACGTTGAAACCGTCCATCCGGCAGCCCTGCTGCAGATTGCCGAGGGTACCCCCGAAATTGACAGGCATGGCATATTGCTGCCCACCTACGAAGGCCACTCCGGGCAGGTACGGATTGATGTCAGCAGAGGTCAAAGGCGCGATGTTGACGTCCGTGACGTACTGGGAAACTGCCGAATGTTCGTCATAAACCGTAATCGAGTGGTAGCGCGAATTGGGAAAAGCCCCAATAATGATGAGCTGGTAACGCGGGTCTACCTTGAAGTAAAGCTTGTTATAGAAGGCATTCAGATCACCGAGTTCGCCGCCATCACCCTTGCCCATGGAAAAGTCGACGGCGTAACAGGGATTGTTGAAATTGCTGAAGAAATTGCCGGTGGGGAACTCGTCGCCATCGAACACAGTCGGAAGCCCAGCGCAGTCGATGGCGTGCAGGTTACCTGGCAAGGAAAACACGCAAGCGACGATGCCGGCGCCGACGATTCGTCTGGCAGACACTGGCTGATCCTTCTGTGCGCAATTCGGTCGATGTTGTCTAGAGTACCCTTCAACACCGGCTACGCAAACTAAGTTTCGTGATATTACGCACCCATCTTGCGCCTGGGGGAAGGTTTCGTACAAATCGTACCTGTGGGCGACGGGCCAGTCCAGGTTTATTTGGCGGCTAGCTTAGAGGGAACGCCAGCAGATCGGCACGGTTCCGCGGAGTCAACTCGATCTTAGGGATCAGCGGTTTGGGATTGGCGTGGGCGTTGCGAATGCCGCGGGCGATGATCGGTGCCCTGATCGCCGCGCCGCTGGCCGAAGGCACCGCCGGCGTGCGGCATTTTCCTTTCTTGCAGCCGGCGACTGGCGTAGTGGGCTGGCGTCCGTCGACGCAGGGCGCGTCACGCCCGCGCGCCCAGCGCCGACTCACAAAATTCACCTGCCCCGCACCGACGGC
>Ga0070731_10001330_pt1 | contig 25917 bp, 21 predicted proteins | sample Coa_R1_2_FD_66448 | JGI IMG/M metagenome (GOLD analysis project Ga0070731, IMG submission 66448) | Surface soil microbial communities from Centralia Pennsylvania, which are recovering from an underground coalmine fire - Coalmine... | ecosystem: Environmental > Terrestrial > Soil > Unclassified ... | reverse complement strand
CGGTGGTCGAGTGTCCGCTTTGCGGCCACCGCAACGTGTGCCCGGCGATCAGATCGACCCCGGAGGTCCACCCCGGAGGTCGACCTCCGGGGTCGCTCGCTGGACTCGCGGCGTCCAGCTGGTCGTGGACCATCGGTGTGTCGCTGGCCGCGCTCGCAGGATGCTGCGCCTGGTTCCTGCTCAGCTCGAAGGCGTCGGGCGAGGGCGGCGGAGTGCCGCCCTCCGATCCCGTGCAGGCGCGGCAGTATCAGATCCTTCATCAGGACATCGATCAGCCCGGCGATCCGGAGTTGATGACGCTGTTTCAAACGATCAATCGAGGGCATTTCGCCGGCCGGCTGCCGGCGATGGCCGTGCGCTGGGAGCCCGCGCTCGCCGCGATCGGCGCCGGCGTCAGCGACGACTTCACGCTCGAGGGCATGTTCGGCCACGTGGGGAAGAAGCCCATCATTCTCATCAATCCCGCGATTCGGGCGACGGCCGGCGCGCTCGACCGCGTGCTGTGCCACGAGATGGTGCACGCCTATCTGTATTCGATTGGCGACGACACGACGAATCACGGGCCGGCGTTCAAGGCGGAGTTGAAGCGGCTGTCGTCGGAGGGTGCGTTCGAGGGCATCGCGGCGACAGACGACGAAAAGACGGAGCTGCGGGCCTGGCTCGACGCCGAGTCCGCTCGCCTCGACGCCGATCGGAAGGAAGTCGACGAGGTCGGCGCCGCGATCGCGACCGAGCGCGAGGAAATCGCGCGCGCATTGGCGCTGGCGTCGGAATCAGGCGCGGCGGCGCTCGAGCAGAGGCGCGACGAATTCAATCAGCGCGTCATCGAGCTGAACGCGCGAATCGATCGCGGCCGCGACGCGCTCGCGCACTTCAACGACGAAGTGGCGCGCTACAACCTCATGCTGTCGTATCCCGACGGCATGGATGAAGCCGCGACGGTGCAGAAGAAAGTGAAATAGGCGCCCCGGCGAAAAGAAGTGGGGTCAGACTTGACTCCGCCCAGCCGCGTTCCACTATTCGGCCCTCAGCGCGAGCACGGGATCGATTCTCGCCGCGCGTCGCGCCGGTATCCAGGCCGCGGTGGCGCCGCCCAGAAGCAGCGTCACTGCGACTGCGGCAAACGCGACGGGATCGTGCGGTGTCGTCCGAAACAGAAATGCGGCAATCACGTGCGTCAGGCCATATGCCAGCGCCAATCCCAGCGTGACCCCGGCCGCGATCGGGATCGAAGCTTCGGCGACGATCGCTCGTACAACTTGCCCCGGACTCGCGCCGAACGCCATGCGCACGCCGATTTCTGGAATCCGCCGCGTGACGCTGAACGACGTCACGCTGAATATGCCAACCAGCGACAGCGCCAGACCGAGACCGCCGAGGATGCTGAGCAATACGGTCCGCTGGCGCGGCGTCACCTCGGATTGATCCCACCACTCAGCGCCGTTGCGCACTCGTCGAACCAGGGCCTGCGGGCCGGCGCGATGCGCGGCGTCCACTAACGCGGCTGGCGCGATCGCTGCGCCTGGCACGGGGCGGACGACGACGACCATCGGCTGGCCCGTCACGTGTCCATTCAGCGATACATTCGCGTTCGCTTGATACGCTGTGTACAGCTGCGGATATTCGGGCGGGTACTCCGGCCCCTGCGGCCAGGTGTCGCCGACGACGCCAATGACGTCGAGCCACGTCTTCTGGTAGAGCACGCGCTGACCCACCGCTTGCGCATGCGGGAACAGTCCGGTTGCCGCGCGCTCGCTGAGGACCGCCCACGCACCGGAGCCGTCACTCTCCTGGACGTATCGGCCGGACTTCAGCGGGATCGACAGCGCCTCGAAGTACCCGGGCAGAATCTGCTGCACGGAGATCCCGATGTCTTTGTCCAGGTGCGATTCACCGGTGCTCACGCTGGAAAACGTGCGGCTGCCGCCGAGTGGAAGTTGCGGCGTGGCTCCCGCGGCGGCGACGCCCGGCAAGGTCCTCAACCGCTCGAGGAGCGCGGGATAGTAGGCGGCATAGATCGCCGCGTCCGAGTCGACCGGTTGCACTTCCAGCGTCACAAAGCCCCGGGGATCGAATCCCAAATCGACCTCAGTCAAACGAACGAAGCTGGCGATCATCAGTGCCGCGCCGGCGGCCAGCAGCACCGCTGCCGCGACTTCGACGAAAATGAGCACCCTGCTGGCCGTCCGGGAGATTGCGGCGCGCGCGCTCCGCGACCCGCGGTTGAGCATCGTCGTCAGATCGGTCCGAGACAACTTGAGTGCCGGCGCGAGTCCACACAGGATGCCGACGAGTACGGCGATGGTGATTGACGCAGTCAGCACAGCGCTGTTCAAGTTCACCTGGACATCCGACGAGATCGCGATCGGAATATTTGCGACGATCGTGTCGAGTGCCAGCCACGCCAGGGCAGCGCCCATCGCGCTGCCCGCGATCGATAACACGAGGCTTTCAATGAGCAGCTGCCGAATCAGCCGTCCGCGCGCGGCGCCAATCGACGCGCGGATCGCCAGCTCCGTCTGGCGAGCGGCACCGCGCGCCAGCTGCAGGCTGCCCACATTGACGCAGCCGATCAGCAGCACGAATCCCACTGCGCCCAGAAGCACCGTGATCGTCGATCGGCTCCAGCGCGTGACGTTGTCGTACTCGAGCGTCATGCGCGCGCCGAGGCCTTTGTTGTCTGGACGCTCTTTTTCAAGCCGCGCCGCGAGAGCGCTCAATTCCTGCTGCCCCCGATCGAACGTGACGCCATCGCGCAGTCGTCCCCAGATGGCGTACTGGCGAGCTGTCCGCGCGAAGGCCGCCGGTTGGAGCGCCGACCACACGGCGGGTTGTGTCTGCGCGTGATCGTCCGGAAGAATCCCGACGACCATTCGCGGGCCGTCGTCGAAGCGAAGCGCGCGTCCGACGATGCCGGTGTCGCCGTGAAAGTGCGACTGCCAAAACCGATAGCCGAGGATCACGATCGGCGGCGCCTCGGGCCGTTCGTCGGCGGAAGTGATCGAGCGTCCGATGAACGGCACCCGGCCGTACATCGGAAGGTAGTCGCGCGTGGCGAAGTTCAGGATCACGCGCTCGGGCACTTCGCCCTCGAGCAGCGCGCGCGTTTCGGATCGCACCGTGCCGAGATGCGAGAAGACGTCCGTCAGCGACTGCCAATCCTCCATGTCTGCGAGCGACGGTGCCGGGCGCCGCTCGGGATTCGAGAGCCGTGACAGGCTGATCCGGACGAGCTGTTCTGGCTTTGGATAGGGGAGCGGGCGAATCAACGCGGCGTCGATCACGCAGAACAGCGCGGTGGTCGCCCCCGTGCCGAGCGCCAGCGTCAACAGCGCGATAGCCGTGAAACCGCGCTGGCTCCACAGAAGCCGTACCGCGTATCGCACGTCTTGTCTGAGTGATTCCATGATTCCTGCTCCGCGCACGTCGTAGCCTCGATCGTGGACGATCGAGGGATTGCCGAACTGCCGGCTTGCCGATAGCCTGGCGGCATTCGGTGCCAGGCCGCGCCGCTCGTGCTCTGCCGCCCGTTCGCTGAGATGGAATTGAATTTCCTCGGCGATCTCGTCGGCAACGGCATCGTGGTACAGCAGCGCTCTGACGCGATCGCGCAAGATGCGAAGCAGGGCGGCGATGGATCGCATCGGCGGCTTAACTGCTGAGCACACCCTGAACGGCGCCGGCGAGGCGGGCCCAGCTCTGGGTTTCTGCCTCGAGCTGCCGCCGTCCGGGGCGGGTCAATCGATAGAAGCGGGCGCGGCGCTTGTTTTCGGTGACGGCCCACTCGGACGTGATCCAGCCGCGCTGCTCCATCCGGTACAGCGCTGGATAGAGCGATCCCTCTTCCACCTGCAGAACTTCGGAAGACAGTTGTTGCAGCCGGAGCGTAATGCCGTAACCGTGCTGCGGCCCGCCCGCGAGGACTTTCAGTACGAGCATGTCGAGGGTACCGTGCAGTTGGTCGCTGTTCGTCCTGCGCATTGCTACCTTAGTCGTTCTAAGTGAACACTACGATAGCACACCCGCGGGTCAGACGCCGGGACGGCGTCTGCGCGTCACTGGGTCAACCGGCGGCGAGAGGCCGGACTATCTCTGGTACAGATCCGGAAAGAACTTCTGCAGATTCACGACCTTCGGCGCGTCGTTGATCGCGATGTACGGATCGTCGGGATGCAGCGTCGCGTAGTTCTGGTGATACGCCTCCGCCTCGTAAAACGCCGGCAGCTTCGTCACGGCCGTGACGATCGGATTCTTGAACACATGCGCCTGGTCGAGCTGCGCGATGTAGGCGCGCGCGATCTTTTCCTGCTCCGCGTCCCTGAAAAAAATCACCGATCGATATTGCGTGCCGCGATCCGGTCCCTGCCGGTTCAGCGTCGTCGGATCGTGCGCCACGCTGAAGAAGATGCGCAGCAGTCGTCCGTAGGTGATCTTCGACGGGTCGTACGTGATCTCGACCGACTCGGCGTGGCCGGTCTCGCCGGTGCTCACGATTTCGTACTGCGCCGTCGATGCCGCGCCGCCGGCGTATCCGGAGAGCGCCTTCGTCACGCCGCGCACGTGCTGAAACACGGCCTGAATGCCCCAGAAGCAGCCGCCCGACACGACCGCGGTCTTGACCGGCGTCCCCGCGGCGGCAAGCGGCGCGTCAACGGCAGGCGCGGGGATGGTCACGCCTTCCGTCCGCGCGGCGGCAACCATCCAAAACAAGGCGGCGGCGGTCATTCCGATGAATCCAATGGTGAGTTTGCGCATATGTAGTCTTTACGGTCGGACTCTCGAGTCGGATGCAGTCTGCTTACGAGCCTGAGCCGAGCAGCGTCTGCGCCTGGTGCGGCAGGCCCTCAGCCGCCACGAAGGTCTCGACAGCTGCTGTCGTCGGACTGGTCGCCGACTTCGAGCAGCCCGCTGCCAGCAGAACGGCGGCGAGCAGGGCAGACCAAGCCGCGGCGCCCGGGCTCTTCCAAGGCATGAGATTCACGATACTACCGCTGCCGCGCTGCGGCGCACTTGGCCGAATTCACCTTGCCACCGCCTCGAGAATCGTGTCTCATGCCAGCGGGATTCCTGATGCCGCCTGAGACGTCCGTCCGCCGCCGCGTTCGCGTAGCCGTCGCCGCCTCTCTAATCGCGTCCTGCGCCGCGACGGTCGGCGTCCGCACGCAGTCGGCGCCCGTCAAGATGGACGGGTATCCGGACCCGGGATCGCCGGCGCTCGTCGTCCTGACGACGGCCGGCGCCGAGCCGCGCGCCAAACTGCGATACGCCGTGCCGAAGACATACAAGGATCACATGCTGTCGACGATCAGCATGTCGATGGCGATGGACATGGCCGGCGCGCCGATGCCGCCGATGGATATGCCGGCGATGGTCCAAGGCACCGATCTCGCGATCACCGACGTGCAGCCATCCGGCGATATCGCGTACTCGGTCAGCGTGAGCAGTTTCGGTGTGGATGCGAAACCCGGTGATCCTCCAGCCATGGCGGCGATGGCTCAGACGCTGGGGCCGTATCTTCAGGCCGCGTCCGACACCATCAAGAGCGTAAAGGGCATGGTGACGATGAGCGACCGCGGCATCGCGAAGTCGATTGCCTTCGACACGAGCAAGGTCACTGATCCTCAGTTGAAACAGTTGATGGACACAGCGGCCGTGGCCACGCAAAGCCTGAGCACCGTGCTGCCTGAAGAAGCGGTCGGCGTCGGGGCACGCTGGGAGACGCGGCAGGCGCTGGCCTCGGGCGGCATCCAGATCTTTCAGAAGTCGACATTCGAGGTCACCGCGATCGACGGGAAGACGATTTCGCTGAAAGTGACGATGGAGCAGACCGCGCCGTCGCAGGCGATCGATGCGCCCGGCATGCCGGCCGGCGCCCAGGCGCGAGTGCAGAAATACTCGGGATCGGGCAGCGGCACGTTGTCGATTCGCCTCGATTCGCTCGTGCCGACCAGCACGCTGACCATGCAGAATACGCTCGTCACCGAGATCGCGATGGGCGGTGACGCGCAGACGGTCACGAACACGACGTCGCTCAAAGTCATCATCGCGCCGGGGAAGTGAGCGGCGCGCGAAAGGCCGATCGCCGTGAGAACCTCGATTGCGTCCGGCGTCCTGCTGCTGATGCTGATTCCGGCATTCGACGCAGCGCCGGCCAGCGCGCGACAGGACACAGTCTCGATCCTGCAGTCGGCTTCCGCATACGTCGCAGACTACGAGCACAAGCTCTCGTCAGTGATCGCGGCCGAGCACTACGTCCAGCAGGCCTGGTCCGGCGGGACCATGGTGCAAGCTCGAGATCTGAAGTCCGATTACTTCGTCGCCGATCTGCCTGACGGCGGTTGGACCGGATTTCGAGACGTGTACAGCGTCGACGGCAAGCCCGTGCGGGATCAGCGCGACCGGTTGTCCGCGTTGTTTCTGCATCCGTCGCCCGACGCGATGGCGCAGGCTCGACGCATCGCGGACGAGAGCGCGCGCTTCAACATCGGCAACATCGCGCGCACGCTCAACACCCCGACGCTCGCGCTGACGTTTCTGCGTCAGGACATGCAGCCGCGCAGCGTGTTCACCGTCACGGATCATCGAACGATCGACGGGAGCGTCGTGCTGGTCGTGTCATTTCACGAGAACAGCCGTCCGCGTGTGGTTCACACGTTCGACGACGCGCCCGCGCATGGCGTGTTCTGGATCGACCAGTCATCCGGCCGCGTGCGCAGGTCGACGATGTCGATCGAATCGGCCGGCGCGACGGCCGACGTCGCCGTCGTCTACGGTCCGCAGCCCAAGTTGACGGTGTGGGTGCCGATTTCGATGGACGAGCAGTACCGCTGGCGCACGCCGGGTGCAGCCGGCTCGTCGAGCATCGGCGGTTCGAGCGGCCGTGCGGACGCCGACGCCGTCGCCGCGGGCCCGGAGCCCCCGCAACGGATCGACGGTCACGCGGCGTATTCAGATTTTCGGGTCGCGACCGTCACGACGGTCGTTCGCTGACGGCCCGCCGCCGTCGAGGAGGAGCGCACCGATGCTCGGAAGGATGCTCGTCGCCGCCGCCGTCGTCGCCGTGATTGCCGAGGTTGGTGCGGGTGCGCGTCAAGGTCCGCAGGCGCCGGCCGATCCGTTCGACGACATCGTCGTTCCGTCCTCGCCGGCCATTCGCCTTTTTCAGCCCCCGACGGCGGCGATCGCGGCGGCGGTTGCCGAACGAGCGCTGCAGGCCGCTGATGTCCGGTACGGATTCGAAGCGCCACCGGCCGACTCGACGATCCCGTCAATCGATCTGGCGAAGCTGCCGGATCAAACGACTGATTTGGCTGGCCGCAAACTTGGCGACGCGCTGAACGTCATCGTGCAAGCCGCGCCGCAACTCCGCTGGTCCAGGGCGGACGGCGTTGTCGTCGTGCGCAGCCTGCCGGATGGCGTTGGCCTGCTCGATCGCAAGCTGACGTTTTACTCGGTGACGAACGCCTCGCTGCGTACGACGCTCGAAGCCCTCGTCCAGGCGATCGACCCGGCGCGAGCCAAAGGCGCCGGCATTTATGGGCAGGGACGCTCTGGCGGTTCGGGTGCGGGACCGACCGATCCGAATGCGGCTGCGGCCCATACCGTGACGCTCACGGTCGGCAATGCTCCGGTCCGCGACGTGCTGCAGGCCATCTCGCGTCAGATGAACCCGCTTCGCTGGACCATTCGGTATGACGCCAACCCTCCGTCGCCCGACACGGCATCGATCGCCTTGACGACCAAGGACGAGATTGTGACGGCGGCGTCGCCGTTTTCGCTGCGTGCGCTGCAGCAGCAGAGTCCGGCCGGACCGCCCGGTCGAGGCGGCCCGATGCCAGGCGCGGTGCGCATTCCCATCTCGCCATCGTTGAACGTGATGTTGTCGAACTATGGCGGTCAGACGGGCGCAAAGATCAGCGTCGAAGAGATCGGTTCGGCACCGTCGTTGTCCCCGGCGTCGCTGATGTCAGTCATTCTTCCGCCGCTGGACCTGACCGGCGTTTCAACGGCGGACGCCATCGCACGCCTCGTCGCGTACGACTCGCGATACGAGATGTCGCAGGCGCACGGACGATTTCTCGTCCGGCCAAAGCCAGGCACACCCGGACGGCTGGCGCTGCTCGACCAGCCGTTGGGCGCGTTGTCGGCGTCGAACGAAGCGGCTGGAAGCGTCATCGATCGAGTGGCGGCACACCTGGGATCCGTGTCGCCTCGCCCGAATGCTCCCGGCTCGATCGGGGCCGCGATGCAGACGCCGATTAGCGTGACGCTTCCCGAAAGCGCCACCATTCGCGACGGCCTCGATGCCATTGCGGACGCCACGGGCTGGAGCTGGTCATTCCAGCCCCAGTATGCGCCGGGATTTCCGACGAGCGTGTCCCTGCAGTGGCGCGGACCGAGTTGGATGATGTCGACGAATGCGAGATTGACGACGGATTTGTCGCCGGCGCCGGCGCCATCGCATCTGCCCGCCCGTCCGATTCCTGACGCACTCGATCGCACGATTGCCCGGGTGCCGCTCGCGCCGGCACGAACGGACACGCTCGGCGTCTTCGACCAGCTGGGGCGCGCCGCGAAGGTCCCGATGGGCATCGAGCTGCTTCCGCCGGCGGCGCGCAGCCGGGATCCCCGTGTGATGACGCGTCCGCAGCCGCCGATTGTGGTCGGCCCGGGCAAATTCAGCGACGCGCTGTATTTTCTGCTCGAGCGCGAGCCGGACTATCAGGTCATCTCGACAGACCCGTTGGTGAACGTCGGGCCAAAGCTGATGGCGAGCGCCTCTAGCGATTTCATGAATCAGCCGATCGCGAGCTTCGACGTGAAGAACGAAGGTTTGTATCACGCGCTCGGCAGTCTCAGACACGTGATCGATCCGGCCTACCTCGCGAGCGATTGGCAGGGTTCCGGCGCCGCGTCGATGAATCGGCCCGTGACGCTCTCGGTGGATCGCGCGACGCCGCGGTCAATCATCGACCAACTCGTCGCACAGCACGGCGGTCTGCTGTGGGTGGCCAGCTTCGAGCCGGCGACGATTTACGATCAAGCTCGGGCGCAGCCATCCGACTGGGTGCTGACGCTCGTGCCGATCGACGACTCCGGAATTCCGGTGAGAATGGAACCCGTGCGCGATGCGGCTGCGAGTCGACCGATCGTCGGTAACGAGCTGCGGACCGCGCGGCCATCGGGACCATCGGTGCAATTCGATCTGCCGGCCTCAGCCGCTCGTCTGCGGGGTACGCTGATGATGCTGGGACGCGAGTTTCGCCAGCCGATCGGCAGCGAAGTCATCGTGAGTGGAGCGCCGCTGGGTCCGCAAAGTCCGCAGTACTACGATCTCACCGGCCTGCCGCTGGCAGAGGTGTTCGACAAGCTCGTGTCGTTCCTGCCGGAGTACGCCGTGACAACCGATCGCGGCGTCGTCCACTTCCAGCCGAAGGCGCTCGCCGCCGATTCGAACGCGTGGTTGAATCGGAAGGTGTCGCGCGTCGATCAGCACTTCGATAATCTGTCTGACGCTCTGCATTTCGTCGCGGCGTTGGGCGGTCCCGGCATCTCCGGCGCCCGATCGAGCTCGCCAGTCTCGAATGCGCCGCCGGGCATCGGTGTGACGCCGCCGTCTACGCCGATGCCTCCGGGCGTCAGCGCCCTCGCCGATCGAATGAAGGCGTCGATCACGCTTTCGATGACGGACGTCACGATCCGGGACGTCCTCGACGAAATCGCGCGGCAGTCTGGCACGATGAGCTGGAGTGTCGATCACCGCGGCGCGCAGGCCACGCTGACCTTCAGCGGCTTCGATGGTTGGACGTCCGGCGTGTCGATTCGCTGAATCGCGACGCGCTCGATGTCATCGATCGAGTCGCCGCCGGTTTCAATCGGATCCAGTCCTGGACTCGCCAGGTGCGACGGTGTCTCCGCTACGGCAGCCAGGTCGTCTTGCCGGCGGCATCTCCGCGCGGCTTCGCCGGTGGCGCCTCTGCCGGCACGCCGACGTTCACCACCGCGATGATGCGCTCGTCGTCGCGCGCGCCGACCACTCCGCGTGCGGCCGGGTCCGCCATGATTGCGCCGGTCTTGATGTGCGTGCCCAATCCGAGTTCGACCGCGAGCAGCGACAAGTTCTCGATTCCCATCATGGCGGCGGCGTAGTTCTCTTCGGCCATTTCCGGGTCCGCATTCTGGACGATCGCGACGACGACGACCGCCGGAATGGCGCGGTGCTCGGCCGCGACGGCGTCGATCGTCGCCTGGGCCACAGCGGGATCGACTTTCTTCGCTTTTCGCGCACCGAGCACGCGTCCGTACGCTTCGCGCGCCTCCGGCCCAAGCACGTAGAAGCGCCACGGCTCGGTCAGACGATGGTTGGGCGCCTGCGCGGCGGCCTGCAGCAGCAATTCAATTTGCTCGCGAAAGACGGGGGCAGTCGTGAAACGTTTGATGGAACGGCGCTCGCGGATCGCATCGGCAACATGCATGGGATCACAACGTACCACGCGGGGCGGTGCGAACGCAGCCGCGCTCGAGCCGGCAGGCATGCGGATCGCGAGGCGACTTTCGGGGATAATGTCGGCCGTTGATGACGGCCGGTGATCGGCTCGCGGCCCGGAGCTTGACGCGGCGGCTCGCTGAGCGGTTTGCGCTCGTGGCGCTCGGTCTGTACCATCTGCCGCTTTTCCTGAACAACTACCCGTCATTGGGCGGCGGCAGCGGCGGATTCGCCGGAGGACTCGCCGTCAGTTGGGGCCACATTTTTACTCAGCCCGGCATCTGGTTGGCGAGAAGACTCTTCGGTTTGACGGGTCCGATGACGGAGGCGTCGGCTGGAGACAACGGCGACGTGGGCGAGGAATTCGCGCGGGTGATTCTGGCTGTGGCCATTGGCGTCGTCGCGGCAACCGTCTGGACGATCGCCGATCGGACGCGGCCTCGCGCGTCCTGGGTGGAAGCGGCCTTGCGCGTGATGCTCCGTTACTCGATCGCGCTGGGTCTCATCAGTTATGCCGTCGCGAAACTTCTTCAGCAGCAGTTTCCGCCGCTCGGCCCATTCAACTATGAAACGCGCGTCGGCGAATTGACGCCAATGGGACTGCTCTGGAATTTCATGCAGTACTCCAGACCGTACAGTTTCTTTGGTGGAGTGATGGAGTCGGCCGCGATTCTGTTGCTCTGCGTCCGCCGCACCGCCACGCTCGGTGCGCTGACCACGATGGCCGTGATGACCAACGTGACGCTGATGAACTTCGCCTACGACGTGCAGGTCAAGCTCTACGCGACGATGATCGTGGTGTCCGCCGGAGTGCTCGTCCTCTATGACGCGCGACGGCTGTTCGCGGTGTTCGTGACGAATCAGGCCGTGAGTCCAGCGGTGCAGCCCACCATCTTTGAGCGCAGCATGCCGTCATGGCTTCGTTGGGCGATCAAGATTCTGCTGGTTGGAAGCGTGACCGTGTCATCGGTCGTGGAATTCCAGGCGCATGCGCCGGCGTCCTTCACGACGGGAATTGCCGGCGCCTGGGGCGTCACCTCGTTTACGAGCGACCCGGAGGTCACGACATCCACCGCCGTTCAGAAGTGGCGCCGCATCATCGTGGAGGACGGCCGCGTCGCGCTTCGTCTGGATAGCGACGTGATGATGCGCTGCGCCCGGTCACAATCGGCGGACCCGTCGATCATCGCCTTTGACTGCGGCTGCGGGCGAACCGCGACGCTGCGATGGACGGTCTCCGGCGCCGAGCTGCGCGTCGAAGGCACCTTCGCCGGAGCGGCGATCACGGCGTCCGCGCGCCGGCTCGACGAACATGACTATCCGCTGATGCGGGGCGGATTCCACGTGATTTACGATCGATAGCAGTCTCGACCAATGCGAGAGCCTGGCGTCACTGTTTCTTCAGCGTCGCCCGCATCAACGTGACCCAGACGTGGGGATCGATCTCGACTGTCGCCGGTTCGGCGGTGACGGGGATCGTCGCCGTCGTGTGTGCCTGATCGATCCACACACGCGTGGCCGTCGTGCTTGACGCCGTCACGGCAATGTCGATCGGCATCTTGTAGAGGCCCGTCGTCTGCGTTTGATCGAGCGAGACGACGACCGCTTTGGCGGCAGTGTCGTAGCGCCATGTGCCGTCGAGTTTCAAGATCCCGCCGCGGTTGAGCCACTCGTGGAAAAACCATGAGAGATCCCGGGCTTCGTCCGGGCAGCCGGCGTCGGCGCGGCAGGCGTCCTCCATCGCGTGGCGGAAATCGTCGGTCGAGGCGTTGCTGTTCCGGAATCGCGAATAGTAGAGGCGGATGCCGGCCCAGAAGCGATCGTCGCCGAGCACGCCGCGCAGCATGTGCAGCACCTGCGCGCCGCCCTGATAAATCTGCGCGTTGTTGGCGATGACTCTGCTGATGTCGGCGAGGTTGTCGTGCACGATCGTAGAGTCGGGATGCGCCAGCGCGTAGGTCACGGCGCTGTCGGCGCTGCGGCGGACGCCGGCGACGAACGCGTCGCGGCCGTCGACGTGTTCCTGGTACAGCAGCGCGAAATACGTCGCGAAGCCCTCGCTGAGCCACACGTCGTCCCAGTCGCGCTCGGTGGCCGAATCACCGAACCACTGATGCGCCATCTCGTGCGCGACGGTCTGGCGTGACGGCACGCCGCGGTATCCATAGAAGATGTCGGAGGCCAGCTCCATCCCGCCCGAGACGGTCGTCGCTTCCACCTGCGCGAGTTTTTCGTACGAGTACGGGCCGATATGATCGCTGTAGTACTCGAGAATCGGCTGTGTGGCCGGACCGAAGCCTCTGAGGCTGTCGTCGCGATCCTGCGGATAGACCCACATCGAGAGCGGCACGCCGCGCACCGTGCCGAAGTCGGCGACGGCGAATGGCGCGGCGCCAATCGAGATCTGCCACGTCGCAATCGGCACGTCCTCGCGCCAGCCCGTCTTCCGCATGCCGCCGGTGAGATCCGTCTCTTCGACGGGCCGGCCGTTGGCGATGACCTGATACTTCGAGGGCGCGGTCACCGTCATGGCCACGGCGGCTTTCATCGACGGATGATCGATCGTCGCGAGCCAGTTGCGCGCGAGGTTCGGCCAGTCGTTGCTGAAGAATCCGCGATCGCCGTAGCGGTTGTTGCCGATCTGGAGGCCGGTCGCCGGCGAGCCGTGATAGCTCAGCGTGAAGGTCCACGCCGCGCCCGCCTGCGACGGACGCGGCAGCGCGATGTGCAGCCGATCGCTCCGATGGGTAAATGTCGCCGGCGCGCCATCGGCGACGACCGACGTCACCGCCATGCCCGTCGGCGCCGTCGTCTGATTGGTGGCGCCGGACAAGCCGCCGCGTCCGGGACTCGCCGCAGCGCCGCCGCCCGCCCGGCCCGCGCCGCGGCCCACGCACGGATCGGCGATCGGTCCCGGCGTCCGCGCCCCATCGACGTCACACAAATCGAGGTCGATGCCCGTCACGCCGCTGGCTGTGAAGCGGACGTCGACGACTTCCGTCATCGCAATCTCGCTCGACGCGTCGGTCAGCGTGACGTCGAAGGCATAGTGCGTGATCGCGAATCCACTCTGCCGCGGGTACGTATCGGCGGCGATCCGCGGCGCGCCGACCGCCGCGATCGCCAGCGCCAGAAGACACGCACGAGTGAGCATCCGCATATCGCGGAGCATATCGCAGGGAGGGCACGTGAGGCGGCAGGCCAGGAAAGCACCGAGGCGCGTGAGCCGAACTGTCGCAGCGCTTCGCATTATCGACATGCGCACACTCATCGCGCTTGTCGCCACCGCAGCGAGTCTGGTTTTGCCGCGACAAGCGGTGGCACAATTCACCACAGCGACCGGCCAGATCGGGACCATCTATGTGGGCGAGTTTTCTGCTCCACGCGCGGTGTCTGCGCCTCAATCAGCCGACCGCCAGCCGCCAGTCCAAATCGGACTGGATGTTGGTGGTGGGCCGGGCAATAAAGGTCCGGCGCCCATGGTCTCGCCGCATCTGGTCGTCAATCCTGTTCGCCGGCTCAGAATTGAGGTCTACGTCGACGTCGTGAAGACAGAACACCAAAGCGCTCAAACCGATCGAGTCCGGTCGGCTTTGCTCCAACTGTCGCCGGTGCTGTCGCAGGGGCCGAGACATGCGTTCTTTGTTACAGCCGGAGTGGGAGGTTGGTGGCGCGCGAGCGAAGTCGTTATCCCAGGTGTATCCCATCAGGCGTCGGTGGAGTCTCTTAACGTCCGTTGGCTGGCGTTGAGTTTCGGCGCGGGCTTTCAAGTGGTCTTATCGAGACGCTTGGCTTTGATTGGCGAGGGGCAACTCATGCGTGTGGCCGGAGCGCCGCTCGTTCGCACCGCGATCGGGATCTCGATTCCTCTCGGCCGGTCGTTTCACCAGCCATGACAGTCGCGGCACATTGCAGCGTACGGCGCACACGTCTCGCTGAGTCATTTCTCTTTCGTAGGATAATCATCCCTCACGCGCCCGTAGCTCAGGGGATAGAGCATCGGCCTTCTAAGCCGAGGGTCGCAGGTTCAATTCCTGCCGGGCGCGCTTTTTCCTAAAGAATTCGCGAATTCTGTCTTTCCGAAATTCCGCACGGCGAATGCATGGCGAAAAAACTGACCGCTGTGCGAATCGGGTCACAATCAGACGTCGCGCGATTTCCTAGAGATTCTGCAAGCTCGGGGCCGAGCCTGTGATGGGGCAGTACGAAATGGCCCAATGATCCTCGGCCAAAAGTTCCGAGGATCGGTTGCCTTCCGCTGAACACCCCTCACGACCGGTGTCGCCGCCGCGCGGCCGCGATGAGTCCCCCGAGGCCCGTTGCGAACAGCGCCAAGGTTCCCGGCTCCGGCACCGCCGTCGCGGTGAATTGCGCCACGGCACCGGTGGTCGAGTCCGTGCCGACGGAGCTGCCGTCGAGCAGATTGGCGTCGGTCGCCGAGGCCACGCCATCCATGCTGGGGAAGGCATCCGTCTCATTGTCCAGCTCGGGGAAGTTGTTGCCATTGCTCTTGACGGTGGCGCCCGCCGGCGTGATGACCTCGAGCAGCAGATTGCCCAATGAGGGCTGATAGAGGAACGGTGTCTGGAACGTAATGAGAAAGTCAAAGTTGCCGACGCCCGAGTCGCCGAGCTTCCGCGTAGTCGTCAGCGTGATCGGCCCCTCGAAGACCGTCGTCACGTCGGCGCCCACGTTCAGATCGAGATTCGCGTTCAGCCCGCTGGCGTTGTTGTCCGGCGTCTTCGTCGTCGTGGACAGCCGGACGATCAAGTCCGACAGAACCAGATCACTCCCGATGAACGACAGAAAGGCCCCTTGCTTCGGCCGGAAGGCCACCGACGTGATGGACTCTTCCGGGTCGAGGCTCGTGAAGAACGAAGAGGCGAAAATCTCCTGATACCGGTTGCCGTTCGTGTCGCCGACGCTGCTGAAAGGATCATCGCCCATGCCGTTGCCGGGTACGTTGCTCGCGACGGGGATGGTAATCGCCGAGGCGTCAGCGCGCGGTGCGCCGACGATGATGATGGAAGCTGCCACACTGACCACGAGAAGAAGACGAGCGAAACAAGACCGCGCTGAGGGGAGCATAGGAGTCACATCCTTCAGCTACCCTACGGCGCGCGTGCGCCGGCTAGATTGCCTGTGCCGAACGGTACAGGCATTCACGGCGCGTTCGGGCATCCTGTGAGTGATGGTAGGCGATGAGATTACCGCACGCATGACGATCGCCCGGCGCGCCTTGGGCGTGTCGAGCTTCGGGATCACCGACAAAGGGCGCGTCCGCGCGTCCAACGAAGACCAGTTTCTCGTTGCCGAGCTGACCAAGGCGATGCGGATTTGGTACACGAGCCTTCCCGAACCCAAGATGCGATTTGGCGAAGAGCGGGGGCATCTTTTTCTGGTCGCTGACGGCATGGGCGGCCATCAAGCCGGTGAGCAGGCGAGCGCGCTGGCCGTCGCCGCCATCGAACAGTTCACGCTGAATTCACTGAAATGGTTCTTCGATTCGAATCGCCAGGAAGCGCGTCAAGTGCTCGTCCAGTTTCAGAATGCGCTTCGTCATGCGGACGAGCGGATCCTGGAGGAATCGGCGGGTCACGACGAGCTGAGCGGCATGGGCACGACGGTGACGATGGCCTACCACCTCGATGCGCAGGTCTGTGTTGTCCACGTCGGTGCCAGTCGCGCGTATCTCTATCACGACGGTGACCTGCACCAACTCACGCAGGACCAGTCGCTCATGGCCGACATGCTTCGTGAGGGACAGATTCAGCCCGAACAGGTGGCACAGCACCGCTTCCGCCACGTCATCACCAACGTCGTTGGCGGCCACGAAGCTGGCGTGCAGGTCGAAGCCCATGCGCTTCAGGTCCAGGCCGGCGATCGATTGTTGCTCTGCACCGATGGGCTGACAGAAATGCTGGCACACGACGTCATCGTCGCGACCTTGCGCGCTGAACCGGACTCTGAAGCAGCGGCCCGGCAACTGCTGGCGCAGGCCAATGCCGCCGGCGGCCTCGATAACATCACGGTCGTGATTGTGCGATTTGACGAGCCCGGAGCAACTGTTGCTTCGAGAACGACCGAGGTGCTGGCGGTGCCGCGGCCGGAACTCGTCGCTCGGGGATCCGTCTCGCCGCCTTCGACACCGCGCTAAGGGTGTTGGCGATCCTCGATCGCCGCGATGTTTGGATGATTGAGCGCGGCGAGCACATCGCGGAGCGACCGAAGTCGTCGAAAGTTGACCGCCCCGAAAGCGGCCTGACGGGCGACCGACACGTTGATTTGAATCCCAGCCTGTCCGGCCCTCGATGGCAGGGCGCAGAAACGGCAATCGCCAGTCAGGTCGCGAACTTCATCGGTGTTCCTTTTCAGGAGATTCAGCCGAACATGGGCATCACTGTCAAGCTCGGCGGTAAGGGAGGCCTTCAGATTTAACGCGCATCCTTGCAGGACATTTCGCTTCACGGCGGCCCACTCCGAGGCCGCCATCGAAGCAAGTCGTCCCATCATTGGCGATGGGTTTTCCTCTGACCTCGTAAGGCTTGCCGATTGAGCAAATTGCAGTGAGCCTGTAGCTCAGACGATAGCGCATTGAGCTTCTAAGCCGACGGTCGCAGGTTCAATTCCTGCCGGGCGCGCTTTTTCTAGGGAATTCGCGAGTTCTTGTCTTCCGGAGGATCATCTTCAGGCGGAGCAGCTGCTGGGCTGCCGATCTTGTTGCGACTGCCCTCTTCATGTATTTCTAACGGAGCGATGCCAGAAGATCCTGAAATCGATACGGACAAGCTCTCCGAGACCATTCACGAAAAGCTCGAGCATCAGGGCGGTGCATTTCTTAGGACGATCGCGCTGACAACGACGCTGCTGGCGGCCGTAGCCGCGATCTCGTCGTTGCAGGCCGGCGCCACCGCGAACGAGGCGCTCGTACTCAAGACGGAGGCCACGCGGCTACAAGCGGAAGCCTCTGACCAATGGGCCTTCTACCAAGCGAAGGGAATCAAGAGCGCTGTCGCGCAGGCCAGCGAAGCAACTTGGCAGGCCGTGGGACGACCCGTACCAGCCGAACTTGAGGCTAATGTCATACGGTACGGAAAGGAACAGGAAGAGATCAAGAAAGTCGCCGAGGAGAAGGAGCGGGAGCGGGACGCGAAGTCGAGTGAGGCTGACACCCTCCTTCGAAGACATCACGTTTTCGCAAACGCGGTGGCCCTGTTCCAAGTCTCAATCGCACTCGGTGCTCTGGCCGCACTGACTCGCGTACGCGCCGTATGGTACGGATCGTTGGGACTCGGGGTGATCGGCGTCGGGCTATTCGGCTGGCAGTTTCTGGTGAAATGACTGGCCACAGTTCGATCCCCAGGATCGATGGCGCACGAAGCGTACGATATTCGATTTCGAAGTAGACCAGTGCTCCCAAAAAAAACGGCGCCCCCCAGGAAGAGGGCGCCGTATGAGAGATCAATAACTGCTTGCTAAGCAGCGGTCTTGCGTCTTCGGAGCCTTGCCGCGCCGAGCAGACCGCTACCCAATAGCATCATCGTACCCGGCTCAGGAACCGTCGCCGAGTCGTTGACTGTCGGGGAGAATTCGAAGTTCCCGCCCAAGCTTCCGATGCTGTTATTGGTGGTAGTCAAAAACTGATTGGTGTTCGGCGGATTTGTGCAGACGCCGTTCTTGCTAGTCACTCCAGGATTCGGATTCTGGTTGGTGCAGTTCTCGAACTGAATCAACGTAATTCCGGAGCCCACGCTGGGAGTGGTGACAGGAAAGGACGACGTGTCATCAGCGGTAAAGACCGCTGCGACGATGTAGGTGCCGCGGCAAGGTTCACCGAGGTGATGGTATTGAATGCCCACCAATTGCCCACCTGTGTTCCGCCGGCCGCTCCACCGACTTGCCCGGTGGCAATGATGGTGCCCGCGGAGTTAAAGAGATCAACCGTAACGGCATTCGTGAGGTTGGATACTCTGCCCGGCGGGTTAGACGGGTTTCCTTGCCCTCCGTCGAAAGCCCCTAGCGCCGTGACGGTGATGGCTGAAGCCGTCGAGAACTGAAACCCGTAGACGCAAACGGAAGCGCTGCACAACGCACTCCCGGGCGCCGAGGTGTAATCGACGCCGAGCGTGCTGGCCGAAGACACTGCCGAAAACACCCCCAGAGCCGCCATCGAGACAAGCGAAACAAACAGTCGCTTCACAAAACCCTCCACGTTTGGTTCAGAAGATTCGCCACTTAGAGTAGAGAACGAGTGCAAAACCGTGCAAGACTCAGGCCAAAAATGTAATCGCGATGTGGCGGCGATGTGGCCGGGGAAGAGGCTGAGAAGTCAAATTCCTAGCAGACTTTAGGCGCGGCTGTTCACAGGTAGCGGGCCAGGCAGACCGCGGATCGAACAACCCCGGACTCATGGCGCAGATTCCGCGCGGAGCGACTCTGTGGGGCCTCGTCGGCCAAGTACTCGCGCGGAGGGGCTACGGCTCTTTCAGACCAACCGAGCGTGAGTCCGCGGCGCGATACCGGCCCATCGGGCCAGGAGGCGTGCCGTGAAGAAGAGGCGATTTTCGGTCGAGCAAATCACCGCGGCCCAGCAGATTTTCGCCTTTCGTCCGATCCGATACGGTCGCGTTCCCATCGATACTCGGCGCCGAGATGCGGCCGACATGTTACGTCGGGAGCCGATTGATGGCTTCGTCTCGGAGGCAACTCGGCCCAGCCCGGAGACATGTCCTTCTAGGAAGCATAGTGGGACGAAGGCCTTTCGCTTCACCGAATTGCCAAAGCGTCGACCGCTCGGAAGCTGCAGGTTTGGTCGCCATCAAAGTACGTGAGAACGGCCCTGATCTGGCCGGTAAGGCTATAGAACTGCGCAAGGTCAAATTGCGCCAGGGCAGCTCCTCGTGTCGAAACTGATGTCGAAACCTGTGCCGGAGCTGCGATTGCATTGACGATAAGTCGGCGCGCAGAAGAATCCTGCAGCCTAATCAAGGATGGCAACATCCTGCCCTCCACAGACACCAGCACATTCGAAGATCTCATTTCAGATGTGATTTGGGTAGCAGTGAACTGCTGACCCTTTGCGCGTGCCTCGCGAGAGGCACGCATGATTCGGCCGATCGGTCCTTCTGCAGTGACGCGGATCTCGACAGATTCGTTATCCAACCACGGAATCTCCAACGAACATGTTGCTTGGAGTTTGGCGCCGGCGGTTCCGCTTTGAATGGCCAGCTCCGTTTCAGACTCTGTTATCGGCACTGTTCGTCTGCTCAGGGGAACCTTGTCTCTGTCGCCTGACTTGACGGTGGTGTCAACGCGCTCCGCGACATATTCCTGACGCGCGCGGACTACCGCGCCAGGCTGTCTTACTCTGACCTCGAGCCGGTGGATCTTCCCATCAAATGCGGCCGGGACGAAACCTAGCAAGTACTGATGGTGCAGTTCTTCCAGAACACTCAGGAATGCTGGCCTTAGGTCAGTGTCTTGATGCAACGCGTACGACCGTCCGCCGGTTTGCTTCGCGACCCAATCGAGATCAGATTTGTTCGTGCCTTGACTACTATCGACACTGATGGTGTACAGGGCAAGGCCGTCGCGGCTTGCGTGATCGGACGCTTCCTCCATTGTTGTGGACACGCCATCCGCGAGGCGGCAAGGGCCACCCCGACGGCCGTCGAACAGACGTGAAGCAATGACCGATCCTTGGTTCATGCCATCGGAGAACAACAAGACTGCCCGTCGCCCAGGTTCTGGTCCGAGCGAGGAGGCGACGCGATCGACGGCGGTCCAAATCGGTGACCCGGTGTCGAGCGGAAAATTGACGTCGTCGAGCGCTCTAAGAAGGGCATCTTTGTCGGACGTCATGGCTTGGCAATCCCAGAAAAGCGTCGAGATTGATGCTCGATCGTCGGGCAGCAGATCGTGCACAAACGATAACGCCGCCGAGCGCACGGCTGCCGATCGAGTCGACAGGCTTTCGCTCTGATCCAGCAGTAATGCGATTGTCGTCGGCTGGATGTCGTTAGAAAAGACCGCAATCTGCTGGCGCTTGCCGCTGTCGAAGAGCTCGAAATCGTCAGCAGTCAGAGTCGTCAGGTAACTGCCGTTTTGAGCGCGCACCGTCGCGTACACTGCGACTGTTTCAACAGAGGATCGGAATGTCGCCGTTTGTCGCGGGCCAAGTGTCACCGCGGAGCCGATTGCCGCTGACAGCCAACCAGCCAACATCAGGTATCTCATTCGACCACACTGAAGATCTTGCCGGTACTCCCTGTCGATGGTTGCAGCCGGCCGTAGGCTACCTATAAACGACGACCGATGCAATTGACTAATGATTATAGTCGTAGCACGGTCGGATCCCAATTCGCCCCACGAAACCCTCGCTTCGGCGCCCCCTTTGATGCGAGGCTTCAGGTTTTCGCGGCGCTTAGAACACGTTGCGAAATTAACTAGCTGCCTCTTGTACTACGAGACTGACTTGGTACGGTCGCGCTGACCGACAGTGACGCGGTCAGCGATGCCGCGAGTCCTGATTGACGACGCGTTATGGGCCCGAATCGAACCCGTCCTGCCGAAGCGACGTCCGCGCAACCGCCGGTATAACGGCAGGTTCACTTCATCCAATCATTGCCACGAACCAGATTAAAAGTGTACGCACTCGAGCAGAAGTGCGGCGCGTCAATGACCAGTGTCAGCGAAGAATCGGTCGCTCGCTTTGCGTTCATACGCAAGTCAAGGTCGCCCAACGTTGGATCTTCACTGCGTCCTCGGCACATGTTCTGGGCACGGTCAAAGTAGACTACCGGATCACAAATAGTCCGTGGCGGAAAGCCATACATTTTGAGATCTATCGTTGTGTCAGGTCCGAACGTTCGATGAATAGTGGCCGAGACATCGCATTCCTGACGGGCTTCAAACATGTGCAAGGCAAATAGTCGACCCTGGCCTGTAAGTGCCTTATCACCTGGATAGAGGTATGGCACGAGCTGGCATAGTGCGAATATGCCGAGTAAGGCATATGCTGACTTGGGACCGACAAATCGCAAGAGTTGTCTCGAATTGGCGGTAGGTGATCCGGCAACCACCTTTTCAATGACGAACCAAGACAGCATGGCTGTCATGAGGGCTGGATAAAACCAGTGAATTTGACTCAACGACTCCCAATGAAACAAAGCTAGTTGCCCCAGAACAGAAAGGCGTAGCCAAAGCCGCGTCGAGAGTAGCGCCCACACCTGTACCAGTTCGAGGACAACTACATAAGAGCACGCCAGCCACGCATAGCGAGTTGGAATGATAAATAGATCATGGTACAAAACGGCACCGGACAGCCACTCGCGGTTAAGTTTCAGGGTTCCGGCCCAAAAATAAAACGACACCAGTACCAACGGAATGGACCACCTCTTTGCCGGCCAAAAAAGAAACACCGCGTTGATCCACAGCAGCATGTAAAATTCGTTGGACCGAAGTCGATAATCCATGGATACGATGCAGACGAGCATGACGTTGAGGGCGACAAGCACAATCCAGAACAGCCGCACACGGCGTTGTTCCAGGGCGATCACAGCCAGTGACACTCCGGCGAGCCCAATCAACGTTAGATATGACAGCGCCTGTTCACCGACCCTAAACCGCCAGCAGTTTTGAAAATATGGCCAGCACAATGGTTCCACCCGATCCGTAATGGCTATTAGCGCACCCGTATCGAAGAAGAACCCCCACACGAGCGCTTGCATGGCGACAACGCTCCAGCAATAGGCGGCCGATACTTGGTCATTCTGAATGGCATCGGCGTTTCGCCACACTATCGATGGACGGCGTATAGCGGTGTCGTTAAGCATTTTCACCAACTCATGTGAAGTCAGTAACTGATTAACGTGCCAGCAGATAACGGCGACTGCAGACCTGCGATCGAGATCCTTGAGGTTCGGGGCGACAGTTCTATTGATTTAACCGGCCAAGGCGCATTCTATAGACGAAAGGCGAACACAGAATCCAGAGTGTCACAACCCTGTTTCGAGTTAGTCTGGTGCTGGCCTCGAGCACGAGCCCGCGAACATAAGTAGCAACGTTCTGGTGCGCCGCTGGTCGAACGCATCGATGGGACACTTGTGGAAGCAAGACCATCATTCTGGTCTACCGCCAAGGCAAGGACGTCGTGAGCGGCAGCCAACAGTGCGCGGATGGACTCGGCCCTAAAGCGCGGGGCCGCGTAGTTGGCACATAATCCAATGTTTAGACCGTTATCGTAGGACCGAAGCAGCAGCGACATTCTTGGGTCGGTGTCAGAAAGCGGCCACGCATCCGAGCCGATGTCACCGACCGTCTTGTCGCCCCGTAGCTCGACGTGCTGAAATGATACTTGGCCTGTCTTAGGTACCGGACACTTCTCTACAGAGCGCCAGACCAGATCGAGCGGGATGTGCTGAAACCTCCGAACTGCTTCAATTGAAGACTGTACTGACGTCGCGACCTCATCGAAGCAATCGGCCTCGGCAGGTGCGAGTGTGACCGCGTGCGAATGCGAGTACGGCCCTATCCCGCCGGCCGGCTGTCGAAAGTCGGTCCAAATCGAAAAAGTCGTTCGTTGTGTCGCATGCTGTAGCGCAATTGCATATGCCGTGAGAATCGTGCACGTCAGACCTCGCCCATTTCTATCTGTCAGTCGCCGCAAGCCTTCAGACAGACCTTGTCCAAGAACGAGTCGTGCGGTACCTCTTAATGGACCTCCAAAAAATGATTCGGGGAGAGCATATGGAAAGTCTTCACTGTCCAGCAATCTGAGGCCGAGCTCTTTCCATTCGGTCTTCCAGTGTGTCAGAGCCTCTCGATACTGAAGCACCGATGGGGGGCGGTGTGCTCGCTGCGGTTGTGATTTGGGCTGGCGCTCATGCCCGCACACCTCAGCCCGTAGCTCAAGAAGCAGTGAAGACATCGACGCCCAGTCGACTACGAGAGCATCGGCAGTTAAGATCAGTAGTCTATCTGATTCGTTCTTGAGCACGGCTCCCCGAAGCATGGGGGCCGATCCCAGATCAAATGGCGTTTCACTCTCGCGGTGTACTGCATCAATCAGCGAGTCTGTAGGATGGACCGTCGCTTCGGTAACGGTGATTGCGGCCTCGCTCTGACACTTTACGTGATGAAGACCGCCAATCGAGACGCCCGAATGATAGGAGTCGGCGACGATCCGACTTCGATGCAGGGATGAGGCCCCTGGAACTGCGGCAAAAGTGGAGCGCAACGGCTTGTGGCCAGCCACAACGTGGTTGAGGGCCGTTTCAATCTGTTGGATCGAAATCTCCTCCCTCAATGTGACTGCGACACTTAGGTGTCGTTGAATGTTTCGAACGGATTGGTCGCGAGCCCACTCTTCGGATAAGAGGCGCCGTTCCTGGTCAAAGGCCAAGATCGTACCCGCCGACTCAGGATCGAGCATTTCAATCCAGTGCCATGCCGTTCTAATTGAGCTTAGAGATTTACTGAATCGCATGTGCATGTGTCGGCAAGCCACGCGGCGTGACTGGAGGTGACTCACCCGGGCAGGGTAGCCGTCCGGCTGTGGAACCAAGAGGCTCGACTTCGTCAGTTCAATAAACGATTGAGGATCGTCGTAAACTCGCCCAAAGGCCCCGCTCCTACCAGAACGTCAGTGACTTTAATGTCCCCGTGTTCGTTGACCTTACCGAAGAAGAACGTCGGTGTCGCTCTGATCCGCAAGGCGTCCCCTATCGCTCGGTCCGGCTCAAGTCGCGCTGAAAGATCGGAAGCCTTCAGGCATCCCTCATACTTCGAACGGTCAAGGGCCAGAGCGCCAGCCAATCCCTCAAGGCCGCCCTCGTGGAGAGGGTGCGCGTACATCCAATCGTGGGCTTGCCAAAACTGACTTTGATCACCGGCACATACCGCTGCCTCGGCCGCCGGCTTTGCCTCCTTGTGGATCTCCAGTGGGAAATGCTTGAAGACAAAAAGTACACGGCCCTTATCGACGTAATCTCGAAGAATGCTCGGCTCGACCTTCTTGGTGAATGCGATACAAGCGGGACATTCAAAGTCGGCGAACTCGACCATGGCAACTCGCGCTTGCGCGGAGCCTCTTAACGGGCTGCTGGCTACCGCGATAGGCTCTTTCGGAAGCTCGACGTCTGCGCCAGCCCGTGCTGGGGCGAGAGCGCCGAGACGACCTCGGCCCTCCCAAACCAAAGCTCCCGCCACCAGCACCATAGCGATGGTCGAACCGACATCGAACCAGTTTCGCCAACGGAGGGTCTCCGAAGGATGACTAGTCACACCAGTAAGTCCCTCTGGAGTCTTGAAACTCTGGCCTAATCTTGCCACACACCGCAAGCGCAGACGTTGTAGGAAATGTCGGGACCAGAAGAACAGCGTGTCACATAGGTACACTGGCACCAGATGTTCGAACAGGCTGAGCCAAGATACTGATAATAACGTCCGGCCGGCCCGCTCTCGCCGCACCAGTGCGCGGGACAACCGAAGTTCTCTTTCGCTGCTGCCGGCGCGCTCGCGGCAACAAGTACCACAAGAAACGCCAACTGCCTCAGACGCAACAGTGCTTTCATAAGTCAGCCCTCCATGAACGACGTTTGCAGACCGCCAAGAGGTGCCTAGTATGAGATTGCCGGCAATCGCTTTTCAATCGGTTGGGGCCTGATGGGGCAAAAAAACGCCGCACCGCCATCACAGTCGGCACGCCTCGGCCAGGCCTCCATCAACGGCATGAGTTAGCGAGACCGTGCACGACCGACCGCAGAGCAGCACTCACACTTACGTCGTGCGCCTTTGCGAAAGACCAGACAATCCTCTGTTCCTGCCTCGACAACCTTACATGTACCCGGCGGTGCCGACGCGACAAATGGGTGGTAACCGGAGCGCCACTCAGTGGCAGCCGATGTCGAACATACTGATGGATAAGGTGCAAGAACGTATGGCCGACGCCTGATGCAAACCGCTCGACACTAATGCAATCAGTTTCATTCGCATTGAAATGCACATCGGTCCGCGGCGTGACGACTGGGTATTTTCGGCCGAAGCGGCGATCAGTCAGTTCTTGCAACTTCGCCACTACTCGGTCGAGCGGACATGGTTTCTGTAGGCAGGCGGCAGCGCCCAATCGTTTGGCATCAAACCCGACCTCCGCTCCACAAGCGGTCAAGTAGAGTACTTGTGCTCGCCTTCTCGTGATCTGCCGGAGAACGTCGAGGCCCGTCACCTCTTCTGTCCCGCAATGGTCCAGGATAACTGCGTCGAACCTGCGAGTAGCCATAAGCGCAATCGCATTGTTACAAGACGTCGTTGCGGTAAATAAGTAACCGCATGTTGCAAGATGCTTAGACAAGCAATCCAAGAACGTTCGGTCGTTCTCGACAATCAGAACTCGAGCGGAAAGCCGTCGAGTCGATGTCGCCGAACCAGTGGGG
>Ga0070731_10001329_pt1 | contig 25919 bp, 24 predicted proteins | sample Coa_R1_2_FD_66448 | JGI IMG/M metagenome (GOLD analysis project Ga0070731, IMG submission 66448) | Surface soil microbial communities from Centralia Pennsylvania, which are recovering from an underground coalmine fire - Coalmine... | ecosystem: Environmental > Terrestrial > Soil > Unclassified ... | reverse complement strand
AGCCTGCTCAGGAGACATGTAGTCCATCGTTCCGACCAGGGCGCCGGTCTTCGTCATGCCGTCGGAGGTCATGGTACGGGCGAGTCCGAAATCCATGACGACGATCCGGCCCGTCTCATCACGCATGATGTTCTGTGGCTTCAAATCGCGATGGATGACGCCGGTGCTATGCGCTGCTTCTAAGGCGCGGCAGACTTGCTGAATAACCTCAACTGCTTCTTCGGGGCCGAGCTTACCTTTGCGCAGGAGCAAGGAGCGCAAATCTTCACCCTCGATGAACTCCATCGTGATGAATCTCACGCCATCTAATTCCCCGAGATCGTAGATACGAACTACGTTTCTATGGGTGATCTGCCGAGCCAGCAACAACTCCTGTTTGAAGCGATCGATGATGCTCTTGTTCTTGGCCAACTCAGGGCGAATAACTTTGAGGGCCACGGGGCGGTTCAGTTCGCGATCCATCGCTTTATAAACAGCACCCATGCCGCCTTCCCCCAAGAGGGCGAGGATTTCATAGCGCCGCCCCAACAACATTCCGGGCAAAAGCACGTTTTGACCAACCGGAGACGAGGCGGTCACTCCGACGGCTGTTGGCATCGCCAGGTCTACAATTGTCTCGGCGTCGTGGGCATTGGGGGCGGGTTCCGGTCGGGTGTCCACAATCGTGGGTGCATCGAGCGGCGGATCGATCAGAGTGGGTGTTTCGGAGCTTCGGGCGTCTGGAGAACTAGGGGGAGGGGTGAGAACCGCGGCTGCATCGCGGTTATCGGGAGTGTCAGTTGTCGGCGGTTTCCCGTTTTGCTCCGGCTCCGGAACCTTCTTCGGTAGACTTGCCATAGCCCCACGAACGCGAGAGTTGCTTCGGTTTGGTAGTATATAACGCTTTTTCGGGTCCCCAGCGGCATTAACACGCGCTTTGTTGCGAGCCGAGCTGCTTACCCCGCAAGCTTCCAGGTGCTTTGAAAACAATGACTTGGGTCGGCAAATTCTTGCGACTGATAATTGAGCCGGAAGCTAGCGCTAAAACGATCGCTTATTGGCCGGGACCTTCCATCTTACTGCGGACGTTTTCGTCTTTGTGTCCAAAATCCAGGCCGAAATGAGGAGCCGAACGCGTACCGGTTATTTTGACTGGCAGTTCCGTGCCGGCTCCATGTTTGCTGAAGAATGGATCTACGGGTTTGAGGAATACGGATTTCCATCCGGTCGTCATTTGCGACAATTTCGCCTTCATCCGCGCTTTTCCGTGAAAATCAAACTGATTTCCATCGAGGCTGTATTCGCCGGCAAGCTTCACGGTGGCTCCCGGCACATCAAAAAGGAGCTGCGAAAACGAGAGCAATCCGTTGCGCAAGCTAAAGACGCCTTTCATATCCGATAAAACGTTTGGAGGGTCTGCCGCATTGGCTTTTTTCGGTTTACCCTCACTTCTAAGGCTGAGCGCATCGACCTTGTTCTGAATTTGCTCATTGCTGAAATGTGCATCGATAATGCGGAATTTGCCGTCAAGGCGAAGGCGGTCGGTCAAGTCGGCGGGGCCCGGTGACAAATCAAAGCGCGTCGTCAGTTCTGCCGCACCACTCATAACCGGGGGACTGGTTCGCACACCCAGCTTAAGCAAATCCTCGATGCGCGCCGGTTTGACCTGCACATTAAGCAGCACTCTGTGGCCATTGGGATCCTTGACTCTCACAATGGATCCGTGTGCTACCAGGTGCGATTGCAGGATGGTCGCATTGACCGGATCCAAATAAGTGTCGCCGCTAGTTCCATCGACTTTGGCATGAAACTCAGTTGTAAGGGGAACGGAATGACCGCTACTCGCGATCTGAAAGTCCGGCGTTTCGGTTTTTCCATCAACCACGATGCCACCGAGGGTTCCTTCGTATTGACCTTTTGATGAGAGAATTCCGCCAATTCCGCGGATTGTGCCGAGGTCGGCGTGGGTGAAGGAATAGCCGCCTTTCACTGGGGTATCGCGCGGCTCGTCTGGCTGCCAAGGGCCGAAAAAACCACTCGACTGAATTTCACCGACTGGCTTGGGATTGATCAACGTGGCATCGAAACGGAGCGCCTCGCCAGGTGCGATCTGCCGCATGGTAAGTTGGCGGATGTCGAATTCGAGCGGCAGCTTATCTGGGCGCGCCGTGTTGATGATGAGCTGCGCATCTTCACAGACAAATTCATCCACGTAAATCTTGTTCCTTATTTTCTTCACGTGAAGATCGATATCGCGCTCACCCCGAGGAGGAATGTTGAGCTCCAGACCTCGCAGATACACCCGATGAATTCGCATCGGGGTATGCAACAGGTTCAGAATGCCTGCGTGAAATCGAAATTCCTGGACCGCAATGACCGGCTGAATCCCAGGTTGATGAGAGTTCGGGTCAAAGTTGCCGAAGATCTTTAGTTCTGCACCATAGATCTGAAGTCCGTGAGTGACTGAGACCTGAAAGACAGGGAGTTCCACCCGAGCGTGAAAACGCGCAGAAAGCGTTTCCGTGACTCGTTCACGAAGAATAGGTTGGGCGTAGTGTGCCGCAAGCGGCAGAGCAATGGAAAATACGGCGAGCGCACTCAAGCCAGTTAATGCGACCCACTTCCAAGCGCTGCGATGAGCTTGCCTGCGAGCTGTACTATTTAGTGCCATAGATCAAGCAGCGGCCAAAGCGACGAACCTGAGATGCCGTCCTGAGCCAAAGAGCAACCTGTGGGCAACCTAGTTTTAAGATGGGCATCACTTGGCGTGCGACGCGGCCTCGGATTTTCGAATGGCTGCCTCGCGCAGATCATACGTCCGCAATGCCTTACGAGCACCTTCGCGGGCCAGCTCGGTGCTCATACGGCGTTCTGCCTGATCGAAGGTATCTTCCGCATCCAATCGGGCATGTTCGGCCTCATCGTCAGCCTGCTTGATGTGCTTAGCGGCAAGCCTGACGGCGGGAGAGATGTCCGATGGAGCCGGGCCTTGCGATCTTTCGATGACCGGGCTGGGCTTTTTAGCCGTGGCCAAGACTTGGTAGGCCTGCTTTAAATCACCACTCCAATTGGATTTAGCACGGCGATCAGCCTGGTCAAAAGCTGCGGTGGCACGGTCAGCAACCTCCCGCACGTGTGCTTTTTCGAGCAACCAGCGCCAGACGCCCCAGTGCGTTGCCTCTTGCATGAGAGCTCGAGCTTCTTCGACGGCCGCTAGCTTTCGCATGTTCCGTGACGATTTAGCGGTGATTGATTATCGCGGGCACAACGAGACCGTTCCACTCACGATTTTATCGCTGATCCATATCAACCCGCATTGGATTGCAAACATCAGACACTTTTCGTGAAGGAGGCCGTATGCCACTTTTGAACAGCGCTGTCCAGCTTGCAACAAAGCCTTTTCCGAAGGCAATTTCACCAAAAGCACACGCCGTAATTGATTACGCTACCGCAGTTTCGTTCTTTGTAACGGCAGGTTTGTTCTGGGGACGAAACAAGCGAGCTGCCGTTGCGGCGCTGATCGCCGGCGGCGCGGCGGTCACTGTCAATCTTTTGACCAACTATCCTGGAGGCGTGAAGAAAGTAATCAACTTCAATACACACGGAGAAATTGACTTAGGGCTGGCAGCGATGGCGGCTACTTTGCCAGAATTTCTAGCATTCAAGGATGAAGGCGAACGGAAGTTCTTTTTAGCGGAAGGCGCCATGATCACCGCAGTGAGCCAGTTGACTCGCTTTCCGGACAAAGCACGTCGGACGGAGCGACGATATGCCGCATGATGGTTGGTTGGGTCGGCCGAAAACGGTAAAAATTCAGGACGCAGCTGGTGCCGCCTCGGTCTTTCTCGGCTTTTTGTGCGTTTTTTCCGGTTCACTCTCTTCGTGGGATGGCTTGCCGTCGGCCGTCTGTTGGTCTACATAGGCCTTGGCGATTCCCACGGCCAGTGTCCGTACCCTGGCAATTACACCGACCCGTTCGGTGACGGAAATTGCGCCCCGCGCGTCTAGAATATTGAAAAGATGGGAGCATTTCAGGCAGAGGTCGTAAGCCGGTAATACCGGAAAACGCCGCTTGTCAAAACCCATACCGTCATCTGACTTTTTTGTTTTTAAAGCAGAGTATTGCTCCAACAGTAGTTTGCACTCGGTTTCGTAAGCCTCGAAATGCTTCCAGGCTTTTTCTAAGTCCGCAACTTCGAAGTTATAGAGCGAAAACTGAATTTCATCGGCAAGCCGGACATCTGCATAGGTGGTGACGTGGCCGGTCTCCGGATCACGAGCCCAAACAATGTCGTAAACCGAATCCTTATCCTGCAGGAAAGCGGCGATTCGTTCTAAACCATAGGTCAGCTCCGCCGAAATGGGATCTAAATCCAATCCACCGCACTGCTGGAAATAGGTGAACTGGGTGATCTCCAGGCCGTCGAGCATGATCTGCCAGCCCACCCCCCAGGCACTCAATGTGGGGGCTTCCCAATTGTCTTCTTCAAACTTGATGTCGTGCTCGCGGAGATTGATGCCGATAGCGCTAAGAGATTGCAGATAGAGATCCTGGACATTTTCTGGCGGAGGTTTCAGGATGACTTGCAACTGCGTGTGTTTGTACAAACGATTTGGATTTTCTCCATAGCGGCCGTCGGCAGGGCGGCGCGAGGGCTGAATGTAAGCGACCTTATACGATTGTGGGCCCAGCACACGGAGAAAGGTCTCAGGAGCCATGGTTCCGGCGCCGACTTCAAGATCGTACGGCTGCTGGAGAACACATCCGCGCTCGGCCCAAAATGTTTGCAAGCGCAGAATCAACTCCTGGAACGTGGGGTTTGTCTCGGTCGAGGTCACCATAGTAAGTCTAGCATTCAGAAGTCCCCAGTCAGCAGTCAGCGACGGTCAGCTAATTTTCTCCAGCATGGCTGCGGTTATGAGTTTTTTTTCGATGTGGCGCTGCAAGGTTTGTAACAGAAACTTGCGCAGATCGGCCGCCTGAGACTTTGAGCAAGATGCAGAATCCAGCTTTTCGACGGGAATGCGGAACATTTGATCGACCAGTTTCCTTGAATAAGCGGAAATCTCCGACGAGGCCAGCCTTTTATCGTCCACACACATCAGTCCATCCGACAACACATGAAAAAATGCCCGGTCACCATTGAGGGTGCGGCCGCAGGCCATGCACTCGGATAACGCAGGTAAATAGCCCATCAGTCTGGTCATCCAGAGCTCGAAATATGTGAGGGGTAACCACACATCGGAGCCGCGAAGTTGAGCTAAGACCGACAGCGCGAGGCGAAAAACCGCGTCGCTGGGTTCACGATCTGGTAACAACTCGTCGAGGAGTTCGGCAACATGAGCTAGCGCAATGGCTCGCGCATAGGTCACCTGAGCGGATAAAGGAGACTCAAGAACTTCGCAAGCATCCAGTCGCGTCAATTCCCGCCGTTCGCGGTCCTCATAGTAAAGGCGCACGTAGGTCAGGGGTTCCAGAGCGCCTCCAAATCGCTTCTTGGATTTCTTTGCCGCTCGAGCGACTCCAGTGACTTTGCCTTCCGCACGAGTAAACAAGGTGACCAGCAAATCAGCCTCGCGGAAAGGATAAGTCCGCAAGACGATTGCTTCCGATTCTTTTAGGGCATGAACGCTCATCGGCTGCGCGTACCGAACTGGACGACTGCAAAGTGGAAAGCTTGATTGTAATTGCACCCAGAACCAGTGGGAAACCGACTAAAAACTTCAATGCATCGCTTGAATTCGCATGATGAACTTCAGCGCTGGTTGTCGTAGAACTTGATACACTGCCTGTGTGGGGGCTGTTAAACTCAGACACTCAGGGTTAAGTGGTTAAGGCTCTCGCCGGAAGGAGAGACGGATTATGGCGGTGAGTGAACAGACGTTGACAGGCAAGCAACTGGAAACTCTGAGCATCAACACGATCCGCACGCTGTCGATAGACGCGGTGCAGCAGGCCAATTCCGGACATCCCGGCGCACCCATGGCCTTGGCTCCGGTTGCGTATTGTCTCTGGCAAGAATTCTTGCGCTTCGACCCTCAAAATCCGGTCTGGCCCAACCGCGATCGTTTCGTTCTCTCGAATGGCCATGCTTCCATGCTGCTCTATTCCGTGCTGTACCTCAGCGGAGTACGAGGCACGAACCCTGAATACGAATCCACAGGCGAATACGCAGTGACACTGGATGACATAAAGAGGTTTCGCCAGCTGGACAGTAAAACCCCAGGTCATCCTGAGTACCGCATCACCGCAGGTGTAGAAACCACGACGGGTCCGCTAGGCCAGGGAATCGGAAACAGTGTGGGCATGGCGATTGCTGCGAAGTGGCTGGCGGCTCACTTCAACCGCCCGGGATTTGAAATTTTCAGTTACAACGTCTACGCATTTTGCGGAGATGGCGACCTGATGGAGGGCGTGGGCAGTGAGGCGGCGTCGCTGGCCGGGCATCTGAAACTGCCGAATCTGTGCTGGGTGTACGACAATAACCGAATCACGTTGGACGGCCCGGCGAGTGCGTCCTTCAGCGAGGACGTGGGAGAAAGATTTGAGGCTTATGGATGGAAAGTGGTGCACGTTGAGGACGCCAACGATCTGACTGAACTCGCAAACGCCTATCGCGCATTTCAAGAGACAAGAAATCGGCCGACCCTGATCGTGGTCAACTCGCATATCGGCTACGGTTCTCCTCACAAGCAAGACACGAGCGAAGCTCACGGCGAACCGTTGGGAGATGCCGAAGTGCAGCTGGCAAAGAAGTCCTATGGCTGGCCGGAAGATGCCAAATTCCGCGTACCAGATGGGGTTTTGGAGGATTTCCAAGAAGGGATTGGCAGCCGTGGCCGCGAGCTGCATCAGGAATGGACGACGCTTTTCGACGAGTATAAAAAGAAGTACCCCGATCTCGCGGAGCAGATCAACCGCATGCAGCATCGTGATCTTCCGGATGCATGGGACAAGGATTTGCCCTCATTTCCCGCCGACTCTAAAGGTTTAGCCACCCGCGACAGCTCGGGAAAAGTTTTGAATGCGCTGGCACAAAACATACCATGGTTAATGGGTGGATCGGCGGATCTGGCGACTTCCGATAGGACCCGGCTGAAGTTCGAAGGCGCGGGAGATTTCCAGGCCGGCAGCTATGGTGGACGCAATCTGCACTTCGGCGTTCGCGAGCATGGTATGGGCGCGGCGGTGAATGGCCTGGTGGTTTCCAAAATCCGGGCATACAGTGGCACGTTTTTTAACTTCAACGACTATATGAAACCGGCGGTGCGACTGGCCGCGCTGATGGAAATTCCATCAATCTTTATTTACACGCATGACTCGATCGGATTGGGAGAGGACGGTCCAACTCACCAGCCAATTGAGCAATTAGCCCAATTACGCGCTATGCCAGAGCTGATGGTGTTCCGGCCGGGCGATGCCAATGAAGTGGTCGAGGCCTGGAAAGTCATCATGCAGCTTAAGCACAAGCCGGCAACACTTGTGTTAACCCGGCAGCCAATTCCGACACTTGACCGGGGGAAGTATGCTGCCGCATCGGGAGTAGCTAAGGGCGCCTATATTGTCGCCGACGCGGCGGGAGGAAGCCCGGAAGTGATGCTGATGGGCACTGGGAGCGAGCTCTCGCTGTGCATCAGCGCATATGAGCAACTAAGCTCGGAAGGCGTGAAGGTCCGCGTCGTCAGTATGCCGTGCTGGTCTTTATTCGAACAGCAAAGCGATGACTATAAGAAACAAGTGCTCCCACCATCAGTAAAGGCGCGGGTATCGGTCGAAGCTGCCGCCACACTGGGGTGGGATCGATATGTGGGTCCGACGGGCAAAATGATTGGCATGCACCGGTTCGGTGCCTCAGCCCCAATTAAGGATCTGCTGAAGAAGTTCGGCTTCACGACGGAGAAGGTTGTCGAAGCAGCGCGCGCAAGCATTGCGCAATCGAAATAGATAATAGATAAAAGAAATTTTGTGAGGTCAGATATGCAACCAACTGGAGTTTTAGAAACTTCGAAGGCAACAACTCCTCTGAAGGAACTTGTAAAGCTCGGGCAATCGGTTTGGCTCGATTACATTCGCCGAGATCTGATTGAAACCGGCGAGCTCAAACGTTTGATGGATGAAGATGGTCTTCGGGGCATGACCTCGAATCCTTCCATCTTTGAAAAAGCCATCGTCGAGAGCAAGTATTACCAGGACTCGTTAAGAGAATTGGATCGTAGAACGGATCTCGACGCCAACGGCCGCTATGAGGTATTGGCGATCCGCGACATCCAAGACGCCGCTGATGTATTTCGGCCGGTGTACCAGAACACGAAACGGCGGGACGGATACGTCAGTTTGGAAGTGTCTCCTGTTTTGGCCCGCGACACTCAGAAAACGCTGACCGAAGCGCGCCGTTTATGGAAAGCGGTGGGCCGAGAAAATATCATGATCAAGGTTCCCGGTACCGCGGAAGGCATCCCGGCTTTCCAGCAGCTAATTAGCGAAGGCATCAACGTAAATGTCACGTTGCTCTTTGCCCAGGAAGTTTATGAGGAAGTAGCCAAAGCCTACGTCGCCGGCGTCGCGCAACTGGCAGCCAACGGTGGGGACGTGAGCAGGATCGCCAGTGTGGCCAGTTTCTTCATCAGCCGTATCGATACGCTCGTCGACTCTATACTCGAGCAGCGACTGAAGACGGCAAAAGGTGAGCGCGAAAAATCAGATTTGCAAAGCTTGATGGGAAAGATCGCAGTCGCGAATGGCAAGCAGACCTATCAGGCCTACCTGCGAATCTTCAGCACTGATCGTTGGAAGAAACTCGCAGACAAAGGCGCACACACCCAACGTGTACTTTGGGCGAGTACCAGCACAAAGAACCCGAAATATAGCGATGTTATGTACGTGGAAGATCTCATTGGGCCAGACACGGTGAACACGATGCCACCGGCCACGCTTGATGCCTATCGTGATCACGGACACCCGAGGCAAACATTGACGGAAGATGTCGAATCCGCTGACCGTGTTATGGAGAAGCTGGCCAAAGTCGGAATTTCCATCAAGGAAGTCACCAACAAGCTGACCGAAGACGGAGTGCATCTGTTCGCGGAATCGTTCGAAAAGTTGCTGAAGGCCGTGGAAAGAACCTCGAAAGATCAGTGAGGTGTGAACCGTGAGCCAGTTAAGCTACAGGGTATCCGATTTGCCGGTCTCTTCTATTCCGGATTACAAGCTCCCACCGGATCTTGCGTCGGCTGTGAAGACAACGACGGAGGAGTGGGCTAGAGGAAACAAAATCCGTCGCCTGTGGGAGCGTGACGCGTCACTCTGGACAGGCAGCGACGAGGGTGACTGGCTGGGATGGCTCGATGTGGTTCAACAGCAGATCGCGAGCCTTGAGCAATTTCGCCGCCTCGCCGAGGATGCGAACGCGTTTCCGGATGTTCATTTGTTGGGAATGGGCGGTTCTAGCCTCTGCCCAGAGGTCCTGACGCTGACTTTTGGACACCTGTCAGGCCATCCGCAATTGCATGTGCTCGATTCGACGGATCCGGCACAGATCAAGGCGTTCGAGCACAGCATAGATCTCTCGAATACACTTTTCGTAGTTTCCAGTAAGTCGGGCACAACTCTCGAACCTAACATCTTCAAGCAGTATTTCTTCGAGCGAGTAAAGCAAACTATCGGCGCGGATAAGGCAGGCAGCCGATTTATTGCAATCACTGATCCGGGCTCAAAACTGGAACAGGTCGCCAAAAGCGATCACTTCCGTCACATTTTCGGCGGGGTGCCCAGTATTGGAGGACGTTACTCGGCGCTGTCGAACTTTGGCATGGTTCCGGCCGCGTTGATGGGATTGGACCTGCAAAAATTTCTGAGCCGTACCAAAGATATGGTCGATGCATGTCGAACAGGAGACGTTCAGAAAAATCCTGGTGCTCTGCTCGGCGTAATCCTCGGGACAGCCGCTCGGAATGGCCGAGACAAGGTGACAATCATCACTTCACCCGGAATAGCTGACCTGGGTGCGTGGCTGGAACAGTTGCTGGCGGAATCAACCGGAAAGATCGGGAAGGGCATCATCCCGGTCGACCGCGAGCGGTTGGGGACACCAGATCTTTACGGCAAGGATCGCGTCTTTACTTACGTGCGGCTGGAGTTGAACGCTGACGCGAAACAGGACGCGGAGCTTGCCGCGCTCGAGCAGGGAGGTCAACCAGTAGTGAGAATCTCCATGGCGGATGCTCACGATTTGGGGCAGCAGTTCTTCCAATGGGAGATCGCCACCGCGGTTGCGGGATCGATTATCGGAATCAATGCTTTTAACCAGCCGGACGTCGAAGCAAGCAAAGTTGCGACCCGAACCCTTACATCTGAGTATGAAAAAACAGGATCCCTCCCTGCCGAGACTCCGTTCTTCGACAAAGGTGGAATCAAGCTGTTCACAGACCAGAAAAACGCCGACGCGTTGACCAAAACTGGCGACAAGTCACTCGTGGGATATTTGCGGGCACATTTGAATCGTATTGGCAGCGGCGACTACTTCGCGCTTCTCGCTTACATTCAGATGAATGAGGATCACGAAAAGATCCTCCAGATTTTGCGGCACGCTGTGCGCGACCAAAAGCGAGTCGCGACGTGTCTCGGTTTCGGTCCCCGGTTCTTACATTCCACGGGTCAGGCGTACAAAGGCGGACCGAATTCGGGGGTATTCCTGCAACTGACATGTGAAGATGCGGTCGATCTGCCCGTGCCTCAACAGAAATACACATTTGGGGTGGTCAAAGCAGCACAAGCTCGAGGTGATTTCCAGGTGCTGGCGGAACGAGGCCGTCGCGCCTTGCGGGTGCATTTAGGCAAGGAACTGAAATCGGGATTGTCCGAATTGCAGGAAGCTTTTCTTCAAGCGTTGAAATCATAAGCAGGTATTTCGAACTACAATACTGCCGTCGAGGAGCAGACATGCGACTGGGCATGGTGGGTCTCGGACGAATGGGTGCAAACATGGCACGCCGGCTCATGCGTGGTGGGCATGAGATTGTTGCCAGCGATCTGAGTACAGACAACGTCAAGCATCTTGCTGGCGAAGGGGCAATTGGGTCAAGTTCGCTGGATGATTTTGTCAGTAAACTTGCCAGGCCCCGCGTCGCTTGGCTGATGGTTCCAGCTGGGGGGGCAACCGAACAAAGCGTTGTCGCTCTAGCACAGCGAATGCAGGCGGGAGACATTCTCATAGACGGCGGGAATTCTTATTTCAAGGACGATATCCGGCGCTCGCGGCAGCTTAAAGACAAAGGAATCCATTATGTCGATGTTGGCACCAGCGGCGGCGTATGGGGCTTGGAGCGCGGGTATTGCATGATGATCGGCGGCCCTAGAGACGCAGTCCAACACTTAGACCCGATTTTCAAAACATTGGCTCCGGGTCGCGGCGATATCCCCCGAACTCCGGGACGGGAGAAGCTGCCAGGAACGGCCGAGGACGGCTACATCTATTGCGGGCCGTCCGGAGCTGGTCATTTTGTGAAAATGGTGCATAACGGGATCGAGTACGGAATGATGCAGGCCTACGCCGAAGGTTTCGACATCTTCCGTTGCGCAAACAGCAAAGAACTTCCGGAAGAACAACGTTACGAATTGAACCTCGCCGATATTGCAGAAGTCTGGCGACGGGGGAGCGTAGTAAGTTCCTGGCTCTTGGATTTGACAGCGATCGCGTTGGCGGAAAATCCGACGCTTTCCGAATACACCGGATTCGTGCAAGATTCAGGGGAAGGCCGATGGACGATTGAGGCAGCGATTGCGGAAGCGGTCCCGGCAGATGTGCTGTCGGCGGCCCTATTCACGCGCTTTCGTTCTCGCCAGGAACACACTTTCGCAGAAAAGGTTCTCTCTGCCATGCGCCAAAAGTTCGGTGGCCACGTAGAACCGGCAGCTAAGAAGACCGCGTAAAGGTACTCCCATCGCGGCATAGCTGCTGGAAACGGAAGTAGCACGAACCAACTCCGAGGAGAGCAATGCTTGATACAGAGACCACTCCGATAATCCAACCCCCACACGTCGGCCGTCCCGGCGATCCCTGCATCATGGTGATTTTTGGTGCTGGCGGCGATCTCACACGCCGGAAACTCGTCCCTGCTCTCTACAACTTAGCGAAGCAAGATTTGCTATCGCGGGAATTCGCCGTAGTCGGCGTTTCCCACGGAGCCATGTCCAACGAGGATTTCAAAAAATGGGTAACCGATGATGTCAAGCACTACGCAGGCAATAGTGCAGACCTTGACCTGATCGAGTGGTTCTTGCGGCGCGTGTACTATGTGGCCGCGGAGTTTGATGACAAGAAGGCCTATCCCAGTCTGAAGGAGTTTCTTACTAAAGTCGACAAAGAGCATTCCACCCACGGCAATTTCCTTTTCTATCTCGCAACCGCACCGCGCTTTTTTGGCGAAATCGTGGAACAGCTCTCGGCGGCCGGCCTGATGCACGAAGAGAATCAGCACTGGCGGCGAGTGATTATCGAGAAGCCTTTTGGCCATGACCTCGAGTCGGCGAAGATGCTCAATCAGCAGTTACTGAAGGTGGCCAGCGAAAAGCAGATTTACCGGATCGACCACTACCTCGGCAAAGAGACTGTTCAGAACATTTTGGCGTTTCGCTTCGCCAACGGAATCTTCGAACCGATCTGGAATCGTCGCTACATCGATCACGTGCAGATTTCGGTGGCTGAAACGGTCGGAGTCGAGCAGCGCGGAGGTTACTACGATCAAGCGGGAGCGCTGCGCGACATGGTCCCTAACCACATCATGCAGCTCATCAGCCTGACGTCCATGGAACCTCCCATTTCATTTCAGGCTGACGCGGTCCGTGATGAACAAGCCAAGATTCTGCATGCGATCCAGCCACTGAGCGCAGAAGACGTTTTGAGCCGGACGATTCGTGGGCAATACGGACCTGGAGTGGTCGACGCGGAACGGGTTCCCGGCTATCGTGAGGAAGACGGCGTGCCACATGAATCCCGAACAGAAACCTTCGTCGCCATGAAGCTTGCGATCGATAACTGGCGATGGGCCGATGTTCCGTTCTACCTGCGAACCGGAAAGAGGCTTGCGGCACAAAATACGCACATCGTCATTCAGTTCCGCCGTGCGCCTTTCGTTCTGTTCCGCGATACCCCGGTGGAGAACTTGATGCCCAACCAGCTCGTGCTGCACATCCAACCGGAAGAAGGCATTTCTTTGGAATTCGCCGCCAAGGTTCCGGGGCCGATCATGCGTTTGGGCGGCGTGGATATGAATTTCGAATACGCCGACTACTTCGGAACGCAGCCTAGCACCGGCTACGAACGCTTGCTGCATGATTGCATGATTGGTGACGCGACATTGTTTCAGCGTGCCGACATGGTGGAAGCCGGCTGGAGCGTCGTGAGCCCTATGCTCGACGTCTGGAAGGCCTTGCCTCCGAGGAATTTCCCGAACTATGCTGCGGGAACGTGGGGACCTAAGGAAGCAGACGAGTTGCTGGAGCGCAATGGGCGCCGTTGGAGAAATTTTGAAAAATGATTCTGGCGGGCGACATCGGTGGCACCCACACCCGATTGGCATTTGTCGACGTTGCCAATGGAGCCTTGCACACAACCTGCGCAGCGGTGTATCCCAGCCACGAATATCGCGGATTTGAGGAAATCGTCAGCAAGTTTGTGTCTGAGTACAAGGCTCGCCCGGATGCCGCTTGCTTTGGGGTAGCAGGGCCGGTTCTAAAGGGGCGCGTAGAAACACCGAACCTCCCGTGGATTATCGAATCCAAGCACTTAGCCGATCGCCTCGGACTTCCCAGCGTCGCCCTGATTAACGATCTTGAAGCCAATGCGTGGGGAATCGAAACGCTGGAAGCGAAGGACTTAATCCTACTCAATGCCGTGAAATCGAGTTCCACCGGTAATCAGGCAGTGATTTCGGCTGGAACTGGTTTAGGCGAGGCAGGGCTGTATTGGGACGGTACGCGTTATCACATTTTCGCCAGCGAAGGCGGACATGCGGATTTTGCGCCGCGAAACGAATTGCAGATTGAGTTGCTTCGGTATCTCATCGCACGTTTCGGTCACGTCAGCTATGAGCGGGTAGTATCTGGCCCGGGGTTGGTAAACGTTTTTTATTTTCTGCGCGACACAAAGCGTGGCACCGAGCCGGCGTGGCTGACTGAGGAAATGGCACACGGTGATGCGGCTGCCGCGATTTCACAAGCCGGCAGTGAGGGCCGTTGTCCACTATGCGAGCAGGCGCTGGACCTGTTCGTTTCGATCTACGGGGCTGAGGCCGGAAACCTTGCTTTGAAAGTAAAAGCCACAGGCGGAGTCTACTTGGGCGGCGGCATTGCCCCAAAAATACTAACCAAGTTAGCCGGGCCGCTATTTATGCAGTCATTCCTTGCAAAAGGACGTATGCAGGCACTGCTCGAAACGATTCCCGTAAGAGTCATCAACAATGAAAATACCGCGTTGATGGGGGCGGCGCGCTGCGCCGCGGCAACGCTGAGTGGCAACTATGCCTTGCAAACCTGAGCTGCGCGTTTCGGCGACTCCTGACGCTCTGTTTCATGCTGCAGCCACAGAGTTCGCCACTGTTGCGTCACAGGCCGTAAAGGCACGAGGAACGTTCTACGTCGCGCTCTCCGGCGGTTCCACCCCAAAGGCCTTATATTCCGTGCTAGCACGCGATTTTAAAGAATCCATTCCGTGGCAGAAGGTCTTTTTCTTTTTTGGGGATGAGCGAAACGTGACGCCCGATGATCCGGATAGCAATTATCGGATGGCGAATGAAGCGTTGTTATCGAAAGTCCCTGCCCAGGCCGAAAACGTATTCCGAATTCGTGGAGAACTGGAAGCTGCGGAGGCCGCCAGGGATTACGAGAGGATTGTCCGCAGCATCTTCAATCTTCAGATTAACCAAGTTCCACGTTTTGACCTTATTCTCTTAGGCTTGGGGCCCGATGGACACACGGCGTCGCTGTTTCCGAGCACGGCTGCCCTGAATGAGAGTAGGCGGCTGGTGGTCGAAAACTGGGTGGAAAAGTTCAAGACTCATCGCATAACGTTCACGTTCCCGGTGCTAAACCACGCAAGGGTCGTAATATTTCTTGTGAGCGGGGGGGACAAGGCAAGCATGGTCCGTGAAGTTTTGGAGACTAAGAACGCAAATCTGCCGTCGCAACGGGTGTGCCCAGAAAGTGGAAAACTACTTTGGCTCGTAGATCGGGCAGCGGCGGCGCTAGTATCCGGCGAACACGCTCATCCTTGAACCGACAGCAGGAATGGCTGCTCGAAGGCTTCCGCGATCCAGCGCAGAAAGCGGGCGGCGTCGGCACCATCGATCAAGCGATGGTCATAGGAAAGCGACAGCGGAAGCACAAGGCGGGGCTCAAACCTGCCGTTGGTCCAGATCGGCTCTGTGCTGGAGCGAGAAAGGCCAAGAATCGCAACTTCCGGATAATTCACAATCGGCGAAAATCCGGTTCCACCGATACCACCGAGGTTGGTAATGGTGAAAGTCCCGCCTTCCATTTCCGCTGGCGTGAGTTTTTTATCGCGGGCTTTTTTGGAAAGCTGGGTCAGTTCAGCCGCGAGCTCCACGATGTTTTTCTTGTCGACCTCGCGAATGACAGGCACGAGCAGGCCGCGATCGGTATCGACTGCGACGCCGATATTGACATACTGTTTGTAGACAATCTCTTCTTTGGTCAAATCGATGCTTGCGTTGAACTGCGGAAAAATTCGCAAGGCTGAAGCGCAGACTTTCAGCGCAATCGCAGTGACCGTCATCTTGCCACCCGCTTGTTCAGCTTTAGGACCGAAACGGGCGCGCAACTGCTCCAACTCGGTGATGTCGGCGCGATCGTTTTGGGTCACATGCGGAATCGTATGCCAGGCTTCCCAGAGGTGCTGGGCAGTTTTGCGGCGAACGCCGCGCATCGAAACCCGCTCAATCTTCCCCCATTTTGCAAAGTCCGGCAGCTCCGGCTGCGCAAAATGCTGTGCGCCGGGAGATTGAGCGGCGGCGGTCGCGGTTAGCAACAACTGCTTGGAAAAAGCTTTAACGTCATCCTCGCTGACGCGTCCGCCTGGTCCGTTTCCCTTGACTTCATGAATGTCAATGCCTAGTTCGCGTGCGAGTCTACGGACGTGTGGAGCTGCCGGGACGGGCTCGCCATGCGGTGTGCCTGCCACTTTGCCAAGTTGCGCTGGCATAGCAAAACTCGGCAGGAAAGCGGTGGGCTGATCGGGGGGCAATGCCTGCTCTTCCGTCTTGCCTTCGGCTTTAATGGCCGCCTGAAACGCAAGACGTGCGCCGTGCTGCCCGGAAACGTGCTCGACAGGGCTGTGCTTTTGGGCCGCAGGCGGCGATGCAACTGCGCCTTCTAGACTAAAGATAACCTGGCCGACTTTTACCTTCTCGCCTTGCTTAACGTGAACGTCCTTCACCACACCCGTGACCGAAGATGGAACTTCCACAACGGCCTTCTCGGTCTCCAACTCCATGACGGGCTGGCCCTCAGACACTTTCGCACCTGGGGAAATCATTAGTCGGACAAGATCACCTTCTGAGATGTTCTCGCCAAGCTCGGGAAGCTTGAACTCGCTGGGGCCAGCCGACACCTGGGCTGAACTGGGTTTTGCGTCCGTCTTTACAGGCTGAGGCACTCCGGTTGGGCTGGTTTGTGATTCATTGGAACGAGCAGGCGCTTCAACCGGCTGGGCGGGCGACGGCGCCCGCGACACACCACCGGCGCCATTGTCGATTGTGAAGATTACCTGGCCGACCTTGACCTTTTCGCCTTCTTTAACGCGTACTTCTCTGACCGTGCCACTCACGGAGGACGGAACCTCAACGACTGCCTTTTCAGTTTCGAGTTCCATCACTGCCTGACCTTCGGTGATCTTCGAACCAGGCGAGATCATCAGACGAACCAGATCGCCCTGATCGATGTTTTCCCCGAGTTCTGGAAGCTTGAATTCAGTCATGCAGCACTTGGATCTGTTTTATTTGGGCATGATGACCCAAGGAGCGTAGAACAATCATGAGCGCGCCGGATTCGGTTTTTCCGAATTAATTCCTAGCTCTTTCATCGCCTGTTTCACAACATCCTGACTGATCTGTTTCTCTTGTGCCAAAGCATTGAGCGTGGCCAGCACAATGTTCTTGGCATCTACCTCGAAGAAGTCACGAAGCGACGCACGATTCTCGCTGCGCCCGAAACCATCGGTTCCGAGCGCGACCAGCCGCCCCGGAACCCACTGCGAAATCGATTCCGGTAGAACCTTCATGTAGTCCGATGCCGCAACGAACACGCCAGGTGCATCATTGAGGCTTTGGGTCACGTACGGTACGCGCGGAGCTTCGCCCGGATGCAAACGGTTCCAGCGCTCACACTCGTTGCCATCTAAATAAAGACACTTGTAGCTGGTGACACTCCACACGTCGGCAGCGACACTGTACTTTTCTTCGAGTATCTGCTGCGCGTCCAAGACTTCATACATGATCGTGCCGCTTCCGAAGAGTTGAGCGTGAAGTTTTGCGCCTTTCTTCCCGGAGGCTTTGAAGCGATACATGCCCTTGAGCACGCCCTCACGAATTTCTTTACCATCCGGCATTTGGGGCATGGGCAGCGGCTCATTGGTGACCGTCAGGTAATAAAAGATGGACTCTTGATCCACATACATGCGCCTGATGCCGTCTTGAATGATGATGGCGATCTCATAGGCGAAGGCCGGATCATAAGCAAGAAGGTTGGGTACGGAAAGCGCCAGCACGTGGCTGTGCCCGTCCTGATGCTGGAGCCCCTCACCAGCGAGAGTGGTGCGACCTGCAGTACCGCCGATCAGAAAGCCGTGCGTACGCATGTCGGCTGCAGCCCAAATCAGATCACCGATACGCTGGAACCCAAACATGGAGTAATAAATGAAAAAAGGAATCGTGTTGATGCCGTAGGTTGCATACGCAGTGCCCGCGGCAATAAACGAGCACATTGAGCCGGCTTCGGTGATTCCTTCTTCAAGTATCTGCCCGTTAAGGGCCTCTTTGTAGTAGAGCAAAGTATCCATGTCAACCGGCTCATACAGCTGGCCGACACTCGAGTAAATGCCGACTTGGCGGAAAAGAGCTTCCATTCCAAAAGTTCGGGCTTCGTCGGGTATGATGGGAACGACCAATTTGCCAATTTCGGGATCGCGCAAGAGTTTTGAAAGTAATCGCACGAAAACCATCGTTGTCGAGGCTTCGCGCCCGTCTGTGCCTTTGTAAAACTCCTCAAAAATCGAGTCAGAAACTGAGGCGATTGGCTTCGAGCGAACTTTTCGTTCCGGCAAGTAGCCGCCCAGTTGCTTCCGTCGGTCCTGCATATAACTGATTTCCGGGCTATCATCGGCTGGACGATAGAAGGGCGCTTCGTGCAATTCATTATCAGGAATCGGTATACCGAAGCGCGAGCGGAACATCCAGAGTTCGTCGTCATTCAGCTTTTTCTGCTGATGGGTGATGTTCTTGCCTTCCCCAGCTTCGCCAAGGCCGTAGCCTTTGATCGTTTTCGCCAAGATAATCGTCGGTGAGCCTTCGTGCTCAACCGCAGCCTTGTACGCTGCGTGAACCTTGATGGGATCGTGGCCACCCAAACGCATGCGAGCGAGTTGCTCGTCCGAGTAGTGTTCCACCATCTTCAAGAGCCGTGGATCAGTACCGAAGAAGTTTTGTCGGAAGTAGGCGCCGCTTTCAACAAAATATTTCTGATATTGGCCGTCACTGATCTCGCCCATCCGACGAACGAGCAAGCCGTCACGGTCATTGCGGATAAGCATGTCCCAATCCGTGCCCCAGATAACCTTGATGACGTTCCATCCGGCGCCACGGAAAATCGCTTCGAGCTCCTGAATAATCTTGCCGTTGCCGCGAACCGGGCCATCCAAGCGTTGCAGATTACAATTGACAACAAAGATGAGGTTGTCGAGCCTCTCGCGCGAAGCCAAAGTGATGGAGCCAAGGGACTCGGGCTCGTCCATCTCTCCGTCGCCAAGAAACGCCCAGACCTTGCCGCCTCGGGGCCCTTTCAGACCGCGATTTTCCAGATAGCGCATGAAGCGGGCCTGATAAATCGCTTGAATTGGTCCAAGCCCCATGGAGACGGTAGGGAATTCCCAAAAGTCAGGCATCAGCCAAGGATGGGGATAGGATGACAGTCCGCCGCCCGGTTTAAGCTCACGCCGGAAGTTCTCCAGCTTCTGCTTAGGAATTCGGCCCTCAAGATAGGCGCGGGCATACATTCCCGGTGCTGCGTGCCCCTGAAAATAGACGATGTCACGGTCGCCAGCTTCTGTTTTTGCTCTCAGAAAGTGATTGAATGCGACCTCATACAAGGTTGCGGCGGACGCGTAGGTCGAAATATGACCGCCAATTCCCTCCTGGATTTTATTCGCCCGAACCACCATGGCGAGCGCATTCCATCGCACCAGGCTCTTAATCCTGCGTTCCATCTCCTGACTGCCCGGGAACGGAGCTTGCTGGGCCGACGGGATGGTGTTCTGATAAGGGGTAGTAGCTGTGAACGGCAGGTTTACGCCAGCGGCGCGGCGAGCATGCAGAGAGAGCTGCTGCAAAAGGCGTCCGGCACGTTCTGGGCCGCCCTTTGACAGCACATAATCCAGGGAATCGAGCCACTCACGAGTTTCTAGAACTTCCAGTCCATCAGTCTGGGTCTCAGGCACGTCACCTACTCTCCATCCTCACAGGAATAAGTCCATCATAGACAATCTGAGGCAATTTTTGCAGGTGCTTAAATGTTTTCCGTCAAAGCACTAAGTCCTTTTGCAAGAACATCCGGAATCACTTGCAAACATCACGGCCATCTTGCCATCCAAGTAACGGAAAATATTTGCGCCCGTGAGGATTTTCGTGGCAATGAATCCAGTTCCGGAGCCGACCTTTAATGACACTTCGCCCTCTTTCGCTGGCCAACCGGGGCGCCCCATCTTTGTGGGCGGCGGTGGGACCGAAATTCCGAAAAAAGAGAGCAATCCGGTTGAAAAGGGGCTGCGCTGGATAGGGCAGGTGTTCCGCACCGCTAGGGAGCAAGTGCAGTACACGACTGAACACTATCCTTTGCAACTGATCACGGGTCTCGGAGCCGGCGCGTTTGTCGGCGGTGTGGCGTTAAGAATCTGGAGATCAAACGCTTATGCAAGAAAGCAAACCATCTTCGGCAAATGGCGACCGTAATCTCGCAAGCATTGTGTCCGAAATTCGGGATGAGGTCAGGACCCTGCTCACGACTCGGATTGAGATGCTTAAGTCCGAGGTGCGCGAATCAGGTGCAGCGATCAAAGCGGGAGTGCCTATCGCAGTTCTTGCGGCTGTCCTCCTGGGTACCGGATACCTACTGTTTACGCTGGCCGTCGTAGGGCTTGTGGCCGTAGCTTTCGCTGGAAGTCCTTATCGCTGGTTCTTCTCCTTCCTGATCGTGGGCTTCGTATGGTTTTGCACAGGTGGAATGGCGACCCTGTTTGCACTACACCGCTTTCGGCAGCACGGATTGTTCCCGAAGAAAACCGTGGAGGTTTTAAAAGCGGATAAAGTTTGGATACAGAATGAAATCAGGGGAAGCATATGAGCGGTGTCCCGCTGTACGAATTGGAATTGCGCGCCCATGACGAACGCCAAAGACTGCAGAGTTCGGTCCTCGAACTAAGGTCGAGAATCCGCGAGAACATGGACGTGACCAAGAATGCCCGCGAGCATGTGTGGCTGGCGAGTGCGGTTGTCGCTGGGCTGGGAATCCTATCCGGCTATGCCGTGGCGGGACTGTTCACGCGCTATTAATGTCTGAGGTACCGTCTCAGGGGTTGCCACTCACCGGAAACTTAACCCCAAGAAGAACGACCTGCCGCGTCATCTGTTCGTAGCGATCGGCAACCCGCATTGTTGCAAAACCGCGCGTTGGGAAAAGTATTGCCAGATACAAGCGCGGAATCATCTGAAACGCGTAAAGTCGGAGGCGGATTGCATTATCGACCAGTTTCTCGGCTGCCGCCGCGGTTGCAGGTTCAGAGCTGTGCCGGGCAGCCTCTGCGACTTTAAGCAAAAGGGCAGCGTTCTTCGCTGCGCATCGAACGTATTCGATCGCCGCTCGAAGACGCTCGCGTTGAATCGTTCGGAACTCGTGCGGAGATAACTGCGTGCGCAAATAATCCGCTTCTGCAGGGTCAATCAGATTACGAAAGGATTCAGTATCGACGAAGTGGATGCGCTCTGCGGGATCATCGCAAGCCGTGGGGCTGACGTACTGACCTGCGGCTAGCCGAATAAGAAAGATCAGGCAAATAAAGGACAGAACAACGAGGGTAATAGCAATAGTCATCGGTGCAAGAAACGCTGCAGTTCCTGATTCCAAGCTCCCAGATCATGCTTGGGCGGACGTGGTTTAGGGGTTTGCGGAGGTCGCTCGGTTGCCAACAGATAGGCGAGCCATATTAAAGCGCAAATGACGTATGTACCTTGATCAATCACACTGGTTATATTGGTCATCTGGTTGGGTGCGATTGGTTGCAACTGTGCTCGGATAGCCGAAGTACTCAAGCTCACCGTGCCGAAAATCCCCAAACCAAGCGCAATGCCGAAAACGTGACTGCGCCACGATAGCCCAAAAACGCCGGAGAAGACGAACACAAAAAGCAAAAGGCCGACCTGCACGATATCGATTGTTGTTTCCAATGCGAAAACGGTCGACATAAGCGGATCATGGCCGCCCGGGGGCGAAAATTTGGCGAGCAGGATGACCAAGACAAGCAGGGCAACTGTGACCAAGCGAAACAGACCAGTACCGGACTTGGAAAGCGCAGGATATCTATTCAGGAGATGTTTGAAAATTTCGTACACGATGGCAAAACGCGCTGCGCTACAAATGACCAGTCCCAGGATGTAGGCAACGAAGTACTGGTTCCCGCTTACCGACGGAGTGTAGTCCATATAGAGCAAGACCACTCCCTCAACGGTCACCCAACTTGTATAGCAAACGAATACAGGAAACACACGTTGGCAGCCTCGTCTAATGGCTACGAAGGTAAGTAGTCCGTGGAGTCCCACCCCAAGGAACCAGAGGGTCCGCCAGAGTAATTCAAGAAAAGGCATGGGCCACCGGGAGCACTATACTGTGTTCCGCTGGCGACCCACAATGAGAATTTGCACTCCAGAACGGCTACGGCTTTTGACAACCTTGCGGCCCACAAAGCGGGGGCGGTCCATCGGCTTTTGCGATCGGGGGAGCGGAAATGGTGGCCAAGAACAATGTAACGGCGAACCAAAGCAAACATTTTTTCACGGTGCGAACTCCTTTTCAGAGTGAACTGCGCCGTGATAATGTGCCTGCGACGGCGATTTAACTTATTTTGCGCCAATAAATTTCATGTTCTGAAAACGTAACAACCATGCCTCTTTTATCAGCACTCGAAGATCTTCAGGCGACTACATTAAAAGCGATTACCGGGTCCTTACGACGATTGGAATATCTCGCCAGCTTGCGAAAGCAAGACGGTTCCTACGCGCACTGGGGCCTAAATCGAATTTATGGGGAATTGCATGCGCGAAGAGCACTCGCTGACGCGCATCGTGCGGAACTGTCTATTATTCTTGCGACTCCGATCCAAAAACTACAAAAGGATGTAAGGCAATCGAGCCAGGAAGCCGGTGTTGAGCCAAGAATGTATTTAGAAAAACTGACAAGCAGTACTTCTCGGCTACTGCCACCAAATCCCGGGGCGGGATCGGGCCGGCATCTTAGTTCGGTGCTTCACGCCCTCGCGAGCCTGTTGAAAGCGGGAAAGCCGGGCGCCAGTCCCCCAGTTTGATGGCAACTCCTACAACCTGTCCAATAACCTCGGCGTTCTGAGGATAGCGCAGGACTCGGGGGCGTACGGGCGAAAGAGGGTGAGGCTGCAAAATGATATCGTCACCGCTGAGCGTGCACCAGGAGCATATGTGGCCCTCCCGCGTCTCTACGAAGTAAATCGGCCGCTCGTATTCTGATCTCCACCCTCCATCGGCTACCTTATTTCTGGACTCATCCACCTGTACGAAACTGCCCGGAGGCAGGATGGGATACATCGTCCAGTCCTCGCTGCCGATATAGCCATAAGTGAACTCGCAGGAAGCAAACTGCGCCAGATATGCGAGGGGAACTAAGCCCCATTGCTCCACGAGTCTGCCGAAGTTCGCAGTGCGGCGCGGATCGAAGCTGGGGTCGAGCCGAACTGGTAACTGCACATTCGAAAGGTTGGCTACGGCTTGAGAGAAATGAGACTTGGGTGGCGAGATAAAATCCAGATCAACAGTGGTGTTATTCAAGTCGACCCCGTACCATCGCATAAGATCACGCATATCCCTTCGATAGATCACGGAGAACGAGTAAAAGCGATAGAGGCTCGGAACGATGCCTTTCGTTTCAATGTCGGAAAGCCGACTGGGAGGAATCGCGTATTCTTCATTGTCATGCCGATCGGCAATTTTGCTGCTTGCTGTCTCCACATCCCGCATGGTTAAGCCGAGCTGTTCCCGCAACGCCCTGAGATTCTGTCCACCCGTTGCCATATTGATGTCCCCAAAAGCCCCAGAAGTGATTGGCAATAATAGCAAGTTATCGCTGCATTGTGGATAAAAGATCGTGCCAGTTTCAGCTGCGCAATTAAAATTAGGGATTTTGGGGGCGGTTCGCTGTTCTGTTCTGATTTCGTAACAGCTGACGCGGCTTTACGACAATGGCCGCCTTTTTTACGTCCACTGATCTGTTCCAGAATTGGAATATCTAAGATTGGGAATCGGTTAAAAAACTACCGCTTCCAGGCGATCATCACGGCTAGAACTGCCGGCAAGTACAGTACCGAAGCATGCACGACCCGGGTGGCGAGCTGCCTTGAACTCGATCTCGCGAGTTTCAACACGTGGTAGAGCATGAATCCGCCTGCAAGCACCATCATGACGCTGTAGATACCTCCGGAAAGGGTTAGCCCGGGCACAGCTGTGACGATAACGAGAACGATGGTGAAAATGAGAATCTCCACTCGGGTAAAGTAGGCGTCGCGGTCAAACCGAGGCAACATTCGATAGCCAGCCCGCTCGTAATCCTCGCGATACATCAGCGCAATGGCAAGGAAATGTGGGAATTGCCACAGAAAGAGTATGGCAAAGAGAAGCCAGGCTTGCCGGCTTATATGAGAGGATGCTCCCGCCCATCCGATCAGTGTCGGCATTGCGCCCGGAAATGCACCTAGAAGTGTGCAAAGGGGCGTCTTGCGCTTAAGTGGAGTGTAAATCAGCAAATACGAAAGCAAAGTAGAGATAGCCAGGAAGGACGAGAGTCGGTTCACCGCAAACGCAAGATACAATCCACCAGCGACGCTAAGCCCTATGCCGAAAAGCAAGGCCTCGGAAGAGCTCACTCTCCCGGATGGAAGCGGACGCGAGGCAGTGCGGCGCATCTGCCCATCCCAAACGCGCTCCATCCACTGGTTGAGAGTAGCGGTTCCACTAGCCACCAGCAAAGTACCAAGTAGCGTATTCAGTAATCCTGAAATCCTCATTGGGCCGCGGCAGGCCAGATAATAGCCGGCTGACGTGGTCATGAGGATTAGCAAGTTCACTTCTGGTTTGGTCAGGGTGTAATAATCCGCCGCTTTGGTTCGGATGGTAGAAAAATACCTGGATTGTGGCAGTACCTGGGTCGTTGCCATATTACCAATCTTGCGTGATGTGCTCGTACTCGGTTCGCCGCACCTGGTTACGTTTTTGACGCAGGATAAAAATCATGCCCACCGAACCCAGCGTCGAAGGAATGACAAGGATCAAAATTCCGCTCTGCAGCGCGTGTATCATCCTCGCGCCAGCAGAAGCGGCTTGAGTATAACAGAGGGCACAACCCTGCGCGAAAGCGGGCAGCGGCATTGCAAAGCACGCCACCGCGAACAAAGAAATCAACCAAGAATAACTTCGTTTTAGCTTCACTGCTGGACCACTCCTGTCTTTGGCTGGCTATAAGGAGCCCCGACTTCCATCCTGAAACTGTCGGTCCAGCCATATTGCATGGCTAACAGGACAAATCCTGTGAAGATCACAACAAACAAGAAGAAGCCGCGCTTCTCTGCCCAGAGATGCATAAAGAACAGCAATGCGAGTCCGGCCTCAGCGATGCCTACAAACAACATGCGTGCGAACATCGCGAAAGTGCTGATCTGGGTATACGCGATCACAAATTGCAACGCAGCAAGAGCCATCAGGCAAAGATAAATCACGATGTACTTACCGACGCTATCTGTATACCTTGCTGCCGGTTCGGACGGGTGCACATCGGGTGCGTCTACCATGTCTGGCTCCTTTATCTTTAATGGCCGAGGTTCAGTAAATAAACAAAAGGCACAACAAACATCCAGACGAGATCAACGAAATGCCAATACAAACCCGTTACCTCGAGGTCGTCAGCGTTATAGCGCCCGCCTTTGTACTTGATTCCCACGGCCAGCAGGGCAACAAAGCCCCCGACAACGTGGGTGAGGTGAAGACCCGTGATACTGAAGAAAGAGGCTCCAAAAAGCGGCGTTCCCCAAGGATTGCTGAACAAGCGCATGCCTTCATCGATAAGTCCAAGCCATTCGCGAATGTGCAAGAGAGCAAAGATGGCTCCCAGCGCGGCAGTCACCATCGTCCACATGAATGCGGCCCTTCTGTCGGAAGCCTTTGCTGCCCGCACACCAAGCAGCATGGTGAGGCTGCTTGTGAGCAGGATGAAAGTCATTGCCACTACATTCACAATGCTATGAAATGGACGTGGCCAGGTGGGTGTCCCATTGCGAATAAAGCCGTAGGCCACGAGACACGCCGCAAAGGTAGCCGCGTCAGCGATGATGAACAGCCAGATTGCCATCTTTTTTGCCGGAACA
>Ga0070731_10001328_pt1 | contig 25919 bp, 17 predicted proteins | sample Coa_R1_2_FD_66448 | JGI IMG/M metagenome (GOLD analysis project Ga0070731, IMG submission 66448) | Surface soil microbial communities from Centralia Pennsylvania, which are recovering from an underground coalmine fire - Coalmine... | ecosystem: Environmental > Terrestrial > Soil > Unclassified ... | reverse complement strand
AAGCCATTTCAGATGTTGGATTTGGAGAATTTGTGCGCCAGTTGAAATACAAATGCGATTGGTATGGCAAAAACTTCATCCAGATTGGCCGCTTTGAACCGTCAAGCAAGAGGCGCAATGAGTGCGGGTCAGAAAATAAAGACCTGACCTTGAGTGACAGGGAGTGGATTTGCGAAAATTGCGGCGTCTTCCATGACCGCGATCTCAACGCAGCCAAAAACATCCGGGATATGGGACTACATAATCGTTCAGCAGGGGTGGGCAGCTCCGGTGAGCCTGTTGAGAAGCGGCGGTTGCGCCGTTCAGTGAAACAGGGAAATACCTGCGTGTAATTGCCAATTGCCAACTTCGTGAAACGTACGATATGACCAAAGCTTTCGTCCTCATGCTCAGCGCGATGTTCCTCGCATGCGCGAGGCCCCGGCCAATTCCCAATTGGCAAGCCAAAGACTTTCAGAAGGATGGACTTTTCGGAATCAGTTCTGACCTCGCATATGAGGAACTGCTGTCAAAGAAGAAACCATCAGCGATTGTCGTGGCAGTCATCGATAGTGGAATAGACACGACGCAGGAAAACCTACGGCCAGTCTTGTGGTCCGATACTGAGGATGGTTCCCACGGCAGGAATTTTATTGCGGAGGAAACAGGCAAGGAAGACTTTATCTACCAGCTTTTTTATAAAAAAAATGAGCAGGGTTACGACCGCACGTTCTCCGATTACAAGATGCATGTGGCCAGGCTACAGAGTTTTATTAACCAGCTGCGGCAATCTAAAATCCTGATCGACCAAATGCTTGAAACCATCGGGAAGAACAATCCGTCGACTGACGATTTTAAAAAGTACACCCCGCGCAATGATGTTGACAGGTGGATGCTTGGACTTGTGTTACAGCGTATGCCTGCATATCCTGATTTTGCAACCTTCAAATATGCACAATTAGATAAGCTGCTCAGCAATGCGACCTATCATTTGTCTCACGGATTGAAAATGGATTTACCTCCTGCGGACAATGTGGATACCCTGACCAGCGCCGATGTCAGCAATGACCCTTTGGGCCTGGCAGGCGATCCGATCATGGGTGCATACCATGGAACTTACATAGCGGGGATAATTGCAGCGGTTAGAAATGATGGAAGGGGAATAAATGGGATTGCTGCGAATGCGAGGATCATGGCATTAAAGTTATCGGGTGGCATTAGGGAGATGAGAAATAGCGATCTGGCGAAAGCGATTCGATATGCAGCCGACCATGGCGCAAGAATAATCAACATGAGCTTTGGAAAGACTTTTTCAGTTCATAGGGAATCGGTCGACAGTGCGGTAAAATATGCAATGAGCAAAGGGCTTCTAATGATCCACAGTGCCGGGAATGATGGAATGAACCTCGACATAGATAGCAATGCCTTTTACCCCTCGCCTAAATATCGTGATGGAGCAATGGCCCAGGCATGGATAACGGTTGGAGCGTCTGGCTATCGGGACGATTCAGCCCTCGCAGCGCCTTTTTCGAATTTTGGAAGAACGGCCGTTGATGTATTCGCTCCTGGCGTACAAATCACGTCGACAATTCCCTTTAATGATACGCAAACCTGGGACGGTACCAGCCAGGCGGGAGCAGTAGTGAGCGGACTCGCCGCACTCATTTGGTCCTATTATCCAAATCTTTCGGCCATGCAAGTCAAAGACATTATTCTAAGGTCGGTCGTGAAACGAGAAGTCTTACAAAGCAAATGTTTCACAAGTGGCGTAGTTAATGCCTACAAAGCCCTGCAACTTGCGGCAGACTATAAATAATGTCGGAAGTCTTCTTAATAATTATGCAATTAAATTTTGGCTAAGGCATTTTTATAGAACCACGATTTTCGATATCTTTTCCATTAACTACTCCTAAAAAATGATCCAGGCTGTAATTTTTGATCTAGATGGTGTTATCATTGATAGTGAACCCATCCATTTTAGATTGGAGAATCAAATGCTTGAAGAGCTTAATATTGTCCTGACCTTGCAGGACTACAGCTCTTTCGTGGGGACATCGACTCAAACCATGTGGCAAAGAATTATTGACAAACACCAATTACCTTATAGCGCCTCAGAGCTCGCTGAAAAGAATCATGCACGCTATTTGGAAATACTCGGGCAAAGTAAGGAGTTGACTCCCATCCCAGGCATTAGCGCTTTAATAAAAGGGCTATATGAAAATAATTTCAAAATTGCTGTAGCTTCTTCGTCAGTACCGGATATTATTGCCGCAGTCCTGGAAAAATTTAATTTGTCAGGTTTCTTTTTAACCACGGTAAGCGGAGCAGAGCTCCCACATTCCAAACCACACCCGGGAATCTTCTTAAAAACCGCGGAACTTATTAATTGTTCACCGAGTGAGTGTCTTGTCATTGAAGATTCAAAAAATGGCATTGTGGCGGCGAAGGCCGCCGGCATGAGATGTATCGGTTTTTTAAATCCGAACTCGGGCGTCCAGGATCTAAGCAAAGCCGATGTGATCATCAAGTCATTCAAAGAAATTAGTGTGAACTTTATTCGGAATCTCCAATCATCACCTGAATGAGCAACACAAACCAAACCGAAACGTATTTCCATCGCGTTTTTGTGATCAGACGCCGGTCGTCACATTTCCCGAATAAGGCTCACCTAACGGTTCATGTTCACTATTTCGTTGTCTTCGCTCCCATTTGGCCGCCCATTTTTTCATATTCGACGTCCCTGGGTTCCCATAGCTCTACCTTGTTTCCTTCTACATCAAGAATATGAACAAATTTTCCGTAATCGACCGTCAGAATTGTATCCACAACGGTCACCCCGTTTTTCTTCAATTCTCCTAGGAGTCCTTCTAAGTCTTCAACGCGGTAATTGATCATGAAGTCCCTGGTCGATGGATCAAAGTATTTCGTAGTCTCTTTAAATGGACTCCACGTGGTAAACCCCTTCTTTGTACTGTCCGCACCCTGGTGCCATTCAAAGACTGCCCCGTATTGGCTGGAATTCAATCCAAGATTTGCCTGATACCATTCCCTTATTTTTTTTGGGTCCTTGCACTTAAAAAAGATCCCGCCTATGCCGGTCACTTTTTTCTTTGCCGGCTCGGCGGAGTGCTCTAAAATTATTGTCTTAAATGCGAAGCCAAAACAAAATGATGTCGCAATGATTAAGATCATCAAACTCGCCTTTTTCATGGTGTTGAATGTTTATTTGAATGGCGAAAAGAAATTTTGCCCGCCAATAAAGGGTCAAATGTATGCGATAGACGTATTGCACCCGAATGAGAGTTCGTGAAGGGAATCAAGAATTGACGGATCGCGATCTTGCACCCAGCTAGAACGAATGCCACCTTCCATTAGTGACATTTGTCATCTAAAGAGCCGTCACCTTTCAAAATCCTTCAAATATTCCGCCAAAATCTTGTTCACCTCTGGTGCCCTGTTTAATATGAATGCATGACCGTAGATAATGGCCGGTTTGGGCTTGCGCTATTCTTTTGACAGGAAACAAACCACAAGAAGCATGGCAAAAGCAATATCGCTCATATTTTCATAAACAAGGTCTTATAAAGTTATTAATATTTGCCAACTGTCTTACCTTGATAAAGATTTTTTGCTTCAAGCCATTTCTTATGCAGACCGATTTTCAAAGGTCCCTTCGCGATCTTCATGCAATCCTTCGACACCGTCAATATGATGAGTTAACGAATTTCAAATTAAACGTGCCCATCGAATTCAATTGGGTACGGGATGTTTTTGAACCGCTGGTAGTCGAAAAGGGACCAGGACGCAACATGCTGGAACTGCTTACAGACAAATCCCCAACTCCGGAAAAACTGACTTACGGTGAAGCCCTGGAAAAAACCAACCAGCTATTGAATTTCTTGCGGGCAAACAATATTCAACAGGGCGATCGGGTCTTCACGATGTGCGGTTTGCACGAAGGACTTTGGATCAGCTATCTCGCATCCATAAAAGGGGGCTTTATTCTGATCCCCGCCGCCAGCATTCTCACGCTCAACGACATAGTTTACAGATTTGAAGTTGCCTTTCCCAGTGTGGTTATTGCTGATCTGGAGAATGTCGAGAAGATGGACCTCGCGCTTTCCGGTTACAGCCGCCCGGTTGCCGTTAAGTTGCTTTTGGAGGGAGAGCGCGAAGGCTGGAAATCTATTAATTCAATCATTGTGCACGAAAAAGAGGCAACCGCGGCAGATACGGAAGGCGACGAAGATCTTTTTTGGTTTTTTACCTCCGGGACGACCGGGATGCCTAAGGTGGTCGCGCACACGCACGCGAGTTATCCGATGGGGCATCTGACGACAGCCGCCTGGATAGGACTGCGCGACGATGACAAACACTATAACATTTCGCAGCCGGGTTGGGCCAAGTTTGCCTGGAGCAGCATATTCGCGCCCATGAATATCGGCGCAACGATCTTTGTTTATAAACCCGCAGGAGGGTTTGTCGCAAGCCACCAACTCCGCGTTATACAGGACCATAAAATCACCACGCTTTGTGCACCACCTACGGCTCTCCGGCTTCTCATCCAGGAAAACTTAAGCCAATTCCAATTTTCTCTGAGGGAGTGTGTTAGCGCCGGCGAACCGCTTAACGCTGAAGTCATCAAGACCTGGAAAGAAGGAACCGGCATGGAACTTCGTGATGGTTATGGCCAAACGGAAAGCACCTGCATGATTTGTAATCTTCCCGGCGGCAAAATAAAATTTGGCTCTATGGGTAAGCCAGCGTTTCTCTATGATATTGTCATCGCAGATGAAGAAGGCAGGGAGCTGCCACTTCATGAAACCGGGCAAATCGCGATTCGGATGGATGCGGACCGTTTCACTGGGATCTTCAAATCTTATGTCGGCGGTGAATCCCGTCAGCGAGACGTCTTCAAAAATGACTTGTATTATACCGGCGACAAAGCCTACAGGGATGAAGACGGGTACTTCTGGTTTGTAGGCAGGGATGACGATGTCATTAAATCGTCTGATTACCGAATCGGGCCTTTTGAAATCGAGAGTGTGCTCCTGGAAGTCGATGAAGTGCTTGAATCTGCCGTGGTGGGCAGTCCGCACCCGATTCGGGGCCAGGAGGTAAAGGCATTTGTTGTTTTGGTCCCGGGTACCTCGCCAAGCCATGAACTCGCCCATAAAATTTTTAGTCACTGCAGAAACCATTTGGCAGCTTACAAAATGCCACGGGTCGTTGAGTTCGTGGTGGCGCTGCCAAAAACAATCAGTGGCAAAATAAGAAGGGTGGAACTTCGAGCGGCGGAAGAAGAACGGAAGGCAGGCGGAAAAACCAGCGACCATGAATACACGCTGACTCACCAGGCGTAATAAGTACGCTTGAACGTCTTATTAACTCAAAAATTTACCTGGCTTGACAACATATTTTCGCAATATCAAATCTCCCGTTTCCCTAACTTTGAATCTACTACGCATGCGTTTCCACTAAAGATCAGCTTTGATTGAATGCTTTGCCGGACATTGGTCAAGATTCAATATTGAGCCTTCATTTACCGTTCAAAAAAAGCCCTGCTATGACGCAGTATTTCAAAACGACGATTCGCCATTTATGGAAAGCTCGCCTTTTCACCTCGCTGAATATTCTTGGCCTGGCGATCAGCCTGAGCGCTTGTTGGATCATTTACCGAATCGTCGATCACGAATTTAGTTACGACAGCTCGCTAAAAAACAAAGATGCTATCTATCGTGTGATCAGCGGATTTATTTTTGAAGACGAGCATCTGCGAAACGGCGGTACGACAGCGCCATTGTATCAGGCCGTCCGGGAGCAGGTAAGTGGGATTAGGTTTGCGGTTCCAGTTCATGACAATTCGGTAATCGCCGCCGAAATCAATACGAACAACGCCGCTTCTACGGTAATTGACGATCCAAAAGGAATTACCGAAACTGATTCCACCTATTTTAACATGCTTCCCTATCGCTGGCTGGCAGGGAACAAGGCTACCGCACTGAATGCTCCTGGATCTATCGTCCTTACTGAAAGCCGCGCAAAACAATATTTTCCCGGTCGGAGCTCTCGCGAAATTCTGGGTCAAACGATAAGATACATTGGCTATGGGGACACCACCATGAAAATGATTACCGGCGTAGTGGCCGATTTGCTCACACCGACTGAGTTCAACGCACGGGAATTTTGGTCGCTGCCCGCCCCAGTTTATCCATTGGAAGAATGGCAATCTACAAATAGCAATGTCAAATTATATTTACAGCTTGACCCGGGAGCCTCCCCTGCAGAAGTTATCAAGAAAATTGACGCGCTCGCCGCGAGGAAATTGCTGGAGTACCAGCGTGCAAATCCAGACCATTTCAAATTTAAGCGTTGGTTTGAGTTGATGCCTTTAGCGGAATCTCATTTTGCGACTGATATCGGTGACGCCTATTCCCCAAAGATCAATAAGAAGTTATTATTTGGCCTGGAAGGCGTCAGCCTGTTCCTGCTCATATTGGCCTGCATCAATTATGTGAATATCAGCGTCGCCGCCATGCCGCAGAGGGCAAAGGAAATCGGCGTCAGAAAAACGCTCGGCAGTGGACAGGGCCGCCTGATCGCACAGTCCCTCCTGGAGACCTTTTTGACCAGCCTGGCTGCATTCACACTCTCATTCGCTATGGCTTCTTGGGGATTCCAAATAATGAGTGACGTCGTTCCGCCAGGCGTAACCTTTTATGAAAATCTCTGGCAATTGGCAGGATTTGCCTTGGTATTGTCCAGTGTGATTACCCTTGTAGCTGGACTATATCCTGCATGGCTCATCACTAAAGTGAAAACGATTAACACATTCAGAAACATCACGATGCTCGGTACGGGTCGCCCGACTTTCGGACTTCGAAAAATCTTAATCGTGTTTCAATTTACGATCGCGCTCGCCTTTATCGTGTGTGCACTGATTGTTTCACGCCAGCTAAACTATCTAATCAGGAGCGATATGGGTTTTGACAAGGACGCGGTTATACTTTTCCACGTGCCATGGAAATATCAATCGGACAAGAATTACAATAATAGGCTATCCTCTCTTGCCCCGGAGCTGAACGCTTTGCCGGGTGTTGCGCGAATTTCTTTGGCGAATTCTGCTCCCCTGGCTTACGAAGTATCCTCCGATGATTATGAGTATAAGCGCGAGGGCAGGGAACCGCTTAAAAGACTTCTCTATAGAAAATGGGTCGATACAGGCTTCCTCGGTCTTTATAGTATACGGATGGTCGCGGGAAGAAATCTGACGCCTTCAGACACATCAGGAGAATTGATCGTCAATGAGACTGCCCTTCGCGCGTATGGATTTGTTTCGCCGCGTGAAGCGCTCGGTAGTTTTTTATTTGCGAGAAACAAGACGTTCACGATCGTCGGCGTGGTGAAGGATTTCCATTTCAGGAATTTTTATACCGCGATTGATCCGCTGGCATTGATGTACCAAAAAAGCAGGCTGAATACGTTTAGTGTAAAGCTTGCTTCGAAAGACCCTGAGAACTGGCACGCCACGATAAATGCGATTGAAAAAAAATGGTATGGCTTTTACCCCCCTGGATCGTTTTCCTTTAAATTTTATGATGAAACTATCCAATCAATGTATGAGGAGGAGCAACATTTCGCCAGGCTTATCGATATGGCCACTTCAATTGCAGTTTTAATCAGTTGCCTCGGCCTCTTTGGCCTTGCCGTATACACCGCCTTTCAGCGCACAAAAGAGATTGGAATAAGAAAGGTTCTGGGCGCATCTGTTTCTGGTGTCACCTGGCTTTTGTCAAAAGAATATTTGGCCCTCGTGGTTGTATCGCTTTTGGTTGCTTCTCCGTTCGCATGGTGGGGCATGAACAAATGGCTGGACAATTTTGCATATCGTGTCCCGGTCAGCTGGTGGATATTTGTACTATCGGGCTTAATAGGAATTGTCGTTGCATTTTTAACAGTGGGATTTCAAGCGATCAAGGCGGCCAGGGCCAACCCGGTGACAACTTTGCGAACCGAATGAGCCGGTCCGAAATATGGCCAGGTCAATTCCTCCCTATTGTGTCTTCAGACTATTGATCGGATTTGCCACCGCAGCCTTAATCGTATGGTAACTTACCGTAACCAGAGCGATAAGAACTCCCGAAATTCCCGCCAATAGCGCTATCCATATATTCATATGAATACGATAGGCAAAATTATTAAGCCAGCTACTCATTATATACCAGGAAATCGGAGCGGCAACGGTCAATGCAAGGCCGACCAGCACCGCGAACTCCTTGACCATAATGCCAACAATATTCGTGACAGTCGCACCGAGGATTTTCCGAATCCCAATCTCCTTAGTCCGTTGCACGATAATGAATGCGGAAATTCCAAATAAGCCCAGGGCGGAAATAAATATCGCGAGCATCGTTGACAAATTCACGGTATGAAGCATTTTTCGCTGGTCCTCATAGAAGCCGGCAATTACTGAATCGAAATAGACATAATTAAATCTTTGGCTTGGGTATATTTCCTTCCAGTCCTTTTCTATAGCAGCGATCGTTTGTGTAAAATCGCTCACTTTCTGTCCTTTTGTCGACAACTTAACATTGACCATTCCAAAGTAAAGATCTTTTGATGCCATGACGCTGACAGGCTGCATGACTGTATTCAGCGGCTGGGAATTGAAATCTGCCACTATTCCCACCACAGGGCCGGTATTGGAGATATAAGGTAGCTGGCCATAACTGATAACATGTCCAATAGCATCTTCCGGCCTCTGAAAACCCAGTTGCCGGACCGCTGTCTCGTTAAGAAGAAATTCGGTAACGGAATCTTTCCCGGTCGGCGGGATAAGATTTCTCCCAGCAATGATTTTTATCCCATAGAGTGGAACGTAGTACTCGTCGCCCGACCGGTAAATACATTGCTGTATGAACGTGCCTTTGTCTTGACAATAGACAGTTCCGCCCCTGCTGGAGTTTTCCTGTGGAAGGTCCTGGCTTACGCTCACCACATCCACGCCTGTCAGCTCCCTGATTTTCTCCGCCAGCACATACTTCTCCTGCCCCGGCAGTCTTGGATTTATTTGAAAATTTATGATGGCGTCCCTTTTGAAACCAAGATCCTTGTTGAGCATAAAACGGATCTGGTTGTTAATAACCAGCGTTCCGATGATAAAAAGCAGCGACATCGCAAATTGAAATACGATCAATGCCTTGCGAACATAGTTTTTTCGATTGCCTTCATTGATACCCTGGTCTTTCAAGCACGCCGCAGGCTTGTAAGAAGATAACACCTTGGCTGGGTAGATCCCCGCCAAAATCGACGTAATGATTGCAATTGCCAATAAACTGATATACAGGGATGGGCTTTGCCAGCTAAATGCCATCTCTCTTGGGACTATTTCATGAAAGACGGCCAGTGCAGGCTTGAGCATCAACAGTGCCAATACTGCCGCAAAAATCGTCACCAGGAACGCTTCACAAAGGAACTGGAATACCAGGCTCATCCTGGAACTTCCCATTACTTTTCGTATCCCGATTTCCTTGGCCCTTCTTATGGACTGCGCAGTCGATAAATTGGCGAAATTGACGACAGCGATGGATAGAATGAAAACGGCAATACACATCAAACCATAGAGCGTCGACACCTGGGCCTGCCTGGAATACAAATCGCCTCCATAATCCGCATTGAAGTGTATATCTGATAAAGGCTGCAAATGAAATTTCGTTTTGGCTCCCGAAAATTTTTGCATATTCTGAGCATTCTGCTTTGATAGGATTTCAGTTTGAGCATCATAGTGCTCAGACTTTACTCCTTCTGATAATTTAACGAAGACCTGTCCATTGTCCGAATATCCCCCCTCGGTTACCTTAGGGAGGTAGCCCCTGCGGTTCAGAAAACTCGCCCTGATCGTGGAAATGGAAATAAAGTCCTTAAAAATGATATTGGTGTTATTAGGAAGGTCCTTTACGATTCCCGATACGCTGAGATGCAGCGAGTCATTGTAGATCAATTCCTTTCCAATCATTTCATCAACGGGGATCGCACCAAAATACTGGTGACCCTTACTTTCAGCGAGTACTATTTTAAATGGATCATTTAAGGCGGACGCGGCATTTCCCGCCAGCCATTCGTACCTGAATATGCTGAAATATTCGGGATCGGTAATAATCATATCCGAGACATCGGTCGACTGATTACCTTCATCGAAATGCTTAGGCTTTTTATTACCGTCCGGAACGGTGACAGAAAAGTAATAATTAAAGAAACCTGCAACCTTGTCTATACCGGTGAATTGCGTCCGAATCACCAGTTCATCGCCATAGGGCACATTGGCGATATGATGGATATCACCGCCGCCATTATCCCTGTCCATCACCGCTCGATAGACCCGTTCCTTGTCAGGATGAAAATTTTCGAAGCTAAATTCGAAATGCACGATGAGATAAATCATCATGCAGGCGGAAATCCCGATGGCCAACCCTATAATATTGATCGTTGTCGTGACCTTATTTTTGGCCTGGTTTCTCCAGGCAATCTTAAAATATTTTTTCAGCATGGTAATAGAATTGAAGAGAGAGAATCGATTCAATAAAACCTCAATGGAATCTAGCAAAAATTAGAGTTCGGATAAAATAAAAATCACTTATTAACTTTTTTCCCTTTTACTTACCCCTTAGCGCCTTCGACTCGGCGGCAAGAATCATATTGGCGTCAAAATAGACGCCGGCAACGCTGTCCTTATTTGGCTTTACTTTCAAATAATCACAACCTCCTTTTGTGAGTGATTGCATGCCGCCGAAGTCATACCCCATCAGGTGAAGCATCTCATACTCATCGTCGACGGATAAGATATGCAAGCCGGTTGTATCGGTTCTCCCATCGCCCGTCGACAAGATTAGCTCGACGAGGTTTCTCAATTTAAATATCACACTTTCGCTTTCGGCGGTCTGATCTTTTTTCTCCAGGGCAAAGGCCAGAATATTTAAGCTGCGAAGACTGAATGGCTCCGCTTTAAGGTCGAGGGTTTCATATTTGATCATGGCATCGAAATCCGCCAAGCCGTATTCTTCCTTGGCAAGTATTGGTTTCAGGCTATCCGCATACGGGTCTCTGTCGAAAACAGAATATCCCGACCTGTAGAAATAACCATAATAAAGCATCTTGAAGTCTTCCCTGCTGAGGCCCGTATCACTATTTTGATATCGTTCAAACAGTTTCGGGTAATAGGTATCCGCGTGCTTGTCTTCGATCGCAGATTTTATTTTTTTGTAATCCGGTTTCTGAAAAATATAAGCCTGGGGTCTTGTCATCAACGAAATTGCCAGGCAGAAAGCCAATAAAAAAAATGCTTTCATATCAGTGGTTTGAAATTAAGAAGCCTGTCCCCTCAATCTTGTTTCACCTGCATATGAGATGCATTGATATCCAGCTTTACATAGCTCTACCCGCAATAATTAGCTAGGCAGTTCGAAGCGAGCATTTCGCCGCATGGGGGTTGTCAAATAGTGGCTTCTCATGACAGTTAGACACAAGGTCCCGACACCAATCGTCCGGAATTCTTGTAAGGTCGTCAGTTTCGTTTGTATTTATAAATTCTGGCTTCATTTTCCTTTGCGGTCCGCCTCCCCTGCTGCCCGTAAATCCTCTGCTTTTCGGCTTTGCTTGCTATCCAGCCTTCCTGCCGAGTCCGTGGTGGCGCCTCCTTTCCTATCCGCCTCCCCTGCAGCGCGCATGTCTTCAGATTTTACGCTTTGCTCGCGCGGAAATTTATCCGGACCACGGTATCCGTAATAACCCAATACTACTGCGATGATAAGCAGCAAAAGCAGGGCGGCTGGAATGTAAACTGCATTGAATGATTTTTTCTTATGAGTAACCTGGTCCGGCGAAATGCTGCCATGAAAACAGTAGCCCGTCTTTGGAATGGTTTCTATCATCATCCTTCCACTGTCGTCAAGCAGTTTTCGTAAAACCGAAATTGCCTGGTTTAACCCTTCGTCGCCACCCGGATAGTCATTCCAAATTTCTTTGACGATCATTTTTCGCGAAACCGCTTTTCCTTTATGGTCAGCCAAGAGAGACAACAATTTCATTAGCCTCGGTTCGACGTGATTTAATTTGCCCGTTCGCCTGTCAGTTACTTCATTTCGTACGGGGTCCACCTCAAATCGGTTATTAATCACCATAGCAACTTCTTTAGTTTACTTATCGCTCGTCTCCAGAGAATAATTTTTATGGATCAAATCGATCAATTGGTTCGCTTGGGTTAGCTCCAAAGTCAGGCGCGGCAGATAGGCTGTTCTTGCGAGGTTATACAGGGTTGACAAAACATTCATGAATTCATTCAAATTTCGTTCGTCGAGAATTGCCTTTACCGGCGTTTTATAAATTGCGCTGTCATTTGCCCCCGCTTCAGCATAATAGCCGAGATAACAATTGAAGGTCTTATTTCGGATCCGGTGATGTTCCAGGCGAAGATTTTCAAACCTCTCGTGTATTTGGTCGAGCCTGATTTGATTGTTCCAGTATTGCAGGAGATCATCCGATACTTCCTTATCCCTGATTAATCTCATCGCACCGGAGTTTTTCAGCTGTGAGGCCGCACGATCATTGAAGATCACGTCAACGCTAAGTCCGGACATCAGAACAAGTTGAATTAAGCAACTGTCTGTTTTGGACTTAAGCCTGTTTTGGGCATAAAAAATAATCAGGCTGTCGCCGTTCAGTATATCCATATTTATTCGTCTGATGCTGTAATGCATCGCTGCGGTATCCTTCCTGAGGTCTTGTTCGAGCAGATTAACGTATTGATTCTCTTTTTCCCTGTCTGAAATATGTTCTCTTAAGCTCTCGGCAAAAAAGCCTAGCGTCACCGCAAGAAAGATCATAATAAATTCCAGGAAATATTCTTTAAAGGATTTTTTTTCAACATGCGGATGGTGCACTTCCATATTTAACCATTATAATTAGAAACAACTTAAGCCATAGCCACTTAAACCCCGATCCCTGCGTTGTAAAAGTATGGTATTCTAATTGCCATCCTGCCCGGTCCGTCGAGAAGAATCGGAACCAGAAACAGGGCCCGCCAATCCTTTAAGGCGAATACCATTAAAACTTAAGCTTTTCTTGATCTTTTAAAAAGCTCTTGGAAAGGCGCGCAAATGCATTCTCGGTTACATTTGCATCGACAATGAAAACAAAGTTCTTCCCCTTATTTGCATTCTTACTCGGGCCATTTTGTGTGAGCGCCCAGCGGCCCACTGCAGCAGCCGGTAAAAGAACAGATGACTATATCCGGGTCATGATGGCAAAAAAGCATATTCCGGCGGTTTCGGTGGCTGTCCTGAAAGAAGGGAAAATCCTGAAAATGCAAAGTTATGGCATGGCCAACCTGGAAACCCATACCCCTGCCAGTTCCCAAACGCTTTACCAGCTAGGCTCGATTAGCAAGCAATTCTTAGCGACAGCTGTAATGACGCTGCAGCAAGGCGGGAGGATCAACCTGGACTCACCCATCAATGCTTACCTGGACAGCTTGCCTTCAGCCTGGCAAAAAATTACTGTACGCAACCTCCTTTCCCACACTTCAGGGTTGGTAAGGGATGACCCTGACTTCGACCCGCTTAAGGTGCGCCCCCTTAGCGAGGAAATTAAAGCCATCTATTCGTTGCGGCTCGATTTCGACCCCGGTGCGCAGTGGGACTATAGTAACATGAACTACTATGTACTGGCAGCCATCATTGAAAAAATTGTCGGGACAAACTGGGCCGCCTGGATCAGCCAAAATGTTTTTGAACCTGCCGGGATGAGCCACACCCGAACGAACAGTTGGACCGATTTAATCCCAAACCGCGCGGACGGTTATGAATGGACACACGATAGCTGGCAGAACGCGTCGATTCGGCTTGCCCTGCGGCCAAGCGGCGCATTCGTCTCCACCATAGCCGACCTCGCAAAATGGGATAACGAGCTGTATACTGATAAACTTTTGACAACCTCAAGCAAGAATCAGATGTGGACAGCAATGAAATTGAATAACGGCGATGCAACTCACTATGGATTTGGCTGGTTTATCGATTCGATCAACAATCACCTTCGTATCCATCATGACGGCGGCGTTCCGGGTTTCAGGTCGGATTTTGAACGATACATGAATGATGGGCTTTCGGTAATCGTCCTGACCAATTCCGGCGGAGCCAATGCCGAACGCATGGCTCAAAACGTTGCGGGATTTTTTATGCCCGCACTAATGCCGCAACCGGCGAAGGCAATTTCTGATACTGAACCGACGATGACCGCAAGGGTAAAAAGCTTCATTGGCAGGTTGCAGCAACACGCCAATATTGATAGCAGTACTTTATCCCCGGAACTTGCAAAAAATTACAATATAGACGGCGCACGCAGAATGGCGGACGCGATCAGCGGCAAAATTTCTTCGGTTATTTTGATTTCGCGGCGGGAAAAGAACGATAGGCGAACCTACCGGTATCGTTTGGATTACGGCTATGATTATGTGGTGCTGGTCATTCAATTCAACTCGCAAAATAAGATCACGGGGTACGGCATCGCTGATTGATGGTTATCCCCAATTGATCTTCATCATTCCACCGCAATAGCTTTTGTGACGTGCCCGTGAAACGATTGATGAATGCAATCTAACGTTGCACGCCTTTTTTTCATCGCACCACTTATTGGGAAAATTTCAGAACGGCGTCCAACAGCTCATCAATCATCATCCCCAGTTCATCGCCCAAGCCGGATTTATTCGCTAACCAGACGATGCCTGTTCTCAGAGCAGGGACCACGATACAATAGCTGCGAAAACCAAGTGCGCCGCCGTCTTTCCAAACCATTTTTCCGTATTTGCCATAGTTGATATTCCATCCAAGGCCGATACCCTGAGCGCTGGTCCCAAAAGTTTGCTGGTGCGAGAGTGCAATGGCCGGGTCCTTTTCTGAAATATTATGCCGGATAAACGAAACCATGTCGGCGCTCGTAGAAAGCAGGGCTCCCGAGCCGCCAAACATATTAAAATTGTTATGCGGCATCACGAGGCCGTTTTCATCGTAACCTTTCATATAGCTGGTCGTATCGCTGATCGCGAGCGAAGGCCTGGTATCCTTCATTCCAAACGGCCGCGTAATGTATTTCTCTACCAGTTTCGCATAGCTCATTTTATACACCCGTTCGAGGATGATTCCTAAAAGCTTAAAGCCAACGTTCGAATATTGGTAAGTTGCTCCGGGAACGGTATGTGTCGTCACCTTTCGCAGATCGTCAAAGAATTTCTGATCCGTGTAGGAATCATACATTTTAAGCACGTCGAACGATGAAGTATAGGCGCTCAGATCAGGAAGTTCATGAAGCAGCCCTGAGGTGTGATTGGCCAAATGAACGATCCGGATGGGCTGGTCATGATAGGCAAGATTTGGAAAAACTCCGTCCAGCCATTTCCGGCAATCGTCCTGGAGCCTAAACTTTTTGTCAATAACTGCCTGCGCAACCAGGATCCCGGTAAACGCTTTGGTGATCGATGCGAGCTCATATACTTCGTGCGAACCCGGAAGTCGCTGCTTTCCCTTTTCGGTCGTGCCATAATCATACAGGTATGTTTTGCCGTCTTTGACGATACCGATGGAAACGCCCACCAGCCTGTTATAGACCATAAAGGAAGTCGTGATGACGTTGACCGCTGAATCGAGCGAAGATTTCAACGGGTTATCCGTGGGCATTTTTTTCATCTCGGCAGCCGGTACCGGTTCCTGCAGGAAAGTGAAGTTGAAATCGCTAAACAGGCCGCCTGAATCTTTCAGCGAAAAGCTCATGGTTTTCCTCGTTCCTGTCCACTTGTAATAACTCGCACCCGCTAACTGTTTATATTCTTTGGATTCAAGAACCGGGCCCGTCAGCCCATAGATATAATTCAGCCATTCTTTGATGGCCTCCCTTTTTGACTTTTTTTTCCATGGAGTCGTCCCAAGGTCATAGATGCCATCAAAGTCTCTACGGTTAAATCGTGAGACCAGCGAATCTTTTAAAATCATATTGGCGGTCTTCTGATCACCCTGCGCATAAATCACGAAGGAAAGCAGGATGAAAATTGAAAAAAAAGTCGGTTTCAATCGCTGGTTGAATATTGATCATGCAAAGATGCCGGGTTCTCCCTGAGATAAATAGCATCAAATTAGCCTTCGATCGATATACTGCCATGATGCTCCCCGCTGAAAACAAGCGTGATACAACTTGACGCAACTTGAAAGCCCCTCGCGACAATTCAGCCCTGCTCGAATCGATAGCTTTGGCAGCATCATGAATATCATCAAAAAAAAGACAGTCATGCGTGAAACATGGATTGCTCTAATCGCCCTGATATCGCTTTCGCAACCCGCCTCCTTTTCCGCAAAAGCACAGCAAAACTTTTGGACAGGTCCGAACGCATACCTTGGCCAGACGCCTTCCGGCGACATCCCGGAACCATTTGCTCCACATTTGCTGACCGATTCAGGCTATTTTATACTGGGCAGGGTAGCTTTTTCTCCAGATGGCAGGCAATTTTTTTATGGCAACAACGACGCCTGGTTCAGCAGTGAGCATCAGCGCCTAAGCTATTTTAGATTTGACGATGCCAGTCAAAAATGGCAGGGGCCGGTAATGCTGGCCAGGTATTACAGCACGCCGACATTTGCGATGGACGGGAAAACCCTGCTCGTCAGGTCAGGCTACATCGAAAAAATGCATGAGACGCCAAATGGATGGAGTGCGCCTGAGTGCTGGCTCAAGCGCAATTATCCGTTATTTGATTACATGCCTACCTTGAGTGGCCGGGCTTATGTAGGCAGCTCGGGCACCTGGGGTAAGCCGTCCAATGCCAGCGACTGGCAATTTGCCGTGATGCCGGCAGACATCCATGACACCTCAATTAAAAGCCTCGGTCAGCCTCTGAATTCACCGGGCTTTAATGGCGACTTCTACATCGCCCCGGATGAATCCTATATCATTATCAGCGCTAAAGAAACGCCGGATTACGAATGCGAACTATGGATTAGCTTTCGAAATGCCGAAGACAAATGGAGCCAGCCGCAGAGCCTCGGCCCCGCCATCAATGAAGGCAAGGCGCACCGATTCGGTCAATATGTTTCGCCGGACGGCAAATACCTGTTTTTTACCAAGGGCACCAGCCCAAAAGACTGTGGCTTGTACTGGGTCCGCTTTGACGGTTTGTTAAGTAAAATGAAGGCGCAGGCCAAATGGTAATCATGCTTAACCGCCTGCTTTAAAATATGATTGGCCCTGCAGGGTACTACTATGAAACATCATTGCTTCGCACACTTGTGCTGCAACAAGGCTATTCAGCAATAGGGAATGCTTGCAACGCTTCCTCCGCTAAAATTTACCCGCTCAAATTCTTTCGTTACCTCTTTTTTTTATATTTTTCGATACCAAAGCTATACTATGAAAAAAAGGGAATGGTTACTCCTCTTATCTCTCTTGACTGTTTCAAATCTCGCGGCGCAAACAACTGAACAAAAGGTTCGGGACGCATTCCTGATTACGCGGATGGCCGAAAAATTCCACGTGCAGCCACGCCCGCTGGATGTCCAAATGTCCGATGCCCTTTATCGCCAGCTGCTCGAAAGTCTTGACGAAGAAAGAATATTTTTTTTGCAGGAGGATATTAATAAACTGTCTGCGTTCAGGTTTAAGCTCGCTGATGAAATTAAAAACAGGCGGCCGGCCTTTTTACAACTATTGATGTCGATCTATAAGCAGCGATTATCGCAGGCCGACACCATAACAGACAACATTTGCAAAAAGCCTTTTAATTTTTACGTTAAAGAAAAATTCACGGTCTCTGAGGACACGTCGTACGCCACCAGCATTGCCGGCATGCATGTCAAGTTGTATAAATTCATCAAATTCCTGATGCTGTCGACTTACAGAAATATCTATGAATATTCTTCGCCGGTAAAACCCCCGTCAAAAAAAATGATTGACAGCCTAGAGCCGGGAATCCGGAAAAGCGCCAACGGTACGATCAAACGATTAATCAAAAGAATCCTGCAAAGCCCCCAGGGCATCGAAAATATAATCGGAAACATTTACTGCCAAGACCTGGCATCCTGTTATGATCCGCATACGGCATATTTCCCCGCGGATGTGAAAGCATCTTTTGAAAGCATGCTCGGAAACAAACCGATAGCATTTGGGTTTTCCCTCGAGGAAGACGAGGATGGCAGGCCGGAGATCGGGCGACTGCAGCCTGGGAGCGCTGCATATCAGTCGGGCCAAATCAACGAGGGCGATAAAATTACCAGCATCAAATGGGGCAATAAGGATGCGATCGATGTGTCCGGTGCCGCTACAAAAGAACTCAATGAAATCCTTTCCGAATCGGGCGGGGACAAAGTCACCCTTGCCGTAAAGAAGGCAGACGGGACAAAAAGGCAAGTCACATTACACAAGGAAAAACTGGAAGTGGCTGATGACGACGATAATAAGGTAAAGGGATTCTTACTCAAGGGGGCGAAAACGGTCGGATACATTTCCTTACCCGATTTTTACCAGGATTGGGAAAATAACTCGGGTGTAAACGGGTGTGCCAATGACGTAGGGAAAGAAGTCATCAAACTGAAAAAAGAAAATATGCAGGGTCTGATTATTGATTTGAGGTATAATGGAGGGGGATCGCTGACTGAAGCCATTGAACTTGCAGGGATTTTTATCGACGCAGGACCGGTCGCCCAGCTGAAGGACAGGGGAACAAAAATGACGACATTAAAAGACGTCAACCGTGGAACCGTCTATGACGGGCCGCTGGTCATCCTGGTGAACCGGGGTTCGGCGTCAGCTTCGGAACTGGTCGCCGGGACGCTGCAGGACTACAACAGGGCGTTAATCGTAGGGTCGCCAACATTCGGCAAGGCAACGGGGCAGGTAGTGTTGCCCCTGGATACTTCCATCAACCTCCAGACTTATAATGGAAAAGCCCAGGCAGCGAGTTACGTCAAGCTCACGACATTCAGGCTATATCGCGTGAATGGCACAACTGCGCAAAAGAAAGGAGTCATTCCAAACATTATTATTCCTGATCCGACTGAAGTCAGTTCACAGGAAGGCGAAGCAAACGAAAAATTTGCCTTGGAGCCGATGATCGTCGACGCCAATAAATATTATACACCGCTTCCGCCGATACACCTTACGGATGCGCAAAAAGCTGCAAAGCAGGGATTGGATTCGTCGGCCTATTTCAGGGCGATTGCCAGCTACGTTCAATCATCCGGGACCGACGTCCAAAAAACAGACATCTCGCTTCTTATCGATGACTTTCTGCAACAACAAGCAATCAGAAATGAACCGCCGACTATTGACGATTATCCTGAAAAAAATAACATTTTTACCGTATCAAACAATGCCTATGAAAAACGCCGGATTGAATCCAATAAAGACCTGAAAGAAGCAAACGATGAATTGAAAGAAGACTTATTAAACGACCCTTATATCAAAATCAGTTACCGGGTGGCGGCTGCCTTGGTAAAATGACCCAAAATTAAACGAATAAACCAAAAACCTTTCTTTATGCTAACCTGTGTACGTGCAAGCTTTTTTGTTATTTCTCTTTTTTCCGTCGTGACATCTACCGCGCAGAATCTTGACAATCCTGGCGATTACATTACCGCCATTGGTAAAGCCCACGCCGACATGGACGCAAAGTATATGGCCTACCTGAGTGCAGCTGCGCACGGTCGCCGGGCCAAAAAAGTCGAAAAACTCCGGCAGGAAGTGTTGGACAATATAAACCAATGCCGACACAATACCATTGAACTGCCCAAATATAAAGGAGACAATTCTTTGCGCCAGGGAAGCATTGATTATATTCAGTTATGCTACCGCGTCTTTAATGAAGACTATAAAAAAATCGTTGATGTCGAAGACCTTGTAGAACAATCGGTGGATGAAATGCAGGCTTATATCCTCCTGCAGCAAAAAGTGGATGAAAAATTGGAGGAGGGGCACCGGAATCTCGAAAAAATCACACAGGAATTTGCAGCCAAATACCATGTTAACCTGATCGAAGATCAAAATCCCCTTGCGGAGAAAATAAAAACCGCCGGGAAGTTGGATAAATATGTGAATGCCGTTTACTTATTGTTCTATAAATGCAACTGGGAAGATCAGCAGATCGTGCGCGCAATGAACAACAAGAAAGTGGACAACCTCGAACAGTCCAGAAACGCATTAAGCCATTATGCAGACGACGGGCTTCAGGGCCTGGACACCTTAAGAACCTTCGATGGGGACCCTTCCCTCGCCAATGCCTGCAGGGACGCTCTTCTATTTTATAAAAATATGTCGGAAAATGACTTGTCAAAACTTACGGACTTCTATCTCAAAGAAGAAGAATTCGACAAAATGAAAAAGCAGTTTGACGCGAAATCTCAAAGCAGACGGACCAAGGAAGATGTCGATGCCTACAATAAGTCAATTAAGGACATTAATGCCTCGGTCAACTCGTTCAACCAGACGAATACAAAAATCAATAAGGACCGCACGGAAACGACTACTAACTGGCAGAACTCCGAGAAACATTTTACCGACGAGCATATGCCACATTATAAATAGAAACAATTCATGCGGGGTGATCTGGCTTGCTTCTGCATCATCAAGGCGGCCTGATTCAGATAAATAACGCTAAATTTTCCCTGATTATTAATTCCATTGGTTCTATTATTACGAGAGCGGAATGCATTTAAATGGCAAAACGGTATATTTTTGCCGGATTCATACGAGGCAACCCATTCGCCGGGTGCATTGGTTCGGCCTATAACCCATTAAACTTTATTTTGCAAATCAAACTGTAATGGTGAATCGAAAACTTAGGCTTTACGCATTTATCTCAGGCATTTGCATCCAGCTAGTCTCTTGCGGCGGCGACGACAAGAATAATATGCCCGGGGGCAATATGCCTGGCGCCAATATGAGTGAGCAGGTCAAGGATTTCAGGGTACTTACGCTCAGTCCCAGGACTGCGAAGGTCAATCTTGATTTCCCTGCAACCCTGCAAGGCCAGCAGATCATTGAAATCAGGCCCAAGATTGACGGGTACCTCGATGCCATTTATGTTAAGGAAGGAGCCGCTGTTAAAAAAGGCCAGCTACTTTTCCGAATCAGCAACCCACAATATGAGCAGGAAGTGGTTACCGCCAGAGCAAGCATAAAAAGCGCAGAGGCTGACGTGGATGCGGCCAAAATGCAGGTTGCAAAGACCAAACCGCTGGTAGACAAAGAAATCGTAAGTAAATATGAGCTCGAATCCGCCGACTATTTGCTGAAAGCAAAAGAGGCGTCATTGATCCAGGCAAAAGCTTCTCTGCAAAATGCACTCGCCAATGTGGGATACACGGTGCTGCGCAGTCCTTCGGATGGAGTAATCGGGATGATCCCTTACAAAGTTGGCGCATTGATCAATACGACAAACACTTCTCCACTGACGACGCTGGCAAACATCCAAAATATATATGCATACTATTCGCTGAATGAAAAGCAATTATTGCAATATTTTGAAAATACATCCGGTTCATCCATTCATGAAAAGATTAGCAAAATGGCGCCCGCTTCGCTGATCCTTGCCGATGGCACTTTATATCCGGAAAAAGGGAAGATAGAGATGGCAAGCGGGATCATCGCTACCGAGACGGGCACGGCTACCTTTAAGGCTCTGTTCTCCAATCCATCGGGCATCTTGAGAAGTGGCGGGAGCGCAACGGTCAGATCGCCAACGGTCATTAACACGGCACTGATCATTCCACAAAGTGCTACCTATGAAATGCAGGATAAGAAACTAGTATATATCGTTAACGGGAACAATAAGATTTCGAGCACGGCTTTTACAGGAGTTCCCTCTGACAATGGGTTATATTACATTGTCACCAGCGGCTTAAAGGCTGGTGACAATGTTGTTTTAGAAGGACTCGTTGGGTTAAGGGACAGCCTGCAAATTATTCCCAAGCCCGAAAACCCTGACGATGTATATAAGAATTTTCAATAGTTATTTGAAAATAAAATGATTAAACGATTTATCAAAAGACCTGTATTCAGCACCGTGATTTCTGTGATTATTGTACTGCTCGGGATCCTGGGCCTGCTAAAATTGCCCATTGAACAATATCCGAATATTGCGCCGCCGACTGTACAGGTATCTGCGAACTATACCGGCGCAAATGCGGAAGTCGTGCTCAGGAACGTCATTATTCCGCTCGAAGAAGCGATCAATGGCGTGGAAGGGATGACCTATATGACCTCTTCTGCAGCAAATGACGGGAGCGCATCGATACAGGTATATTTCCAGGTGGGCACTGATCCGGACAAAGACGCGGTCAATGTACAGAACCTTGTGGCGAGTGCCACCAGCCTGTTGCCGCAGGACGTGGTAAAAGAAGGAGTAACTGTCAGAAAACAACAGAGCAGCATGGTGCTCATCTTTGCTTTATATAGTGACAAGGCCGCATATGACCAGACCTTTTTGCAGAACTACGCCAACATCAATATTCTGCCCCAAATAAAAAGGGTTCCAGGCGTAGGCGGCGCCCGCGCCTTTGGGACACGTGACTATTCCATGCGCATTTGGCTAAAGCCGGATTTGATGTCGGTTTACGGACTAACCCCCGACGACGTCTCTGCTGCGCTTAGCGAACAAAATATGGATGCTGCGCCGGGAAAATTCGGTGAGAACGGCAACCAGAGTTTTCAATATGTGATCACCTATACAGGCAAGCTACAAACCGTGTCACAATTTGAAAATATCATCATCAAATCAAAAACCAACGGGCAGATCCTTCACTTGAAAGATATTGCGAGGGTGGAGATCGGCGCACTCCTCAATTCTTTTGCAGCCGCCTATAATGGACATCCTGCCAGTGGCATGGCCATAAGCCAGACTCCCGGCTCAAATGCGCGGGACGTGATCAACCTGTCCAAGCAGGCAATGGAAGAAGCAAGCAAATCTTTCCCCGATGGAATTCATTATAGCATCGTCGTCGACATTAACCGGTTCCTTAGTGCCTCCATCGAAAAAGTCATTACGACGCTGCTTGAATGTTTCGCGTTGGTGTTTCTGGTCATCTTCATTTTTTTGCAGGATATCCGTTCTACGCTTATTCACGGCATATCTGTCCCCGTTTGCATCATCGGGACATTCTTCTTTTTGTACGTTTTTGGATACAGCATCAACCTGCTCACCCTGTTTGCATTGGTGCTTGCGATCGGCATAGTCGTCGATGACGCAATTGTTGTCGTGGAAGCAGTCCACGCCAAATTGGAGCACGGTTATCAGTCGCCCCGCAAAGCGTCTATTGACGCCATGCAGGAAATAACCGGCGCCATCCTATCCATTACGTTGATCATGGCTGCTGTGTTCATACCCGTCACTTTTGTAAGCGGTTCAACCGGTGTATTCTATAAGCAGTTTGGCGTAACACTCGCAGTAGCTATTGGAATTTCAGCGATCAACGCGTTAACGCTTTGCCCGGCGCTTGCGGCCATGTTCTTGAGGCCGCCAAAACATGTGGAGCACGAAAACAGAAATTTCCTGCATAGGATTGGTGCAGGCTTCAACGTGGCATACGATTCGTTGACGGCAAAGTACTCCCGAAGCATTAAGTTCCTCTCGCAAAAAAGATGGATCATCTTATTGTCCGCAGCCGTCTTTTCCGGGCTTTTTGCTTTCCTGATGAAAACGACGCCCTCGAGTTTTGTACCCGATGAAGATATGGGAACCATTTTCGTTTCGATCAGCCTTCCTTCCGCTGCCTCCATGGAACGCACTGCCGCTATCGTCGAACGGGTAAGCGACAGCGCACAGACAATCCCCGAAGTCGAACATACTTTCCGCGTGGTTGGATTTAATTTCATGGCCGGTGACGGAAGTAACTATGGAATTGTTTTCCTTAACCTCAAGCACTGGAGCCAGAGAAAAGGGGTCACCAACCTCGACGTCATCAAGAAGCTCGATCAAAAAACGGCGAACATACGCGAAGCGTCCATTTTCCCCATGTCGCTGCCGACGATTACGGGCTTTGGCGGTACCGGCGGATTCTCATTTCAATTGCAGGACAAAGGAGGCCACAGCATCGAGGATTTTTATGCTGTATCGAAAAATTTCCTGAATGCTTTGAACAAACGGCCCGAGATCCAGTACGCAACCACTTCATTCGATCCAGGCTTTCCACAATATGAGCTCAGCATCGATGTGGCCAAAACCAAGGACGCTGGCCTTGGCGTGAACGATATTTTGAATGCCATGCAATTTTATTACGGGGGTTTTTATGCTTCCAATTTTAACAAGTACGGCAAGCAATACCGCGTGATGATACAGGCTGATACGAGTTATCGCGCAAATGTGGAAGGCCTCAACAAGATTTATGTCAAATCAGGCAGCACCAAGATGGCGCCGATTACTGAATTCATCACCATGAAACGCGTGTACGGTCCACAGAGCATATCGCGATTTAACATGTTTACTTCCATTTCGGTGAATGGTACGCAAAAACCGGATTATAGTTCGGGCCAGGCGCTGGTAGCCATTAAAGAAGTGGCCGCGAAGACACTTCCTCCGGGATACGGATATGAATATTCTGGGATTAGCCGCGAAGAACAGACGAGCGGTACACAGTCAGTGTACATTTTTCTTTTAAGCCTTGTGTTTGTTTACCTGCTGCTAAGCGCCCAATACGAAAGTTATATCGTTCCATTTGCCGTGCTGCTTTCGATGCCCGTTGGCTTGTCGGGCGTTTATATATTCGCCAAGATGTTTGGCATCGGGAATAATATTTATATGCAGATTTCGCTAATCATGCTTATCGGCTTATTGGCGAAGAACGCCATTTTGATCGTTGAATTTGCCCTCGAAAGAAGAAGAAAAGGAATGAATCTCGTACAGGCAGCGACAGAAGGCGCGAAGGCGCGGCTGCGCCCGATATTAATGACATCATTTGCATTTGTCTTCGGGCTGATGCCCCTGATGTTTGCCACGGGTGCGGGTGCTTATGGCAACAGGTCGATCGGCACCGGCGCCATAGGCGGCATGTTGATAGGCACCGTTCTCGGGGTATTTGTTATCCCAGGATTGTTCATCATTTTCCAGACTATACAGGAAAAAGTACGGGCCAACAAATATGACGAAAACGACGAGCTGGTCCTGAGTTAAACTTTTTTAAAGGAAGAGCTGACCAAATGAGAAAACAAGCAAGGCGGAAATACATATGTGCTTCGGTAGGCTTTCTGATGATCATATTCGTGAATTCTTGCAAAGTAACCCGGCAATACCAACTGCCTCCCGGCGCGACAGCCGATAACTTATATAGAGACTCGTCCCATAATGATTCTGCAAATAATATCGCAACCATTTCCTGGCGGCAAATGTTTACGGACACTTCGCTCCAATCGCTTATCCAGGACGGTATCAATAATAATTTTGATTTGAAAATTGCGATGGCAAGGCTCAAGAGCGCTGCGGCCAATTTTAAGCAGAGCAAACTTCAATTTTACCCCGGGGTCGATGCCAATGCCAGCGCAACCTATCAAAGAGTCCCGTCAACCCAATTCGGTTTCCCCCAGACCTATTCGATTGGTATCACTACGAGCTGGGAGGCAGATGTCTGGGGTCAATTGCGAAGCGCGAAAAAAGCGGCGCTTGCGTCATTGTTGCAAAGTGAAGCATACAAGAGGGCGGTGCAAACACAATTGGTTTCCGACATCGTTACCAATTATTACGCGTTGCTGGCATATGAAGCGCAACTGCGTGTTACAGAAAAAACTGTTGCGAACCGGGCAACGGAAGTAGAAACTATGAAGGCGCTGAAAGAAAGTAATGTCGTCACGGGTGCAGCTGTTGTGCAAAGTGAGGCCAATCGTTACTCGGTGGAAATAACGATCCCGGACCTGAAACAGAATAT
>Ga0070731_10001327_pt1 | contig 25942 bp, 25 predicted proteins | sample Coa_R1_2_FD_66448 | JGI IMG/M metagenome (GOLD analysis project Ga0070731, IMG submission 66448) | Surface soil microbial communities from Centralia Pennsylvania, which are recovering from an underground coalmine fire - Coalmine... | ecosystem: Environmental > Terrestrial > Soil > Unclassified ... | reverse complement strand
TCGCGTTGTGTTTTGCGCTTCTACGAAAGTTTGCTCGAACATTACCCTTTCCTCGCTTTCCCTAACTTCCTGCTTTCCCTAACTTCCTAACGGCCCGATCCTCTTCGCGTCCCCACGGGTTCCTTCGCGGGGGCCGCGGGCGGCGGGATGCCGCCGCCCTTCCTTGACTCAATGACGTTCTGCCAGAATATCAGGATTGGACTGGCTACAAAGACCGACGAATATGTTCCGATGATGATGCCCACAACCAGGGCAAACGAGAAGCCGTGCAGGACCTGGCCGCCGAACAGAAAAAGCGACAGCGCGGTCAGCAAGGTCAAGCCGCTGGTGAGGACCGTCCGGCTCAGCGTTTGATTGACGCTGATGTTGATCAAATTGGTGAGCGACTCGCGGCGCATGAGCTTCAGATTTTCGCGAATGCGGTCGAACACCACGATGGTGTCGTTCATCGAATAGCCGACCAGGGTGAGCAGCGCGGCGACCACAGTGAGGGATATCTCCTCATTGGTTATCGAAAACAGGCCGATCGTGATGATGGTGTCGTGAAATACAGCAACCACAGCGGCCACGCCGTAAATCCATTCGAAGCGGAACGCGATGTAGACCAGCATTCCCCCGAGAGCGTAGAGCGTTGCGAGAATCGCCTGCCGGGTGAGCTGCTTTCCAACCTTGGGTCCGACCACTTCCGCGGAGAGAATGGTGAAGGGGCCCAGCGTGCACTCCTTCTTTAACGCCTGGATAATCGCGGGTGTTACACCCTTCACTGAAGAAAGTTGGTCAAAGGAGCTGAGGATGCCGCCTTTGGAGGCGCGAAAGTCCTCGATGTTCTTGATGACGTCCTGCAGATCCTGTTCAGAAAGCGCGACACCGGCCTGGAGCAGCGGGTCGCGGAGACGATTGGCGAGCTGCTCAGAGGAGGAGTTGTTGACGTCGAGCTTACCTTGTGTGCCGCCAAACGTCGAACGTAGTGTGTCCTCGATGACGGTGCGGTTGACGTTCAATTCTTTTTCGTCGGCGATCTCGGTGCCGACTTCCACTTCCTGGCGGCCGGTGACCTGCTGGACGGAGACTTCGCCGCGAACCTTGCCGCTCAGCACATTGCGGATCTGCTGGACTGGGGGCTCTTCATTAAAGCGAAGGTGCATCAGCGCGCCGCCCTTGAAATCGATACCGTATCTTGGACCACCCTTGACAGCCAGACTGATTAATCCCGCCACTGAGAGCACCAGGGAAGCGCCGATGAAAGGCCACTTCCACCCCAGGAAATCAAAGTTCGTGTTCTTAAATAATTCCATTTAGCCTATACTGCCGGCTGTGTCTACTCAGACACCACACGGCGCTCTAAAGTTCCCCGCATCCGCGAGGGAGAAGCAGCAACGTTTCGTCTTTCTGCTTCTTCTAAAATCGGGCAACACGTCAAAGCGGTTTTCTACGTTACCACAAAACCGTAGAGAGATCAAACAACTTCAAATGCTTAGGGTTACCACCCGTTTTTGCATGCCGAGCTCCCAATCGAAAATGGCTCGGGAAACGAAGACCGCGGTAAAAACGTTGGCGATCAAGCCTATTACTAAAGTCACGGCGAAACCCTTCACCGGTCCGGTTCCGAACAGGAACAGGAACGCGCATGAGACAACGGTGGTCACGTGCGTATCGATGATGGTGAGGAAAGCCTTCTTAAATCCCGCGTCAACCGCTGCAAGCACGGCCTTTCCGGCGCGCAGCTCTTCGCGGATACGCTCAAAAATGAGGACATTCGAATCAACCGCCATACCGATGGTCAGGATGACGCCGGCGATTCCGGGGAGCGTGAGGACAGCGTCAAAGTAGCTGAGGGCGGCGATCAAGATGATGGCGTTCAGGATTAAAGCGAGCGTCGCGTTGATTCCGCTGCGGCGGTAATAGATCAACATGACCAGTACGACGGCCGCTACTCCAGCGATGCCGGATACAGTACCGGCTTTGATCGAATCAGAACCGAGCGATGGGCCGACGGTACGTTCTTCTAAAACTTCGATACCGGCGGGAAGGGAGCCGGAGCGCAGATTGAGCGCGAGATCGGAAGCTTCATCGTGGCCGGAAAGACCTTCGATGACGCCGTTGTCGCTGATTTTTCCTTTGATGGACGGAGCGCTGAGAACGCGCTTATCGAGCACGATGGCGAGACGGTCGCCGATGTGCGAGGAAGTGAAACGTTCGAAACGTTTCGCGGCGTCCTGGGTGAGGACGAATTCGGTTTCCCACCCGCCCATCTGGCCTTGCTGCGGGCGGGCGTCGCGGAGATCGCTGCCTTTTACAACCGGGGTTTGGGCGAGGATGTAGAACGCCGGCCCGGCGCCGGGGTGCGGCTGTTCCGGCAGGATCTGCGAGCCAAGGGGCAGAACGCCGCCCTTGCTGGCGCGGGCTTCTTCGGCTGACGAGAATGGTCCGCCGATGACTTCGGCGAGTTCGAGGACGGCTTGCGTCTTCAGGAGTTGCTTCACTCGGGCCGGATCGTCGACGCCGGGGAGCTGGACCAGGATTTCGGATTCGGCGTTGGATCCGCCGCGCTGCTGCACGCTCGATTCGGAGAGACCGAGGCCGTTGATTTTTTTATCGATGGTGTTGATGCTCTGGGTCAGCGTGTCGGCCTTGAGTTTGAGCGCGTAGCTCTGCTGGAGGGTCATGCGATAGTCGGTCGGGCTGACGTTGGTGAGAATCCAAGAGGTGGAAAAATTGTCGTTGTAGATGGTGCGGAAGTCGCCGGCTTTGGTGGGCGGGACGCCTTTGATGTTGACCTGAATGGAATCCGCTTCCTTGAGGTTTTGCGGATCGCTGCGGTTCATGTCGGTGAAGTCGATGCTGGCTTTTCGGAGCTCGTCCTTCAGGCGAAGGATCACGGCGTCGGCTTCGGCCTTGAAGGCGTCCTGAAGCTGGACCTCGAGCATCAGCTGGCTGCCGCCTTTGAGATCGAGGCCGAGACGGATGTTCTTTTTGAGATTGTCGCTGAGCTCGGCTTTCGAGGTCGGGAGGCCGATGATGCCGTAGACGCAGATCAGGATCACGACTACGATCGCGACGACGCGGATTTTAAGATTGCTTTTCATGGTGCTTCAATTCCTTTGATGGGCAAGGTAACCCCGCTCCCTGTCGGTCGCGGCTCTGTGGGAGTCGTGAAAAGCGGGGGTGGTTGGGATGCGCCACGGTTACTTCTTTTCGTCGGCCGTCTTGTCCTGGGTGACGAGGCTCGAGACGGCGCTGCGGGCCACCTGCAACTTTATATTATCCGGCTTGACGCGCAGGATCAGCATGTCGCCGGTAATGCTCACGATGGTGCCGACGATTCCGCCGGTGGTTAGCACTTCGTTGCCGCTTTGCAGACTTTGAAGCATCTGGCTCTGCTGCTTCTTCTGCCGCTGCATCGGCATGAACACGAGAAAGTAGAAGATCGCGACGATGAAGATGAGCGGCAGGAAGCTCATCATCGGATTCGCGGCGGCGGGCGTCTGCTGGAGCAATAAAAACGCGAACATTTTAAGGGTTTCTGTATCCCTCGGCTGGATCTAAGAAACGTGCACGGACACAGCCTTCAGGAAATCGGGGAACTTCCCAAGTAATATAGCCTGCCTGATCTCCCGCATTCTGTCAAGGTACCGCTGAAGGTTGTGGAGCGTGGCGAGAGTGGAGAACGTAATTTCGCCGGCCAGGAAGAGGTGACGAAGATAGGCTCGGGAGAAGTTGCGGCAGGTGTAGCAGGGGCAGGATTCGTCGATGGGGCGCGGGTCCTCTTTATATTGCGTTTGTTTGATGACGACGCGGCCGGCGGTGGTGAACAGGTAGCCGTTACGGGCGTTGCGGGAGGGAAGGACGCAATCCATCATGTCGATGCCGCGGGCGACGTATTCGGGGAGTTCGTCAGGCATGCCAACGCCCATGACGTAGCGGGGGCGGTCTTTGGGAAGGAGCTTCGCGGTGAGTTCGGCCATTTCAAGGCTGAGGGCTCGGGGCTCGCCGACGGAGAGGCCGCCGATGGCGTAACCGTCGGCGTCGAGATCGAGGAGTTGTCCAGCGCAGTGGGTGCGGAGGTCGGGGAACATGGAGCCTTGGACGATGGGGAAGCAGAACGATTCGCCGGTGGTTCGGGCGCGGTAGTGAGAATAAGCCTGGCGGGCCCAGCGGATGGTCCGGTCGGTGGAGGCTCGGGCGGCTTCGTGGCTGGCGGGATATTCGAGGCACTCGTCGAGGACCATCATGATGTCGCTGCCGAGGGCGAGTTGGACATCGATGGTGGATTCGGGGGTGAACATGTGCGGGTCGCCGTTGAGGTGGGATCGGAAGAGAACGCCTTCTTCGGTGATCTTGCGGAGGGAGTTGAGGCTGAAAACCTGGAATCCGCCGGAATCGGTGAGAATAGCGCGGGGCCAGGACATAAATTTGTGGAGTCCGCCGAGCTGACGGATGGTTTCGTGGCCGGGGCGGAGGAAGAGGTGATAGGTGTTGGACAGGATGATTTTGGCGTCGAGGTCGTTGAGGAGTTGGGAGGGGAGGATGCCTTTGACCGTTGCTTGAGTGCCAACGGGCATGAAGACAGGGGTTTCGACGGGGCCGTGGGCGGTGTGGAGGATACCGGCTCGGGCGCCGGTGGTGGGGCAGGTGGCCTGGAGGTCGAAGCGGAGCACGAATTCATATTGTAGGGGAATGAGTCTTTGACGTACGGAATGGCGGGATGATATGTCTAGACATATGAGTGCTGTGAGAACGACTGTGAGGCTTGAGGATGGGCTGCTGGAGCAGGCGAAGCGGGAAGCGGCGCGGAGAGGGGAGACGCTCACTGCGCTCATCGAGGAAGGATTGCGGCTGGTGTTGATCCGAGGGCAGAAGCCGGCCAAGCGCAGGCGGGTGGTAATACCCGTTTCAAATACGGGCGGCGGGCTCTTGCCGGGGATCGACTTGAATAACAGTGCAGCGCTCCTGGATCTGATGGAACCTCCCGGAGAAGAGCACGCTTGATCCTTCTCGATGTGAACCCGCTGGTTTATGCGTTTCGGAACGATTCGGTGGAGCATGAACGATACAGGCGATGGCTGGTGTCCATCGTAGATGGCGATGCAGCGTTTGGGATGTCGCCGCAGGTGCTTGGATCGGTTTTGCGCATTTCGACAAATCCGCGGATCTATCGTGAACCAGTGGCTGTCGCGAGGGCGGTTGAGTTTGCGAACTGGCTCATGGATCAGCCCCACTGCCAGATTGTCGCTCCGGGGCCAAGACATTGGGGGATTTTTTGCGACCTGTGCGTGAAAGCGCAGGCACAAGGAAATCTCGTGCAAGATGCCTGGTTTGCGGCGCTGGCAATTGAGTCGGGATGCGAGTGGATTACGCTCGATCGGGATTACGCGAGGTTTCCCGGGTTGAGATGGCGGACGCCGTTTTGAAAGACCGTATGGCCGCGAATGGACGCGAATAGGGCGCTCGTCGTATCGCTAACGTTCTATTGCGGCGCAGCGTCTTAGCTTGAGGCTTGGGCTGGAGGGCTAGAATATATCGTGGGTACCGTCCTATGTTGAAAATGTTGCCGGTAGTGTTGCTGAGTGTTCTTGCGTTTGGGCAGCGGAGGGTTGCGCTGGGGGATTGGCCGGATCAGCGGGGGCCGAATCGCGATGGGATTTCGAAAGAAACTGGGCTGCCGGAGAAGTGGACGCTCAATGGCGACGGGATGTTGTGGCGGGCGCCTTATGGAGGGCGGTCGGCGCCGGTAATTGTGGGGAACCATCTGTATGTGCAGAATCCAGTGGGGCGCGGGGCGGAGGAGCAGGAACGGGTGATGTGCCTGGATCCGGATACGGGCAAGATGATCTGGGAATACCGGTTCAACATGTTTCAAAGCGACGCTCCGGCGCACCGGGTGGGGTGGGCTTCGCCGGTGATCGATACAGAGACGGGAAATGTCTATGTGATCGGGTCGGGCGGATTTGTGGTGGCGCTTACCAAGGACGGGAAGAGGATCTGGGACCGGTCGATTGGCGAGGAGTTTGGGGCCTTCACCACGCATGGCGGACGAATGACGTCGCCGATTATTGACGGGAATCTGGTGATCGTGAGCCTGGCGGTTTCGACGTGGGGGCGCGATGCGAATCGGGCGCAGAGGCTGATCGCGATGGATAAGAAGACGGGCGAGATTTTCTGGGTCTCGAGCCCGGGGGGAAGGCCATATGACACCGCTTATGCGGCGATGTCGACAGCGACGATCAATGGGATGCGGCTCCTGATTACGGGGCTCGGCGATGGCGGGGCGTATGCGCTGAAGCCGCAGACGGGTGAGAAGGTTTGGGGCAAGGTGATCGCGAAGCGCGGGTTGAATACCGGGGTCGTCGTGAATGGGAATACGGTGATTATTTCTCATGGGGACGAGAATCTGGATTCGACCGAAGAGGGGATGATCGCCGCGATCGATGGGTCGCAAAAGGGCGAGATCAAAGAGTATAAGTGGGCGGTGCGCGGGTTCCTGGGCGGGTTTTCGTCGCCCATTATCGACGGGGACCGAGTGTATCAGATTGAAAACGGATCGAAGATGATTGCGTTCGATGTCGTCACGGGAAAGCAATTGTGGAAGCAACAGCTCGGGACCGTGCAGAAGGCTCCGCCGGTGCTGGCGGATGGGAAGTTATACGTGGGGACGGAGAGCGGGAAGTTTTTTATTCTGAAGCCGCATTCGGATCGTGCTGAAGTCGTGAGCGAAGTCGATATGCCGATTTCGAAGTACTCGTGCTGTTCATCGGAAGGGACGCCGGAGCAGGTTTTGGCGGGCGCGGCCGTGTCGCGCGGGCGGGTTTATTTTGTTTCGAGCGATGCGGTGTATGCGATCGGGCCTCGGAGGGCCAAGGCGGTAAACGGTTTGGCTGTCGATGAGCCGGCGGAGAAGGGCGATGGAGCTCCGGCTTATTTGCAGGTGACACCGACGGAGATGGTGCTGAAGCCGGGGCAGACGGTGAAGATGCATGCGCGGTTGTTCGATGACAAAGGAAGATTTTTGAAAGAAGAAAATGCTTCGTGGGCTGTTGATGGATTGAAGGCGACCGTTACTGATGGGATGCTTTCGCCGTCCGCGGAATCGGCGGGAGTGATCAAGGCGACTGTTGGCGGGTTGACGGGCGAGGCTCGGGCGCGGGTGGTGCATCCGCTGCCTTGGAACGAGACTTTTGAGGAATATCCGGACGGAGCGGTGCCGGCGGGGTGGGTGAACGCACAGGCGGGGAAATTCAAGGTGGAGACGCTGGAAGGGTCGAAGGTGCTGGCCAAGGCGCCGGACGAGACTCTATTCAAGCGGATTCGCATGTTTATCGGGCCGACGGATTGGGCCAACTACACATTTGAGGCGGATGTCCGGGCTAATACGAAGCGGCGGCAGCTGGGGGATATCGGGATTACGGCGCAGCGGTATTCGCTGATTCTTTACGGGAACGCGCAGCAGTTGAAGATCGAGCCGTGGGAGCCGGAGGTGCAGAGGACGGTGACGGTACCGTTCGAGTGGAAAGCGAATGCGTGGTATCACCTGAAGGTTCGGGTCGAGAATATGGCGGATGGGAAGGTTCATGTGATGGGCAAGGCCTGGCCGACGGGAGAGGCGGAGCCGGGAAAGTGGACGATTGAGAAGATCGATCCGATCGGGAATCGCGAAGGGCCGCCGGGAGTTTTCGCGGATTCGGCGTTTGGCGTTTATTTGGATAATTTGAAGTTGACGGAAAACTAGTTGAAACCGCTCCATGACTGTCGCGGCTCGGTGGAGTTGGATGGTGGGCTGGTGGAGGGAATTGTGAGGAAGGCGATGCGGATTGCTTTGATTGCGGGTTGCGTTGTGTTTGCGGGGTTTTGTGTGATGCAGGCGTCGGATCCTGGGATCGGCGATTGGCCGATGTGGGGCGGGACGGCGGATCGGAATATGGTTTCGAACCAGCATGTCCTTTCGAGCTGGGACGTGAAGACTGGGAAGAACGTCAAGTGGGTGGCGCAGCTTGGGTCGCAGAGCTATGGGAATCCTGTAGTCGCGGGCGGGCAGGTTTATGCGGGCACTAATAATGAACTGGTTCGCGATCCTAAAGAAGGAGGCGACCGGGGCGTCTTGATGGCGTTTCGGGAATCGGACGGCGAGTTTTTATGGCAACACACGAATGTAAAGCTTCCGGCGGGGCGCGCGAATGACTGGCCGTTCCAGGGGGTTTGTTCATCACCGCTGGTTGAAGGCGATGTCTTGTATTACACGTCGAACCGGTGCGAAGTTGTCGCGCTGGACACGCATGGGGATGGGAACAAGCATGCGAAGGTGATCTGGAAGTTCGACATGATGGAAGAAGTCGGCAGCGAGCCGCATAACATGTCGAATTCGTCGCCGGTGTCGTATGGGGACTTGATTTTCGTGAGCACGGCGAATGGGCAGGACGAGAGTCACGTGCATATCCCTTCGCCCAAGGCTCCGGCGATTATCGCGCTCAATAAGAAGACGGGGAAACTGGTTTGGGAAGACAATCCTGTGGAGGATCGGATTCTGCACGGGCAGTGGGCGTCGCCGGCGGTGGGGAAGATCGGCGATGTGGTGCAGGTGGTGATCGGGCAGGGTGATGGATGGGTTCGCGGATACGACGCCATGACCGGCAAACGGCTGTGGTGGTTCGATATGAATCCCAAGGATTCGGTGTGGCCGAAGACGCGGAACGAAGTGATCTCGACGCCGGTGATCTATGACAACAAGATTTATATCGCGAATGGTCAGGATCCGGAGCATGGCGAGGGCGTGGGGCATTTGTACGCGATCGATGCGACGAAGCGCGGGGATATCACGGAGTCGGGACGGCTGTGGCATTTCGATAAGATCCGGCGGTCGGTTTCGACGGGGGCTTTGAAGGATGGTCTCTTGTACTACTCGGACTTTTCGGGATTTCTGCATTGCCTGGATGCAGCTACGGGGAAGGAATTGTGGCAGCACGATATGCTGGCGGCGGTGTGGGGATCGCCGATGGTGATCGGGGACAAGGTTTATTTGGGCGATGAGGATGGCGACATCGCGGTGCTACAGGCGGGGAAAGAGAAGAAAGTTCTCGGCGAATACAACATGGGATCGTCGGTGTATTCGACTCCGGTGCCGGCGAATGGGGTTTTGTTTATCGCGAACCGAAATCAGTTGTTCGCGCTGAAAGAAGGCGCGATGACCAAGCCGGCTACGGCTCGGGGGCCGATGTTGTTGCGGGAGTCGTGGAGGGTTGCAAGGGCGAGATAAGCGCTGACGCCCGGGGCCACGGTTTTCAGGTTAGGCGTTGGCGTAGAGACGGTCTTGTTCGTGATGGAGGATCAGGACCAGGCATCCGTTCTTGGTAGTTACGGGCGGGTGGTCGCTCGCGGGGACAGAGACTTCGTAGTCGCCGGCGTAGAGGGTGTGGTCGCGGAATGCGAGATCGCCTTCGAGCATGTAAAGATGCTCGATGCCGGCGTGATGATGAGCCGGGTAGGTGGATCCGGGGCTCATGCGGACCAGGGTGGTGATGTCGCCGGAGACGGGGTCCATGAAGAGGCGCTTCGCGGTTATGCCGGGGAACGGCAAAGGCTGCCAATCTAGTTGATCGGTCCGGCAGATCATGCGCTCCGTCGGGAGGCGCTGCAGGAGCTTTTCACGGAGGCCGGGCGGCGGAGCGACTTGCTCAATGCTTTCGGCGATTTGCGCGGCGGTTTCCGTAAAGCTGCGAAGCTCGGCTTCACAGACTGGGCAGCCGGATTCCAAATGTTTCTCGAAAGCGGTCGCGAGTTCAGGCTCGAGGAGACCGAGGCTGTAGAGGGACGCCAACTCGTGGATTTCGTCGGTTGCCATTTGCTCAGGCGTCACGCGGGCTCCATTAAGAACTGACGAACTTTTATCATACCCTGGCGAACTCGCGTCTTCACGGTGCCTAGAGGCTGATTCAGCTTGGCCGCCAGCTCATAGTGGGTGAGGCCGGAGAAGACAGCCAATTCCAAGGCCTCGCGCTGTTCCGGCGGGAGAGAGGCCAGAGCGGAACGGACTTTTTCGCGTTGACGGCTAGCTTCGGTCGATTGCTCGGGCGTTGGATCGGGGCTCGGGAATTCAATGTGCTCGGGGAGCAGCTCTTCACGGCTGGCGCGGGACTGGCGGGATCGCAGACGGTCGATGGCACGGCTTCGGGCGAGCATTACGAGCCAGGTACCCACGTTGCCGCGTTTGTCGGTGTAGGCTCGAGCGCTGCGCCAGACCTGCATGTACACATCGAGCGTCACTTCCTCAGCGTCGGAAGGCTGGCTCAGGACTCTCAGGGCCATAGAGTAAACCAAGCGACTGGTCTCATCGTAAAGCGCGGCCAAAGCGGACTGATCGCCTGCGGCGCAGCGGCTTAAATACCCCGCCAAGGCAGTTTGACGTGAAGCGGATTCCGCCTTTGCCGAAGCGACTCCGGTCCCTATACCGCTTACGTGGGAAGGTCCGCTGTTGGATTCAACCATTTTGACGAATCCTGCCATTCTACCGGAAACGGGCACAGGGCGTCACGGCCACGCGCGCAAATTTAAATTATTTGTTTTTAGCGTTTTAAGGCGGGGATTGGAGGGTGTTTGCAAAGCGGCAGCTTATTCTCGGGTCGCGAAGGGAATTAACGGGCTGTGAACAGACCGAAAACGAAAACGGCAGAAAAAAAAACGCGGCGAAGGCTCGGACGGCGGAGGCGGTAGGACGGGCGAAGGGACGAGGGCAGATCGTCGAAGACATTTTGCAGAAGCTGGAAGAGACGTTCACGAAGGAGGCGCCGGTGAAGGCTACGTTGACGGACTACATCCGGCTGCTTCAACTTCGAAAGGAATTGGGGGACGACGAGCCGCGGGAGATCAAGGTGACGTGGGTAGAGAGCGGGGGCGAGCCGGAACGGTCCGACTGAGGGAAATCGAGTACCGGCCGCTGGAGTCGCAAAAGCGGTTTCACGATTCGAAGGCGCGGTTCAAGGGATTTTCGGGGCCGATCGGATCTGGGAAAAGCCAGGCGCTGTGCCAGGAAGCATTGAAGCTGAGTTATTTGAATCCGGGACGGACGGGGTTGATCGGAGCTCCGACGTTTCCGATGCTGCGCGATGCGACGCAAGCGGCGCTGTTTGAAATTTTGGAACGGAACAGAATTCCGCACGAGGTGAATCGGGGAGAGAACGTACTGACGTTGGGGGAAACGAGGTCGCGGATCTTGTTTCGGGCGGTCGAGGAGTTCGAACGGCTGCGGGGAAGCAATCTCGCGTGGTTTGGGCTGGATGAGCTGACGTATACGTCCGAGGAAGCGTGGTTGCGGCTGGAAGCGCGGGTTCGAGATCCACGGGCAAAGCGGTTATGCGGGTTTGGGGTTTGGACGCCGAAAGGGTACGACTGGGTTTACCAGAGATTCGTGGCGTCGGCGGTGGACGGATATGAAACGGTGGTTGCGGGGGCTTTCGAGAACCGGTTTTTGCTCGATCAGATTCCGGACTATTACGACCGGTTGAAGAGCAGCTACGATCCGAGGTTTTACGAGCAGGAAGTGCTGGGGAAGTACCTGGCGCTGGCGGCGGGGAACGTTTACTACGCGTTTGACCGGCAGGGGAATGTGGGCGAGGAGGAAGTGAATCCTCTGCAAGCGTTGTTGTGGGCGCTGGATTTTAACGTCGATCCGATGTGTTCGGTGGTTGCGCAGATCGATGGCGATCGGGTGACGGTGCTGGATGAGATCGTGCTGAGGCGGGCGAGCACGTATCAGGCGTGCGAGGAGTTTGCGGGGCGGTTTCCGAAGCATGCGGCGGGGCTGGTGGTTTATGCGGATGCGACGGGGGCGCGGCTGCAGACTTCGGGGACCTCGGATCTGGAGATTTTGCGAGGGTTTTTCAGGAATGGGGACTACGGGGCGGTGGAGTTTCGGATCCCTACGGTGAATCCGGCGGTGCGGGACCGGGTGACGCTGATGAACGGCAAGTTGCAGTCGGCGGAGGGGGGGCGGAGGATGCGGGTGCATCCGCGGTGCAGGGAGTTGATCAAGGATCTGGAGCAGGTGGTGTTTCAGGAGAACACGCAGATGATCGACAAGGATCGGGATCCGAGGAGGACGCACTTATCGGATGCGCTGGGGTATCTGGTGTGGCAGGAGTTTCGGGCGGGGAAGGTGGGGGAGCGGGGGAGGCGGTTGGTGTAGGAAATTGGCCGTTAATTGACGTGAATAAAGGATAGACACAAAAAGGGACAGACCGCTCTGTCCACGAGTGAGCGTGAGGTCGGATCGCGGCTTGTGAATTGGGGACGAGGTTGCTGGGGGCGATGAGGATAGACACAAAAGGGGACAGACCGCTCTGTCCACGAGCGAGAGCGAGGTCGGATCGCGGCTTGTGAATTGGGGACGAGGTTGCTGGGGGCGATGAGGATAGACACAAAAGGGGACAGACCGCTCTGTCCACAAGTGAGAGCGAGGTCGGATCGCGGCTTGTGAATTGGGGACAGAGTGGTCAGTCCCCTTTTGTGTCTGGCTTTTTTTTATGGATATTGATCGGGAACATCCACATTATTTGTTGCGGAAACATGTCTGGCGGCAGTATCGGGATCTTTACGCCGGGGGCGAGCAGCTTCGGTGGCGCGCGGAGCATTACCTGGTACGGAGGCAGAGAGAGCCGGGCGACGTCTATTCCGAGCGGCTGGCGCGGGTGTTTTATGAGAACTATATCGGGTCCATCGTGGATTGGTATGCGGCTACTTTGTTTCGGACCGAACCGTCACTGACGTTTGCGGGGAGGAGCGATGGGTTTTTTGCCGAGCTGGTCGGCGATGTCGATCGGAAGGGGACTGAGCTTGGCGACTTTTGGAGGCGGCAGTTTATCGAGTGCCTGATCGCCGGCGTGAGTTTTGTGCTGGTGGATTTTCCAAGGGTGGCGGCCAAGGCAGGCAGTCGCGCCGAGGAAGATGCGCTGGGAGCGTCGCGGGCGTATCTGGTCGATTATCCGGCCGAGGACGTGATCAATTGGGCGCTCGACGAGGAAGGTAATTACGAGTGGGTCGTGATCCGGACGGAACTGCTGAAGAAGGATCGCGTGGAGGATGAGGAATGGCGGACGGAGATCCGGTGGGCTTACTACGACAAGCGTTCGTTCAGGATTTATAAGAAAGACGGCGAGGGGCCGGTTGCGCTGGTGGATGAGGGGACGCATGCGCTGGCGAAATTGGGTCGCGTGCCGTTGTTTCCACTACGGATTCCGGAAGGGTTGTGGCTTCTGAATCGCGCGGGGTTGCTGCAGCTTGAGCACTTCAATAAATCGAACGCGCTGGCCTGGGCGCTGACGATGGGGCTGTTTGCGATGCCGGTGGTTTATTCGGAACGCGAATGGTCGCAGATGGTGGGGGAGAGTTACTACATCCAGCTCGCGCCGGGAGACCGGTTTGGATGGACGGAGCCGGAAGGCAAGGTTTATCAGATCGCGGCGGACAATCTGCGGAATTTGCAGGAGGAGATCTACCGGGTCTGCTATGTGCCGCAAGCCGGAGGTTCGCTGGATAAGACTTCGGTGCAGTCGGGAATCAGCAAGCAACTGGATTATTCGATTACGCAGGAAGTGCTGGCGGCGTATGGGGACGCGGTGAAGGATCAGATCCGGCGGGTGCTGAAGGCGATTGCGGCAGCGCGGGAGGACGGGGTCGAGATCAGCGTGACCGGCCTGGATGAATTCGACATCGCGGATTTTTCGACGGAGCTGAACGATGCGCAGCAATTGCTGGCGCTGGGGGTGGATTCGCCAACTTTGAAGAAAGAGATTTTCAAGAAACTTGCGCTGAAGTACTTGAGCGATGCGCGGCAAGACGTGAAGGATCGCATCGTCGGGGAGATTGAACGGTGAGCCAAGAATCGTCAGGCGGTGACGGGAATTTGAGGGATGTCGTAAGGGCGGTGCTCGAGGAATTTGTTCGGGGAGAGCAGATGAGGATCGAGCCGGCGCAGAAGACGGAATTGACGGAAGAGAGACGGCGACGCGAAACGCTGGAGACTCGGGTGAACGAACTGATCGCGGAGAATCAGCGGTCGCGGATGAAGGCGGAAGAGGCGGAACGAGGGGCGGCGATTCGAGCGGAGTTGCAGAAGCTGGGGGTTACCAAGGTCGAGCTGGCGTATCGGGCGGTGAAGGACGAGATTTACCGGAGTGACGATGGGAGATTGCTGGCACGCGGCGGGGGCGACATCGGGGATTATCTGGCGGAGTTCGTGGGGGAGAATCCAGAGTTGCTTCCGGCGAGGCTGGCGGGAGGATCGGGGGCATCGGTGGGGCAGCGCGGGGTGGCGGACGGTGGGGTTGATTTAGCGAAGATCCGGCCGGGGATGAGTGCGGAAGAGATGGAACGGGCGAGGCAAGAAGTGGCTCGGGTGGCGTCGCAGACGCTGAGGGGAGTTTAGGGGATCCGCTCACTGGCGTTCGCGGTTCGGGGCGAGGGCGGGCGGTTAGAAAGAGAAAGAGGAGAAATATATGGGAATTATTACTTCGACAAATGTGGCGACTGCGATTGTCAAGCTGGTGGCGGCGGATGCGCTGCCGGCGTTGATGGGAAACCTTGTCATGGGGAACCTGGTGAATCGCGATTACGAAGCTACGCTAGCACGGGCGGGGGACACGGTGAATGTGCCGATTCCGCCGACGCTGACGGCGAATAACATCGCAGAGGGAAGTACGGTCACGCTGCAGAATCCGAATCTGGGGAATGCGCAGATCATTTTGAATACTCACGCGGAGGCGACGTTCCAGGTACCGGATGTGACCAAGGTTCTGGCGGTGCCGGATCTGCTGAAGCTGTATATGCAGCCGGCGGTGGTGGCGCTGGCGGAGCGGATCGAGACGGATCTGTTATCGCTGTACCCGGCGTTCACTTCGAATACGGCAGTGGGGACGGGAGGGACGGCGATCGTGGAGTCGGTGGTAGATAGCGCCGAGTCGACGTTGTTTGCGGCGAAAGTGCCGGCGAGCTCGGCGAAGTATCTGGTGGTGGATTCGGGGACTTATTCGACGCTGCGGCAGATTCCGCGGTTCAGCGAATTTAATACGGTCGGCGAGGCGGGGCTGCGGGCGATGATCGATGGGGCGGTGGGGAAGATGAAGGACTTTTACATCTTCCGGTCGCAGTTTGTGCAGAAGACGGGGACGAGCCCGGTGACTACGCATAACCTGGCGTTCGCGCGGGATGCGATCGGACTTGTCGTTCGGAGATTGCCGCAGCCGCTGCCGGGGACGGGGGCGATCGCGGAGTATGCGGAGCTGGGGAATTTCGGCATGCGCGTGACGATGAGTTATCAGCCGAATACGCTGGCGCAGCAGTTTACCGTCGACGTTCTGTACGGGGTGGGGGCGTTGCGGAATAGCTTTGCGGTGCAGGTGAATTCGTAGGGAACCATTATTGGCCGCGAATGCACGCGAATGGACGCGAATCAGTCCAGGCTGCGTGCATTTGTGGCGAATCGAAGACTAAATGGACTTGCGGGCGTATTACCAGAAAATTCGGCGGATTGAGGCGGGGATTTCGGAGGCAGCGGTGGTGGTGGTGAGTCGCGAGACTTCGGACGGGGGAAGGGCGGGGGTGTTTACGGATGTGCCTCGAAGTGTCGCGGCGCGGATGATTGCGGATGAGAAGGCGGACCTGGCGTCGGAGGAGGATGCGGCGGAGTTTCGGGCCTCGGTCGAGACGAAATGGAAGATTGCCCAGAGGGTGAGGGTTTGATCGATGCTGCTGAGTGATGGGAATCCGAACGCTTCGACGGATCTGCAAGTTTACGAGATGGCGATTCTCGACGTGGCGCATACGGAGGGGATCGATCTGGATGTCAAGCTGACGCTGGCGACGGAAGAGATCTCGGAGGATGTCCTGGATGTTTTGCTGGATCACACGCGGTCGACTGTGTTTCCGGAATCGAATCAGCGGCGGGTGCGGGGAGTGACGGATGTGGTAGTGACATTGCCGATGAAGCGGTGGCATGCGCTGCACACGCTGGCGGTGGTGTATCGGGATGCATTCAATAACCAGCTCAATGACCGGTATCAGGCGAAGTGGCAGGAGTATGGGCGGCTTGCTAAGGATGCCCGGGAGCGGACGTTGAAGTTGGGAATCGGGCTGGCGCTGAATCCGATTCCTCAAGCGGGGGAGCCGGTGTTGGGATCGGTGGGTGGAGCCGGGGCAGGCGGAACGTTTTATGTGCAGGTGAGCTGGGTATCGTCGCTGGGGCAGGAGGGGGCGCCGAGTGAGGCTACTGCGACGGGGGTGACGGCGGGGACGAATCTCACTGTGCAGGCGGTGAATCCGCCGTCAGGGGTTACGGGATACAACGTGTACGCCGGGGGGACGGAGAGCGCGCTTACCTTGCAGAATCTGGCGGTGGTGCCGGTGGGGCAGATTTTCGAGATGCCGGATGGGGGGCTGATTGAGGGTGCGGCTCCAGGAACGGGGCAGGCGGCGGATGTTTATGTCACGGGTGGACCGCTGGTGAAGAGAGGATAATCGCGTGGCGCAGGCGGCTAGCATCGTTACTTCGCAGGTGGTGGCGTTTTTGAAGGCGCCGGAGACGGGGATCTCGCAAGCGGTTGGGATGCTGGCTGCGGATTCGGGGATTGCGCTGGCTCCGCTACCGGCCGAGCATGTGATCGCGCAGAATACGTCCGTTGCGATTTCGGAACGGAGTCTGGCGGTGAAGTATCCGGTGATCCATGTGTATGCGGATCGGGTGCGGAACTTGTTGACGGAGAAGTTCCGGACGTTTTCGGGGAAGGTCCGGACGGTGGCGGAAGTGCGCGTGTCGCAGGATCGGATTGAGGGGCTGGAGGATCAGTTGCGGCTGTACGTCGACGGAGTGACGCAGGTGTTGGATGGGAATCGGGGGGCGTGGGCGCAGGGGGTGTTTTTTACGGGCGGGTACGAGGTGAATTTCGATCCGGTGCAGCATGGAGGGCGGAATTTCCTGCAGGTGGCGAGGGTGTCGTTTGAAGTGGATTTGTCGAGTTGAGGCGTGGCGGACGGGGTGAATAAGGGGCAACGAAGGGGACAGACCGCTCTGTCCGCGCGAGGCGCTGGATGATGCCTGGGGGAGCGAGGAACTGGGGACAGAGTGGTCTGTCCCCTTCGTTGGGCATTTTTTGAGTTTTGTTGTGGGACGGGTGGAGTCGTTCGTTTCTTTTTTATGGCTTGTTACATATCGTCAAACAATAATCGGGTTTATGTGGCGCTGGAATCGGCGTATGGGACGGTGCCGGCGATTACGGGCGGGAATCGAATTCCACTCGTGAAGCTGACGGCGAAGCAGGTTCCGGAGACGACGTCACGGCGTGATAAGACGGGGACACGGACGTTTGTAGGATTGCCGAGCTCGATTCGGAAGAAGACCAGCTTCGCGCTGAATACGTTCATGACGGAGTGGACAGATCAGACGGCGCAGCCGAGCCATGGTCCGCTGTTTCAGGCGGCAATGGGCGGGACGCCGGCGTTTTATAACGGCGGGACGGTCGCGTCGGTGACGGGTACTACGGAGATTCAGTTTACGGCGGCGCACGGGTTGAGCGCGGGGCAGGCGGTCACGTTTTCGGGAGAGATGCGGTTTGTGGCGGCGGTGGTGAATTCCACGACGGTGTTCGTGAATGCTCCGTTTACGAGTTTGCCGACGGCGGGGTCGGTGTTTGGGACTACGTGTTCGTACTCGCTGGCAACGAGTTTGGGGAGTGTGAGCGTGCTGGATTACTGGGATCCATCGGATGCGGTGCAGAGGATAGTGCAGGGCGCGGCGATGGATGAGATGAGCGTCAAGGTCAACGGAGATTTTCAGGAGTTTGTTTTTTCGGGGCCGTCGCGGGATTTGATCGATAGCGCGAGTTTTGAGAGCGGGCTGGGAGGGCTGACGTCGTATCCGGCAGAGCCTTCGACGGTGGGATTCGATTACACGATCGTGCCGGGGCATCTGGGGGAAGTTTGGATGGGGGCGACGCAGGCGCAATTTTTTACGATCACTTCGGCGGAATTGACGCTGGACAACGGAGTCGAGTTGCGGGCGCGGGAGTTCGGGAGCGATTTCGCGAGATGCATCGCAGCGGGGGAGCGGAAGGTCGGGCTGAATTTTGAATTGTTCCAGATGGCAGACTCGCAGACGGCGGGACTGTACCAGGCGGCCCGGCAGAGGTCGCCGATTGGAGTGATGTTGCAGTTGGGGGAACAAGCGAATCAATTGTTCGGGGCGTACATGCCGGCGATGGTGCCGGAGGTCCCGGAATACGACGACGGCGAGACGCGGCTCCAGTGGAAATTTCAGGGCAGCCGGGGGCAGGGGACGGCGGATGACGAACTCTATATCGCCTTTGGCTGAAAAGTACGCGAGTTCGGTGTGGCTCGATTCAGAAACCCGCGCGGGAGTGCGTTTTGGGATTTTGCGGATCTCGTTTGGACGGCGGATCGAACTGGCGCGCAGGATCCGGGAGATCGGGCGGAAGGCGGAGTTTCTAGAGGCGTCGGGGGATGCGCGGGAGCGGCTGGAGGCTACCGTGCTTGGGGCGGAGATCGATCGGGCGTATCTGGAGTGGGGATTGATTGGGGTCGAGGGGATGGAGATCGATGGAGCCGCGGCGACGGCGGAGAGCCTGATTGAAGCGGGTCCGGTTGAACTGATGGCGGAGATTCTGGCGCGAATCAAGCGCGAATGCGGGTTGACGGAAGACGAAAGAAAAAACTAGTCGTCGCATTTCATTTTCAAAGTTCGAATCAGGCCGCGTGGAGATGCGACGAATGCCGGCGGCTGGGACTCGAAGAACGAAGACGCTGTGGGTTTCTAGAAGACGCGAGGCGCGGGCCCAAGAAATTGGTTTGGGCGCGCGGGCGCGTGGGGGCAGAGGAGTGTCCGAAGTCGCTGGTGACGGCGCAGAGTCTGGAGTGGGTGGAGAAGTTCCTGACGTGGAAGTTCGAGGGGGCGCCGAGGATTGGGGAATTAACGGCTCGGGATGCGGACGCGTTTTTGATTTTGGAAAGGGAATGGCGAGATGGCCAGCGGGAATCCGGTTGATGAAGTTACGAAGCTGCTCGGGGGATCGGGGCAGGGTGCGTCTGCGTCGCAGTTGACGGAGCAATTGACGACCATCACGCAACAGTTGACGCAACTGCAAACAGTGAATCAGACGCAGATCGATACGCTAACGGCGAATACGCAGGCGCTGGCGCAGAACACGTCGACGAAGGGGACGAGCGGATCGACGGCGAGTTCGGTGGGGTCGACGATCGAGAGTGTGCTGGGGTTTGGATTGGGATTGAGTCCGCTGATTTCTGGACTGGTGAGCTTGTTCGGGGGAGCGGGAAACTCAGCTCCGGCGCCGCTAGTTCCGTATGTCGCGCCGCTGCCGGTGAATGCTACGGCGGGGATCAGCGGGTCGACGGCGGGGGCGTTTGGGGTGGACACAGCGGCGGGAGGGTTGCCGCGGCCGCAGGTGGCATCACCATCGAATACGCAGATCACGGTGCAGGTGCAGGCGATGGACAGCCAGTCATTCTTAGATCACAGCAATGACATCGCCCTGGCGGTGAGGCAGGCGATGCTGACGTCGACGACGTTAAACGATGTGATCCGGGAGGTGTGATGTGGCGTCGTTTCCGGTTTTGAAGACGGGCGTGGTTGCGCAATATCCCACGGATCGACAGCGGAATGTTTCTACTCAGGTGCTGCGCTTTCTGGATGGGAGCGAGCAGAGGTTCCCGGCGTATGGGGCGATGCTGCGGCGGTGGGTGATCCAAATGGATTTGCTGGATGAAGGGGAATTGGCAAATCTGGAGGCGTTTTTCGAATCGCAGGGAGGAAGGGCTGGCGTGTTTTCGTTTACGGATCCGTTTGATGCGACGGTTTATGCCAACTGCAGTTTCGATGCGGATGAATTTCTGGGGACGTATGGAGGTCCGCAGCAGGGGAAGGCGTCGGTGACGATCAAGGAGAACCGGGGCTGATGCTGGTGTTTCCCCAGTTATCGACCGGTGTCGTCACGGAGTATCCGGTGACGAAGCAGTCCCTGGCGCGAACGGTGGTGAATGCGATGGGAGATGGGTCGACGGTGGTGTTCGCGGATCCGGATGCGGCGGCGACGGCGTGGCAACTGAAAGCGACGGGATTGACGGCTGCGGAGTTTGGCGGGATCGAGACGTTGTTCGCGGCGACGTCGGGGATGTGGCAGACGTTTACGTTTTTGGATCCGGTGGGGAATTTGTTGGCGAATAGCGAGGATTTTTCGGCGGGGTCGTGGGCGAATGGGGCACTGATCGAATTGACGCCGGCGGTTGGCGATCCGCTGGGGACGTCGCGGGCGACGCGGGTGATCAATGCGGGGGCCGCGGCGGAGAGCGTCGCGCAGACGCTGGCAGTGCCGGGGAATTTCACGTATTGCATCAGCGTTTGGGCGCGAACGATTGGGACTTCGAGCGTCACGCTGGCGATCGGGACGTTGACGAAGACGTTTGCGCTTTCGTCGAATTGGGCGCGAGTTTCGATGAGCGGGAATTTGGGGACATCGGCGACATCGGTGACGTTTGGGGCGCAACTCGGCGTGGGGGCGTCGGTGGACTTGTTTGGCATGCAGGTTGAGGCACAACCGAGTTTCGGGGACTACAAGATTACGGGGCGCGGAGGAGTGTATTCGAGGGCGCGATTTTCGTCGGACCGGTTTACGGTGACGGCGCAGGGAACGGATTCGTTCGATGTGACGGTCGGAATTGTGGATACGGAAGGATAGATGCCGACGACGATCGATCAATGGAAGGAGCAAGAAGCTCCGGCGACTCCGCTGTTTTTGTTCGATTGCGTGTTGAGCTCGGGGTCGACGGAAAGGTTCTCGACGCACGCGGTTTCGTTCGGTGGAAATGCGTACAATGCGCGGCTGCTGAAACATAACCTGTTTGAACTGCGGGCATCGTCGGATGCGGGACTGGACGGGTCGGCGACAATTTCGGTGACCCTGGCGAACGCGGATTCGCACTTTTCGCAGATCGAGAGAGAGACGGGATTCAAAGGGGCGCAGGTCACGATCCAGTTCTTGTTTTTTGACCAGGTGGCGGGGGCGGCGGTTTCGGAGGCACGGGTTGTATTTCGGGGAGTGGCGAATCCGCCGGATCAGATTACGGAGTCGACGTTCCGGGTCGCGTTCAACAATCGGCTGAGCTTGCAGAGGATCGTGTTGCCGGAGGTGCAGATTTTACGGCGGTGTCCATGGATGTTCCCCGCGAATCTGGCGCAGAGGCAGGAGGCGTTCGACGGAGGGGCGAAGGGGAAGTATTCGACGCTGTATAAATGCGGCTATTCGCCGGATGTGACGGGCGGAACGGGGAATTTGAATAGCGGAATACCCTTCACTTCCTGTGACTTTACCCGCGCTTCATGCATATCCCGCGGGATGTTCAACACGGATGTGAGCTCGAATATCACGCGGAGATTTGGCGGGCTCGAGTTTGTGCCGCCGCAGATTGCGGTGCGGGCGTTCGGGGAAAAAGGGACGCAACTTTCGTCGATTCAGGATAACCTCGCAATTTATAACGACTACGTTCCGCTGGTGTATGGGACGGCGTGGATTCAGCCTCCGATTGTGTTTGCGCGGAATGACGGGAATCTCACGCGGATGGAAGTGCTCCTGGGGATGGGCGAGATCGAGCGGGTGATTACCGTGGTGGTGAACGGGATCGAGATTCCTCAGGCGATCGACGGCGCGAACATGACTGCGACGGGGTGGTTCAACCTGGTGACGGCCGGGACGCGGAATGGCGGGTTCAACCTGGATTTCACGGATGCGTCGGGGAATCCGCTGGGCGATCCATACGGAAGCATGGCGATGATGAGCGTGGTGGCGCCGAATGCGATCAGCAACGGGCAATCGCTTCCATCGATCAGCGTGCTGATGGACGGGCTGAAGCTCGAGCAGTTCGATGAGACGGGAGCGTCGCTGGGGGAATCGTTTTCGAATAATCCAGCGTGGGTGCTGCTGGACGTGTTGCGGAGGAGCGGGTGGCTGACATCGGAAGTCGATTTGATGAGCTTCGCATCGTCGGCGGCTTATTGCGCGACGGCGATTTCGACTACGGATTTGAACGGGAACACGGTCGCGGCGGGGCTGTTCGAATGCAATCTGGTGCTGACGGATCGGACCAGCGCGGCGGAGGTTGCGAAGGGGATTCGCAATGGATCGTCGCTGATGCTGACCTACGGAAACGGAGGGTTGTTAACGCTGCGTGTGGAGAATACGCTGGCGCTGCAGCAGCCGTCGCTGCCGGATGGGTCGAATAGCACGGCGACGCTGAATGGCGGATGGCCATCGTATGAGTTCAGCGACGGGTCGGCCGATTTTTCGGGGCTGGTGCGGGCGGCGAATGGAGATCCGGCGATTCGGTTGTGGGCGCAATCGACGGCGGCGACTCCGAACCGGCTGACGATCGAGTTTCAGGATGAGTTCAACGATTATCAGCAGGACAGCCTGGCGTTGGTGGATGTGGACGACGCGCTGTTGACCGATCGGCAGGTGACGGCGGCCTATCCGGCATTGGGGATCCCGAATTTCGATCAGGCGACGCGGATATTGACGCTGCAATTGAACAAGACGATTGACGGATATCAGTTCATCGATTTCGAAACGTCGGTGAAGGGAATCGGGGTCGCGCCAGGGGATTTGATCACGATCACGTATTTGAAAGAGGGGCTGGAGCGGCAGCCGTTTCGCGTGGTGAAGCTATCGCCGGGGCAGAATTATCAGACGCTGCAGGTGACGGCGCAGTGGCATGACGATTCCTGGTACACGGCGGCGGGCGCGGCGGGGACCGGGACGCGGAGGGCGCCGGGCGCGGGAGTGGGGATCCCGCGGCCGCTGGTGGGGACTGTGATCGATTCACATGGGATCGAGCAGTTCGGAATTACGGAGTCGGATACGGAGAGCACGGATGGGTCGTTTGCGGTTGAGTTAAGCGTCGGGTTTGTGGCCCCGGGCGTGCCGGTGGCGACCGGGGCTTCAATCCCGTTGGTGAGTTTGGATGCGGTGGTGAACACTACCGGCGGGACGATTGCAGGCGGGCAGAATTTCTATTACGCGATCAGTGCGCTGGATGGGAGCGGGGGCGAAAGCGGGCTCTCGTTTGCGATTCGAGCGAGCGTTCCTTCGGGAACGAATACGAATGAAGTGGCGCTGAGCGGGTTTAGCTTCTCTTCGGGGACGGCGGGGTTCAATGTTTATCGCGGGCTGAATCCGATTGAGTTGTTATTGATTGCGGGAAATGTCGCGGTGGCGACGGGTTATACGGACACGGGGGCGACGGCGACGCTGCAAGGGCCGCCGGACGGGGCTTACGATCACGCGAATTTTTACTGGCGGCTGGAACTGCAGCCGGAGATTGTCGCAAATATCACGTCGGCGACTACGATTGGAAACTCGACGCTCGGGATGCTGGTGAATGATTTTCGGGGCGCTGTGGTGCGAATTACGCGGGGGAAGGGCGCGGCGCAGGAGCGGGCGGTGGTCGCGAATACGGCGACGACGCTGACGCTGTCATCGGCGTGGACGGTGACGCCGGATACGACGAGCTATTTTGTGGTCGCAGAGTCGACCTGGAATTTTGGCGGGCTGGGCGCGACGAGTCCGGTAACGATTCAGGTTCCGAATCAGACGGGAGCTACCGTCGAGGTTTCGGGGCGCTCGGCGAACGCGCTGGATCAGGAGAGCTCGGTGGATTTGAATCCGCTGACACGATGGCAGATCGGAGGAGCGGCGGGCGGCGGAGTCGATGTGGATGTTCCGGCGGCCCCGACGTTCGGGCTGAACCTGGCCGGATCGGGGACGATTGATCTGATCGGGATCGCGTTTACGGATCTGACGAATACGCATACGATTCTGGCGGGGACGCTGACACTGTACTTCTGGGATGAATTGAGCAGTCCGTCGACGTTCACGCTGGCGGGCGCGATTCTGGCGGCAGCCACTACGATTACGCTGAGTGCGGCAGGACCGGCGGTGGCGGGGGATTTGATTCAGATCGAAGGCGAGATTCTGGCGGTGGTCTCGACTTCGAGCGGCGGGACTGTTTATCAAGTCACGCGAGGGTCGCATGGGAGTACAGCGGCGGGGCATGCGGCGACGACCCCGATCTATCACTTGAATCGGAATGTAACGATTGTGCCGTTTGTCGATGATTTCTTCGGGAGTCCGGCGAGCGGGAGTTATTCAGCATCGATATTCCTGCCGGACGTGAGAGTGGGCGCGGCGGAATTGTTCATGACGAACGTTCGCGGGAACAGTCCCGTGGCGATGGCTTCGTTCGGGGCGACTACGGATCAGGGGCTGCGGACGCTGGCGGGCGGGCAACTTTCGATTCAGGTGGAAGGCTATCTCGCGATTCAGACGGATGCGGCGCCGCCGTTGATGATCGATGCGACCGTCGCGCCGCGGGATATTTTTGCGGTAGTGAATGAAGCTCCGCAGCAAGCTTCGGGAGATCCGCCCGGGACGGATGTGATCCAGTTAAATCTGCGGCAAGGGTCGACCGTGTATTGTTCGTTGACGTTCAACGATGGCGACCTGGTATCGAACTCAGTCGACGGATTCGGATTGCCTCCACTGACATCGGGGTCGCAGTTGAGCCTGGATATCACGGCGGTGCATGGCGCTGCGAATACGCTCCCCGGGCGCGATCTGACGGTGATCGTGCGGTTGTAGGTTATGGCTCTGGAGAAGCTGACACCGGATCGGGACTTGCAGTGTTTCTTTTTTGAGCCGTCGGCGATTGCGGCGTTGAGCAGCACGTCGGACACAGGATTCACGTTGTCCGGGACGTGGCGGCAGCAGTTCGACTGGGCGGTGATCGAGTGGAATCGCGATAACACCCATGAGCATCCGGCGTTTCGCAATCTGCCGGATGGGGATTTAAGTGGGCTCACGCTGAGCTACAAAGAGACACGGACGAATTGCATTCCGCTGGATTCGAGTCTGTTCGCGACGGTAGATTGGCCGGCGCTGCGCATCTGGGCGACGCCTTCCGGGGGGACCGAAGCGATTTATTGGATTCGGCTGGCGGATCATGCGACGGCGGTCGCGGGGAGTTATGCGTGCGCTTACGCGGACTTTACACTTTCCGGATCCTTAAGCGACGGGGATTTCGTGGGGCTCGCGTATTTGGGGGCGCAGTACACGTACGCGGTCTCAGGGACGCACATTTTAGACGATGCGGTGCAGGGGATTACGGACGCGATCAATGCGTCTGATCCACTGCTAAAGGCGGTGAGGACGGGGACGACGGTGCGCGTCTATTACACCCGCGGGACGTCGATTTCGTCGAGCACGGCGGGGACGAATGGGAACCGGTTCGGGATGTATTCGTTCGCGACGGGGACCGAATCGTGGGATGCGGCATCGAAGACATTTGCGAACGGGACCTCGCCGACACAATGGGAGGTCACGATCGACTTCAGCTCGCCGCTTTCGGGGAACACAAAGGCGGATTTCTCGGGATCGTGGCTGGATGTGCCGACGAACAATATCCGGAAGATGAGATGGACCTACGCGGCGGATTTGCAGAGCGGCGCGTTCGATAGAAGCGAATTTCAGGTTGTTGTATCGGATTGGACGGTGACTGGGACGGGACGGGCGTATTCCGTCGCCGGGTCGGGGAGCCGAAGGTTCGAGGATCATTCGGTTGACGTGCAGTTCAGCGGGTCCTGGGTGGAGACGCGGGGAAATTTCTCGGGCGGAACGATTCACGCAACTACGAACAGCGGCGATTCGGTTTCGTGCACATACGCCGCGATTCAGTCGCACACGCTGTATTTGGGGACGCGATATCTCGGGTTGCCGGGAGCTGTGGGGGCGTCGATTTCGATCACCGTGGATGGGGTTTCGCTGGGGACGATGAGTTTGGAAATCGACGGGGAGGACTTGCTGTTCCGATATCCGGTGGGATCGTA
>Ga0070731_10001326_pt1 | contig 25952 bp, 12 predicted proteins | sample Coa_R1_2_FD_66448 | JGI IMG/M metagenome (GOLD analysis project Ga0070731, IMG submission 66448) | Surface soil microbial communities from Centralia Pennsylvania, which are recovering from an underground coalmine fire - Coalmine... | ecosystem: Environmental > Terrestrial > Soil > Unclassified ... | reverse complement strand
TTTTACGGCCGGGTCCAGGAGCCGGGGTCTGAACCGCCCGCGGAGGCGCCGGCGCAAGCCTCTCGCAGGCGGCCCAGGGGCCGCCAAGTCATTCCGCCAGACCTCCGGCGTGAGAAAATCATCCACGATGTCCCGGAGGCCGAGAAGAGCTGCGGCGACTGCCAGGAGCCCCTCTCCAAGATCGGGGAGGAAGTCTCCGAGCGCCTCGAGTACCAGAAGGCCGAGCTCTACGTCATCCAGGACGTGCGTCCGAAGTACGCCTGCGCGAAGAAATGCCCGGCCCCGAGCGTCGTCGTGGCCGACCCGCCCGATCAGGTGATCCCCAAGGCAAAGGTCGGCCCGGGCTTGCTCGCCCACATTCTTTGGGCAAAGTACGGATTGCATCTCCCGCTCTACCGGCAGGAGATCATGTTCGGGATGATCGGCCTATCGATTCCGCGCTCGACTCTCTGCCACTGGATCGAGCGGTGCGTGGAGCTCCTCCGGCCGATCTACGATGCCATGAAGCGGGACGTGCTCCTCTCCTCGGTCCTCTTCTCCGACGACACGCCGGTCCGGCTGCTTGAACCGGGACTCGGGAAGACGCGCCAGGCCAGGGTCTGGTCCTACTGCGGCGACCTCTTCCATCGCCAGATCGTTTACGAGTTCACCCAGACGCGGGAGCAGCATTGGCCCGTGAAGTTCCTGAAGGGCTACCGGGGCATTCTCCAGGTTGACGCCTATCCGGGGTACAACGCGGCTCTCGAGCTGGAGGAGATCCTGGCGGCGTACTGCTGGGCGCACGGCCGGAGGAAGCTGCTCGAAGCCAGCGACACCGACTCCGAGCGGAGCAAGATCGCCGTTGCCTGGATCGGCCAACTCTATGGGATTGAGCGGGAGATCGCTGGGCAGTCCCCAAAGCGCAAGAAGCGCGTCCGCCGTAGCCGAGCCACCAGGATCCTCCGGCGCTTGAAGAAATGGCTCGACCTGGAGATCCTGAATGTCCCGCCCAAGAGTCCGATGGCCCAGGCGATCCAGTATGTGCGGGGGCACTGGGACGGGCTCCTCACGTACACGAAGAACGGGATGGTGGAAATCGACACGAATAGAGTGGAAAGGTCGATCCGGGGCTGGAAATTGGGACTGAACAACTGGCTGTTTCTGGGCTCAGAGGACGGCGGCCAGTGGGGTGCACTAATGTTCAGCCTGATCGAAAGCTGCAAGATCCAAGGCATCAACCCGGAGGCCTACTTGAAAGATGTTCTTGTCCGGATCTCGACCACACCCGCGAGCCAGATCGAGACTTTGATGCCCCGCAGCTGGCGACCGGCGCCGATTCCCGATCTGAATCGCACAAAGGTTCAATCCTTGCAAGACGCTTCTGTGCGGCGGATAATCCGCTCAGGAAATGGTAGTGCCGACTCCTAGGTTGTTTTGCGACGAGAAACGCTCCAGGAACTGATCTCAGAATCAGGCCCGGCTCCTTTCTATAGACTAGGGACACACGTGATGCTTCAAACGGTGCTCTTCCTCGTCCTGGTCGGCACGGTCCAGGATGTGCGGGAGTGGACGAGGAGAGGGATGGAAAAGGTCCTGAATCGGGACTTTCCAGGCGCGAACGAGGACCTCAGCCGCGCCATCGAGATGGATCCGAAAGAGTGGCGGATCTATGGCCTCCGGGGGAAGGTCCGGAAGGAGCTGGGGGACCTGGACGGAGCCATCGCCGATTACACGAAGGTGATCGACCTCAATCCCTCGCACTCCCTGGCCTATACCGGGCGGGCCGAGGCCAGGCAGGAGAAGAAGGACCTGGACGGAGCGATTCGGGATTACTCCGAGGCCCTACGTCTGGAGCCGAGGAACGCGGATCACTACCTGAACCGGGGTGCGGTGAAGATCCTGAATTCCGACCCGGACGGAGCGGTCACCGATTTCAAGAAGGCGATCGAAATCAATCCGAAGGAGCCCCTCGCCCACCATAACCTGGGGAGCGCCTATCTTGAGAAGAAGGACTTCGAGCCGGCGCTCGCAGCCTTTTCGAAAGCTATCGAGCTTGATCCCCGCGCGCCGTCCGCCTACCACATGCGAGCCATGGCGCAGTACAAGAAAGGCGATTACGCCGCCGCCCTGAGGGATGCTGATCGGGCCATCCAGCTCGACGCAGGGGATCCGGACTTTCATTACATGCGGGCCTGCTGCCTGATGGCGAAAGACAGCCCCAAGGAAGCGAAGGCCTCCTTCGACCGGGCCCTCAAGGCAGCCGATGAGAGCTGGACCTATCGCCGCCGGTCGGAGAGCCTGGTCTCGGTCCTCCCCGAGCTCACGGGGGGATCGTCGACCGTGCCCTTCCGACGCAGGGTTCTCGAGAAGGGGCGCGAGCTGCTCTCAAAGGGCGATACGGACAAGGGCATCGAGGTTCTCGAAGAGGCCGTCCGTCTGGATGTCCGGTCCCCGGAGCCCTATGAGGTCCTGGCGGGGGCCTACCTCAAGAGGAACGACCAGAATCGGGGGGATAACGCGAGGGCGCAAAAGCTGGTCTGGGACGTCATCGAGTTTGGGAAGGGGCTTTCTCCACAGATGCAGAGACACCTGACCCTCGTCTCATCGCCGGTGCTCTTGAGCCTCCGGTGGCTCGCGCACCACCAGATGACCGACGGCCGCTTTAGCGGTGAATCGGTCGTCGAGGCCTGCCGGAAGGACGGGACGCCCCAGTGTGACGGAAAAGGAACGCCCGGATCCGATCTTCGGGCCACGAGTCTTGCGATTCTCGCTTTTCAGGGCGCCGCCTATAGCTTTCTCAACACCGACAACTACGACACGAAGCCCCTTGGGGAGACGGTCAAGAAGGCGCTTCAGTGGATGCTGGCTCACCAGAACGCCGATGGAAGTCTCGGAGATCCCTCCTCCGCGCGCTTTCTTGAGGATCACGCGATCGCAACCCTGGCGTTTAGCGAGGCTTACGGTTTGCCGGCTTCTTACGAGCCCTGGAGGATACCGGCCACGCAGTTCCTGAAGGGTCCCACGCAAAAGGCGGTTGATTTCCTCGTGGCGAGCCAGGGTCCGCAAAAGGGTTGGGCCGTCCAATCCAGGAAAGAGGGTCCGGACCCCATGGCCACGGGATGGGCGCTCTTCGCGCTGAAGAGTGCGGTGCGTTCCGAGCTCAAGGTTCCGGCCGACACCCTGCGCCAGGGACTGGAGTGGATGATCAGCGCGACGCTCAAGGCCCGGCCCCCGGACCGGGACATGGCCGGCCTCCTCGGAATTGCAGTCGCCTCGTTCCTTGGGAACAAACCCGACGGCGCAGTTCTCGTGGCGCTCCTCAAGCCCCTCTCTGATGCCCCCCCGGGTAAAGAAGCAGAGGACCGCGACGCTTTGCTGACGTACCTGAGCGCCGTGGCGCTCCGGTTGGGGGAAAACGATACCCTCTGGAAATCCTGGCGTGACCGGGCAAAGACGGCGCTCGTGCAAGCGGCCCGCTTTGATGACGAGGGAAACGGCTGTCCCGCCGGCTCGTGGGACGCACAGGGGCCGACTGACGGACCGAGGGGTCGGGTGATTACAACGGCTCTCAATATTATGACACTCGAGATCATCTACCGCTACGCCACCGTCTTCTGCCTCCCGCCCGCGGAGTCCGACTCCGCCCGCGCCATCGAGAGAAATCCAAGAAACGCGGCCGCCTTTTACGATCGGGGCAACGTGAAGAAGGATCGCGGGGACCTGGATGGGGCCATTGCCGATTACACCCGCGCTATCCAGAGTAATCCGAAAGACGCGGGCGCCTATGCCAACCGGGGGGCCGCGAAGTGGGCCAAAGGGGACCTCGACGGTTCCATCGCCGATTCCACGTGCGCGATCGAAAGGGACCCCAAACAGGCGATGGCCTATTACAACCGGGGTGGTGCGAAGCAGGCCAAGGGGGACCTGGACGGAGCACTTGCCGATTACACCCGCGCGATCGAGATCGACCCGAAATACGCGGACGCCTATAACAACCGGGGCACCGCGAAACTGAACAAAGGGGATCAGGACGGAGCCATCGCCGACTACACGCTTGCCCTCAAGAGCAACCCGACAAAACCTTCCGCCTATTACAACAGGGGCAATGTAAAGAGGGTCAAAGAGGACTGGGACGGCGCCGTCGCCGATTATGACCGCGCCGTCGAACTGGACCCGCAATATGCCGCGGCCTACGTCTGGCGAGGCTACGCGAAGCAGGCCAAGGGGAATCTGGACGGAGCACTTGCCGATTACACGCGCGCGATCAAGATCGACCCGAAACGGCCTTCCTCCTATTACAACCGGGGCAACGGATGGAGGGCCAAGGGAGACTGGGACGAGGCCCTCGCGGATTACACCCGCGCGATCGAGATTGCGCCGACCTACGCAGACGCCTATTTCAGTCGGGGCGACGTGAAGCAGGCCAAAGAGGATTGGGATGGGTCCATCTCGGATTACACCCGCGCGATCGAGATCGCGCCGAACTTCGCCGCCGCCTATCTAAATCGGGGCTATCTGTTTTACAACAGGGGCTCCTGGAGTGAAGCCCTTGCGGACTATCGAAAGACCGTCGAGCTTGATCCGTCTCGGGATTACCCACGGTTCTGTGCCTGGCTCACCCGATCGCGCCTGAACGAGCGCGATGCGGCGACAGAAGAGCTCGCTCGATATCTCGCCGATCGCAAGATCGGGAAACCGGACGACTGGCCTTCCAAGATCGCGCGGCTTCTCACGGGAGATCTCAGGGAAGCGGACTTCCTCAAGGCTGCAGAGTCGAAGGACCCGAAGACCGATCGCGATCAGAAGTGTGAGGCGTACTTCTATGCCGGCTCGCGGCGACTCCTCGAGGGAGACAAGATCGGGGCCAAAACTCTCTTGCAGAAGTGTCTCGATACGCGCGTCACGGACCTGAACGAGTACGCGAGCGCGGCAGCCGAACTAAAGCGCCTCGGTAATTAGAAGGTCGAGCACCGTCCGGCGGATCAGACTTTCAGACCTGTGTTGGTGAAACGCTTACATGCATTCCTAGGACTCGGAGAATTCACTGTGCTTACAATTCCTCTCTTGAGGAACTTGACGTCTCTCTTGGTTAGGTATGAGTTTCTGAAGTAGCGGATCCTAGTCGGGGTCTACGTGGGGGAATTGGAAAAGAACAGAAGGACCCTATGGAGCAGTCCAACTAAAGCCCTAGGGTACCGCTCAACACAAAGCTGCTATTGAGCCTTCATTGCCGTGACCTTGGATCATGGGCCAGCTCCTTTCTTCAAGCCGAACGTTCACACACACACGTCCGTCCTACGAAAGAGCTGGTCCCCTGTCTACATGATGACTAATTGAAGGCATTACTGGCAACGTAGAGAAAACACTCTTTATGAACAGAGTGTACAGCACAATGCTGCATACCTTTTGTCTTTTTGGAGAACGCACTACGATGATTTCTTAAGATCCGGATCCCTCCGTACTTCCTCCACAAAGCTCAATTCCCGAAGGAGATCCTGCAGCGACATTACAACGTGTTCAAGTTCCTCGACAGCTAACGGAACGTTGGCGATATGGAGCTCGCCCAAGTATTGTTCTCTGTCCTTGTAATCAAGCTGGAGGCCTTCTGTCACCAACGGCAACCATCTGGCTGTAACGGATTGACCCTGTCGAAAGGGAAAGGGGTACATTCCCTCTTTCCTAATGGTCCTGAGGTAGCCGACCAAGCTGGGGTATTGGACCAAGTAGAAAACAGACTTTGTCCCCGAGACCGCCGGTACCCTATCGGGCTTGAGCCCCAGCCATAGACGGACACATTCGGCAATCAGATCTACGCCGGAAAGCTGATGGACGATTTCTGTAACGCCCCCTCCACCAAAGCGGGGGTTGACTTCAATCAGTTCAATGTGGTCGCCCTTTGCCATTGCCTCGACGTGAAAGACCCCGGTTTCATAATTCAGGGCGTCAAGGATCTCATGAACCCATTTCACAAGCCGAAGGTCCGCGGACTCATACGCGGGAATGTTGCCGGGATAATACGTCTGCCCGCCCATTTCGCGTACCCCGATCTCCGAAAAGTTATGGTGTTTGAAACCCAGTGCACATATGGTTGTCGCCCCTTGAAATCGATACCCGTCGATCTCGTATTCAGTTCCGTAGTAGCGGCTTTCCAGGAGCACCTGCGATCTCGGGCGAAAGCCTGCAATGGAAAAGTCGTCTGGTCCTCTTCGCGCATGTGCAGCTTGCAAGCTAAGGAGCCAGTCATTCTCTGTCTCGACCAGCGCCACCCCGTGGCTGCCACTTCCGGTGATGGGCTTGCTTACTAATGGTAAGGACATACTAGTCGGGCGTTCAGGATTCGTGATCGAGTGTACTGCAAATTGTCCACGAGTCAGGTTCTTCTTGTGAAGCATAGTCCGCGCAATGGGCTTAACCCGACACGTACGATAGGCTTCTAGGAACGGGAATGTAATCCCAAGCCGGTCCATTAGGATCAGGAAAGTATCGGAAAGCGGGTCCCTAACGTTAATGCAATGTTCCAGGTTGATGGAGCGCCGCTTTAGCTCTTCGAGGATACTCGGCACCGCGATTCCGGGAACATTCAACTTTGGAACAACGATCGCAAGATCGTCGATGTCCTCCTTGCTGTAGAAGTGCTCGTGCAGCGCCTTTCGACAGACGTCTGTCAGTAGAACTGGTCTAAACCCGAGTTCTCGAATAAAACGGACCATGAAGCGGAGTGGCTCATTTAGCTTGTCATGAACAAGCCCGACGTATTCGTGATGCCCCATCCTGGAGATCCGTTCGTGCTAGCCGCCGAGGCGGTTGGCCCGATTTAAATAGAGCGCATCCCGCGCCATTAGCAAAGTCCGATTGTCGAGGAACGCGTTGAATTCATGAAGTAGGGACTTGTAGCCAGGGTTCCTTGATGTCTTGATACCTTCTCTCGCATCGGGCCTGTAGTGGTAAAGCGTGTGCGGTGGCTCTATGCCCGAGCTCACTTCGAACATTCCCTTGAAGGTTGTGTATCCGAAGAACCCGTAATGCAATTTGTCACCCTCGCATTTCAGGCAATAATCCACTCTGGGATCGCGCCACGCTCCCATGCCCAGGGAGGGTTCCTCCATATCGAGATAGAACAAGGGGATATTGAATCCTTCGTGTAGACGGATTACAGCTTGGGCCGTAGGAGTGTTCAGAAGACTGGAGGGCCAGATGACGACTCTGGCGATTTCGAATTTCGGCTTGCCCTCGATAATACCATCTTCAGAAGTGAAAAGAGAATCAATCCGGTCCTTGTCTTCTTCGCGTTTTCGTAATTCGGAATTTCCCCACAATCCTGTGGCGTTCGCCCTGGCCCGCTTGATGGCTGCGCAAACCCGGGGGCTGAGGATCGGGCGAGATTGAAGAATACCATTCTTGTCCAAGCTCACGTCGCTGGCCTGGACATAGGGGATAAATTGAATCGAGAAGTAAGTGAAGGCCTCAGGGTTGAGCCACAACTGAGGCCCGAGCACGTCTATGGCATAGAGACTCGTTCCCTCGGATTTAACCGCTCGGTGGAGCTTATCGATCAAGTCCTGCATTTCAGTCGGATCTGCCAGGGGCGCGCTGGACTGAACCGGGGTAGCGAGTAGTCTTGAAAAGTGGTCTAGCAGTTCGAAAGAAGTGGCTTTAATGCAATGTTCCAAGAAACGCTCTGCTGACTTCTTGAATTGCTCAATTCGGACGTCCTTGCTGGGTGCACCCTCGGGAATATGGATGTCGCACTTGACCGTTTCGCTTTCTTCAATCCACACATAGGCAGGAGTGGTGAACTTGGTCTGCTGAAGGTCGCAGCGTCGGATATGGACGTCCCGGTGACCCGGAGCGCCGCCAGGCATGATCTCAATCCAATTAAAGCACGATTTCTGTGTGACCGCCGGAAAACCTCCGACAGTCCCACTGGAGACTACCAGAAGTCCCGAATTCGACCCTTCTGTTGACGAATGGGGATCACGGCCGGACGTATCTTGGGCAACGTGCCAAACATGCTTGTGCCCATGGAGAACCATCTGGAATCCATGATCCATCAGGGCACTTTTTAAAGGACCCCCGTCCAATACCATTTCGGTCGTTTTCAGTTCAACTCCGGCCGCAGGAATATGGTTCAAATGGTGATGCATCACGACGATCTTAACCGCGCGGTCGTAGCGTTCCTTATGTACTTTCTTCAAGTCGGTCAGCGATCGGTGCATGATCTTCAGCTGGATTGCGCCGACTGCCGGAGCGTCATGCAGGCTAAGATGGCGCCAAAGGCGATCGACGGCTTTTTGCGGCTCGTCGCTCGCCTTTCTAGATTTTCCATTCTTCGGAATGCTTTTCTTTAGGACCTTAATCAGCTTGGTGGCTGTCTCATCCGGGTCGGCGACCGTTCCGCTCAGGGAGGCTGAATTCAAGGCATAAACTAAGATGCCCGCCTCCGGGTCAAAGAAATAGGGTCTTCTCCGAAGGGACTCCGGCCTCGTCTTTTCGAATTCCTCCAACGCAGGATCGATCTCGGACAGCCATGGACGCGTGAATTCGCCCGCGGCTTCGGCGAAAAGCTTGTACCTCTCCTTGTTGGAAAGGTTCTCATCGACCGACCATTTTACATCGTGGTTTCCCGGGACCACCACAATGCGGCCCGGATCCTTGACTTTCTGTCGCAAGGCCACCATTTGCTCCTGGAACTGTTTGAATCCAGTCTCATGGCACCGGACGGTGATGTCCCCGGAAACGATGATGACATCCGGGATTGACGGCCAGTGCTCCAAGGAATCCCAGAAAAGCTTGGTTGTTTTGTATCGATCATCGTCAGCCAGTGGCAGCCGAAGCTTTCCATCAATGTAATCAAACTCGCCAGTTCCAAGATGGAGATCAGAAACGTGTAGGAGTCGGATGGGCTGCAGGTTCGGCGGCACGATAGAGTCCTTAATGAAGGAGCCGTTATAGAGTGTCCACTTCGGGCTGTTGAAGCGTGCACTTCCCACAAATGATCAATGCGCGACCTTCGATGATATCACCGCTGATGCCATCAACCCCGCCGGCGATGGCGTGTCGCCAGCGACTGTTTGTGGGAAACGAGAGCCTCGTCCAGTTTCTATCGTCCGAGCGCAAGGAAATTGCAGATAAGGGTTCAGTGCGGTAGGAGGGCTCTCTCATTAATTGAATTGCTAGCTCTCCGGTTGCTGCGTTGCTTATGAACTGGGAACGGAGTCCCTTCGATACGTCGCCTTCAAGATCTATGCTTGCCATGTGCTTTGGCATGCGCCAGATTCGGCGGCCTGCTTCACAACGCTGCGCATTATTGACGTAAATGTCCCTGAGGTCATAATCCATCGGCTTGCGCTTTCGCAGGAACCATATTTCGTCAAAATCACCGACCGGTGTGCCCTGGAAGCGACCAATGAGGAGAGAGTTTTCCGAACCGTCCGATTCAAAGAGAAGCGCCGTCACATTTCTGTAGACGTAGGGCGGCGAAGGTAATTCCAAGTTCTGTGCGACGATGGCAAGTTCACGATCAGCCATTCCTATTCTCCTTTAAGCGAGTTTCTGCTCCACTCTCGAACTGCGTCGAGCAGCATTCACATAGAACATGATACCAGGCAGAATGAGGAGGAGGGTGCCTCCGACCATCTTCCCCTCATGGGCAAGCACATTTGTTACCTCCTTCGAAGGATAGAAGGCCATTCCGATCGCGACTAGAGTCGAAGTGATGCCCAGGACTGAGGACGACCAGCCTGATATGGTGCGTGGCATTCTTCCAGATCTCATCTGTGCAAGATAGGACCAAAACAAGTACACGTAAGGGATAAAACTAGTGATTATGGTGTAGTCCACCAGAGTAATGTAGAAGTGTTTCACCGAAGAGCCGATGGTGCAAGCGATCAGAAATATGCTTGAAAGAATCCCCTGGACCAGGATGGATATGTAGGGCGTTTGCCAGCGGGGGTGAAGCTTGGAAAGGGACACCGGAAGATATTGGTCGGATCCAATCCAATAAAGTAGTCTGCTCGGTCCGGTCAGCCACGCGCCCACTGACCCGCACTGTCCCAGTGCAAGGGTGATAGCGATAACCCCTGAGACCCACTCAATCCGAAATGGTTTCAATAATGCATCGATAGCCTGAACCGTGCCGGTTAACGCACTTATTTGTGACTGGGGCAGAGAAACCAGCAGCGCCACGGTTCCCAAGGCGTAAATGAGCGTCATGATGATGCCGGCAGCGGGGATGGACCTAGGAATGTTTTTCTCGGGACGCCGAATTTCAGCTCCCATTAATGTCACCAGCTCAAAGCCTGCTAGCGCAAAACAGATCTGCGACCAAGTGCGCAGCGCATCCGCGTTCCTAGCCGGAAGGAGGGAGCTAGTATGGATGGGAGTTGAGGACCCCTTCTTCACGAAGAAGTACGCACCGAGGACAATAATCAGGAGGGCGGTTAACCACTTTGCGACACCCGCGAGATTTTGGATCCACTTCGCGAGCTGCATTCCCAGGATATTGAGAATCAGAATCACCCAGAGGACCGCGAGAGATAAAGTCGTCATCAAGGCCGGGTGCTCTTCGAGCTTGGCGTCGACGAAAATGTAGGAAGCAAGGGCCACGGTGGCGGCGATGACGGTCGGGATGTACACGATGTTGCATACCCAGTAACACCAGCCACAAATGAATCCGTGCAGGGGCCCCAAGCTATCCCGTGTCCAAGTATAGAGACCCGAATCGGTGGGCCATTGTTTGGCGAGTTGGTAGATGACGTAGCCTTCGGGAAGAAAAAAACAGAGGAAAGCCAGGCTCCAGAGGGTAACGGAGCCGAATCCGGCGGCGGCGGCAGTCGCAAGCCATCGGATTCCGACCATGGCGCTGAGGTGAAACAACACCAGATCCCAAAACCCGAGCACCCGCCTCGATTCCATTGAATCAGCCTGCTTTCTCGGATGGGGGGCGAAGGTGAGAGGGCGGAGTTATTTCGGGGGAGGGCATTTGACAAATAGCATCTGGGAAAGTGAATGGTGAGCAACAGGGCATTTTCCCTCCCGTCAACCACTAGCCCAGTCGCATCAGTAGCCTAGTCGATGGATTATGCAGTGTCAATTAATTATGAACCTGTAGTCTAAACCTGAGGAGCTTATATTACGTCATAATATTGTTGAACGGCTACCTTCTGATGTTAAGCTTGTCCTGAGGATTGCGACCGGGAAAATCGCTGTTGCGGCAAACGAAAGTCCGGGCAGCAAAGGGTGAAAATAGAGTGCCTCTCGGTCTTGTTCCTTGGTTGTTACAGTCCCCCCGCCGTGTTGACTATCCTCTCCCGTCCACGTTCTCGAATTCTTTGGAATTCTTAGGCGAGACGCGCAATGTCTACTAAGCCGCTAATTGTTGTCCTAGTGCATGGATGGAGTGTTACCAACACCAATACCTATGGAAATCTCCCTGATCGTCTCATGGAGGATGCTCGAAAGAACAAGTTCCCAATTGACATCCGGAACATCCATCTCGGGAAATATGTCAGCTTTGATGACGAGGTTCGGCTTGAAGATCTTTCCCGAGGATTTGCAGCAGCCTTGGAGCGGGACTTGGGGCTGGGCGGCAGGTTCGCCTGCATTACGCATTCCACCGGCGGACCAGTAATCCGAGACTGGTGGCATCGATACTACCCTTTGGAGGATTCTCGCCAGTGTCCGATGAGCCACTTGGTAATGTTGGCTCCCGCCAATTTTGGCTCGGCGCTCGCCCAATTGGGAAAGGGGAGATTGAGCCGTCTAAAGTCCTGGTTCGATGGAGTTGAGCCGGGAACTGGCGTCCTGGACTGGCTCGAGCTTGGCAGTCCAGAATCATGGGATCTGAACAGGCGTTGGATTCAAGGAGAATTCACCCGACGTGTTCGAACGACTTATCCCTTTGTTCTCACAGGCCAGTCCATTGACCGAGCCCTCTATGATCATTTGAATTCCTATACAGCTGAAACTGGTTCAGATGGCGTAGTTCGGGTTGCGTCCGCTAATCTAAACGCCACTTACGTAAAGCTTGTTCAGGGAACACTAGAAGAGCGCACCTCCAGTGGCGCAATTCCATTGAAGCTGGAGTCTTTTGCTACGGCCCCTCCCACACCCCTGGCCGTCATTCCCGGGCGCTCACACTCAGGGGAAAAGATGGGAATCATCCGGAGCATTCAGAACAACAACCAACCACATCCGACGGTCGGCCGACTAATGGAGTGTCTGGCCGTGGCTAATGAAGTGGACTATACGAAGGTGATCGCCAAGTTCGAGATGGATACCGAAAACGTCATGAACGCGGAGAGGGTCGAAGCCAGGACCTGGGGACCGTTCGACGGCTACGAATTCCACGATCCTTGCTCCATGATTATTTTCAGAGTCCAAGACGACCACGGGCGAACGGTGGAGGACTTCGATCTTCTTCTAACTGGAGGTCCCGATGGGAATCCAGATCATCTCCCGGAAGGCTTTTTTATCGACCGCCAGAAGAATCGGCGGGCTCCCGGTACACTGACGTATTTCCTCAATCATTCGCGAATGACGGGCGATAACGCATTCAAAGTGGGAAGAAAAATCGTACGACCTGCACTGAAAGGGCAAACACACCTTGGGCTTCGACTGACTGCCCGGCCCGAAAATGGTTACGTCTCGTATATGCCAGCTGAACTTGTTTCCAGCCAGGCTGTTCTGAACCTCTTTGTGAAGCCCAATCAAACCACGATTGTGGACATCGTCATGCGCAGGATCATAGGCGAAGGAGTGTTTCTGCTAACTGAAGACCGTCAATTCAAGGATTTCTCAAATCAAAAGGTCGGACCTCCCTTGGTATAGGGCCGAAAGTTCTCATGTAGGCCGGTAGCGAAGAGCTGCTTATATCCGGTTAAGAGCATCCGCCCACGCCACGCCATCAGTCCTGGGAAACTACTTCTTGTTGGAGGGCATTGTATCTTGTTGTGGAATGCTTCCGGAGTCAGCAGCCTCGGCAGCTCCTCCCAAGCTATTCGCGAAGTACGGCCTGACCCTGCACCCACAAATGACTTGATTGGTCCCTTTTCGTCGGTGACGCCCCTCTGGAAAGGGCTTTTCGATGATCAAATCCGAGATGAGGTCGCTCGGTGTTGAGCCAGTTGGCGTAGTTCCCGAGATCCTTTTGGAGCCGCCGAATCGGCCTGAACAGGTTTCGACAGTAATGTAGTAAGGGATGCCAAGGGTCTGGAGACATTCCAGCTTTCCGAACTTCTCATGGCGCTCGCACAGTCCGAGTCCATGGTCAAGCCGTGAGGATGTCTTTCTAAGGCATTCGAGATTCATTCACACTTATCAGCAAGTTCAATATCTCTTGATCTATTTCCTATCTGAAGCTAACTTGACTCTTGACCGGGGTGGATTGCTCCTCAGGAGCGAGCGTGCTTCCGGTCTTGGCGGAGACGCACGGCGCTACAGGGGAGGGGGAGGGATGAATGTCGCAAAGCCCTGCGTCAAAGCCGGAATCCTCGGAAAAAAAGGAAACCCCAAACGTTCTTCCCATTCCCTTCTTCCAGGTGCTGGAGGAGGAATTGGATGCAATTCGTGGCGAGAAGAAGCTTCTCCCGATCTCCTGGGACCTTGAAGAAAGGGACCTTTCGGGGAATTTAGACAAGCTCCCGAAGCTGCTGGTCACGCTGGCGGGCGGAGAGGCGTGCCGGGCAAGCAAGGCGATGCTCGCATCGGCCCTGACACGGCTTCTCGACGGGGACACCATTGCCAAGGCGCTTCAGAAATCCCTTCAGGGGGCCGACACCTGGGGGAATATCGATACTCTAATCAGGGTGGCCGAGGACTCGCGAACCCCATCGAACGACCGCCAGCAGGCGAACCGCCGGCTTCTGGAAGCAGCTTTCCCCGAGCACATACTCTCCATCGACGCCCGGAAGCGGTCCGATCACTACACGAATCTCCACAGATTAACCTTGGAGGAAGGGGCTCCCACGGCGCTTTGCCTCTCCGGCGGGGGCATTCGCAGCGCGACCTTCGGGTTGGGTGTCCTTCAGGGGCTTGCTCAGGTCGGCGCCATCGGAAAGTTCACCTATCTTTCGACGGTCTCGGGAGGGGGGTACATCGGAGGATGGCTTAGTTCCTGGATTCACCGCAGCGGGCTGGCCTCGGTGACGAAGGCCCTTGGGGGAAAGTCCGGCACGACCGTCGAAGATCCCGAAGCGGCCCCGATTCGGAATTTGAGGGCCTATAGCAACTACCTCACTCCGCGACTGGGATTTCTGTCGGCGGATACCTGGACCCTGATTGCAACGTATCTGCGGAATCTCCTTCTGAACTGGTTTGTATTTGTTCCCCTCCTCATGGCCGTCGTCAGCCTTCCACGCCTGGGGGTCGCCATCCTCCATATTCATCCGAGGCCGGACGAGTTCCGGGCCTTTCTGGGACTGGGCTTTCTCTGCGGTGTCGGGGCGCTGGTGTGCATCATTCGAACGAAAGAGGCCGGCCGCCGGGCTTCCGACCCCCCCGAAAAGTCCTGCGAATCCTCCGGCGTTCCAGTCCCGCCCCTCAAGCATTCCTCGGCGGGATCCGCCGGGCGGGCCCAACTCCAATTTCTGCTGCTCGGTCTACTCCCACTGTGGCTCTCGGCCGTGTTTCTCAGCACGTTCTGGGCTTGGATCCAGAACCATCCTTGTGCGTGGATCCCTTCCTGGGCTTGGCTTGAACTGTTCCGGAATCGGATGATCGGATTCATCTCCTTTGGGGCACTCATTCCCCTCCTCGGCTGGCTGGGATCCGGCGTATGGAAGCACAAGACGTTCCGGCAAAACGTCTTCGAGCTCCTCCTGACGGTGGCGAGCGGACTTGTTTCAGGACTCCTCCTCCTTGGCGCCGCCACGCTCAGTGGGGAGTTCATTCAGTTCCGGCAGGGAGAGCAGGCGGATAAGCACGATGAACGCTTTCTCCATGAATTGCTCTATGTGTGCTTCGCGACCCCGCTCTTCTTTACGACGTTCCTGCTTGGAAGCACCTTCTTTGTCGGAATCTCCAGCCGGAAGAAGACGGATGCGGACCGCGAAGGCTGGGCTCGGATCGGCGCATGGGTGCTGATTGCCATCGTGATCTGGTCCATATCCTGTTTCATCGCGCTGCTGGGGGTGCAGGCCATCATATGGTCCACCGGTTGGGTCGCCTCCGTGGGCGGGCTGAGTGGACTCTTCACGCTGCTTATGGGGCGGAGCGAAGCGACCCCCGGGACGGCAAAGAACGGCCAGCCCGCCCTGGGAGACCGGCTCATTAGCGCTGCCCTCTCCATCACCGCCCCGCTCTTTATCGCGTTCATTATCACAGGCGTCTCCTACCTGGCCGGCCTCCTCATCTTCGTCCTGGGCTGGCTCTGGGGCAAGGTGCTTTACGGCGAGGATGCCCGCTTCGTACTCCACCGGCTTCTCTCCTCACCCACCTACGACAACATCCTTCATCATACGCCACTCTCCCTCGTCACCTTCTTTATCGGCGTGGCAATGGGCATCGGCTTCCTGATCTCCAGGCTGATGGACATCAACAAATTTTCGATCCATGCTCTTTATCGGGACCGCCTGATTCGCGCCTATCTGGGGGCTTCGCGCCTCGACCGTATTCCCAATCCCTTCACGGGATTTGCTGACGGGGACAATCTTCCGCTCGGCAGCCTGAAGCCTCCGGCCTCGCCCGCCGCGGCGCTTGAACCCGGCGCTACGGTCAGCCGTCCCCCGTTTCATCTCGTCAACATGGCCATCAATTTGACGAACGGAAGCAATCTCGCGTGGCAACAGCGGAAGGCCGAGAGTTTCACGGCCAGCGCTCTCCACTCCGGGTCAAGACGCCTAGGCTATCGACAGACTTCGACCTACGCCGTCGGGACGGCCTCGCCGGAGGGACTCACGCTCGGGACGGCGATGGCGATCTCCGGGGCCGCCGCGAGCCCGAATATGGGATACCACTCGTCGCCGACGCTCGCGGCGCTCCTGACCTTTTTCAATATCCGCCTGGGCTGGTGGCTCGGGAATCCTGGCATCGCAGGGAACGCCGACTATCACCGGAATGGTCCTAAGAGCGGAGTCTACTACTGGATCCGGGAGGCTTTCGGACTGACGAACGACGCGAGCCCGTATGTCTACCTGTCTGATGGGGGCCATTTCGAAAACCTCGGCCTCTACGAAATGGTTCTGCGCCGCTGCAAGATCATCGTTGTGAGTGACGCCGGCTGCGATCCCACGTGCAGCCTGGAAGATCTGGGGAACGCCATCCGTAAGATCCGGATCGACCAGGGGATCGATATCAAGATCGAGGAGTTCGGAATCCTCTCCCGGCAGGGGCTCACGGAGGGGCAGGTGGGGAAGTACTGTGCGATCGGCACGATCGACTATGAGGCCGTGGACGGCCCCCCCGCTATCGGGGAGCCCTCCCGAGCCGGCACCCTCATTTACCTGAAACCAGCCATCTACGGCATCGAGCCCAAGGACGTCTTCAACTACCAGAAGAGTAACAAGGCATTCCCGCACGAACCGACCTCGGACCAGTGGTTCTCGGAATCCCAGTTCGAAAGCTACCGGGTGCTGGGCCTCCACATCATGGAGCGGATCTCGGAGGAGATGAGGCGGAAGGGGCCGGGGCGAACGACGGCCAAGGATCTCGCGGAGTTTTTGAAGTCCGCGGAGGACTACGTGTCCATTCCGCTCGGCGCTCGGCCCTTTGGCTGGCCACCCGCCGGATCACCCTTGTGGGGTGGCTACTGAAAGGTCGAGTATGCCTCCCAAACTGTCTGACATCGAGCGGATCGTTGTGGTCCTCATGGAGAACCGCTCGTTCGACCACCAGCTCGGGTACCTGAGTCTCGATCCCGCGATTCTCCGCGTGGACGGCCTCAGGAGTGACCGCCTGTGGAAGGCGGCGCAGGCGAACCCGTACCAGGGGCAGCCGTGCGGCAGCTTCCCACTCCTGGATCCGTCAAGGAGCATTGTGATCGATCCTCTCCACGACTTCCGTCACATCGCCACCCAGCTTCAGGAGGTGAACGGGAAGTTCACAATGAAGGGCTTCGTCGAGAGTTGCTCGTCCTTCGACCCCCGCGGCCACGGCCGCCTGGTCATGGGCTATTACACGGGTGCCGACCTCCCGACGACGAACGCCTTCGCCACGCAGTATGGGGTCTGCGACCGCTGGTTTTCCTCCCTCCCGGCCAGCACGCAGCCCAACCGGCTCATGGCGATGTCGGGACTAAGCCGGATCGCGGACAACACGACGCCACTGCCGAATCAGGAGCTGGTTTACGACTGGCTGGACCGTAAGGGTGTTCCATTCCGGGTCTACCATTCGGGGATCCCGTTCTTCACCCTCATGCTCTCCCGTATCTCGATGATTGCGACCAGCCCGAAATTCCGATCGTTCGACGACCTCGCTGCGGACTTTCTGAACGAAGACGATGATGAGTTTCCGCCAATCATCTTCGTGGAGCCAGTCTACTCGGACGCTCCGCTCCTCTCCCACCCGACGGACGATCATGCTCCTACGCCCGTGAGCGGCGGCCAGCACTTCTTGGCCCAGGTCTACAACGCTCTCATCGGGAACCCGGATCGATGGGGCCACACGGTCCTCATCGTCACTTACGACGAGCACGGAGGCTTTTTTGATCACGTTCCCCCTCCGCGCATCCCGACTACTCCGCCTCCGGACGCATTTTACGAGACGCCATTCCAGAGCCTGGGGGTTCGGGTTCCCGGATATGTGCTGTCACCCTTCGTCTCTCCGGGGAGGATCTATTCGGAAATCCTCGACCACACGTCGATCCTCAAGTTCATCGGGAAGAAATTCGGCGATGCCACCTACAGCGAGGTGGTCGACGATCGCACTGTGGGGAACGTCTTCGACGTGCTGGACCTTGACGAAGCGCGGGAGGACATCCCGGCCATTCCCGTCCCTCCGCTTGCGCCGGCTCCCGTGGTGGCGCAGGCGGTAAATCCCCAGCAGCAGGCCTTCGAACAGGCTTGGCAGCAGATGAAGAAAGACCACCCCGACGACTCGCTCCGGAAGTTTCCGGACCTCATGCGGAAGCCTTGAGAGAGGACCCCATGAAAAACAGCTTCTCAGGCCGACTATCCGGAATTGCTGTGTCCCTCGTTTTCGGCGGATGCCTGGCCCTCTCCCTGACGGGCTGTCTGCGGATCCAGGGGACTCTGCCGGACGCCGTCCCAATACCCGGCTCAGGGTCGTTCCGGGCCGGCGCCGCGAAGGTGGATCTCACACCGCTTCCGGGGTATCCCATGGGCGGCCATGGTCCAGCGGGGAAGGTCGCGCGGGGCTATTGGACCAGGCTTTACGCCCGAGCTTTCTACCTCGAAGACGCCGAAGGGCATCCGCTTGTCCTCGTCTCGTGCGATCTGTGGTCCATCCCGGGAGGACTTGGGGATCGAGTGGCTGAGCTCATCCACGAGGACCCGGATTGCGGGCACCTTGGGCGCGAGCAGCTGGTGATCGCCGCGACTCACACCCATCACAGCCCCGCGAACTACTCTACGAGTGCCGCCTACAATTCGCTGGCCGGGCCGAAGCCCGGCTTCGACGGCGTTCTCTTCGAGCTCCTGGCCCGCAGGATCGCCGAGGCTGTCACCACGGCTCGCCGCCAGGCCGTCGAGGCGCAGATGACGTACTCATTCGAAGCGGTGAGCGGGATGTCCCGGAACCGAAGCTTCCCTGCCTTTCTGCGCGACGGGGAAAGCGCCGGAATCCTTGAGTCGAACCGGGACGGACAGACCTCCGATATGAATCAGCGCGGTGTGAAGCTGACCATCCCGCACCCGGTGCCCCTCTATCCGGAGCCCGACGCAGCCTTGGCCGTATTTCCGGAGGTCACCCTCGTTCATTTCCGAAGCGCCGAGGCTCCGGTCCGCACGATCGGCCTAGCGACGTTCTTCGCCGTTCATCCGACCACGATGAGTCATTCCTCCGAGGTTTATAGTGGGGAGCTCTTTGGAGCCGTCGCAGCGCGCTGCGAGCAGGAGCTCGGTCTGGCCCGCGCAGGAGATGTCCCGCCCCCGGTCGCAGCCCTTTTCAACGGCGCCGAAGGGGACGTGTCTCCCGTCTGGGAGGTGCAGGACCGAGTGACGACTCAGCGGGACGCCCAGATGCTGTCGAAGACGATTCTCCGCATGGCCCAGACCGATGCCCCCACCGGAACGGAAATCGATTCCTCGGTGGAATCGGTCCGGCTGCCGCTCGCCCGATTCATGGACGGGGGCACGCCTCGCTTCCTAGCCGAAGACGCCTCGCTTGGCGCCGCTGCGCCTGGCGGAGCCCCCGACGGATTCACCACGCTTCACGAACTCGGATGGAAAGAAGGAGTGACGGGGACGCGGCGGGACCACCAGGGGGACAAGCAACCAGCGTTCGACCCCCAGGGGCTCGATCTGCCCGAAGTCCTCTCGCCCACCCATCTGATTTCTGAGCTGCTCGAGGCGCCAGATCGGGTGCTGATCGGCGTCCACCGTCTTGGCCCTCTGGCCCTCGCAACACTCCCCGGAGAGTTCACGACCGTGATGGGAAAGCGAATCCGGCAGGCCGTGAGAGATCGAGCGAAGTTCCACCGCCCTTTAGGGCTGAAAAAGCCCGAGCGGGTGATCCTCATCGGACTGGCGAATGAATACATCTCCTACGTGGCCACTCCGGAGGAGTACGAGGCGCAGTACTATGAAGGTGCTTCGACGCTTTACGGTCCTGCGACCGGTCCGTACTTCATCCACCGTCTGAGTGGATTGGCGGAACACCTGGGGGAGGGCAAGCCGCTGGCAGAGCGCACGTTCTGTTACAAGCCGGGTCCCGGTCACCGCTTTACCCTGAGCAACATCGGTCAAGCACCCGCCCTGTTCGACGACGGACTGGTCGATCTTCTCCAGGATCCCAGAACGCATCGACCGATCCGGGCGACCTACGGCTGCCAATGGGACGAGCCCGAATCCGTGGATCTCCGGCTGCCGCTCGACCCCAAGCGTCAGGTCACTCCCCACGTCTCCATCGAGGTGATCGACGCAACGGGGAAGCCCGCCCCCCTCCAAACGCTCATGCTGACCGAGGAAATGGGGGTTGAAACGGTCCAGCAGGTTCCGGTCGGTGGCATTCCGGAGACTGACGAGGGGCTGCACTTCGTCACTTTGGCGCTCGTGAGTAGCAAGGAGGGCTGGTCGCGCTGGTGCACGATCTGGCTCCCGCCGGAAGGGATCAAGATCACCCCGTCCTTCCGATTCCGGATCGAGACGCTTCACGGCACCATGCTCCACCGGCCCCTTCAGTAGGCGGTCTCATGCCGGGCCGGGTACTGGATCTCCGGTCCCCGCGGGCGAATTTCTTCACCCATATGTATAGAATTATGTTGACCACCCCCCAGGGGGCGTGCTTAGATCTTTGAACCAAGCACGACCGGGGCACGGGAGTCGTTCATCCTGCCTGCTTGCGGGCTCTTTGTCGTCCTTGGGGAAGCCATTTGGATCACCATCGCGGATCAACACCTCTTGTCTAAACTTCCTCAAGCGGGAACGTCGTCGTCTCGGGATGCGGAATCCGAGGACCGAGGAAAGGGAGGTGAGGTGTGGGGGAGTTGGATTATGGTGGCGAGGCAGGACGGTCCCCGTTGGGGGCTGATTCCCGGGTCCCCGCGGATCTCGGCCGGGCCTTCCTTACCCGCTGGAAAACGTTCGTGTCGCTCGGCCTTCTCACCGTCCTCTTCCTGACGGCTCCCGCGCCTGCATCCGACCACAACGATCCCAACGCCGTCAATTCCATCTTCTCCAATATCGATGTGAGCGCGGCGGACCTCTACGATATGTTCGCATTTCCAGCCCCGAACGCCGGGCAGCCCGACCGGATCGTGCTCGCCCTCACCTTCGCCGCAGTCCCTAAGGCGGGGGTGCTGGACTCGGACATGCTCTATCGGATTCTACTCGCGCCAGAGCCGCGAGTAGTGTCCCCTTGGAAAGCGGGGAAGAGCCTGGAGTCCGTGCTGGGTTACTTCGACGCCGTAAAAGACAAGTACCTCAATCTGAAGGCCTCCGAGATCCGGGTGAAGGTGAACGCGGAGGGCAAAGCCACGATCAAGTTCATCAATTTCCCGGGCGGCGACTTTACCCAGGAGATCGCGACGAACACGGCGACGGCGCTTCAGTCCCCCGGAGGCCACGCAATCCAGGCCTTCGTCGGGGGCCGGGACGACCCTTTCTTTAACGATCTGACGGGATTTTTCCGGTCCATCAACTATGCGCCGCAGTTCTACAAGATCCGGGACGATGCCCCCCCCGAGATGAGGGAGCTTGTCACCCCGAAGAGCCTGATCGAACTGGACGGCAACACCGCCTTCAACTTCGACCCCGCGACTCCTCTCCACGGATACGGGCTAAAGAAGGACGTGCCCCCGGAGGGCCTCACCTGGTCCGGCAGCGGGTACAAGAAGAATGCGAGCGGTAACTTCGTCTACATGTACAGCGGGAAGGACGCCCAGGCCGGCAAGAACGCGAACGCAGTCATCGTGGAGCTGCCTCTGGCCTACCTGACAAAGGATCCGGCCGGGAATCGGATCGTGAACGCCTGGGGCGAAAGCCTGGTGCTCAAGGCCTCCGGCAAGGTGAAGGCCATCCCCGACGAGGGCGCCAACGGCGGCGGCCCCTTCTGGCTCCGCCATCCCTGGACGCTCCCGCTCGGACTCTTCGCCCTGGCGGCGGTGTTCTTTCTCCGCTCACGGAAGAAGACGGTGGAGGCTGCGGGCACCTCGAAGAACTCCCGGCTAGAGTTCCTCCTCGTCCTGGCCTCGGGGTTCCTAATCGTCGTCGGTGCAGCGCTCGGGATCGTGGCGACCGTGCTGGCAGGACAGAATGAGATCGTCCAGGCCCGGTTCGACCCCGAGCTCGGGGACTACAAGTTGGTGGATACCGACGGGCAGCCCTTCGCGGACGCGGCCCTCAACGAGCGCGAGGACAAGCGGCAGCTCGGGGCCAATAACTTCTTCTTGGGCCCCCACTTCATCCAAAGGCTTGCCCACCTGGGATGGGGCTTCGGTCCGTCCATCACCGCGCTCGGACTGAAGACCTCCTTCGACCACGGCGATACAAAGGTATCCATCCATAAGACCTACGACCTTGCGGCCGAGGCTTTTCCGAAGGTGGCCAAGACCCTCTTCCAGGAACTCAACATGCCCGACGACCGCTGGAACCCGAAAGGGCTTCCCATTTCCCTGAAAAGGCCCGTCGAGATTTTCGTTCCTAACGTGATCGCCGTCGACATGGATACGACTGGCACCTGGCCGTATGGCCACCGGTTGGACGACCAGGTGGCAACCCGTTTCCTCTCGCTCTTCCTCGACATGACCGCCGACTTTAAGGGGAAGAAGTACCACATTGAGATCCTGAACGACCCGGAAGTCCTCGCCGCCCTGCCGCTCGAACCAAAAGTACCGCCCAATCCGCTCAAGAACGATAAGGAGTTCCTCCCTCAGTTTCCCTGGCTCGCGGATCCTTGGCCCCAGAAGTACTGATGGGCCCGGGAGGAGAAGCGATGGAAGCAAAATCCTTGCGACATCTTGCGGCCGGCCTGGGGATTCTGACGGTCACTGCGTTAGGCCTCTATTCGGTGAGCGGAGAGGACCCCCGGCCGGCAACGGAATTCGAGCGAGAGCGGAGCCTGTTCGAATCTGAGTTGGCGCCTCTCGAGCGCATCGCCTTCGACCCGCCCGCAACGGAGGAGACGCGGCTCCAGCTCCTTAGCCGGCTCCATCAGAAGGCGTCGCTCACCGAGCGCGACGAAGACTACCGCAGGCTGAACCTCGCGCTGGCTAGAGTATGGGAGCGAGAGGGACCCACGCCGGAGCTTTGTCTCCTTCGCGCGACCCTGGAGTTCCGAATGCACCGTCTTTCCGAGGCCCGGCGCGTCCTTGGACTGCTTCCGGGGCTCTCCCGTACGCGGAAAGGGGCGAGCCTCGAGGCGTCGATCGCCTTCGAGGAGGGGCGTATGGACGAAGCCGTCCGCGGCGGTCGGGAGGTCCTGGAGCGCTTCCGAAGCTGGGATGCACTGGCGCGCCTTGCTGGATTCGAAGCAAAGAGAGGCAGAGACTCCGAGGCGGAACGCCTTTACGAGGAAGCGGAGGGCGAGATCACCTCGAAGGAGATGCGCGCCTACGCGTGGGTGGAACTTCAGAGGGGAAGGCTTGCCCTCGAGCGGGGACGGTACGATGAAGCGGACCGTCGCTATCAGGAGGCCTCGCGGGCGTACTCGGGCTACTTTCTCACCTACGAATACCTCGCCGAACTTCGCGGAGCCCAGGGACGATTCGAAGAAGCGGTCGCTCTTTACGAGCGCGCGGTTGCTCAGAATCCCCGCCCCGAGACGCAGCAAGCGCTTGGAGACCTCCATGCGTTCATGGGGCGTCCGGATCTCGCCCGACCCTGGCACGAGAAGGCGATCGATGGCTATCTGGCCTCCGTCGGTTCAGGGGAGATCCGGTACCTCCATCACCTGGCCGGGTACTACGCTGACGTGAGCGGTCAGGCCTCCGAAGCGGTCGCCTGCGCCCGGCGGGATTGCGAGCTCCGGCGAAATGGGTCGACCCGGGAAGCGCTCGCCTGGGCTGAGTTCCGGAGCGGGCACTTCGAGGCCGCCGAGCTCGAGATCCGCTCCGCGATCGACTCTGGACTTGTCAGCGTCCATCTCTACCAGCACGCGGGCATGATCCTTCTCGGCGCCGGCCGCACGGAAGAGGGAAGGAGCTGTCTTGCCAAAGCGGACGCCCTCAATCCGAGGAACAAGGATTTCCATGCCCACCGCTAGCCTGATCCTGGCTCTCGCCGGTGGGGCGATCCTGGGGTATACCGGGCGGATGCCGGCGGAAGCAGCACCGGTTGCACCCCTGCACCCGCTCGCCCAGGGATCCTTGGAGATCCGGATCGACGGGGAGCGTCTCGTATTGATTGCAATCGTTTCCCTGGAGGAAGTCCTCGTTGAATCCGCCGCAAGCGACCACGGCGGGCGTCCGATCGAGGAACGGGTGAGGCTCCACGCCCCGTATCTTGTAGCCCACTTCGAGGTCAGAGGAGACGGAAAGCCGCTTCCAGGCCGCTTTCTTGGATCCCCTTCGGCGGTCCCGGGACGTTTCGCCTACGAATGGGAGTACCCGTTGCAGGGTGTCCGGCCCGACCGAATCCGGATCGCCCAGGACGTCCTCCGGGAGTGCGAATTTTCGCCTGGAAATCCCTGGGAGGCGACCTTCGTCGTACGCCTCTTCCGGAGCGGGCGCGAGGCCGGCGCGCCCTGCCTGCTGACGACCCAAAGCCCGCTCGAGATCGCGGGCCCAGATGCTCTTGAGGCATCCGACGCTGGATCCGCGTGGGCCTTCGTCCGTCACGGCATCTCCCACATCCTTCGGGGCTACGACCATCTTCTGTTCGTGACGGCGCTCCTCCTCGCGGTCCGCAGTCTGAAAGATCTCGTCCTCGTGGTGAGCGCGTTTACGGTCGCCCACACGCTCACGCTGACCCTTGCGGCCCTGGACATCCTGCGGCTCCCGGAGCGGGTCGTGGAGCCCATGATTGCCGCGAGCATCGTGGTCGTCGCTCTTCAAAACCTCTTCTGGCCCGAGCGGAGCCGCGGGCGCTTGCGCCTCGCGACGGCCTTCCTGTTCGGGCTCTTTCACGGCCTGGGCTTCGCGGGAGGACTGCTCGACGCCATGTCCGGACTTCCCGCGACCTCGGCGCTTTGGGCCATCGCGGCATTCAGCCTGGGGGTCGAGATTGGCCACCAAAGCGTGGTCCTTCCGGGATTCTTCCTCCTCGGGCGGCTGAGCGGGGGCGCGGCCCAGGGAAACGGCCGGGAAGTCCTCGTCAGCCGCCTGGGTTCCGTCGCGATTTCGCTTGCGGGAGCCGTCTATTTCGTCGCCGCTCTTCGGTAGCGGCTTAAAAGGAGCATTTCATGACGAGGGGAACGCGCGCGCATCGGATCCTAATTCTGGCGGGTATGTCCGTCCTCCTTGCCGCTGGAGGCTGCGGTAAGGACGAGTGCTGCGAGTGCGACAAGCTGGTCCCCCGCGATGCGATCCCGATCATGGACGAAGCTCAGATGCTCGGGAAGACGGAGGCGGACTACCCGGAGGAATCGAACCCAATCTGGAAGTACATGGACGGGGACACCCCGGATGTCCCGGGGAAGCACAAGGTGCTTGAACTGACGCCGGATGAGGAAAAAGGCCGGAACACCTGGCTCATGTGGTGCGGCGGAAACGAGGCGTTCTGGGATTGGTTCGCCGACCACAGCCTCGGGCTTTGCGACCTCCTCAAGGTCCTCGATTCCCGCGACCGGGGACATCGCTTCGAGAAGTACGGCCTCATGAGCGAGCCTGGATTCCGGCAGAACCTCACCCCGGATGAGAACGGCCTCTATCTCGACGTCCGGACGGATCCGCCCGAAGCCTCCAAGGAGTCGGTCTACGGCCTCCCGTCGGGGATCGTAGGACTGCGCCTCTTCAAGAACCCCAACTTCAACGAGAACGCCAAAATTGCCTGGAAGAAGGGGGTTGATTACTACACAAGACCTTCCTTCTACGAGGATCCGCGCCTGATCCGTCCGTACCGGGTGGGGATGGCGTGCGCCTTCTGTCATGTCGGGCCGCATCCTCTCTATCCCCCAGAGGACAAGGAAGCGCCGCGGTGGGAGAACCTCTCCTCGAGCATCGGCGCCCAGTATTTCAAAGTGCAGCCGATCTTTGGGACCCTGCAGAAACCCGAGAGCTACATTTTTCAGCATCTCGCGTCGTCGCGACCCGGCACGCTCGATACCTCGCTCATCCCGACGGACAACCTGAACAACCCCAACACAATGAATGCCATTTTCAATGTCGGGGCGCGCCTTGCACGGGCTTCGGTGAATCCCCCGGAACTCCAGGGAGATCCGGCGCTTTCGGTCGTCGCCGATGCGGAAAAGCTTGGACTCCCACC
>Ga0070731_10001325_pt1 | contig 25959 bp, 25 predicted proteins | sample Coa_R1_2_FD_66448 | JGI IMG/M metagenome (GOLD analysis project Ga0070731, IMG submission 66448) | Surface soil microbial communities from Centralia Pennsylvania, which are recovering from an underground coalmine fire - Coalmine... | ecosystem: Environmental > Terrestrial > Soil > Unclassified ... | reverse complement strand
GGACAACGTGTCCAGCACCCGGAATGAGCCCTTGAGAATCGGCGTCGTCGGCGGCGGAATGATCGCCCAGGCGATGCACCTGCCTCACCTGAACGAGCTGCAGGATCGCTTCGCCGTGGCCGCGCTCGCGGAGCCGTCGGCCGCGGTCCGCGACGCCCTCTGCGCCCGGTTTGCAATCGGCGCGGGCTTCGCCGACTGGCAGTCGCTGCTTGCCGAGACGCAGCTCGACGCAGTGCTGATCGCGTCGCCGGCGGCAACCCACGCGGAGGTCGTCGTCGCCGCGCTGGAGGCCGGCGTGCACGTCTTCTGCGAGAAGCCGCTCGCGATCACGCTCGCGGACATCGACCGGATCGTCGCCGCCCGCGACGAAGCCGGGCGCGTCGTCCAGGTCGGGTACATGAAGCGCCACGATCCGGCGTTCCGGCGGGCACTCGAGGAGATGCCGGAGTCCGCGGAACGGCTGCGCTACGTGAACATCGTCGTCAACGACCCCGAGTGGGTGCCGTACTTCCTTCCCGGCGACATCGTGCGCGCGAACGACGTGCCCGCGGACGTCATCGACGCGACCCGGCGCGCGGAGAGCGAGCAGGTGGAGGAGGCCGTCGGCCGGGGCGACCCGCAGGCCTGCTTCGCGTTCTCGGACGGCTACCTCGGCTCGCTGGTCCACCACGTGAACATCGTGAACGGCTTCCTCGGGCGCATGGGCGAGCCGCTACCCGCGCGGGTCGTCGACGCGGCGTGGTGGAACGGCGGCCGCTCGGTCGCCGGCTACTGCGAGCTCGCGAACGGGTCACGCTGGGACAGCGCGTGGATCCAGCTGCTCGACACGCGTGAGTATCGCGAGTCGATCCAGCTCTTCTTCGACACCTCGGTCCGTTCCCTCACGTTCCCGTCGCCGTGGCTGAAGATGAGCCCGACCGTCTACGAGCGCCAGGACGCAGACGACTTCGCGAACAGCGCCCGGCGCTACCGCTCGTTCGAGGAGTCCTTCCGCCGCGAGCTGATCCACTTCCACGACTGTTGCGTCGCCGGAGCCGAGTGCCTGACCCCGCCCGAGCAGGCGCGCGTCGACACGGAGCTGCTGACGGAGATGTTCCTCGCGGCCGAGCGGTCGCGAGCCGTTACGGAAGCCTGAGCGCGGCCTTCGCGCGCTGCGCGGCGTCGAGCGCGGCGACGGCGTCGTCGACCGTCGCACCTTCGCCGCCGCCGCTCGCGAAGTCCTCCGCCTGCGCCCGAAGCGCGGCGGCGATCGTCTCGTCGCCGGCCGGCGGCGCGACGAAGTCGATTCGCTCCGCGCCGTCCAGCCCGACCACCTCGACACGGCAGGTCTCGCCCGGCGGGTAGCGGCGTGCAAGCGTGACGGTGCCCGCGATGCCGCCGCTCGTCGCGACCGACAGGGAGACGAGCTCCGGGTCGCCGTCGACCGGGTCGTCCCAGCCGACCCTCCCGGAGACGCCCGTCACGTCCGCGATCTCGTCCCCGGTCAGCCACCGCAACTGGTCGAGCTCGTGGACGCCCATGTCGACGACGATGCCGCCGCTCGACCGCGGGTCGCGGAACGCGCGCGCGGGCGGGAGCTCGTCGAGCTGCGTGCACGAGACGAGCGTGACCCGGCCGAGCGCACCACTACGGATCCGCTCCCGCAGGTCGCGCAGCGCGGGGACGAACCGGCGCCAGTACGCGACCTGAAGACGAAGGCCGAGCGAGGCGATCTGCCGCGTCTCGTCCACGGTGAGGCCGCACGGCTTCTCGCAGAGCACCGGCAACCCGTACCACGCGAGCTGCTCGACGACCGCGACGTGCAGGCGCGTCGGTGCGGCGACGAGCGCCCCGTCGACCGCCGGCAGGTCGTCCAGGGTGGCGCGGGGCGCGTCGATCCGCGCCGCGGCCTCGTCGGACGGGTCGACCACGCACGCGATCTCGACCGCGGACAAGGATGCGAGCGCCCGCGCATGCGCCGAACCCATCCGCCCGGCCCCCACGAGGGCGAGGCGGAAGCTCACCGCCCGACCATCGGCACGCGCGGGTCGGGCGCGAGCCCGTCCCAGGCCCCGCGGATCCACGCGAGGTCCGGGTCGTCGGCCGCCTGCATGGTGCGCCGGTCGCCGGCGAGCGCGTTCAGGTAGTACAGGTCGTAGCCGTGCGCGGCCGCGGTCGTGTGGTAGCCGTAGGGCACCTGGAGCAGATCGCCGTCGCGCACCGTCTCCGTCAGGTCGAGCCCCGAGCCGTACAGACGCTGCACCGCGAACGCACCCGGTGGGTCGGGGCGCGTGCGGAAGTAGTACGTCTCCTCGAGCACGGCCTCGAGCTCACCGCGCTCTTCGTCGTGCTTGTGCGGCGGGTAGCTCGACCAGTTCCCGGCAGGCGTGTACACCTCGACGACGAGGATCCGCTCGGCCGGGAAGTTCGGCTTGACGATGTGCGAGATCTGCCGCGTCGCGTTGCCCGCGCCGCGCACCTCGATCTCGACGTCCTCCGGCGCGATCGGCCGCGGCTCGCGGCGTCGCTCCGCACGCGCGCAGCAGAGTGCGAGCTCGGCCGTGCCCGACAGCTCGACGGCCGTGTCGCGCGGGAGATAGAGCGAGCGCGGCAGCGCCTCGAACACGTGCGAGCGGCCGCCGACGTCCCATTCGCCTCCGTCGGCGCCCACGCGCGCGTCGCCGGACAGCGGCACGATCACGACCTCGTCGGCGCCGGTGTCGAACGCGCTCCGGCCGTCGAGTTGCAGCACGCGGAAGGAGAGGTACTGCCACTCGGCCGAGGCCGGCGTGACCTCTTCCCACTCGCCTTGGCGGAGCAGCAGGGTCACGACACCCCGACCGACGAGAGCTCGTCGAGCGTCGGCATCGCCTCGGAGCACGCAACGCGCTGGGCGACGTGCGCGCCGGCCGCGTTGCCGAGCTGGATGCCCTCCCTCAGCCCGAGCCGGCGGACGAGCGCGTATCCGAGCGCCGCGGCGAACGCGTCGCCGGCCCCGAGACCGTTCACCACGTCGACGGGTATCCCGGGAACGTCGACCACCTCCCCCTCCGCGTACAGGACGGCACCGTCTCCGCCACGCTTCACGATCACGACCGGCGCGAGGGTGAGCAGCTCGTCGAGCCCCCCGGCCGCCTCGATCTCGCCGGTGTTGCCGATGACGACGTCGGCGAACGCACACGCCTGCTGCACCGCACTTGCGTACGCCGTGGGATCGTCCCACAGCGTCGGCCGCCAGTCGAGGTCGAAGATCGTCGTTCCCTCGTGTGTGCGGAGCACGAGCTCCGTCGTCTCGCGGCTGGGCGATTGCGCGAGTCCCGTGCCGGTCGCGTAGAGCAGGGGAGCATCCGCGATCTCTTCGAGCAGGAAGTCGGCCGGCACGATCTGCCAGTCCGGCGCGGTCGGGCGCCGGTAGAAGGTCAGCGGGAACTGGTCGGGCGGCCAGATCTCGCAGAAGGTCGGCGGCGTCAGCCAGCGTGGGTCGACGGCGAGAAACCGCGTGTCGACGCCCTCGCCTTCGAGGAAGTCGCGGACGAACTCGCCGTGGCCGTCGTCGCCGACGCGCGACACGATCGCGGTGCCGACGCCGAGCCGCGCGAGCCCGGTCGAGACGTTGCCGGCGAACCCGCCGACGTACCGCGTGTACGTGCGCACCGCACGGAGCGGCGTGCGCAGCTCGTTCGGGTAGAGGTCGACGGCGACGCGGCCGACCACGACCGCTTCGATCACGCCAGCGCCTCTTCCACGAAACTCCGGTTCCGCCGGTCGCCGGCGACCACCGCCGCCAGGTCGTCGACCGTCACCGCGACGCGGTCCTGCTCGATCACGCCGTAGCCGTCGAGGTTGCGAACCTCGGAAAGGGCGAGAAACTCGCGCAGCGGGACGACGCCGCGGCCGAACTCGCAGAAGATGCCGAGCGGCCACGCCTCGTCCATGTCGAGCTCGCCGCGCTGCAGACGCTCCAGCACCGGGCCGTCGACGTCCTTGAGATGGATGTGGCGCAGCCGGCCGACGTGGTCGCGGGCGAGCTCGAGCGGATCGCCGCCGCCGACGATCGTGTGGCCGGTGTCGATGCAGAGCCCGACGTCGGTGCGCGCCAGGATCGCCTCGGTCTCGGCGATCGACTCGATGTGGGTCGCCGCGTGCGGGTGCAAGGCGACGTCGAGCCCGCGCGCGCGGACGATCTCCGCCGCGCGCTGCAGCCGCTCCGCCGCGGCATCGGTCGTCGCGGCGTCCCAGCCCGTCGCACGGCGGCGCTCCTCGCTGCCTGCGGCCCGCGCGCGGTCCGGCGTCTCCATGTCGGCCAGGAGCACGATGCCTCCGCCCGTCGCCTCCAGCACCTCGATCGTCTTGTCGAGGGCGCCGAGGTCATCCTCGAAACCCGCGGCGTGGTCGAGCCGCAGCGGCAGAAAGGTCGCGATCAGGTCCACGCCGTGGCGGCCGGCGCGCGCGACGGCCGCCTCCCCGTCGGGCGCGAAGTAGCCCGGCGGCCCGGTCTCGGTCGCGGTGTAGCCGAGCTCGACGATCGTCTCCAGGAAGGTGTCCGGCGGGATCAGGTCGGGACGGTCGATCGTCATCTCCCAGATCCCCCAGGAGACGGGTGCGGTCGCGATGCGGATGCTCATGCCGGCCTCGCTCTGATTACGAGGCGGCGCGCGCGCCGCACGACCTGCGGCAGCGCGAAGGCGAGCCCGAGCAACGTCAGCGATGCCCCCAGCAGCATCGTCGCCACCGCGTTCACCTCGGGCGTGATCCCGAACTTCACCTGCGTGTAGATGAAGATCGGCAGCGTGTTGTGCCCGCCGATCAGGAAGTACGTGATGATGAACTCGTCGAGCGAGAGCGTGAACGCGAACAGCGCGCCGGCGATGATCGCCGGCAGGATCAGCGGCAGGACGATTCGTCGCAGACGCTGGAAGGTGTTGGCGCCCAGATCGGCGGCGGCGCGCTCGAGAGCGGTGTCGAATCCCTGCAGTCGCGCGGCGACGAGCAGGATGACGAACGGCGTCGTGTAGACCGACTGGCCGATTACCGCGGTTTCCGGCGACAGCTGCCAGTGGAAGGTGCTCGTGAAGAGCACGAGCAGCGAGACACCGATCAGGAGACCCGGGATCATGATCGGGAGGATGAAGACGATCCGGATGCCTTCGCGGAACGGCAACCGCGAACGCACGAGCGGGAACGCCGCCGCGGTCCCCACGACGGCCGAGATCAGCGTGACCTGGCCGGCCACCCTCAGGGTCGTCGAGACAGCGTCGTGCACCTGGTAGTCGTTGAACGCCTGCCGGTACCAGGTGAGCGTCCAGCCGGTGATCGGGAACGTGCCGTAGCGGTTCGCGTTGAAGCTGAACAGCACGAGCAGCACGATCGGCCCGAAGAGGAAGACGTAGATCAGGATCGCGTAGGTGCTCAGCAGCGCACGCGCCACCCGGGCGCGTGTCGACAGCACCTCGACCTCACGCGCCATAGGCCTCCTTCGCCGAGAGCGACTTCCGAAAGATGACGAGCAGCACGACGATGAACGCCGCGATCAGCAGTGAGACGGCTGCTCCGCGCGTGTACTCGGCCGCCTGGAAGAAGTTGACGATCAGGTTGCCGATCATCACGCCGCCCGTGCCGCCGACGATCTGGGGCGTCAGGTACTCACCGAGGATCGGGATGAAGACGAAGATCACCGCGGTCGTGATGCCCGGCCTGATCTGCGGGACGAGGATCCGGAAGATCGCCTGCAGCGGCGAGGCACCGAGGTCCATCGCGGCGCGGAGCTGATTCCAGTCGAAGCGCTCGATCGACGAGTAGAGCGTGAGCGCCCCGAAGGGGAAGTAGAGGTAGACGAGGACGAGGATCACCGCCGGGCGGTCGTACAGGAAGACGCCGAGCGGATGGTTCGTGATCCCCGTCTTCTGCAGCACCCAGTTCAGGACGCCCTTCTCGCCGAGGATCGTGAGCCAGGAGTACACGCGCAGCAGGTAGCTCGACCAGAACGGGACGATCACGAGCACGAGCAGCGGCGTCCGCAGCCGGCGCGGCACGTAGCGGGACAGCCAGTACGCGAAGGGGAACGCGAGCACGATCGCGAGGGCCGTGGCGACGACCGCCACCCACAGCGTCGCCCACATCGTGCTGACGTACGCGGTGACGCTGAAGAAGTAGTGGTAGTTGTCGAACGTCCAGTGGTGGACGACCGAGTAGTTGATCGTCTCCCAGAACGAGTAACAGACGATGATCCCGAGCGGGACGAGGAAGAACAGACCGAGCAGGATGATCGCGGGGACGAAGCCGATGTAGGCGACGAGGCCGTCCCCGATCCGCGCGACCCGGCGCCGCTGCGCCGGCGCGGCGACGGCGGCCGTCATGCCGGCTCCGGCTCCAGGACGACGCTGTCGCCCGTGCTCCACGCGAGTCCGACGCCGTCGCCGACGGCGGGGAGCGCCGAGGGATCGTGGAGCGCGACGATCACCGGCGCCTCGGCCGCGCCGGTCTCCACCGCGATCCGCACGTGCTTGCCGAGGAAGGACGTCTGCACCACCCGGCCGCGGAGCGCGCCGCCCGGGTCGAGGCGGATCGACTCGGGCCTCACCATCAGCGTGGCAGGGCCCTCGCCGGCCGCCGCCGGGACGCGCGAGCCGTCGCCCAGCACGGCGACGCCCGACTCGACCGTCGCGGCGAAGAAGTTCGAGTCGCCGATGAAGTCGGCGACGAAGCGGGAACTCGGAGCGCGGTAGACCTCCTCGGGCGTGCCGATCTGCTCGATGCGGCCGTCGTTCATCACGGCGATCCGGTCGGCCATCGACATCGCCTCTTCCTGGTCGTGCGTGACGTAGACGAACGTCGTGCCGACGTCGCGGTGGATCTGCGTGAGCTCGATCTGCAGCCGTTGCCGCAGCTTCAGGTCGAGGGCGCCGAGGGGCTCGTCGAGCAGCAGCACCGCCGGCCGCTTCACGAGCGCGCGGGCGACGGCGACCCGCTGCTGCTGCCCGCCGGAGAGCTGCGCGGGCATGCGGTCGCCGAAGTCCTCGAGCCCGACGAGCGCGAGCGCTTCCTCGACCCGCGGTGTCGACTCGGCACGAGAGACGCGGTCCATCTTCAGGCCGAAGCGGACGTTCTCGCGGACGTTCATGTGCGGGAAGAGCGCGTACGACTGGAAGACCGTGTTCACGGGTCGTTTGTGCGGCGGGAGCTCGTGGATGCGGCGGCCGCGGATCCAGATCTCGCCTTCCGTCACCGGGACGAAGCCGCCGATCAGGTTCAGCGTCGTCGTCTTGCCGCAGCCCGACGGTCCGAGCAGGCAGAAGAACTCTCCGTCGCGGATCTCGAGCTCGATTCCGCGCAGCGCGACCTGGTTGCCGTAGCGTTTGACGACGGAGCGGAGCTCGATGCCGGCAGTCGCAGCCGGGGGAGCAGGAGCGGAGGGCATCGATGCTGTCGTCGTCACGTCGCCTCGGAAGATCCTGCCGGTCCGACCGTACCATCATGCGGACATGCTGTCTAGGATGTGGAACATGACCGACGGCACCGTGGAGACCAGCCGGCGTCAGGAGCGGAAGGAGCAGATCCGCGAGAATCCGATCCGGGCTCTGGCCAAGGCCGTCCACCTGCTCGAGCAGCTCGCCGACGCACGCGAGGCGACGCCGCGGCGGCTCGCCGAGCTGCTCGACGAGCCGCGCACGACCACGTATCGCCTCCTGCGCAGCCTCGAGGCGCTCGACCTCGTCGAGCCCGGCTCGCAGCCGGGGTCGTACCGGCTCGGCTGGAAGCTCATGCGCCTCGGCGCGGCGGTCGTCGAGCGTCTGGACGAGCGCCAGGCCGCGCTGCCCGTGATGGAGAGGATCCACGAGCGCGTCGGCGAGACGGTGTTCCTGCTCGTGCGGCGCGGCGACGACGCGGTCTGCATCGAGCGGCTCGAAGGCCTGCGTGTGCAGTCCCTCGCCCTCCGGCTCGGCGGCGCGCTGCCGCTGCACGTCGGCGCGGGCCCGCGCGTCCTGCTCGCGTGGGAGCCGCGCCGGGCGTGGGAGGATTACGTGCAGTCGGTGAAGCTGACCGCGCTGACCGGCCGGACGCCGACGTCGAAGGCGGCCCTCTTCCGTGAACTCGAGGAGACGCTCGCCCAGGGGTACGCCGTGAGCGACGAGGACGTCACGCCCGGGATCGCCTCGCTGGGCGCGCCGATCTTCGACTACACCGGCAACGTCCGGGCCGCGCTCTCGATCGGCGGCATGAAGTCGCTCCTGCTCGGCGAAGGCCGCGACACGTTCGTGGACATCGTCGTCGGCGGGGCGCGCGAGATCTCCGTCGCGCTCGGGCATAGCGGCTGAACTCGGGCGTCAGAGCGCCGGATCCAGCACGACCTTCATCGCGCCGTCGCGTTGCGCGATCTCGAGCGCCTCGCGCGCGTCCTCGAGTCGCAGGCGGTGCGTCACGATCCGGTCGACGGGCAGGCGGTCGCGGTTGCGAGCGAGCAGCTCCAGCGAGGATGCGTACGAGGTCGCCCGCTCGCCTCCGATCCCGATCACGGTCACGTTCGTCACGCAGATGTCCCGGTTCGGGTTGACCTCGACGGGGCCGAGGTCGACGAAGGCGCCCGATTCGACGACCACGCCGCCCACGCGCACCATGCGCAGCGCGTTCGCGAACGTCTGCGGCACGCCGCTGCAGTCGTGGACGACATCCGCACCGCGAGCCGTGTGCTCCCTGACCCGGGCGACCAGCTCTGCGTCGTCGGACAGCGAGGCGTTCAGCGTCAGCGTCGCTCCGAGCTCGGCCGCCGTCTCCAGCCGCGACGCGAACCGGTCGATCGCGACGAGCTTGCCGCAGCCGAGCAAGCGCGACTTGAGGAGATGGCAGAGCCCCAGCGGCCCGACGCCGTACACCACCACGCTCTCGCCGAAGTCGAGCGCGAGCACGCGCCGCGCCGCCTCGACGCCGTGCGTCACCGCCATCACCTCCGTCAGGACGGCGAGCTCTTCGGGAAGCTCGTCCGGCACGCGAAAGATGGGCGTGCCGGGGAGGAGGTACATGAGCTCCGACCAGCCGCCGAACAACGACGGCGGTCGCGAGACGTTGAGGGAGTTGCCGTAGTCCTCGAGGTGCTCGCACAGGTAGTACGGCTGGTCGTTGAGGCACCACCAGCAATGCCCGCAGGGAACGTTCGCCCCCGGGACGACGCGGTCGCCGGCACGCAGCGGCGTCCCGTCCTGCGCGTGCACGTCGCCGCCGACGGCCTCGACGACGCCGACGTTCTCGTGACCGCAGATCAGCGGATAGCCGATCCGCCGCTCGTGGGCCGTGCCGGCGTACTGGATCGTCTCGCCGCGGAACGTGTGCTTGTCCGTGCCGCAGACGCCGGAGAGGCCGACCCGTAGCAGGACCGCTCCCGGCTCCGGCTCGGGCACCGCGAACCGCTGCACCTCGAGCTCGCCGGGGCCGGTCATGACCGCGGCGCGGACGGTGGTCAGCGCGTCACCTCGCCGACCCGCACCCACCGGCGCTCGTCGGCCGCCCGCTCCATCGCCTCGCAGACGGCCTGGACCCGCGCGCCCTGCTCGAGGTCGGGCGCCCACGGGCCCGCGGGCCAGCGCTCGAGCAGGTCTGCGGCCTGGTTGACGAAGCTCGTCCCGTAGCCGACTCCCTGCCCGATCGGCCACCACGCGGCGGCGTAGGGGTGCTGCGGATGCTCTGCGCGGATGCGCCGGAGCCCGTAGAGGTTGCCGTCGTCCGTCGTGTCGCCGTACCAGAGCTCGTTGAGGTTCGAGTAGTCGAAGCGCAGCGTGCCGTGGGTGCCGTTGACCTCCACGACGAAGTCGCACGGACGGCGGGCGCAGACACGGCTCAGCTCGAAGGTTCCGCGCACTCCACCGGTGAAGCCGACCAGACACGACGACGACTCGTCCACGTCGACGTGCCGGCCGCTGCGCTCGCGGGTGAATGTCTCGGACTGCGCCGTGACTTCGTCGATCTCGCCGACGACCCAGAGCGCGAGATCGATCAGGTGGGTGCCGAGGTCGGCGATCGTCGACGCCCCCATCGCGCGCTCGAACCGCCAGTCGAACGGAATCGCCGGATCGAGGAACTCGTCGGACTGCCAGGTCGCCCGCCACAGCAGGATCTCGCCGACCGCGCCCTCGTCCACCATGCGCTTCAGCAGGGCGAGCGCCGGCAGGCGCCGGTAGTTGAACCCGATCGCGTTGAGCACGCCGGCCGCCTGTGCTGCGTCGGCCGCCGCGCGGGCCGACCGGTAGTCGGCGGCGAGGGGCTTCTCGCATAGAACGGCCTTCCCGGCGGCGGCCGCCGCGGCGACGATCTCGGCATGCGTTCCCGGCGGCGTGCAGACGTCGACGATGTCGACGTCCTCCCGTGAGACGAGCTCCGTCCACTCGGTCGTGAACTCCGGAACGCCGTAGCGCTCGGCCGCCGCCTCGACGGCCGCGGCGTTGCGACCGCTGATCACCCGCACGCGCGGCGTCACCGGCAGCTCGCGGATCCTCGGCGCGAGCTCGTAGCCGTACGCGTGCGCGCGTCCCATCATCCCGTAGCCGACGATCCCGATTCCGACCTCGTCCACGCGCGGAACATAACGACCCCTCGGGCAAGGGATGTACGCGGCGTCGGTGCCCCTCCAGACTCAGGGCCGTGGGGGAGTCGCACGCGGCGGTTCGGGCGCCGTGGAAGCGGGGGCGCCTCGGCCTGCTGTTCCTCGTCGTCGCGGCTGCCGCGGCCGGTTCGACGATCTTCATCTTGCTGCCGGCGCTCGAGTGGGCGGCGCTCGGGCTGCTGCTGGCCGCGCTGCTGGCAGCGACGGGACCCGACTGGCGTCCCGTGCGCGAGCTCGGGCGGTCGCTGCTGCCGCTCGCGTTCCCGCTCGCCCTCTACGTGCTGATCCTGCTGTTGTCGTCGAGCCCACCCGTACAGGCCGCCGCCGCGCTCGTCGGCGGGCTGCTCACGTTCGCGTACCTCGCGGGCTCGCTGCCGCACCTCGTCGACGTCGGCCCCGTCTGGTTTCTCGTGCTCGCCGCCGCCGCCGTGCTCGTCGCGTTGTTCGTCTTCGGCGTGCTCGCCGCCGTCACGGTCGTCGTTCTGGTCCACGTCGGCGCGGCGAACGTCGTGCGCGGCGTCGGCAGGCTCGGCGGCGCCGAGACGCTCCTCGAGGACGCCGCGCTGCTGGCGGTGGTCGTGGCGGCGCTGCTCAGGCTCTGGGCGTTCGCGACGTCGCCGCTGCGGCGGCTCTTCGTCCTCGCGGCCGATCTCGCCGTGATCGGCGGCCTGCTCTCCCTCGGCGCACCCGCGTCGATCGGCTCCGTCTTCGAGAGCGCCGCGTGGCGGAACGGGATCGCGGCCGTGCTGCTCGCAGCCGCGGCCGCGACGCTGGTCGCGGAATCCCGGCTCGTGCAGGAGCTCGCGAACGGTCACGGCCGGCGACTCGCGGACCCGTCCGTGCCGGAGTTCGCGGCCGGCGCGGGACGCGCTGGGCTGCGAGCCACCCACGTCTCCGCGCTCTGCATCGTCAGCGCGCTGATCGTGAGCCTCGTCGACGTCGGAGTCGGCGGCAGTACCTTCCGGCTGATACCGACGGGCTATCGCACCCCTCGAGCAACCGTGTTTGCAGTGCCGCACGCGCTTCACGGTGCGTTGACGTCGGCGCAGCAGCGGGCACTCGCCGCCGAGTTCGCGCCGGCCCTCGAGTACGACCCGAGCGAGCAGTGGGCGCCGACGACGGTGGACTCCTTCGCCGCGGGCGCGAAGCTGACGTCGACGTGGGGTCGGACGGTCACGCTTCGATCGCTCGCGGAGCTGAAGACGAAGACGTGCCCGAAGGGGGCGGCGGTGCCGTGCTACGCGCTGTATATGGCCTGCGGAACCGACGGCACGTGCAAGAGCACGGAGGGTTGCGACGACGGTCGGGACGCGTGCGCACGCGGTACTGCTCAGCCCTGGCGGCGCGGGACAGTCGTCTACGCACGCGTGCTCACGCGCGGCTCACCGCCGGCGGACGGCTCGCCGCGGGTGTTCGACCGGCGGACGCCGTACGGCAGCCGCCTCGCCTTCCTGATCGAGTACTGGCTGTTCTACGACTACGACGAGTGGAAGCGGGTGACGCCTGCCGGCGTCCTGACGCAGTTGCACCAGGGAGACTGGGAAGCCGTCACGATCGGCCTCTCGACGACTCGTCCGTTGTTCGTTGCCCTCACGGCGCACTGCGGCGGGCGGTGGTACGACTGGTCGCGCGTGCATGGGACGTACGGCGGCTCGCACGTGTGGATCGGCGTCGCCAAGGGGTCGCATGCGAATTACGTCAACGCCGAAGGCCGCCGCGCCTCAGACTGGGCGAGCTGCCGGAAGCGAACGGGCTTCGCGTCGGTGCTCAGCTACATCAGCAACGTCCGCGACACGACGGGCAGGAACTTCGCGGGCCTGCCCCGGGTGCGGGTCGTCGACGCGCGCGAGCTGCCGATGAGCTTCCCCGGGATCTGGGGCGGCTTCGGAGAGCTCCGGCTCACAACCGGCTTTCGCTCGCGTCGTATCGGCTCGAGCCCCGGCCCGGTGACGCCGACCTACCAGGCGCTCTGGCAGAACCCGCTGAGCACGATCTTCTGCTCGCCGAGCTGGCGGCCTCGCGCGTGCGGGTCGTCGGGGTAACGGGCGTGCGAGAATCTGCGCATGGGACTCAAGGATCTGTTCAGCCGCTGGACGAGGGGCGCGGATACGCGCGCAATCGCACGTGCCGAGCACGAGTCGGCGATGACGGCGTCCGACCGTGACGTCGACCGCGAGGACTTCGAGGCGCGGAAGGACGACGTCGCTGCCCGCTCGAGCTGGGCGGGTCTCGACGCCTCGGAGACTGCGGCCGACGACCTGAAATCCGACTAGCGCGACGATCGCGACCGGTTGCCGGAGCCGCTGCGGCGCTGCGCACGCCCCTGGCGGCGCTCCTGCCGGCGTGCGCTGATCGAGCCGCTGCTGGACGAGCTTCGCGACTGCGTCCCGTTCGAGTCGGACTGTCCCTGATCGCCTTCCCGGAAGTCGATCCCTTTCGCGTCCTTGAACTCGACATATGCCTTGAACCGCGCGAGATCCGATTGAACGGCGCGCTTCACGAACCGCATCCCGGACGCCATCTTCTCGATCATGCCATTGGGCTCGAACTCCATCTCGACCATGACGCGGGTGAGGTTGTCGCCGAGCTTGTGGAAGCTGACGATTCCCTTGTGCGACATGCCGGAGGTCGTCTTCCACGCGATCCGGTCGTTCTTCCGACGTTCCGTGATCTGCCCCTCCCACCGGCGCCGGCTGAACCAGATCTTCTCTTCCCACCGGACCTTGTCGCGCCCCTCACGCTCGACGCTCAGGACGCGGTGCATGAACTTCGGGTACTGGTCGAACTTGATCCACGCCTCGTAGGCCTGCTCGATCGGGACGGCGACGTCCGTCCAGCGCTGGATGGGTAGCCGGCGAGTCTTCTTGCCGCCGCCTCCGCCGTTTCCGCCGCCGAAAGCCTTCGACAGCATCTTCCCGGCCAGCCCACCGCCGGCGAGTCGCTCCTTTGCGCCGTCCGCGGCCTTGCGTCCAAGCTCGGCGATCTCCGCCTGGCCTTTCCCTTCCACGCTGCCGCCCAGCCCGCGGAGCAGCTCCGGGCCTTTTGCTGCGGCGACCGCGCCGGCGACGCTCATCACTGCAGGGAGCACGAATTCCTTGCCGGCGAGCGACGACGACAGCTTGCCGTCACCGACTTCTTCCTTGATCTGCTCGATTACGCCGCTGCCGTTCTCTGCCATCTCAGCCTCCCTGGGTGGACGCGCCGGACTTCCAAACAGAAACGCTCGAGCCCCTCATCGGGTTTCTCGGTGATTCGTCGAGGTAGGAAAACGCGGCCTCATGAGCCTCTGGGAAGAACGTGCGGCCCGTAACGAAGCCCTCTTTCGGGAGGTGAACGAGCAGATCGAGCGGCGTCACGACGGCGGCGTCGCGCACTTCGTCTGCGAATGCAGCCGCGAGGAGTGCACCGAACGGCTCCACCTCTCGCTCAGCGTGTACGACGCCATTCGCTCGGCACCGCGCCGGTTCCTGCTCGTCGCCGGTCACGAGAACGAGCAGGTCGACACCGTCGTCGAGCGTGGCGACGGCTACGTCGTGGTGGAGAAGGACGGCGCGGCCGGTCGTATCGCCGACCGCACCGATCCGCGCGGCTGACGTTCGGTCACCGGCGCTGGACCCGGTCGAGCTCGAGCTGCGCCCGTTCGACCGCCGCGGTCGCTCGGATTACGTCCCGACGGGCCGTCGCGAGGCGCTCCTGCGCGTCGGCCTCCGCGGTGCGGGCCTTCGTCAGAGCCGCCGTGGCCTCCCGTAGGTTGGCGCGCGCGGCGCGGTCGTCCGGCCGGCGCTCGGCCGGCCGCCTCTTCGACGCCGGCGCTGCGCCGGGTTGCATGTGCGCGAGCAGCGTGCCGACGCCGCGGGGCTCGAGCTCGCGGTCGAGGCGTCCGCCGAGGAGCTCCTTCGCCGCATCCTCGTCGACGGCCGCTGCGAGGACGCTCTGGCGGACGGCCTCGCCTCCTGCACGTATCACCCGCTCGAGGCTCTCGCGGGCGCGCCGGGCGGCGGCCGCCGGATCGCCCTTGCCTGCCAGCTGCGCGTCGCGCACCGCCGCCGCGAGCCGGAGGTACTCCTCGACGTCGGGACGGCGGTCACGCACCAGCCGGTTCACGGCCGCCGCCGCGGCGGTCGGCTTGCGGAGCTCCTTGATGCGGTCGGCCTCCACCCGCCGGCCGGCCTTTCGGAGCTCGGCCGCGGCCTCGTTGCGCGCCCGCGTGAACTCGGCGGGCGGCAGCCCGTACAGGGTGTCGATGATCTCCTCGACGTCCACGTTACGAAGAGCGTAGGGCCTCGCCTATTCGCTTCGCCGCCCGGCGAAGCCCTACGCCCCACAGTCTCAGGGGGAAGAGACCGTGCGACGGCCGCGTCCCGACTCTACGACGTGCGCTCGCGAACTCCAAACGAGTTGACCCCGTGGGGCGGTCCGTCGAGACTGACGGCATGAGATACGAGATCAAGGGAGACACCACCCCGATCCTCGAGGTCGCGCTCGCGCCGGGCGACGAGGTGATTGCCGAGTCGGGTGAGCTGGCGTGGATGCACGGCCCCGTCCAGCTGAAGACGGGCAAGGGGATCGGCCAGTCGAAAGGCGGCTTCATGGGCGCCGCGAAGCGGGCGCTCGCGGGCGGGACGTTCTTCATGACCAGCTACACCGTGCAGGAGGGCAGCGGCGCGGTCACGTTCGCGGCCAAGGCGCCGGGGGAGATTCGCGAGGTGCAGCTCGGCGACGGGAGCGAGTACGTGGTCCACCGGCACGGCTTCATCTGCTGCGAGCCGGGTGTCGAGCTCAACGTTCACCTGCAGCAGAAACTCGGGGCGGGGATCTTCGGCGGCGCGGGGTTCATCCTCCAGCGTCTCTCGGGCCGCGGCACCGCCTTCGTGGAGATGCACGGCGACGTCGTCGAATGCGAGCTCGCGCCGGGCGACCTGCTGCGCGTCCACCCGGGCCACGTGGCGATGTTCGACCACGCGGTCTCGCTCGAGCTGACGACCGTCCCGGGGATCCGCAACAAGCTGTTCGCCGGCGACGGCCTCTTCCTCGCCGCGCTCCGCGGGCCGGGCAAGGTCTGGCTGCAGTCGATCACGCTGCCGGCGCTGGCGCATGCGCTGCAGCCGTACATCGTGACCGAGACGGCGGCGGAGGGTGGCGCGCTCGCCGGGGCGGCCGGGATTCTGGGCACGCTCGCGCGCAACACCTAGCGGTCGCGCGCCTCGGTTGGGCGTCAGGAAGGGTCGATGATGTTCTCGACCCGGTAGTAGATACCGGGCTCGCTCTCGACCCAGCCCTCGCCGATGAGATTCGCAAACGTCTCGAGGTCCGGGTGAGCCGTGGGGCGCTGCTGGACGTGCGTCGTCGGCAGCGGGATCGGCGTCGGGGCCGCCTCTTCCTTGGTCGTGCGCCGCTTTGGCTTCGCCGCAGGCATCCGACCCTGAGTGTGAGTCGCATCGCGGGTCTCCGCGCCGGTCGATGGTCCTGGTCGCAGGTAGACGTACGGCAGTTTCGCCCCCGCACTCGAGCTGGACCGCCTGTTGGACATGGCGTCCGCATCGCGGTACGCTCCGGCCCGCGGTATGCCGAGAGGAGTCCGATCGGCGACGTGAGGCTGGCGGTCGTAACCGAGGCTTTCGGTGATCGTCCTTTGGACGCTGTGCTCGACTGCCTCGCCGAGGCCGCGCCGGGAATCGACCGCCTCGAGCTCGGCAGCGGCGGCTACGCCGTCACGGCGCATTGCGACCGCGCGGCGCTTCTCCGCGACGACCGAGCACGGTCCCGCTGGCACGAGCAGATCGAGGCCCGGGGCTTCGACATCGCGGCGCTCAATGCGTGGGGCAACCCGTTGCATCCCGACGTCGAGATCGCACGCCGGCACGACAGGGACTTGCGGGAGACGATCCTGCTCGCGTCCGCGCTCGGCGTCGACCGCGTGCTCGCGCTGGCCGGGTGCCCCGGCGACACTCGGCCGCGCTTTGCCGCCGGGGGCTGGTTGCCGTACCTCGAGGGCGACCACGAGCACCAGTGGCAGGACAGCGGCGGGCCGTACTGGAGCGACCTGGCGGCGTTCGCCCGCCGAGAGCACCCCGGCCTCGTGCTCTGCGTCGAGCTCCATCCGGGCACGCTCGTCTACGACGTCGACACGTTCGCCGACCTGGCCGCCGTCGGCGACAACGTCGCCGCGAATCTCGATCCGAGCCATCTGTTCTGGATGCAGATGGATCCGTTGGTGGTGGTCGAGCGCCTGCCGCGCGTCGGCTATGCGCACCTCAAGGACGTCGTGTTCGACGAAGACCGCCTCGCGGTCTCGGGCGTCCTCGACCACAGGTGGCGCGGCGATGCGGTGGACGGTGCGTGGCGCTTCGCGACGGTCGGGCGAGGCCACACGGCGGAGTGGTGGCGCGGCTTCGTCGCTGCGCTCGCCGCGCGCGGCATCGAGACGGCCGCGATCGAGCACGAGGATCCACTCGTCGCGGTCGAGGTCGGCGTCGCCGAGGCGAGCCGGGTCTTGACGCTGGCGGAGGCGGCATGATCGCGTCGCCGCTCCGGGACCTGCTCGCCGAGGCGCGGCGGATCCTCGACGAGGCCGCCGAGGTGCCGCTGCGTCTGCTGGGCGGCGCCGGGATCGCGCTCTCCACCGATCGCGACCTGCTGCTGCCGCGCACGTACAACGACATCGATCTGATCACCGCGTCCGGCCGCGGGCCGGAAGTGGTGGCCGCCTTCGACCGTCTCGGCTACAGCGGTGACCGGCGTTTCAACGGGATCAACGGGCACCGCCGGCTGCTCTTCTTCGACACGGTGAACGAGCGGCGAGTCGACGTGTTCGTGGCGAAGTTCGAGATGTGCCACACGCTGCCGCTCGCCAAGCGTCTGATCATGGGGGAGCACACGCTCGCGCCTGCGGATCTCCTGCTGACGAAGCTCCAGATCTTCGCGCTGAACGAGAAGGACCAGCGGGACGTCGTCAACCTGCTGCACGCGCATCCGCTCTCCGGCGACGACCGCACGGGAATCAACGTGCGACACGTCGCTGAGCTTCTCGCCGGGGACTGGGGGCTCTGGCGCACGTCGACGCTCAACCTCGAGCGCGTCCGCGGCGCGCTCGGACGCTACGGCCTCGCCCCCGAGCAGGAGGAGATCGTGCGGAGCCGCCTCGACGACCTGAGGAGCCGCATCGACGAGGCACCCAAGAGCACGAAGTGGAAGGTTCGCGCCCGCGTCGGCGAGCGGGTGAAGTGGTACGAGGAGCCGGAGGAGGTCGCGTAGTGCCTCTCTTCAAGCGGCACCACGACGACGAGTCGGTGACGCTCTACTACGCCTCGGACGTCCACGGCTCCGTCCTCCTCTGGCGGAAGTTCCTCGGCGCGACCGCGTTCTACGGCGCCGACGCGGCGATCATGGGCGGTGACCTGCTCGGCAAGGCGGTCGTGCCGATCGAACGCCGGCCGGACGGCACGTATCGTCTGTCGTTCCTCGGCGCGGACCGGGTGATCGGCGAGGACGAGCTCGCCGAGGCCGAGGGATCGATCCGCTTCAACGGCTTCTATCCGTGGATCGCGCCGGTTGAGGAGATCGACCGGCGACGCGCCGACCAGGAGGAGCTGTTCAACGAGGTGGCGCGCGGCGAGCTTGCGGAATGGCTGTCGATCGCAGAGCAGCGCAGCAACGGCGGCCGGCCGTACGTCATCGCGGGCAACGACGATCCGTGGTACGTCGACGACCTGCTCGCGTCGGCGGGCGGGATCGTCTTCTGCGACGAGCAGGTCGTCACCGTCGGCCCGCACGAGATGATCTCGTGCTCGTACGCGAATCCCACGCCGTGGGACAGCCCGCGCGAGCTCGACGAGGACGCGCTGTACGCGCGCCTGCGCGCGCTCGCCGATCGGCTGGAGCACCCGGAGACGGCCATCTTCAATCTTCACGTCCCGCCGTACGACAGCGGGCTCGACCGCGCGCCGAAGCTCAAGCCGGATCTCACGCCGGTGTACTCGGGCGGCCGGCCGGTCCCGGTTCCCGTCGGCAGCACCGCCGTGCGGCGGCTGATCGAGGAGGTGCAGCCGCTCGTCGCGCTGCACGGGCACATCCACGAATCGCGCGGTGAGACGCGCATCGGGCGAACGCTCGCCCTCAACTCCGGGTCCGAGTACAACACCGGCCGCCTCCACGGGGTCGTCGTGCGACTCGGGCTCGACCGGGTCATCTCCCACCAGTTCGTGGTGGGCTGACAGAAGGGAGGAGGCACCAAGTGGCTACGGACGCTACGGCGCAGGCACCGGCGGGCACCGAGTCGGGCCTGTTCGTCCGCAACGCCACCGGGCTCGTCCGCGAGGTCAAGCCGTGGCAGGCGATGGCAATCAACTTCATCACCGGCGCTCCGCCGTTCGTGATCGCCATCGCGCTGTTCGGCGCGCTCTCCGGCTTCCCCGGCGGCAACTTCCTGCTCGCGACGGTGATCACGATTCCACTCGCGCTCAGCGTCGTGTACGCATTCGGCTTCTTGACCGCGGCGATCCCGCGCTCGGGCGGCGACTACGTGCTCGTCAGCCGCACGCTGCATCCGGCCGCGGGCGTCGTCTCGTCGGTCTGCATCTCCGTCTCGAGCTTTCTCTCGATTGCGTTCGAGGCGCTCGGGATGTGCTTGTTCGGGATCGCCCCGGGGCTAATCGTGATCGGCCTCGTGGGCCATCACCCGCGGCTCGTCCACTGGGGGAACGTCGTTGCCACCAGCAGGAACTGGCAGTTCTTCCTCGGCACGGTCGGCATCCTCGTCGCCGGAGCGGCGATTGCGGCCGGCTGGACGTGGGCGAAGCGGTTCATGTTCGGCCTGCTCGGGCTCTCGCTCGTCGGGTTGTTGATCACGACGCTGATCGCGATCTTCACGTCGAAGGGCTCGTTCATCGGCGACTTCAACTCGTTTGCGCAGCCTTACACGCACAACCCGGACAGCTACCACCAGACGATCCAGAACGCGGTCAAGAACGGCGTGCCCGTGCACCACGCGTTCTCGTTCGTGAAGACGATCCCGATCGTCGCGGTGATCTGCGGCGTGTCGATCTTCGCCTACTGGTCGACGTTCTTCGCCGGCGAGCTGCGGCAGGGGAACACGATGAAGACCGCCAATCGCATGGGCGCTGCATCGATCGCGATCCTCGGCAGTGTCTTCGTGCTCGTGGCGATCTTCTTCTGGTCGTTCGGCAAGGACTTCCTGACCGCCGCGTTCGGCGGCGGCCTGCCGTCGGAGCTGGGTACCTCCGCCGGTTACTTCGTGCTCACGTCGGCGCAGGTCGGCAACACGGCCTTCGCGATCTTCCTCGTCGCGTCGTTCGTGCTCTTCTGGCCGGTGATCATGGCCGAGACGACGCTGCAACCGCCGCGGACGATGTTCGCGTGGTCGTTCGACGGGATCATGCCGTCCGCGATCACGAAAGTGACGCGGCGCGGCGTACCCATCACCGCGACGGCGATCACCGTCGCTCTGTCGATCGCGGCGTATGCGTGGGCGGTCTACATCGCGAAGGGGCACTTCTTCCGCGTGCTCGTCTACGCGACTCTGATCCAGCTGATCACGCATCTGCTGATCTCCATCTCGGCGATCTGGTTCCCGTACCGGCGGCAGGCGCTATACCGCGCCTCGGTCGCCACCCACGAGGTGAACGGCTTCCCGCTGATGGTCGTCGCCGGCGTCGGCGCGCTGTTCACGACGGTGTTCATCTACTGGGCGTACTTCCACTACACGTTCTTCGGGCTCGTCGGCCACAAGAGCGGTCTCATCTGGTGGCTCGTCGGGTCGATCGCGTTCGGCCTGCTCTGGTACTACGGGGCGAAGGCGATCCGCGCGCAACGCGGCGTCGACATCGACAAGGTCTACGCCGAGATCCCGCCGGAGTAACGGGCACAAGAGGCCGGGCGGCTGCGTGCCGCCCGGCCTTTCATCCGTCCCTCATTCGCTGCCCCTGTACTGTCGCCTCAGTGGCAAACACCTTGCTGCGGCGGCAGCGAAGGCGCCGGCGCCGGCGCCTGTTTGCGCTGGCGTGGCTGGTTGTCCTCTCGCCGGCGATCTACTCCTACGTCAGCACGATGATGAGGCCGTCGAGCCTGCCGCTCTGGCCTCGGACGGTCGAGTGGCTGCGCGCCCATCACGGCAACTGGGCGGTCGACGAGGCGGAGCACTACTACTACAGCTGGACGGCGCCGGCGAAGGGCGGGCCGCAGCTCACCAGGCTGCCGTCGCTCGGGCTCGACGCGGCTCCGGTAGTCCATGCGGTGCACCGCCGCCATGTGCGTTCCGCCGCGAACTGGCCGCCGCGCGTCCGGCCCGTGTTCGCGCATCCGCTCCAGGGCGAAGGGATCTGGGAGCAGACCGGCCCGCTCGTGCGAGGACGGCCGCCGGTGCTCATCACGACGTTCCGCACCGAGCTCGACTATCCGCGCATCGTCGCGTACGTAGCGTGGTTCGATCACACGCGCACCTCGGTCGCGTACTACCCGGGACGGTACGAGCCGCCGAGCGCGCCGGACCGCGGGCCGATGGAGGTGCCGTTCGGACAGCGCTGGCGCCTTCTCGCGACGTTCAACAGCGGCTTCATCTACACGGACGGTCACAACGGCTCGTCGATCGGCGGGAAAATGTACGAGCCGCTGAAACAGGGCCTTGCGACGTTGATCGCGTATCGCGACGGCCGAGTCGACATCAAGAGCTGGACCGGCGGCAGCGTGGCCGGCCCGCAGATCGCGTTCGCGCGACAGAGCCTGCCGCTGATCGTCGACAACGGCCGTCTGAACCCCGCGCTGAACGACAGCTCGCAGTGGGGGTTCACGCTCGGCAACGCGGTGCGGGTCTGGCGGACCGGCGCAGGCATCGATCGCCGCGGGAACCTGATCTACGCAGCGGCCGACTATCAGACCGTCGTCACCCTCGCGCAGATCCTGCAGCGCGCGGGCGCGGTTCGGGCGATGCAGCTCGACATCAACCCGGAGTGGCCGACGCTGATCACGTACACGCATCACGGCGGGCTGCAGCCGACGAAGATCGTGCCGAACTACCAGCAGCCGGCGACGCGCTACCTCGTCCCGGACGACCGCGACTTCTTCGCCGTCTACCGCCGCCTGCCGGGCGCGGTCACCGTGCCGTTCAAGTGACGAGGCCCCGCGGCGGAGGTGCCGCGGGACCGTGCCAACTCTGGACAGCCGCCGTGTGGCGGTGCATAGTGACTGGAGACAGAGGGCCAGATGGACCGACGCAACCGGGGGACCGCTGCGGCCCTCACAGACCCTGCGAAGGGGCCGCGGGGAGGCGCGCGCTGTCTCTGGTTGCTCGGCGCGGTCGCGGCGGCGCTGGCCCTTGCGAGCGGAGCCGTTGCGACGCCGGGCCGCACGGGCGGCGACCTCGCACGGCAGCTCAGGCACGGCTCGGTGCGGCTGACCGGTGCCCGCGTGGTGGGCGACCTCAGCCTGCGCGGGACCGTCGCGCACGCGTTCGTCTGCCGCGAGTGCCGCTTCACCGGTGACGTCGACGCCCAGGGCGGAAGGTTCCGGAGCGTCCTGGACCTCACCGGATCGGTCTTCGAGGGCAAGTTGAATCTCGCGGGGGCGACGCTTGCCCGCGGCCTCGAGGCTTCGGGTGCAACCTTCGGCGGCATCGTCGACCTGCGCCGGACCCGAGTCGGCGGACCGACGGACTTCTCGGAGGCGACCTTCGACGCGCCGGTGCTGGGCGGCTCGGCTCCGACGAAGCCCGACCGGCGGACGACCTTCGATGGGACGGTCGACTTCTCGCTCGCGACCTTCCGCGATCTCGTGTCGCTCGAGAACTCGGACTTCGAGCGGCCGACCGTGTTCCGGCTGGCGCGGTTCGGGTCGGATGCCGTGTTCGCCGGCGGCTGTTACGGCGCGTGTACGCCTCAGGCGCCGCGAGGAGGTGAAGCGACGGCGAGCCCGATCGACTTCTCGCGCGCGACGTTTCGCCGGTCGGCCGACTTCAGCAACTTCACGTTCGTCGGGCCGTCCGATTTCGCCGGCGCACAGTTCGGCGGCCCTGCGGATTACACGCTCGCGACGTTCGAGGGCGCGCTGACCTTCGACGGTGCGCACTTCCGAGGCGGCGCGACGTTCCTCAACGCCGTCGTGCCCGCCCTGCCCCACGGCGTTGCGACCTACGACACGTTTCGCCACGTCGAGGTGATCGGGAACCTCACCTTCGCATTCGCCCAGCTGTCGCGGCCGATCGACTTCGAGGACGCGAGTGCCACCGGGATCTTCTCCTTCGACGACGCGCGTCTCGCCGCGCCGCTGTCGCTCAGCGACGTCTCGGCGACCGACTTCCGCATGCCGGTAACGTCGGTGATGACCGCCGTGCCGCCGGACTTGAGGCGGCCGATCCTCGTCCTGATCGAATCCAGCGCGAAGGCGCGGGGCGACCTCGGCACGGCGAACCAGGCGCAGTACCTCGCCGACGTGCTGCGAAGCCGTCACTACTCGACCGTCGTGCGGATGCTCGACATCGCCGTCTATCGCTGGACGTTCGGCTATCTCGTTCGGCCCCTGCGCCCGCTGGGCGCACTCCTTCTCCTGGCCGCCCTCTGGACGTTCGCGCGTGCAGCGGCCGACCGCCGCGAGTCCGCGCGCATGCTCTGGGAGCAACGGCGCCAAGGGGTGCCCCGTTTCGGTGTCGGGGCGCTGCTGGTCGCGTCGCTCGGCGCGCTGGGGTTAGCCGGTCACCACCGCAGCGCTGCCGTGCTGTTCGGCCTGCACCGCGTCGTGCCCAGGCTCGCCTGGCGGACCACGCGGCGCGTCGTGGTGGTCGGGCTCGACGCGACGCTTGCTCTCCTTGCCACGTTGTCGTTGATCGGCCCGGGCCGCGGCGACGGCGAGGCGAGTCGAGGGAGGCAGGCGGAGGTCTTGCTGTATCGCGTGCTCTTCGCCTCGATCCTGATCGGCCTCGCGAACTCGAACCCGACGCTCAGGCAGATGTTCGATGCGTTCCACTGAGCGCCCCGCCGGCATCGCGTTCGCGGTGCTCGTCGCGGTCCTGGCCCTCGTGCCCTCGTCGTCTTCGGCGTCCGCCGGCAGGAAGGCGTACGTCGGTGACGTGACGTACGTCTCGGGCGGCGGCGTGAAGATCGGCGGTCACCGGGTGAGCGTGGGCGGAGACAAGTCGTACGACACACACCGCTCGCTCCGGCAGATCCGCGTCGGCGACTGGGTGCACGTGGGGGTCGGCAGCGAGGTCGACTTCGTGGTCCACGTCGGAAAGCAGAAGGCGTACTGCGAGACGATCGGCAGCGGCGGCCTCCCCGGCGACGTCCAGGTGACCGCGGCGTCGACCGAGTTCATGTACTTCCAGAGCGGGCAGACGTTCTGCGGGACGGCGCCGACGGGCGGGGCCAAGACGCTGGGCTTCGGCCTGAGGAGCTACGTCTACATCCAGCACGACCCGGTGCTCGAGATCACCGCCTCGCAGCACCGCAGCGTCGTCAAGGTGCGACGGGGGCTGGTCGTCGTGGCCGGCGCCGGCGGGAGGTCCGGAGCCGTCGTCGTCGGGACGAATCAGAAGACGACCGTTCCCGCCGGGCAGAACCCGCAGGAGGCCACGTCGGCGGGCCCGGCGCGGGGCAAGGAGCAGGCCGCCGTCAAGCAGGTCAGCGCACCGCTTCCGCCGGCCTCGACGGACACGACGGGGCCTGCGGCGGCGGTTGCCGGCGGGCCGCACAATCCGTCGTCGATCCGGTCCGCACTGTTCTCCTTCGCGAGCGAGCCGGGAGCGACGTACAGCTGCGCGCTCGACGGCACCGACTTTCGGCTTTGCGTGAATCCGCAGCCCTTCACGGTCGGACCCGGTGCGCACACGCTCGTGATCAGGGCGACGGATGCCGCGGGCAACACGGGCAAGCCGAGCACGCCGTATTCGTGGACCGTCGACGACAGCCGGATCGCTTTCCAGACGGATCGCGACGGGCGCTGGCAGATCTACACCGCGGACAGCGCCGGCGGACAGGTCACGGACGTCTCGGGAGGCGTCTCGAACGACTACGACCCGTCCTGGTCTCCGGACGGCAAGCAGATCGTGTTCCACAGCGACCGGGCGGGCTCGTGCCAGATCTACGTGATGGACCGCGGCGGCGGCAACGTTCGGCTCGTCACGTTCGACAAGGGAGCGAACACGAACCCGTCCTGGTCGAGCGACGGGAGGATCGCGTACGAGAGCGATCCGAGCGCGGCAGGCCTCCCGTGCACGCCGGACACCGGCAATCGACAGCACAACGACATCTACACGATCGGCGTCGACGGCAACAACCGCGTGCAGGTCACACAGGATCCCGCCGACGACATCGATCCGGCGTGGTCACCGGACGGGACGCGGATCGCGTTTGCGAGCAACCGCACCGGCTCGTATCAGATCTACGTCGTCAACGCAGACGGAAGCGGGCTCGTCCAGCTCAGCGACGAGCCGCAGTTTCAGGAGTTCGCTCCGGCGTGGTCGCCCGACGGGAAGCGAATTGCGTTCAACAGCACACGCGAGGGAAACTCGGAGATCTTCGTCGTTAACGCCGACGGGAGCGATCCCGAGCCCGTCGCACGGGCGCTGCAGATGTCGTACAACCCGAGTTGGGCGCCGGACGGCGAGGAGGTGGCCTTCCAGTCGCAGAACGGCGACCCGAACGGACGGTGGCGGGTCTACTGGTCGGTCGTCGATCCGGGCGCTTCGCTCCGCAACGGCGGCGCGTTCGCCGTCACGGCGCCGGACTACCAGGCCCTGGCGCCCGCCTGGTCGCTCAGGTGAGCAGCGGCGACGGCGGGATGCGCGTGGTACCGCGCGGGCCGTCGAGGACGAAGGCGACCTCGTCGAGATAGCACCAGCTCCAAACCTCGCCGGGCTCGAGTGATCGCATGACCGCGTGCGAGGTCTCGCGATGGTGAGCGGACGCGTGGCGGCCGGGAGAGTTGTCGCAGCAGCCGACGTGGCCGCAGGTGAGGCAGATCCGGAGGTGGAGCCACTTGCCGCCGTCGCGCAGGCAGTCCTCGCAGCCGTCGACGGACACAGGCAACTCCCGCAGCTCGACCTGGTCCAGATGCGTGCAGAGCTCGCTCATCCGACGCGCACCAGGGTACTTCGGCACCTCGGGCCGGCGTCGTCGCTGATCTATCCTCGGCCGATGCATACGCTCGCGGAGGTCGAGACGGCGATCAAGGAAAGCTGGAGCTTCGATACCGCCGAAGAAGATGACGGCTGGACGCCCGACAATCCGTCTCGCGGTCAATGCGACGTCACGTCGCTCGTCGTCCACGACATCTTCGGCGGCGAGCTGCTCGCGGCCGAGGTTTCGAAGGACGGGCGCCGGGTCGAGTGGCACATGTGGAATCGTCTGCCGGGCGGTTTGGAGATCGACCTGACGCGCGACCAG
>Ga0070731_10001324_pt1 | contig 25965 bp, 29 predicted proteins | sample Coa_R1_2_FD_66448 | JGI IMG/M metagenome (GOLD analysis project Ga0070731, IMG submission 66448) | Surface soil microbial communities from Centralia Pennsylvania, which are recovering from an underground coalmine fire - Coalmine... | ecosystem: Environmental > Terrestrial > Soil > Unclassified ... | reverse complement strand
ATTGCTGATTTGATATCCAGACAAGCTTTGACCGTGTATCTTGCGATCGGTAAGCCCGTGGCGCTGTGCGGCGTGCTGCTGGCATCTTTGTGGGTTCACTTCCGCGAGCCTCGCACATCTCTGTTTCTGCCGTGCGGTTTCATTGCGTTCCTATTTCTTTTCCTGACCTCCGGGTTTGGTCCCCAATACCTTGCGTGGATTGTCCCATGGTGGGTTGCACTGCCATGGAAGAATGTCCGTTTCCATTACACCGCGGCTGCAGCATACATCATCGCATTCTATGCTGTATGGAGCCGCGGAGGATGGTACATGGCCAACGCCAATCCGATGACAAATCCGAACGCTCCCCCTGGGCTTCTTTGGTTGATACTGGTACAGGTTGCGTGCTGGATTTCGGTGGGCCTGGTAGTGCTCGCCTACGGCAGGCAACTACAAATGAAGTTGCGGCAATCGGGATCAGAGCTCTCCAATTTGGTGCCGCAAAACATTAACCTGCAGAAACGGCAGAACTAAAGACGATTCATGCACACCACACTGAGCATCTCGGACAACGTTATACGGCCCGACCCGTACGAACCCGAGACCGCGACTCGGCATCCCCAAATGACTTGGTTTACCAAGGTGCTGGTGATCCCCGTTGGAATCATTCAGCTGTTGTATTTCATTGAAATCGCCCGACACCGCCTGATTGATGGAGATGAGGGGTTTTACCTCCTGGCATCCCGGCTCGTATTTCAGCACAAGCTGCCCTACCGGGACTTTTTCTACCCCCAGATGCCGCTCCTGCCGTACGTATACGGCCTATATCTGAGTGTTGCGGGCCTGTCGTGGATGACCGCCCGGACACTGGCTGCCATCTTGACCAGCGCATTGGGCGTTTTACTCTACCTCAAGGTCAGCACCGAGACCAGGAAATGGTACGCCGGCCTAGCATCCGTCCTGCTTTTCGTAACGGCCACACAGATCTTCGCATGGTTACCGATCGCTAAGACCTACTCGCTATCAAGCCTGCTCTTGTTCGGCGCCTACTCGGTGGTAAGCAGAGCGTCCGCCGGATTGCGGACGCGCTCTGTCATCATTAGCGGTCTACTATTAGGGCTAGGCACTGACACGCGTCTATATTTTGCAGGGGTCTTACCTGTATTTTTCTATTGGATCTTCCGTAATCAGAACATCCGGATCAGAGGCAAGGCGCTGCTCTTGTTTATGGCAGGGTTTGTGGCGGCGGTGATTCCGAACCTTTATTTCCTGGTGATTTCCCCAAAGGCATACGTTTTCAATAACCTCATTTACCATCTGAACAGAAGGGCCGACTTGGGACTTTTAGCAAGTTGGGGACAGAAGCTCCGTACCGCCATGCTTGTGTTCCTGTTCGGACCGGGTGGACTGCAGTTGGGCATACTAGTGGCAATTAGCATTTTGCTGGTCATTAAAGGAGCGGGAGGACCTCGCGCCGGGTGGTTGGCTCTCCAGTTGGCGGTAATTCTTGGCTGCATCTGTCTTATTCCGACACCAAGCCACGAGCAGTATTTTTGCGTAGCGATGCCCTTCTTGATTACTGCGGTCGCGTGTCTTGCCACTGACGCCGCGGAGGGTTTGGGCTCGGCAACGCAAGGACCGTGGGCGAGATGGGGTGTTCCGACCGTACTCTTGATTTTTGTATGCATTTCGCTTCCAGGCTATCGGCGCTATCTGGCGACAGGCGAGAGTGTACCTGGCGTCCGGAATGCAAGCGATTGGACGATGGCGGAGGTGACGCGAGTCTCCGCGGCGATCGACGAGCTTGCCCGACCCGATGAGCCTGTGATGAGTCTCTGGCCAGGCTATATGTTTCAATCGACAGCAGCAGAGTTCGGTGGATTGGAGAACCATGCCGGGCTGGCCTTCTCGCCATCACTTCTTCCTGGCGAACTTTCCGCATACCATATTATTTCGGAGAATCAGATTCGGGCCAGCCTAGCGCACGGAACGCCTCGGATCGTTGTCATAGGGAATCAGGACTCCATGATCGTCGATGGTACCCCATACATGAGAATGGCCGAACAGTTCGGCTATCTGCCGGCGCGCGTAATGGGAGGTACTGCAATTTACGTACGTCCAGGACGGCCATAAAGTGAAGAACCCGGGGCCGATTTTCGGTTTAGGAGGGTCAGGACGCGCAGGGCTGTAAAACGGCTAATCGCCGTAAGGGAGCCGATGAGTGCTCAGCTGACGTAGGAACTGTGACAGGCATGGCTGAAGAGAGTAGATACCTGACTACCGAAGAGCGCAAGACCGAGGAGAAGAAACCAGTTCGCCTGGCAATCCACGTTACGCTCAGAGTCGCCCTGTTAACATTCGCTGCTGCTATATGCCTTTATATGGAATACCATATGTTCCGCTCAACACCGGGCGTGGACTTCGAGCACTACTATGCTGCTGCTCAAATGGTGCGTCGCGGCGCAGCCTCCCAACTGTATGAACCGGCTGTTCAATACCGATTTCAGGTTCGGTATAGCCGCTCGTGGGGACCGCTGTTCAACTATCCGGCGGTAGCCGTGCTACTGTATTGGCCCACTGCATATTTCACCCTGAATCATGCCTATTTGCTGTGGGCGAGTATCTGCCTGGCGGTGACCATCGGGTGCATTCTTTTGATTGGACACACGTTCCGTATCTCTAAGGATGTTTGCTTTCCGCCACTCGTCGCGATGCTGTTCTTACCCTTGCATTCAGCCCAGCGCGCCGGGCAGACGGATGCGTTTGTGCTATTGGCTTACGTACTCGCGCTGGTGGCCTTGAAATCGGAACGGCCCGTGCTGGCAGGTGTCGCGCTCGCCCTCGGTCTCGTCAAGTTCAACCTTGTGCTGCCGTTCGTCTTTATAATGCTTTTGCGACGTCAGTGGCGCTTTGTTTCCGGGTTCGCCGTCGGCTCGGTTTTGATGGTCGCGGCGTCCGTGGCTGTAGCCGGCAGATCATTGTTCACTGCGTACCCAAAACTCCTGCTGACCATGCAATCGCTGCCGAAGGGAGGTTTTTATCCGAGATGGATGCCTAATGTACGCGGCTTGTTCTTTCTTATTGCTGGGCACGAGCCTCCGTTCTGGATCGCGATAGTAGTAGGGCTGCCCATGTGCATTTGGATCGCGCGCCGGTGGGTGACTCTGGAAACCGGATTTTCCGCCGCGCTGACGATCACCTTACTGACCACATATCATTCTTACCCACACGATCTACTGCTCTTGTTGATCCCGATAACGCTCGCGGCAAATGTGCTGCCGCGGGATGTTCCCACTGCCGTGGTATTCGCACTCTTGGCTTTGCTTCCCTATATTTGTATAGATAGAAATTGCTTTGCGTTGCTCTGTGCACCTATGTTCTTGCTAACCTGGCTATTGGTTAGGCGGCCATCTGGTGAGTACGATGTGAGTGTGCGCGACGATTACAGCCCAAGTGGTACTCGGACAAACGTTACCGGCGATGCCCATGTGAAGACGCCGCCTCTCATCCAGTACGAAGGCTAACCAGGCATGAACAATTCTGCCGTCATTGCGAATAAGCCTGAAAGCAATCCGCCCCCTCGGCGGCCGAAACGAATTCTCGGCCCAGCCTTGAGCCTGCGGGAATTGAACCTGATCTGCTGGGGAGTATTCTTCATTACCCTGATACTGCCCGCCTGCATTGTCTTGCTGGGCTACGTACGCGGCGGAGCCGCTGCAAAGGTTCCAGAGGTGGACTTTGTTTACTTCTATGGTATGGGACGCATTTTCGATAATTACCCGGTCTCGCAGGTTTACGACTACGAACTCCAGAAGAGGGTTTTCAACGAGCTGCATCCGCTAAAATCCGGCACGTATAATCCAGTGCCGTACCCGCCGTTCATCGGCGCCCTTCTGGGCGTATTGGCGCGCATCCCGTTCTTTCCCGCATATCTCGTCTGGCTCTTGATCTCCCTCATTCTGTACATCGCCGGATTGACCATGGTCGCGGCCCGGTTCTTCCCGGGCGATCGCCTCAGAATATCCTTGGTTCTTTGCCTCGGTCTGTCATTCTATCCATTCATTGGCTGGGCTTGGCTCAGTGGGCATCTATCGACGATCGGCTTTTTCGCCATCGCCCTTGCGCTGCGTGAAGAGGATCGTGCGCGTCCCTTTACAAGCGGCTTGGCTTTGTCTGTGTGCCTGTACAAGCCGACCCTCGTTGTGCTCTTGGTCCCGATGCTGTTCGTCACGAAACGGTTGAAGGTTCTAGCCGGTTTTATGACGGGTTGCGTCCTGTTGGTTGCATTTACGACTGCACTTGAAGGGGTGGAAAGCTGGCGGGGTTATATTAATCTACTCCTGTATTACGGCCACAGTTCAGCTGGTGTACAGAGTCATCCATTCAAACAAGCCTGGAAATACATTGACCTGTCGTCATTTGCTGCGCTGATTCCCGGCGGCCGCTCGTGGACGGGCCAGGCTCTCCTTTTCGCCGGCGCACTCTCGGCCTTCGCCGCGTTGTGCCGGGTGTGGTGGAAATCAGCGGGTGCCAGCAGGCCTGCGAAGAGCCTTGCATGGGCTGCTACCCTCACTTGGACGCTCGTCCTGAACGCTTACGTTCCAATCTATGACTCAATCTTGATTGTGCCGAGCGTCGTAGCGACGGCCGGAATCTTGAAGGCATTGTCCGAAGAACGCGCATACCACGGATTGACCGTCCTCTGGCCTTTGATCCTGGCCTGTTCGTGGGTTACGGTCAAGGTGGCCCATTCGACGGGTATTCAGGTGATCACTCTATTGTTTGCAGCCGTTGGCATCTTGCAGATTGCCGTGTGCGCCAGAGTGTCGACGGGTCGCGCTCTGTCTGTAAAAATGTGAGTTTCGTCCGAGTTGTAGATCAGTTTTCGACAATGGTTTGGGACTGGGTATGGAGAAGATCTCTCAGCGCCGCCAATTGCACCATCCCGACCCCGGCAAGAAGAATGGTAATAATCTGAATCCGAATGGAATCCGCCAGTCGATCGGTGATCCACGAAAATACCCACGTTAGCAAGACGAGAAACATGAATCCACGGGATAGCGGTTGGAGGTGCTTTCTCAAAAACGAGGCTGTCACGATGAAGCTGAGCACGATCAGAATCGAGTCGTGCCTCGGAACATAGGCGTTGATCAACAGTGTCCATGTGATAGTGGCCGCCCAAACCAATGGCTCCCAGCCCTTGTCTGCCTTCGCGGCCGACTGCCAGCACTCAAACAAAGAGAGGGCCGCCCAGCCAGCACATGCCACGATGATGGCGAGGCCCAGCCAGGAGCGACCTCCCGGAGCTAGGGATGAGAAGGACGTGAGGTCAACATATTTGCTGAGTCGCAGAAATGAATGTCTGGTCACTCCGGTAGCGGACTTTCCAAAGTGAACCAGCAGGTTAATGTAGCCTGACCAGACGCGGGTCCCTTCTACGACAGTGACGAGAACCACCACAGCACTGGCGCCAATAGAAAAGCCCAGCATGGCCCGGAATCGCTTCGTGACGATCAGCATCGGAAGGATCAAGACTAGTAGAGTCGGCTTATACAGGCAGGCGGAAAGCGCCAGCCCGCTGAGCATCGGGTGGCCGGCGTCAGCCGCTAATAGCGCCAGGGTCAAAGCGAGGAACCCAACCGCGGAGAGCTGGCCATTCGCCATCGTATCGATAGTGAATGGGAAAAAGGAGAGAGCGAAGCATAAGATCAATGACCGCCGTAACGGCTCTTCAGGGAAGAAACGCTTGCCCGCGAGCGCGATGCCGGTGACGTAGAGACTTAGCGATATGAGTAGCCACAACGCGTACGCCGCGGGGTAGGGGATAAGGGCGAACGGACGAAAGAACAGCCCGACAAAGGGTGGATAGGGATTGGGTCCGTACTGCTTGTCGTGAATCGGATGGATCTCCATGCAGACGCGTTGCTGCAATTCGTAGTCGTAGAGCTGCTGTGCCGGTAGCTCGTTCAGGATGCGGCCCATAGCGTAGAAGTAAACGAAGTCGGCATCCGGCACCTGCTTCCGGCTGATTGTCACTACAGCCAGGGGGACCAGCAGCCCCACCAGGAACAATCCCCAGCAGATGAGGTTTAGTTCCCTAAGATTGGGCATGGGCCCCAGCATGCGGCTGGGCCATTTGATGAATGATACGGTCAGGAAGCGCTGAGCGACAGATTGGCTATCGACGTGAGGGCCGCTCACAATATCCATCCGGTGTGCATGAGCAGGAGCATCAGATTGCCTCGAGGATTTCCGTCATTCCTTGCAATTCATCCACCATCGTCACCCTGATGATGTCCCCCAGAATATCCGATACTGAAGGATTGTTGCTGTTAATTCGTGCAGGCCGCCCAAAATCGGTGCTTCCAAAAAGGTTGGCACAGGAACTCCGTCAGAAGTAAACGAGGCTTTAAAGCATGGATTTTAAGCCACAGAAGGTTTTGCGCCCACTGGCCGCCATGGCGATAGTTGCCTTTGGCGTTCTAATCCTATCTCTGGTGATCGGGGAAACCCATAACGCCGGCAACAAGGACTTCACGTCCTACTGGGCCGCGGGCCAGTTACTCATCCGGCATGCGAACCCGTACGACCCGGAGGCGGTCCTTCGCATCGAACAGTCGGCGGGGTTCTCTTTGCCGAAACCGCTCCTCATGCGTAACCCGCCGTTCGCTCTGATTCTGGCACTTCCGCTTGGGTTGGTATCCGCCAAGCTGGGGGCCGTGCTGTGGTCGCTGCTCCTGGTAGCGGCCATCATGTTGTCGGTCCGCCTCACATGGGCGCTCAACTGTCGGCCGCCGGACCGGTTGCACTTATTGGGCTACATCTTTGCGCCCGTGCTCTCCTGCCTGGCGCTCGGACAAACTTCGGTATTCGCGCTCGTGGGGCTGGTCCTGTTTCTGAAACTCCGCGAAATGCGGCCGTTCGCCGCCGGAGCGGCTCTGGCGTTGCTCGCCATCAAGCCCCACGTGATTCTTCCCTTTGCACTCGTCGTGCTGCTTTGGTCTTTCCGGCGTCGGATGTATTTCGTCCCCCTAGGCGCAATTGCGGCCATGGCCTGCGCCCTGGCGCCGGCCTTGTGGCTGGACCACTCGCTGCTTTCGCATTATGTCCCGGTATTCAAAGACGCCAACGCGGAGAGTGCCTGGATACCCACGTTCAGTTCGCTGGTCCACGCCCCTCTGCGGCGATTCGGGGCATGGTCGCAGTTTCTGCCGTTAATAGTCGGGGTTCTGTGGGCAGTGTTCTTCTTTCGACGGAACCGCGACCAGTGGGACTGGAACCGTCAGGGCTTACTTCTCTTACTGGTTTCCGTGTGGATCGCGCCGTATTGCTGGTTTACCGATGAAATTATTCTGCTGCCGGCAATCCTGCGGGGAATTTTTCTCGCCTCAAACCGGTCTCTGATCAGTTTTGCAGTCATAGACGGAATCGCCCTGTTGGCAGCCGTCTTCGGCGTTCCGGTGGGCTCCGGCTTCTTCATCTGGACCAGCACAGCCTGGATCGCCTGGTACGTATTTACCGTGCGCCAGATGGATTCCAAGGCATCCGGCATTTGAATGGCATCTGCCTTGCTATCCTAACGTCAGACGATTAGGCGGTGGGATGAAGCCGATTTCCGAACTAACGATCAAGCTCTTTGCCGACGGCGCCGATCTCGCGCAGATGGCATGCGACCGCGCCAACCCGCAGATTCGCGGCTTTACCACTAACCCATCCCTGATGCGGGCCGCTGGCGTGACGAACTACGAGCGCTTCTCCCGCGAAGCATTGGAGATGGTTGCCGACCGCCCCATTTCCCTGGAGGTTTTTGCCGACGAGTTTGGCGAGATGGAGCGGCAGGCTCGCAAGATCGCAAGCTGGGGCGATAACGTCTACGTCAAAATTCCGGTGACGAATACTCGGCGGAATTCTTCGGCCGATCTGATCTGCCGGCTGGCGCAAGCTGGCATCAAATTGAACATTACCGCCGTCCTGACGCTCGAGCAGGTCCGCGAGGTCGCCGCAGCGCTCCGCGGAGGCGCGCAGGCCTTCGTTTCCGTGTTCGCGGGCCGCATCGCGGATACAGGGCGCGACCCCGTGCCACTGATGGCCGCGGCGCTTGAGCTGCTTGGCAGCTCAAATATCGAGCTGATCTGGGCCAGCCCACGTGAATTGTTAAACATCTGGCAGGCGGACGCCATCGGGTGTCACATAATCACGGTTACGAGCAGCATTCTTTCAAAGCTTGCGCTGGTTGGAAAGGATCTGTCCGACTACTCACTCGAAACTGTCCGCATGTTTTACGACGATGCAGCAAAGTCCGGCTTTAGCCTTTAGCCAGCTTTGGCGCGTGCCAGGCCGCAGAATCTCTAACCTGACCGCACGAAGATCACCGCCAGATCGTCCGAATAGACTTTGTTCCATCCCTGGAGCAGTGGCAGCACCTGCGCCATCGGCGCGGTCTTGCGCAAAATGCAGAACTTGATCTTGTACTTGTTCAGCAACAGGTTGGGATCTTCCTGCACTAGCGCCCACCTGGCCATCTCGCTGAAAACGCCTGTCCAGTCGTAGACATCGGACCTGCCGTCGATGAAGACCTTCTGTTCGGGAAGAGCCCAGATCAGATAACCGCCGAAGTCATAGTCGTTCAGCATCGGCCCGGCGAGACCAGTATGCCGAATGTAGTCCACCGCTTCTACAGGACTGGTTTTGACGGCTTGTTCATGGAGCTGACGGTGGGAAGGAAACGGCAAGACTATTACGAAGATGGCCACAAAGATGAGGATCGCATTCGCAACGCGAAGATCGCGGCGAGGATCGTACCGTTCCCACGCGCCTGCGAAAACCCGCGCGACAACCGGCGCTGCAAATATCCCGAACACAAACACCATCCGCTGGTGCGATATAGCCATGCCGCCGCCGAGGCCCATCAATACAAGCTCTTCGAGGCGAAGCGTACTGCGGCGCAACAATGACATCAGGAAGATGGCGCCGGTCACGGCAAGGAGTGCTAAAGCACGGTTATCGTTCAGGCTCAGCGGCTGCCATTCCGTCACGTACGTCAATCCATTCGATTGGTGCATGAAGAGATCGAACGGATACATCAATATCCGAACCCCCACTGGGTTCAAGGCCAGCGCAGCCACTGAAAGAATGCCGCTGACTGCCAGCCATCGGCGGTCCCTTGCAGGCCATCGCGAGCAAACCAGCGAACCCGCGGACAGCTCAAAGAAGGAGCATGCCCAGAGGACTCCGAGTACCATCAGCCCAACCACATAGGAACCATGGCAATTCACCCATATAGCGAAAAGTGGCGGAAGGGCGATCAGCCAACGGCGCGTTCGCAAGCGGGCCAGCTGAACAATGAGAAGCTCCAGTACCAGCAACAGGAATCCGATCACGAGGGGCCGAATGGCCAGACCGACGGTCGCGAAGAACCAGCCCGTGAGGGCGCCGATCAACGATATTTTGGCGTTGTCCGAATAGAGCGCACAGACGGCGTAGAGCAGGACTACCAACAGGCTGGCGAAAACACACAGCCAGACCATCAGGCCCGTTTCGCCTCCCAATTTCCAGGCGCCATATATGCTCAATTGCGCGAGCCATTCATGGGCCGTCCAGGCGTGCCCATAGGCCGTGAACGAGAATGTATCGATGCGCGGTATGGAATGCGTGCGCCAGATGGTTTCCCCAATCTTCAGGTGCCACCACATGTCCGGATCGTTGAATCGGTTGCGGACCGTGAGGACGGTCAGCGCAACCAGAAGGGCACACAACATCGCGGGAAAGGAGAACAGCCATTGCCAGAATGAATAGCGTATTTGGGCAGGCGTTTGGACGGTTTCAGGCGAGCTTTCGGAGTCTCGAACTGGAGATCGTTCCATCAAACTGGATTCTCGTTCGTGTTGGCGCACAGGACCGGGTATTCCACGCATGCAATTCACGGTCCATCGCGCCTCCTGCGATTCGTTCCTCTCTGGAGTGTATCCGACCCATCCGAAACCGGTCCACTGTGAACAGTCGTAGACAGTTGGGCGCGCAAAGCAAACTTACTGTACACAGCTTTAAATGAGCCGCCATGCCGTTCAGCTTCGGTATCAAATGGCCCGCTGCGTGCACGAACCCGGTTGCCGAGCTCAGCGCCATGACGAAGCCCAAAGTAGTAGTGGTGATGCCTGCCTACAATGCCGCCAACACCCTGCATATGACCTACGCCGATCTACCCCGAGAGTTGGTGGATCTGGTGATCCTGGTCGATGATGGGAGCTCCGATGAAACCACCCGTATTGCGCGCGAGCTGGGCCTGGAGCTGTTCATCCACAACCGCAACTACGGATACGGCGCCAATCAGAAGACCTGCTACCGCGAGGCGCTAAAGGCTGGGGCCGACATCGTGGTCATGGTTCACCCGGATTACCAATACGACCCCACGCTGCTGCCAGATCTGGTTCGGCCGATCCAGGAAGGGCGCGCGGATGTGGTCTTGGGGTCTCGGCTGATGTCGGGCAGTCCCTTGAAGCAGGGAATGCCCTGGTGGAAATACATCTCCAACCGCTTCCTCACCTGGGTTGAGAACGTGACGTTCGGCCTGAACCTCTCCGAATATCACACCGGCTACCGGGCGCTCCGACGGGAGGCATTGGAATCCGTAAACCTCCAGACCAACTCGGACAAATTCATCTTCGACCAGGAGATTCTGGCGCAGATTGTGGCGCTTCACATGCGCATCACCGAGGTTCCAGTGCCTACCCGGTATTTCGCTCAGGCGTCCTCGGCTTCATTCTTCCAGAGCTGCATCTACGGCTGCTCAATCCTGGCACTCGTGGCGAAGTATCTGCTGTACCAGGCTGGCTGGGGCTACGACCGGCAGTTCGACAGTCTGCGGCGGCGATATCGTTCAGCGGTCGAGCCGCTCATGGGAAAGACCTAGCGGATGGCCTCTTGAGACTTTATGGTTCATTATGAAGTGCTGGAGAAGCCGCGCATTCAAGCGATGACGGAGGCTTCTGGCATACCGGTCCGGTGGTCCACCATCGGTTTTCGCGCGAATTTACTCGGGCGCAGCTATTCGCAGAACGTCAGCGAGTTCCCCAAATGGCTGAACTGGCTGCGTCTGAACCGGAACATTATCGCTGCATGAAACGAAGCGACCGATGGAACTGTCTACTTTGGGCCGCAATCGAATCCCGCTGATTTCCGCCGGCGTCTGCCTCGCTGCTCTTGTCGGAGTACTTATGACGGTCGGAAACCAAGCTACCCACGAAATCCATTTCGTTCAAGAGTTGATCTCGCCTGGCTTCCTGTTCGTCGTTGTCATGTGCGTCTGGCTGATACGGAATCCCAAGACCATGATTCCATTGCAGGCGATCGTCTTCCTCTGCCTCTTCCCCGTCATCGGCACGGTCTGCCGCACAGCTCTGCATATCGAGGATCTGGCTCTGCCGCTGAGGTGGGACGCGGTTCTGTGCCGAATCGACAATGCCTTAGGCATTGCACCGGCCTGGATCGTAGGCTATCGATTCGGACATGGATTCAGCCGGATTTTACTGCAGCACGTATACGATCTCTGGATACTCATGTTGGTTATCTGCTGGGTTGTTAATCGTGCGCGCGCGGACGGGCGAGCCAAGGGCCTGCTCAAATCGTACGCGCTGAATCTAATGGCAGGCTGGTCTTTATTTCTGCTGCTTCCTGCCAATGGGCCCGGCTTTGCTTTCCCCGGCTACCCCACGGTGGTTCCGCATCCGGATCTGGCCCTGATTTCTGTGAGGGGGCTCGCCAACTCGATTCCCTCGCTGCACATGAGCGGGGCCTTAATTCTAGTGGCCCATGCCGCGCGCAGCCGCAATTGGCGTGGGATATTCGTTCTCAACGCGATCGGTACGGCTATGGCCACGTTGGCCCTTGGCGAGCATTATTTGATTGACTTAGTGGTCGCCGTGCCCTTCGCATGCTTTGCTGTGAACATGATCGACCAGCGATGGCGTAGGGGATTCTGCGCGCTGGCCTCTGTACTGACCTGGATGTTCGCAATTCGCTGGTTCGCGCCAGTGCTCGTGGATCATGGTGCCATTATCTGGGTTGCGGCCGCGTTGACCCTTATCGGGTGCTGGTGGCTGAAGCCGGAACGAAGGCTCCCAGAGATCAAATCGCCAGCCCTAGTCCCCTCCTGCCAGTCCCTGTGATCGTTTTGTGGCCGGAAAACGCCAAGGCCACGCAAGGACAATGGGGAACTGCCGGTAGTCCATATACAGTTTGCAGGCTCGAGGGGCGACAGTGTTCGGCGACGATATCGTGCAGCGATCGAGCCGCTGGTAGCAAAACGTAGCGCGATCAACTCCGACTTTTGCTGGCCACGCCCCATGTGCCACTTCGACGAGCGATGGCCCGGTGCCTTCCCAAAACCAGCAGCGTGAACCACACTGCGGCGAGTGGGTGTTTGCCTGTTGCCAGAGGTATACGTGCTGTTTCGCACGTGAGAGCACACGGGTTAGGCTATCCAATTTCAGCCTTGAGTGCCATCGCATTCCTTCTGGAGAATGAGACCGGCTGGTGTCTTTGTAGATTCCAGCGTCAGAATCAAAAACCAGGAGGTCACATGCAGAACGTAATGAAGCGGCTCTGGCAAGACGAGCAAGGCCAAGATTTGATCGAGTACACCCTGCTAATGGCATTCGTGGCGCTGGCATCCGCGGCGCTGTTCATCAGCTCCGGAACCAGTATCAGTCAGATCTGGAGCGATACGAACTCAGAACTGAGCACCGCCGCCACCGCCGCAGCCAGCTAAGGAGACGCGCACAACTCAATCGCCACCGCGGATAAGGTTGGGGCCGAGCCAGTGGGAGCGAAACCTTCAGAAGGTTTCTCCCCCACGCCCCCTTTTCCAACGGGCTCCAATCCGACCGCACCGGAATGCCCCGATTCATCAGCAGGTCCGCCTTAGTCTTCTACGATCAGGCCGTAGGATTGGCAGAGGCAGCGAGAGACGGTAACAATCATGTTTTGGGCGGCTCGGGCGTCACGTGGCGGCGCAGCCATGGTACAAGCTTGTCGAAGCTGAACTGGTTCGCTTTGTAGAGGTCGGCTATGAAAACGTAGGCCTCCTGGGCATGGGCCCTGAGACGCGCGCTGTTGATGGCCAGAAAGGTGTACATGGCGGCGAAAGCAGTCCGCTTGTTGCCGTCGATAAAAGGATGGTTCTGCGCGAGGCTCTCCCAGAGCGCCGCAGCTTCCTCGATCAGATCGGCGTAATACCCGGTCTGCGGCCGGTAGAGAGCGGCTTCGAGCAGCCCGGGATCCCTGACACCTTGGGACCCCCCGTAGCGTTCGATCTGATCGGCATGCATGGCCAACACTTCGGCCATGGTGAGGTAGTCCGTCATTCCGCCAGCTCCTTGTAAAGGCGGCTATATTTTTCGTGGCTGGCGAGGTATGCCGCCATGACGTGAGCGCGCGGCTTGGCGGCGGTGTGTTTTTCGATCAGGTCGGCGAGGGCTTCTTCCACGAGCGCCTGGAGTTGGCGGCCTTCGCTCTCAGCGAGAGTGCGCACAGTCTTCAAGATTTCCGAATTGACCTGGGTTGCGAATTTCTCGCGAGTGTGGGACATAACATTTTTCCTATTATGCTTCCAGATTGTCATGATGAATCATGATTTGTCAAGTCACCCTGGACTTCCCTAAGACGGCCCGCACCAGAATATTGGCATCGACCATACGAACTGTTCAGATCCTTGACAAGTTCATTCAAATGGATTTGGTGTAACGCCTTCGAATCCTTCTTCGCCGAGATAATGGTAAGAATCTGCATTCTCCCGGTGATGAGCGGAGCACAGCTGTATGGCCGAGAAGTCCGACGTCTTCTGACTTAAGCCCTTGGGACCGAGAGCGTTCGTGTGCGCCGCTTCAATAAACGGTTGAGTCGCCGCTGACTCTCGAACTATCTGCACGGCTTGTCAGGCCGCGTGACGCGGGCGTACTTCGGACTGGATCTTCGCATCCCATTCGTCGCGTGCGTTCTCGAGATCATACTGGGCCTGCATGTTGATCCAATAGTCCGGCGTCGTGTTGAAGTAGCGAGCCAGGCGCAGGGCAGTCTCCCCAGTGATCCCCCGCTGGCCGGCCACAATACCGGAAATTCGGTTGGCCGGCACATGCAGCGCCTGGGCCAGGCGGTTCATGCTAATTCCCAGATCCGCCAGGGTTTCTTTGAGGACTTCTCCGGGGTGAATGGGCGGTAACTTGCTGCTCATGGTGGTTTTCTTAGCCGTAGTGTTTGGTGATCTCGACGTCATGGGGACCATCCTCTGTCCAAGTAAAGCAGATTCGGTATTGATCATTGATCCGGATGCTGTGCTGCCCTGCGCGGTCTCCCTTCAGCGCTTCCAGTCGATTGCCCGGAGGGATCAGAAGATCCGCCAGTGCGCGTGCGTTGTTCAGAGTGAACAAGCGGCGCCGCGCCGCTGACGCGATTTGGGCGAATTCTTTTACAAGCTCCCGGTTGAACAAGCGCTCGGTTTTCTTGCAGGAGAACGACCGGATCATATAATCAAAGTATCCGGCTTTACGTTGTACGTCAAGCGTCAAATAGCTCCCTGCACCATGCGCACCGTGGTTCTAGGCTGCCAGAATCGACTCTGCAGCAGAAGCACGAGCTCTTTAATGTCAATCCCATGTTCCTGCGCAAAGCGCTGCTCTCCCAGTCGATGGTAAGAGTCCTGCCCTTCCCTGTGATGAGCGGAGCAAAGCGGGATGGCAGAGAAGTCGGAAGATTTCTGCGCCATCCCCTTGGGGCCGAAAACGTTGGTATGTGCAGCCTCGACGATGGTCAAAGCTCCCGCCACTCTCGAACAGACCACGCATCCGAGCGTCCGAATCCAAGCGAGGTACTCCGGACTTCTGTCGGGTCCACGCCGCGGTCGGGATCGTGTCTGGCGAACCGGTACATGCCGTTTCGGCGGCACGCCGGGCAGCAAGGGCACATTCCTGCGCAAGGGCACACGTCTCGTGAGCACGAATCACCTCGATCGTTTTGTTTTGAAGGACGGACGCCCGGCACAGGACGCACGAATGGCATCCCGCGCCGGGTGTTCGGTTTTACGCCGAGCTCAGGCAGGCCGGACCCGGCCGCCGAATTCCTCTTCGCACTGCTTGGAGAAGCTGCAGTGCTTGTGGCTGCACAGCATGGACTGCCGGTTCGGACAATACATCCCGGACCCCATGGCCTTCTGCGCCATCGGATACAGGACCTGGGTGGCCCGGATGTCAGGCTCCCCTACCGTGTAGGCCTGCTGTACGATCTGGACAGTCTGGGTCTTGACCAGACTGTCGATGCGCACGCCACCGCTCGCGCCAGGGGTGATCTGCTGGTAGGTGGCTAATTGGAACGCATAGTCGGGCGAGACAGACGATGGCCGGCGGGAAGCTGTTTTGAAGTCGATCAGCCGCCCTTCCACATCCATCACGTCCACCCGGCCCCGTACCGCGACGCCGGCGATCTCGCCCTGCACATCGAGTTCGACCGCGGCCGGTTCCACGGTGGGCGCGACCTCGTCCATGTACTTGGCGACCAGCCGTTCACCCATCCGCCGCAAGTCTCCCTGGCTCTCGTCGGCGGTGAATTCGGTTTGGGGAACCTGTTCCATCCAGGCTTCCCGAAAGACACATACGACTCCGGTGGTCTCCAGGTCTTCGTGGGTCTCGATCTTCTCCCGGAAATTGACTTCGAGGGCCTGGTGGATGGCCAGGCCCAGGGCGAGCGAGCTGTTCTTCCGCTCGGGCAATTGCAGTCCGTACTTGAACCACCAGCGTGCTGGGCAGTCGAAGAAGCAGCGGACCTGGCTGGGCGACAGGACCGAGGCGATCGCGGTATCTGCGACTGAGCTCTCGGCGGGCTTTGGGATCGTCGTCAACGCTACTTCGGGAGCGACGATCAGCTCAGTACAAGTGTGTTTCGCCGGAGGCGCAAGAACTGGCAAGCCCTGGAGGGCCGGAAGGCCCAGCTGCACCAAGGGTGCAGGCATTAGGCCGGTATTCAGCGCTGATCCCATGTCACACCTCGCTCCCGCATGGCCTGGATGAACATGGTCAGCCCGATGGCCCGGATGTCTTCGCTGGTGAACTGCAACGAGTAGTTGCGGATGCGAGCGCGAGACTCGACCCGTTGTGCGACTTCCGCCGCCCCGCTCATGGCCAACTCCATGGCTGTGATTCCAGCGCCGGTGACCGGAACCGGAAGCAAGGTGCCGTCCGCAGAGGCTTGCAAATCCAACGGCCTCTGCCGATCGTGTGTGCTACCATTGCGATGGCTCTGAGCGTCATTGTTCAGATCTGCTGCCGCGGCGTCCGGTTCGTCTCCCAACTTTGCCGGATGCCGCGGTTCCTCGATTTTCCTGACGTGCCACTCGATCCAGCGCTTGTTCTCTTCCCGTAGTTCGGCCTTGCAGATTTCAAACGTTTCGCGCGCTCGAATCCCGAGTTCGCGAATCTGTTTGGCCACTACCGGAGGCACGTACATCACCCGGTTGTCGTCGAGCGTGAACATTACTTGCTCGCCATAGCGTCCTTCGACGCGTTTCCCGTCGTTCCCCTGCAGAGCGAGTTCGACTGGGGCATTGGTGTTGAATCGCAGTATTCCGTTCGTCATAGTTTTTCTCCTTTGTCCATAGTTCGAGACATCGCCGGCATTGTCAGTGCCACAGAAAGTAGTAACTGACGCCGTTGGATGCCCATTTTTAGATCGCATCACGCCACCTCCAGATATTCGAATTCGAACGCCGGCTGCTGCCTGTCGACCCGCGCCGCGATCCGCAGCCGTGCGAGCGTCTCGTCTTCCGCGGCTTCCGGCTGTGCCTGTGCGCGCCGGTATTCCATCTCCTGCGCCAGCATCAAACCGCGCCGCTCGTCTTCCATCGTGGGCTGCGGGAGTTCCGCGTCTGCCCATTCGTCGCCGTTTTCCCAGGGTTCCTCGACGTCGGCGGTGTCGTAACCGGCCGGATCCCAGCCATAGTCGTCGCTGAAGCAGCTGGGGTCCGGGCATACGCTGCATTGGCTCATCTAATTTCCTCCTACCTTCTATTCTATGCTATACCCCCTATAGCAGTCAAGCACTTTCTTGCATTTATTGCACAAGGGGGTTAAGCTAGGGCCGTATGGCAAGCCGAAAGGGGCTCAGCAAGGCAGCACTAGAATTTTTTCGGGAGCAGGGCCGGAAGGGCGGACTAAAGGGAGCGCCCGCGCGCCAAGAGAAGATCAGCCCCGAACGTCGCAAGGAAATTGCACGGAAGGCTGCAGCCACCAGGTGGGGGAAGAAAGATAGGCCCAAACGATGAAACGGTTGTTGCTGACGCACAAGGCCACGCTTACCGAACACCTTCTATTCAGCTTGATTTTGGGAATTGAGTATTTTCGGATCAGCGTTATTTGGCGCTGTTTTAACGCTACCGGGACAGTGAAAGATGATCGAATCGGGGGTGTCCGGCGTGAGGTTCTGTGCCAACGGTAGACCACCCGGGCATGCGGCAGGTGGTGCCCGGCAAGATAGCGCCCACCATCGGCACGCTGACTGACAGGATTACGGCGCGCGAAACTCACCAAACCATAATCCGCTCGAGGTATTTGACGCCCGAAGCTCACCAAACCATAAAGCTGATTTGGAGACGCACCAAAGAAGCACTGAAGTTTTCTCCCCGACGCCCCTTCTTCCAACGCTGCTCTTTCGGATTCGGCCTCGATGCCCTACCAGATTTCGGCACCGATATGGATTGCGCAACTTTGTCACAAGCCCCAAATAGGAGAACGTAGGGGACGAGTACGCCGTTACTCAGGACTTGACCGCCGGCACGCCATCGGCGCGAGGATCGCAGCCGGCCCGTCCTCCAACGAAACGATCGCCGCTGTATTTGTTCGCGACTTCAGCGAACGAAGACTTTCCGAACAGCCGTGGCACGTGATCCGCCTTTTCTCCGCCTACATAATCACGAAAGTTTCGGACGTCTGAGGACGGAAGACCACGATTTGTGCGGGCTGGGGCAGGCCTATGGGTTTAGGCTCGCAGGTCTTCGAGTCGTTTGATTTTCCCCTGCCCGACATGGGGCCGTTCGCTTCGAACACGGGCGGCGGCCCAAGGCCGGGAGGCGTGATCTGCGCGCACGCACACCAGGACGTTGAGGCCTTCAGCCCGGAGATAGCGCCTCTGGCTTGCCCGAAATTCATCGAATATTGATTTGTTCGTAACGAGCGATTCAGATTGCTTGGGTATGCTTGTTGGCCTGGCTGTATCGTGCCTGCCGGCCGTCGGACCAGGAAGTATGATCGGAGGGACTTGTTGTGCACAGTGAGATTGTGAGCCCAAGCTGCCTATAGGTGTTATTTCTTACCCTTGCGGACCTGCCTAAATGCTATTCCAGTTGTACAATCAGGAAAAGATGTACCTGTTGAAAGGACCATTTCATGAATAACTGGAAACATTGTCCGTGTCCTCGCATCCTTGGTGGAGTGGTGGCGCTGTTATTCGCGTTCGCCGTACACACTTTCTTTGAAGGCACAAGGGGCCTTCCCGCTGTACGACCACGTGTTTCTGCTCGTGATGGAGAACGAGGGATACAACCAGATGGTCGGCAACCGGTACGCGCCGATTCTGAATGCGCTCGCCAACTACTACGGGGTAGCAACAGAATATACCGGCGTTGCCGACCCTAGCGAGCCCAACTACGTGGCCATGCTGGGAGGGAGCTCCTTTGGTATCCGCAGCGACGATCCGTATTGGTTCCCCGGACAAACAGTGAATGCGGCCAACCTGATGTCCCAGCTCGAGGGGATAGGCAAGACTTGGCGGGGCTATTTCGAGAGCATGCCTTATCCCGGGTATCGCGGCTATTGCTATCCGGACAAGTGCAATGGCATTCCCGATGCCGATACCCAATACGTCTCGAAGCATAATGGGATTGTAAATTTCGCTAATATGCAGACGCCATCGGAATTCGTCAAAATGTATCCGCTTACGCAGCTATCGGCCGATCTTGCATCCGGGACCCTTTCCAACTTCAGTTACATCGTTCCTAACGAGTGCAATGACATGCACGGCGCCCCGCCATGGTGCGTGGACTCGAGCAACACCGACACGCCACAGCAGAGCTGGCTGATCGCACAAGGCGACAGGCGTGTTGGTGATATCGTCAACCAGATCACATCGTCCTCCTTTTGGCAGAAGGGCAATAACGCGATCGTCATCACATTCGATGAAGGCAATGTCGCCAAGAGCCGGGTCCTGACGATCGTTGTAACGAGTCACGGGCCGCGCCAGGTCCAAGACAATACGGCCTATAACCATTACTCGCTGCTTGCATCGCTCCAGCAGACTTTCGGCGTGGGTTGTCTCCTGAATAGTTGCACGGCGAATCCAATGACGAATCTGTTTTTGATTAGCGGATCTACGACGGTTCCTAAGCTGCCTCCACCATTCAATTTTCCGGCCAGCACGGACCCCATTTCTCCTGAGGGTCTGGGGCAGCAGGCCGCGCCGGTTTCCCTGACGGGGACCGGTTGGAGCATCGTGCCGAGCTATAACTTCAACTCACAGGACAACGTGCTCGCCAGCGTTTCTGCGATCTCAGCGATTGACGCCTGGGCGGTAGGTACCTATTATCCGACTGGATCTCAGGTAGTGGCCACACTGGCACACCATTTCGACGGAATTCGGTGGACGGCCTTCCCCTTACCCAACGTAGGCACGGAAGAGAATGTGCTTTGCAGTGTGTCCATGACGTCCACCGGTTTAGCGTGGGCGGTGGGCCATTATATAAGCGGCAAGTTTAAGCAGAACGCGCTGGTCGAGCATTTCGACGGTACCGTGTGGTCGGTGGTTCCGAGCCCTAGCCCGGGTGCCAGGCACAACATTCTTTACGGTGTTGCCGCTATTACGGACTCCGATGTGTGGTCAGTGGGAGCACAGGAAGACTCCGCCGGATTGTGGCACACGCTGACCGAGCATTGGGACGGTACGACGTGGTCGGTGGTCAATGCGATGGATCCGGGCTCGACTGGCAATCAATTCTACGCTGTGAAGGCCATTGGTACGAACGATGTCTATGCTGTTGGCCAGCAGTCCGGCGTGGGATTTCCGAACGAGGCACTCATCGAACATTGGGACGGGAAGAGTTGGAGCATTATCGGCGCTCCTAGCGATCCATCCGCTTCGGCTTTGCCACTCGGAGTCACCGCAACGGGTTCGTCGCTAGCTATTGTGGGCCAGCAGGAGACCGACACCGCGCCCTACACAACTTACGTGGCGGCGGGCGCGCCGGGCAGTCTCTCCATCCAAACGACTCCCAGCGCTGGCGCTGGCGAGAACGACCTTTTCTCGGTGACCATAGCGGACGATGGCTCCGCCTGGGCAGTCGGCTGGGACATTGACCCGACCACAGACACCCACAACCCGCTTGTGCTACAAAGCGTCAACGGCGTGTGGTCCCTGGTTCGGAGCCCGACGTTCGCGCACGGGTCCGACAGCGGCTTCGCGGCTATCACGGCCATCCCTGGCGGCGGTCTTTGGGCCGTCGGCGTAACCTCCACTCCAACGAGCAATTATGCAACCCTGATTGAGTTCCATCCCTAGCTGACGGTTACAGCCCCTACGCGCTACTCTACCAGCACAATCGGCGGTGTTCGGCGTGAGGCTCAGTGCCAACGGTAGACCAGCCGGGCATGCGGCAGCTGGTGCCCGGCAAGATAGCGCGGACCCATTGGCCCGCTGACCGAGAGACTACGACGCTCGGAGCTCACCAAACCATAAGCAGCTCGAGGTATTTGACGCCCGAAGCTCACCAAACCATAAGCAGATTTGGAGACGCACCCAAAAAAAGCACTAAAGTTTTCTCCCCCACGCCCCTTCTTCCAACGCTGCTCTTTCGGGTTCGGTTCGATACCGCATCAGATTTCAGCGCCGATGTGGGAATGAGCAACCGTCTCGAGGCAACCTCACACTACTTTTTGGTGGATTGCCCAACTTTGCCCCAAGCCCCAAATATTTAGAAAGTTGGGCGCGCATACGGCGTGATCAGGGAGGAACGGGTAGCCGGAACCGCTGATGGCTTCCGCTATGCCGACTTAAGCTCCTAATCCTGAACATTTCTCATGGTGTACAATTGTACATACGTGCTGACAGAATGGGATCCCGGCAAAGCGCGATTGAATGTTAGGAAACACGGCATTTCCTTTGGCGATGCCGTGGCCTCCCTCGAAGATGAGGAAGCGCTGACAATGCGAGATCCATTCTCTGACGACGAAGAGCGGTGGGTGACGATGGGGCGTGACGTCTTGGGGCGCGTGCTCGTTGTTGTCTACACTTGGCGCGGCGAAAGTGTGCGCCTGATTTCGGCACGGAAGGCGACGGCGCGTGAACGCCGGCGATACGAGGATGCAAATGAAACGTGAATATGATTTTTCAAGGGCGAAGCGTGGGCCGGTAATTCCGGTTCCAAAGGGAAAAACGAGGATCACCATCCGGCTGGACGAGGACGTGATCACTTGGTTCCGGACTCGGGTAGAGAGGGCGGGCGGCGGCAACTACCAAAGCCTCATCAACGATGCCTTACGGCAGCACATCGCCCAGGCGCGCGAACCCCTGGAGGAAACGCTTCGACGAGTAGTCCGGGAGGAAATCAGGCGGGCGAGTTAATGAGTCTTCGGACCGGGGTTGTGGTCAGCGTTCAAGGTCCGAAGGGACTGTCGTTACTAGTCCGACTCGACGTTGACGCCGAAGCCATACTGCAAGCTGTGGCTCACGGCGAGATCTCCCGCGCCGACAGCTAGCAGCTGATGGCGCGTGCTGGGAGATTCCAGACAACCCCGGGCTGATTGTAGAATCGTTCGACAGTTCTTGGAGCGGTCAGCGCGAAGACCCAACTCCTGGAGATCATCTACTAATTCTGGTGAAACGCAGAAAGCAGCGCGCGCTGGGAAGAGGAGGCGTGGGGGAGAAACCTTTGAAGGTTTCGCTCCCATAGGGTCAACCCAAAAAACCTTCCGGCTGCTGACTATGGTTCAAGAGAATATGCCGGTAAGCATTCCGATCGACGATCCTGCGCCCTCACCAAAGAGCAACGCCAAGAGATCGCCCGCAAAGCCGCCGCAGCCCGCTGGGGGAAGAAGCAGTAACGAAGAGGTGCGGGTCGAATACGTAACCCCAGTGGCGGGTTAGGCTGGATCGATTGATTCCTGGTGATGCGCGATTTCGCGAGTCCAGTGTGAGCGAAATCTTCAAAAGGTTTCTTCCCCACACCCCTTCTTCCCAAGCTGCTCTTTGGGATTCGCATCGATGCCACCCGAGAGCTAGAGGCGTGCATTCCCTCTGAGGTGTGCCAAAAGCAAGCGGCGCCGTACATCGAGTTACGCCAGAGCGCTTGTGTCTCCACAAAAGTTCGACCATCCCGTTGCACCCTACTGTGTATCAAAGTTACCAAAGACAGTACAGTTAACCTAACTGAATGGAGTAGAGATTTTTGGACAACCCTGCAATACTGCCAGTCGTGCGGCACTGTGAACATGTACGCACAGGTATCCAGGGACGGGACGGTCTTAAGAGTGGCGGCTTGTACATATTTTAGCCGGGAGTTCTTGGTCACAATGGATAACGACTTACCAACGATCGGGTTCTCAGCTGGCCAACACGCCGCAGAATCATTCCGGCGTTCGACTCTAGATTTCAAGCGCGATTACGTCATTCCCTCACCTACAACCCTGGATTACCCCAACCAACTGGTTTTGACGTTGCTCCAACACAGGAGGAAAGAATGAGGATATTCAAGTTCTCGCTGATCATGCTCGCGCTGCTGGCCACTCAACACAGTGCCACATCGCAAACCGTTTCTGGAAGATCGTTTATCACAGGTTTCGAGATGGGGACCTTGGCTGAAGGGATCGCATACGGTAGTGGTGGATCTGTTCAGAGCGCCGTTGTGCGTTCGGGCTCCTACGCGTACCACGCCAACCCGAATCAGTCAAACGCCTATATCGCGTTTCAGTCCCGGGCAGCCGGTGGCAATCTACGCCAGATCTTCGCATCCGCCCGCTTCTATCTGTACGTAGCGCAACTTCCGGTAGCCGGAAGCGTTTCCATAGTCAAGATAGGCGGGGCAGCGACTTTGAATCCTGAAGTGGATCTGAATGCTGATGGCAGCCTTACACTCGCAGACTCCTGGCGGCCGGCGATCGCAACATCACAGAACGCGCTGTCGGCAGATGGCCAGTGGCATCGCATTGAGTTCGATGTCGGCGCTGGCCTGCACGTCTACGTCGATGGAGCGCTGTGGGCCAGTGGCACAGTAGCCACGTATTCGCCCGGATACAGCATCGCTTTCGGAGCCGGCCAGTCACCGACTTCTATCAACGCCACGGCAGACCTCTACTTTGACGATGTCCTGGTTGATGGAGGCTCGTTCTCTGTGACAGGATTCCCTGGAGACGGGCACGCGGCATTGCTCAGGCCAGCCGGAGACCCGGTAGTCTTGAACTCGTGGACGGGCGGCGCCGGAGCGACCTCCAATGTGTATATGGCGGCAAAGAACGCCCCACCAGCGGGAATGCCTCCAACGGCGGAATCCAACACGTCGCAGATAAAGAACCCTTCACACGGCACCAATCTCGACTACAAGCCATCGATTCAGAGTTACACCGCTGCCGGGGTCCCGGCGACCGCGGTCATCAACGCCGCGATGGCAATCTGCAACGATGGGCAGGAGAGCAGCAAAGGGAGCACGAAATCTGGCGGGGTTTGGATCGATAGCAATCCAGGGCAGGTGGCTGGAGGATATTCGTTCGATTATGGCGACGCGGCCGGCGCGGTTACCTATTTCCCTTCAGGCTGGGCAACCCACTTCGGGCCGGTAATTTCTAATCCGGCCGTGAGCATCTCTGGCTCACCGATTGTAGCGGTCAGAAAAACGACCAACTCCGACGGGGTGGACGTCGATTTTCTGGGCGTATACATCGATTACCGGTGAGCCTACCGGTCGCGATGTGCGGATTGCGAAGGCCCGAGGTTATGAGCCCGGACCTTCGCGTTTACCTCGATTGACCTACTGCACCGTTATCGTGAAGGTCTGCGTGTACACTCCAGCGGTGCTAGCTGCTGTGAACGTGATGGTCGTGTTTTTCTTTGGCGACGCTGCCCCCGAGTAGGTCAGAGTTGCAGTACCGATTCCTCCAGTGAATGTGAAACCGGCAGGCAGCGTACCTGTTTCGGCAATCGTTGGCGTGGGAACCCCCTCGGCCTTTACGGTGAAAGAACTCGCGGTCAGGTTTATGAACGTAGCGGAGCTTGCGCTACTGATGTAGGGTTCTACCGAAGAGGGAGCCGGCTGATTATTGTTGTAGTTGCCAAGGAGAGTTGCCAGATAGTTGGCGAGATTGGCGTCCTGGCCGGTGAAAAGAATATAACTGCTATTCACGAAGCCAGTGAAATTGTGATTGGCGAGTAGAAGCGTCGCCTCCGAGATCGCCGTCGAGGTGTTCGAGTCGATGGCTGCGCCCGCATCCACGTTCAAGATCGCGCCAAGCAATTGAGCAGCAAGGTTGAATCCGGGATCGCTCGCATCCTTCTTCGGGCTCTTGTCGAGAGTACTCTTGTTCAGGATATCGACTGCTTGCTGGCAGTCCGTAGCCGTGTCCTTATTGGTGCTTGTGTCCCTAAGAAGCAAGTTGCCGATCGTGATTCCAGGCCCGTACGGGACCGGGGACTCCGACATAGATGCGTAAAGGGTCTCATCCAGAATGTGCTTCTGCCCGCCGTTCGATCCAGCGCACGATGCCCAGTTCTTCCAGAACCCGATAGTACTTGCGCCGCCACTGGTAGTCGGCTTGACGTTGTTCACATCGAAGACCAGGGTCTGGCTGGGGCTGACTGTGAAGTTGACGCACATCCAGGCAGGACTGGTGCCGTTGGGATCGGGTATTGCGAAGGCAGCGTATCCCGATGGCCAAGTGGTCGAGTAGCCCGGTATCACCATCTCGCACATCTGGTACGTGGTGCCAGGAACCAGGAAATCGGGAAAAGCTAGTGTACCGTTACCCGAGCTCGTTGTGAGCGTGTCGATAACGGTTCCAATCGTCCCCCCGTTGCTCGATATAGGTGTGGCACCCGAGCGAATGTCGAACGAGAAGGGTGGATCATTTGGACCCGGCACCGCGCCGTTCACGGTCTTGACAACTTGGGCCTTGCCGCGCTCGGTATTTGTAAAGACGCAAGTTACAGTCGAGCCTGCCGGTAACGTGATCGAACTGGGCGAGCCGGCAGTGCCGCAGGTGGAGGAAGTCAAGTCCCATCCAGTGAGGGCCGATTCACTAACGGAGTAGTTCCCTGGAGGGAGCAGCGGGCTGGTGTTCGAGCCGGCGTTAACCAAGTTGAACGAGCTGCCGTAGCTAGGCGTGAAGGTGAAGCTGGTAGTGGTATCGGTAGAGGGGTTCGTTACCTTTTGGACGATGATGTAACCCCGCGCCGTATTGGTGAAGGTGCAGGTCGTTGTTTGGCCCGCGGTCAGGGTGATGGCCATGAGCTGGCTCCCGTTACTGCAGGTCGCGTTCGTCAGATCCCAGCCGGTCTGGCCCGTCTCTGAGACCGCGTAGCCCGAGCCCGGTGTGAGGTTGTTGAAGGAGGTCGAGGCCGTCCCGGAACTCGTCGTAAGACTGAATGGAGAAAGGCCCGAGCCTGATGTAGTGAAGCCGAACGTACCGTTTCCGCCGATAGTGTTCTTGACGATCGTCAGGGTAGCGTCTTTGGTATTGGTGATGGTGCAGGTCGTGGTCTGACCCGCCACTACGGTGATGGCTGAGGCAGTTCCGTTGCTGCAACTGAAGGCGCCCTCATTCCATCCCGTTTGCGCGGTTTCGCTGATGCTGTAGTTGCTGCCGGCGCTCAGGTTGTTCACTGTCTGGCTGTTGCTGCCGCCGCTGGTCGTGATGGAGCTCACCCCGAAGTTGCTGGTGAAGCCGAACGTGCCGTCGCCACCCACCGTGT
>Ga0070731_10001323_pt1 | contig 25967 bp, 23 predicted proteins | sample Coa_R1_2_FD_66448 | JGI IMG/M metagenome (GOLD analysis project Ga0070731, IMG submission 66448) | Surface soil microbial communities from Centralia Pennsylvania, which are recovering from an underground coalmine fire - Coalmine... | ecosystem: Environmental > Terrestrial > Soil > Unclassified ... | reverse complement strand
GGCCGCGGCGGCGTTTCGACACGCCGGCGAAACCCGACATGCGCTGCGGCACGTAGGTTTGAAACCCGATCCGCCGCTGCTCGCCGTCGTTGCCGACATCGATGCCCGCTTCCATCTGCTTCTCGACCACGTGACGGACTGCCTTGTCCATCTCGGTCGCGAGAACTTTCGGATCGAGGGGCTTTCCGTCTTCCTGCGCCACCAGAAGGTCGCTCAGCGTCTCGCTGCGCGGCAGGCTGCCGACATGGGTGGTGAGGATGCGATCGCGGCTGAAAATCATGTTCAACTCCCAAGCGTCATGGCCGCGCTGTTCACGGCCATCCCGATCAACAAGGCACCGCCGTGCAAATCTTTCGGGATGCCCGGCATGAAGCCGGGCATGACGGCTTATAATATCGGGGCTGATTTTGCTATCCCCGTAATGTGTTAGAATGGACAGCACGTGGGCAAACCCACGGCTGGAGAGGAAACGTCGCGATGAACGTCGCTCAGCCGAATCCGGCACAGCGCGCGTCTACTGAAGCAATCCCGCGCGACTACAACTTCGCCGCCGATATCCTTAAGCGCAATCTCGATGCCGGCCGCGCCCGCAAGATCGCCTATATCGATCATCGCGGCAGCTATAGTTACGACGAACTCGCCGACCGAGCCGCGCGCTTTGCCGATGCGCTGGGCACGCTGGGCATCCGCCGCGAGGAACGCATCCTCATCTGCTTGACCGACACGATCGACTGGCCGACCGCGTTCCTCGGCGCCATCAAGGCCGGCGTAATCGCAGTTCCGGTCAACACACTTTTGACCGAGGATGATTACGCTTTCATGCTCGCGGACAGCCGGGCGCGGCTCCTGGTCGTTTCCGAAGAACTTTATCCGCGGTTCGCCAAGGCGATCGCGGCATCCAAAGACCTCGCCCACGTGATGGTCTCTGGAGATAACGCGCACGGGCATTTAAACTTTGCCGACGTGATGGCTGAAGCCAGAACTGACGCCGCGACCGCGCCGACCACGCGCGACGATATGTGCTTCTGGCTCTACACGTCGGGATCGACCGGGAAGCCCAAGGGCGCCGTGCATACCCACGCCGATCTGAGGCTCACCAACGACCTGTATGCCGGCCCGATTCTCGGCATCACCGAGAACGACGTCTGCTATTCGGTGGCGAAATTGTTCTTCGCCTACGGACTCGGCAACGCATTGACCTTCCCGATGTCGGCGGGGGCAACCACTGTGCTGCTGCCGGCGCGGCCGACGCCCGATCTGGTCGCCGATCTTCTGAAGAAGCACGGCGTCACCATCTTCTACGCGGTGCCGACGTTCTACGCCGCGTTTCTTGCCAGCCCGGCAGCACCGGCACGCGCTGACGTGAGACTGCGGCGCTGCGTATCAGCCGGCGAGGCTCTGCCGCTTGATGTCGGCCGGCGCTGGAGCGAACGCTATGGCGCCGACATTCTCGACGGCATCGGCTCCACGGAAATGCTGCACATCTTTCTCACCAATCGCCCTGGCGACGTAAAATACGGCACCAGCGGCAAGCGAATAGCCGGTTACGATCTTCGGCTCGTCGATGACGACGGTAACATCGTGACCACGTGTGGCGAGATGGGCGAACTGCAGGTGCGCGGGCCGACCAGCGCCATGATGTACTGGAACAATCGCGAGCAATCGCGCAGCACTTTTCTCGGCGAATGGACGCGCTCCGGCGACAAATACATCGAGGACGAAAACGGCTATTTCGTCTACTGCGGCCGCCGCGACGACATGCTGAAAGTCTCGGGCATGTACGTTTCGCCATTCGAAGTCGAAGGCGCGTTGCAGAGCCATCCCGACGTGCTGGAAGCTGCCGTCGTCGGCTGGCCAGACGAAGAAAAGCTTATCAAGCCAAAGGCCTTCGTGGTGCTCAAATCTCCCGAGAAATCCTCCGAAGAGTTCGCCCGCGCGCTGCAGGACCACTGCCGCAAGAGTCTGGCCATGTACAAATACCCGCGCTGGATCGAATTCCGCACCGAACTGCCAAAGACCGCGACGGGAAAGATTCAGCGGTTCAAGCTGCGGGCGGAAGCGCCGCATTCGTGATCAAGCGCTTGCGTTAAAAATTTGCCTGGATGCCGCCTCGCGCCCCGTGAGGCATCCCTTGGGCACGACGGCTTCGACTGCTAATGGGGCCAGCCGTGCTGTGAAAGATCGATTGGGTTGCCATCGGGATCGTGCACCCGGTATTCAGCTTCCCGGTTAGGCGGTCTCTTTTGCGTATCCGTTGCGGCGCCCCACTGCTTGCAAACCGGAACAAGGTCGGGGACGCTCTCAACCTCAAAGCCGAAATGATTAATCCCCTCTCTCAGTTGGCTGCCTTCGATTTCGCGTTCCGGGCCAATCGGAATGATAGCCAAATTGATATGGCCGTCGGTCAGGTAGGTTGCCGTGCCAACTCCCTTGACGATCTTTAGTCCGAATGAGTTCGTGTAGAATTTGACAAGCCGGTCGACATTTTCAGTCAGAATGGCAAGGTGGCGGATGCGGCCCATAGAACTCTCCAGTTAGATCAAACCAACTGGAGGCTATCACATCCTATGGCTACGGTCTGTGGGCCTGTGCACCACGACAAAACCGACTGCCGATCGGACGTGAAGAGTCAATCGGCGATCTCGCCGCATTTTGCGCATGTCCGTTTACGCACTGATCGCGTCCAAAATCGCAGACATGACCGGGCATTGGATGTGCTATCACGAGACCGGGCGCTCTGGGACCCGAGCCGGAAGGAGCTGATCATGCGCGCAAGAGTCGTGCTGTACAGTTTGGTGCTGCTGGCGCTTTGCTTCAGCCGCGCCGGAGCCGAGCCGCTTAAGGTCCGCGTTGCCTGGGTCGCGCCGCTGACCGACTGGGCTTCGATCTGGTTGGAGAAAAAGGACCTCGCAAGGCACTACGGTAAGTCGTATTTGTTCGAAGCGGTCCGCTACGCCGGAACGCCGCCGATGATTACCGCAATGGCCAACAACGAGTTGGAAATCGGCAGCCTCGCCTACTCGACATTGCCCATCGCGATCGCTAACGCCGGAATGGACGACATGCGGGTGCTTACCGACGTCTTCCAGGACGGCGCCGACGGCTATTACAGCAATGAGTTCGACGTCCTGATCGACAGCCCGATTAAGACAGTCGAGGACCTCAAGGGCAAGGTGGTGGCGATCAACGCGCAAGGCAGCGCCGTCGATGTCGGACTGAAAGCGATGCTGCATAAGCACGGGCTTGAGCCGAACCGGGACTACACTGTGGTCGAGGCGCCGTTTCCGGCAATGCGGGCGATGCTGGCGGAGAAAAAGGTCGACCTGATCTCGGCGGTGCGTCCGTTCTCGCTCGACCCCGAACTGAAGAAGGTCGCGCGGACGCTGTTCACAAGCCGGGACGCGATCGGCCCCAGCCAGTATCTGGTCTGGAATGCGCGCAAGCCGTTCATCGACAGCAATCGCGCCGCACTTGTTGATCTGCTTGAAGACAGCGTGCGCATCGTGCACTGGTATCTCGATCCGAACAATCACGATGCCGCCGCCGAAATCGCCGGGCGACTGACCAAGCAGCCGGCCGACCATTTCGGTTGGCTGTTCGGCAAGGAAGATTATTATCACGACCCGAACATGATGCCGAAGCTCGACGTGCTGCAGAAGAACGTCGACATCACCCACGAGCTCGGCTTCACCAAGGCAAGCGTCGACATAAAAGCACACTCCGATCTCAGCCTGCTCGATGAAGCACTAAAACGGCTGAAATAAAGAACTGAGCGCCCGACAGACGGCGCCGAGTGGAATGAGTGCGATGCGGGAGCTGTGGCGTCTCGACGTTCTTGCTTTGACGAGTCTCATCCGCTCCAAACAGGTGTCAGCACGTGAGGTTGTTGAGGCGGCGTTTTCGCGGCTCTCCGCCGTCAACCCGCGTGTCAACGCCGTCGTCGAGATACTGGCTGACGAAGCTTTGAGCGCCGCCGATCAAGCCGATGTGCACCTGGCAAAGGGTGAGGTCTTGGGACCGTTGCACGGCGTACCGGTCACCACAAAGATAAACACCGATCAGAAAGGCTGCGCCACCAGCGGTGGAGTAATCGCGTATCGCGATTTGATCGCGCAGGAAGACAGCCCTTCCATCGCTAATCTGCGACGGGCCGGCGCCATCATCATCGGCCGTACCAATGCGCCCGAATTCTCATGGCGCTGGTACACGGACAACGAACTCTTCGGCGCAACCGTCAATCCCTGGAATGATGGAGTGACTTGCGGCGGCTCCAGCGGTGGCGCGGCGGTAGCGGTCGCCACTGGTATCTGCACGCTGGCGCAGGGCACCGACTTCGGTGGTTCGATTCGCCATCCGGCACTGTGCTGTGGAGTAGCCGGTTTGCGTCCCACATTCGGGCGCGTGCCCGCGTACAACGCGAGCACAGGCGATCGCCCGATTACCGCGCAACTCATGGCAGTTCACGGGCCTCTGGCACGCCGCGTCGCCGATCTACGGATCGGCCTTGCCGCAATGGCGGTCGGCGATATACGCGATCCCTGGTGGGTACCGGCGCCTTTGCAAGGCGCGCCGGCGCTCAAGCCCATCCGCGTCGCATTGGTTGACGCCGAGCGCAGGCCCGGGCTTGACGATGGTATCGCCGACGCGCTTGAGCAATCGGCCGCTTGGCTTGAGGATGCCGGCTACAGCGTCGAGCGTGTTAGCCCGCCTTCGATCGAAGAGGCCGCCCAGTTGTGGTCCATGCTGGTGCTAAACGAATCCAAAGGCGGCATGATCCACCAAATTCGCGAGGTAGGCGGCTCAGCAATCCGCAAGGCCGGCGAATTGATGATCCGCCAAGCGCCGCCCGTGGACTTCGTCGGCTATTTGAAGGCGTTGGGCCACCGTGCAACGCTTCTGCGGAAATGGCAGCAGTTCTTTGAGCGCTATCCGCTGATGTTACTGCCAACCTGCCGGCAACCGGCCTTTCCCCTTGGCCTCGACACTCTCGGTGATGCTGAGATGAAATGGATTTTCGACGCAGTCGCGCCAATTCTGGCGCCAGCCTTGCTCGGCTTGCCTTGCTTGGCAATACCGACCGGCACGCGCGGCAATACACCAATTGGCGTACAACTTGTAGCCGCTCGCTTCCGTGAGGATCTCTGCTTTGCCGCGGGCGAGGCAATTGAAGCGCGCGCTGCAATCGCAACTCCAGTTGATCCGGTGCCAGCGGACTGATTGGTGGTGTCTCCGCCGAGGCCCTCAAGCTGACGATCCGCCGGTCGCTTTCTCGGCGATGCTTGATGGTGAGAGAGCCACACGCACGTCTGTGCCCTCATCGCAAGGGGCAACGTGCTGCGGATCCCCCCGTCGAGTTGGCCGCTCCAAGCCGTCGGCGACGCTCGACGTTCGTGGGCATTTGTTCACCAACACCGACGAAGAGGCCGCTGAGATTATGGAAGCCACTTTCGCCGGAATATTAAGCGAACGGTAAGAAACGCCGAGCGAACGCAACGCGTTGGCGCCCGGTGGCAATTTTAAGCGGGATGCTTTAATAAGCCTCGTAAAGCCGCGGTAGCTCAGCCGGTAGAGCAACGCATTCGTAATGCGTGGGTCGGAGGTTCGAATCCTCTCCGCGGCACCAGCCATCTTCAGATCCGACTGGCGTTGACACGAATTTTATTCCACCGGTCGCGGCCGCTTCTCAATCTGGAGATTATCCGGCGGCTTGCCAGTAAACGCGCGCGGGCGTTATCGTTCACTTCAGCCGCAGCCGCCCGATACACGTCTCACGCGCGGCCCGCGCGACTTCAACGACAAGCAGACCGGCTGGAGGAAATAAGACAATGAAAGTGTTGCACGACGTTACGGCGAGAGTGAACAGCGGAACGGCGTGGGAGATGCAGAAAGGCCAGCGCTGCCGGATCACTTTCCAGTCCATCGTCGATTTCGTGGTTTTCAATCGCGACAATCTCAGCGAACGCTTCGATCAGGCGCGGACCAAGGCCAACCAGGGAAAGATTTACCTGTCTACCGGCGACCGGCTACTCTCGAAGATCAACAACACGATGATGACCATCGTCGAGGATACCTTCAAAGGCACCCATGATCTCCAATACGGCATGTGCAGCGAATGCTCGTACACCAGCCGCTGGAACCTGCGGCATCTGCCGCCGTGGAACAAGCTTTACCCGGAATGCGGAATTACCTGCCGTGAAGACTTGCCGTTGTGGGGCTGCTACGAAAACATCATGACGGCGCTGCAAAACTATCCGATCATGCCGGTCGATATTCCCGCGCCGTTCAACATCGGCCAGCACATGGAGCTCGATGAAAAAGGCAATCTGCATTGGGCGGTGTTCGCCAAGCACAAGGAGCTATTCGACGAAAACACGCACATCGATTTGCGCGCAGAGATGAATTGCCTGTGCGCGGCGAGTTGCGATCCGGGCAGCGGCAAGCTCGGCAGCTCCAAGGGCTTTTACTCGAAGCCGATCCGGGTTCAGGTGTTCGACGCTTAAAGTCTTCAGCAAATCGCCAAAGCAAGACAACCGCTAGATTTGCGGGCACAAGCCCGCGACAATTGCTATCATGATCGGCTATTGGAAGTTGCCGGGAGGAAACCTTGCCCGTGATGTCTGGAAAACGCGCCTTCCTCGATCTGCTCAAGCAGGAAGGCGTCAAAGTCATGTTCGGCAATCCGGGCACGACCGAACTGCCACTGATGGATGCCTTCGCGGTCGAGAACGACATCCGCTACATCCTGGGCCTTCAGGAAGCAGCGCTGATGGCGATGGCTGACGGCTATGCGCAGGCCTCCGGCGGACTCGCGGTGCTCAACCTTCACGTCGCCCCCGGGCTCGGCAACGCCATGGGCATGCTCTACGACGCCGCGAAGGCAAATGCGCCGGTGCTGGTCACGGCCGGCCAGCAGGATCTGGAATACGTGGTCGCCGAGCCGGTGCTCACCGCCGACCTGCCGACCTTGGCGCGGCCGTTCGTCAAATGGGCCGCCGAAGTTCATCGCGTCGAGGATTTGCCGGTGTACGTGCACCGGGCCGTGAAAACCGCGCTGGCGCCGCCGACCGGTCCGGTGTTCCTGGCGCTGCCCGGCGACATTCTGAAAAACGATGCCGATATCGATATGCTTGAGCCGACGCGGGTCGCGCCGCGCATTCGCGGCGACGCCGACGCCGTTGCGGCCGCCGCCGACCTGCTCGCCAAAGCCGAGCGCCCCGTCATCATAGCCGGCGATGCGGTGGCGCAGAGCCGCGCCCACAAAGAGCTCGTCGCGCTCGCGGAGGCGATCGCCGCGCCGGTCTATGTCGAGTTCATTCCCAGCACGGCGTCGTTCCCCGCATCGCATCCGCTCTACCGCGGGATGATGACACGCACGCAGGCCGGCGTGCGCGACGTGCTCGACAAGCACGACCTCGTGTTCTCGGTCGGCGCCGATTTGTTCACCTGGTCGCTACCGTCAAACATAAAGCCATGGCCGGACGGATTGCCGCTTATCCACCTCGACACCGATCCATGGCAGATCGGCAAGACCTATCCGGCGCAGGTCGCGATCCTGGGCGACCCGAAGGCGACGTTGCCTGATATCACCGCGGCGCTGAATGCGCGCATGACGGCGAGCGCCAAGGCCGCCGCGAGCGCGCGGCTGAAAGCCGCCACCGAGACCATCAAAAAAGACCTCGAGGCGTTCCGCGCCAAAGCACGCGCCATGGCGAGCAAGACGCCGGTGCAGCCGCTGGCGCTGCTTGAAGCCATCGGCGCCATGCTGCCGAAGGATGCTGTCGTGATCGAGGAGGTCCTATCATCCGCGCCCGGCATTCGCATGCTGATCAACAGCAACGATGAGCAAAGCTTTTTCGGTCTGCGCGGCGGCGGCATCGGCTGGGGACTACCGGCGGCAATTGGCGCCAAAATTGCTCTCCCCGACCGTCCCGTGGTGGCGCTCATCGGCGACGGCAGCGCCATGTACACCATACAGGCGCTGTGGACCGCAGCGCATTATCGGGTGCCGGTGATCTGGGTGATCTTCAACAACTCGAGCTATCGCATCCTCAAGCAGCGGCTGGTCATGCTGCGCGGCCTGGCCGAGCAGGCCGACAAGTTCGTTGGCATGGAATTGACCGATCCGCCGATCGATTTTATCGGGCTTGCGCACTCGCTCGGCGTCGAGGCGCAGCGCGCCAAGACCGTGAAGGAGACCACCGACCTAATTGGCAAGGCGCTCAAGGACGGCACCTCGATGCTTATCGATGTCGATATGGAGCGCGGTTACAAGCCGATGTGACTTTTCACCTGACTTCATGCTTGGAAGTTTCGCATATACGATCGGCACGAAACTCGGCTTTAGAATCCGAAATCACTCGACCCACACGGAGGGCGTAAATGAGCATCCTCGGCGACATCATTTCGAAGGTTTTCAGTCACGCTTCGGCGGCTCCGGCGCCGACACCTGCTCCGGCTGGGTCGTCCGCGCCCGCGAGCACACCCGCGGCTGCGCCTGCCGGCACTTCTTCGCCCGCGAGCAAGCCGGCGGCGGCACCGGTTGATGTCGCGGCCATCCTCGATAAGCTCGCCTCACAGTCAAAAGAAAAGCTCGATTGGCGTCATTCAATCGTCGATATGATGAAGCTTCTGAACCTCGATAGCAGCCTTGGCGCGCGCAAACATCTGGCCGAGGAATTGCACTACACCGGCAACACCAACGACTCCGCGTCGATGAATATCTGGCTGCACGGCCAGGTCATGACCAAGCTCGCCGAGAATGGCGGCAAGGTTCCGGACGACCTGAAGGCCTGACTTCAGAAGGGCGGCGCACTGAGCGGCATATCGGCGAAGATCTTGTACTGCTGCGACTTCGGCTTCGCCTTGTCTTCCTCGTTCAGATACTCGACCGAGCTTTTACCGAGATAGGCGACCGGCAGGACCATGACGCGAATAAAGCGCGTCGGCCGATCGGCGGCTTGAGCGAACACACCGTCCGGCCCGGTCTCGTACCAGGCACAGCCGGGCCCATACGACGTCGAGCGTCCGTGAGTATCGATGCGAATTGCGCCTTCATACAAACAACGGATGCCGGGACCCTGATGGCGGTGCAGGTAGGCACATCCGCCGGCGGGGAACGCGACACTGTCGCCACGCAGTAACAGCGGGCCCTTCGGCAGCGTTTCGAGCGAAGCGATAAGCTTTTCGCGACAGACAGCACCACGGCCCATCAGGGTGCCGGCAACGGCGTCCTCCGTCGCCATCTCCCAACGCCAGAGCGTTGCGCCCTCGCGGCCGGCCTTGAGTGCGACCGCGCCCTCACCGTTCCACGCCTCGCCATCGTGCAGGGTGCGATCAGCGATCGTCACCGAGCCATGGGGTACGAAGACCATGCGCGGCAACGGTGGCATACCGACCTCGGCGGAGTCGCTCGACAACACATCTTCGTAGAGCCGGAGCACGAGGGGCATCGTATTTTTCCTTCCCGTCATGCGCGGACTTGACCCGCGCTTCCGAACATCATGGCACAGTGCCTGCCCTGTCGAGCTCGCCGGGACAAGCCCGGCGACGACGAGGAATGAGTTTTCGTGCGGTTTGGTCCGCACGCAACGGCATTTACACCTTCGCACAGGCATTGCTAAATCGTCCCAACTTCACCTTCGTCATAAGGCGCCGTTGGGAGGCCGCCCATGCCTGCAGTTGATACCGAGCGCTTCCGGCTGCGCAACTTCGTCGACAAGCTCGTTGATCTCGGCGAATGCGAGGTGCGCAAGGACCCGACCGATCTGGTCGACATAGCGGCGCATCTCGATGGCAATCCGCGCGCGGTACTTTTCAAGGCGGCGGGACCCGAAAAGGCCGAACTGGTCGGCAACGTCATGGGCTCGCGCAAGCGGCTGGCATGCGCGCTCGACACCGATGAGCGCGGCCTGCTCGCCACGCTCAACCAGCGGCTCAATCGGCTGCAGCCGCCCATCAAGGTGTCGTCGCAGCAGGCGCCAGTGCAGCAAGTCGTGCTCAAAGAGGACGATGCCGATCTCACCGCGCTGCCGGTGCACCTGCAGCACGGCGACGATGGCGCGCCGTACATTTCTGCGGGCATCGACTACGCGGTGTTTCCCGGCACTGGCTTCACCAATGTGGGCTGCCGCCGCATCATGCTGCGCGGTCCGCGGCAGGCCGGCGTCGACCTGATCGCGCCAAGCGACATGCGCGCGATTTATCTGGAAGGCGCCAAACGCAACGAGCCGGTGCCGGTCGCCTATGCGGTCGGTTCGCATCCGGCGGATTTCCTCGCCGCCATGGTGGCGCTGCCGTCGGTCGACGAACTCGCCGTGGTGGGCGCGATGCGCGGCCAGCCGGTGCCGGTGGTGAAATGCGTCACCAATGACGTCTACGTGCCGGCCGATGCCGAATACATCATCGAGGGTTTTCTGGATCCGGCCGGCCACGTCGAGCCTGAAGGACCGTTCGGCGAGTATGTCGGCTATTACGGCGTGGTAAAGCGCAACCCGGTGCTGCGCATCACCGCGATCACGCACCGCGAGGATGCGCTGTTCCAGACACTGACCATCGGCGGCCGTACGCTGATGTACACCGACACCACCCAGCTCTCCGCCATGAAGACCGAATCGGCGGCCTGGGCGGCGCTGATGGCGGCCGTGCGCGAACCGCTCGCCGTGTACGCGACTGCGTCGAGCGGCGGCATGTATAATGTGCGCGTCTCGCTGCGCCAGCGCGTGCCCGGCGATGCCCGCAACGCCATCGCGGCTGTGTTCGGATCGCACGCGGAAGCCAAACACGTCTTCGTCTTTGATCCCGACATCGACGTTTTCTCCGATGCCGAAGCCGACTGGGCGTTCGCCACGCGCTTTCAGGGCGATCGCGATCTCATCACCGGCTCGGGTTTCCGTGTGGTGCCGCTCGATCCGTCGCTGCAAGGCGCGCGCACTGGCGCCAAGCTCGGCTTTGACTGTACCATTCCGTTCGGCAAGACGGACTCCTTCGAATTCTCGGTGCCAAAACCGCCGGCAGCCAAAAAATCGACGCCGCAAAAATCCGTAGCGGACGCGCTGGCCGCAGGGCCGGCGAGTTTTTTGGAACTGATGGCCGCGCTCGGCAGCCGAGACGGACGCGAAATCGTGCGCGCGCTCGATTCACTTTATGCGGCGCAACGGCTGAGCAGGAATGAAGACGGAAGGTATGTGCTCAAAGCCTCCCCCTGAAAGGGGGAGGCTGGGGTGGGGGTCCGTGGCTGTAAGGCTTGCGCAGCAGTAAAGGACTGACCCCCACAGCCTCGCTACGCTCGCCACCTCTCCCTTTCAGGGGGAGGAAATTAAGAGGGAGAGAATTCGTGCAACGAACCACGCCGCCATTTCGCGCCGATCATGTGGGCAGTCTGTTGCGCACCGCGCCGATCAAAGAGGCGCGTGAAAAACACGCGCGCGGCGCGATCTCGGCAGGGCAGCTGAAAGAGATCGAAGACCGCGAGATCGAAAAGGTCATCAAAAAACAGGAAGACGTCGGGCTCAAACTCGCAACCGACGGCGAATTTCGCCGCTCATGGTGGCATTTCGACTTCTTCAAAGGCCTTGACGGCGTGACGCCGTACACCACCGAGGGCGGCATTCAATTCCACGGCGTGCAGACCAAGCACGAAGGCATCAAGGTTACGTCCAAGATGGGCTTCTCCGGCCACCCGATGCTGGAGCACTTCAAGTTCCTCAAGGCCCACACGCGCGTGACGCCGAAGATGACCATCCCGGCGCCCTCAACGCTGCATTTCCGCCAAGGCCGCGTGGCGATCAGCAAGGAACTTTATCCGACGCTCGATGGGTTCTTCGACGACCTCGCCGCCGCTTACCGCGCCGCTATCCGCGCCTTCTACGATGCCGGCTGCCGTTATCTGCAACTCGACGACACCGCCTGGGCCATGGTGTGCGATACCAATGAGCGCATCCATTCCAAGGAGCGCGGCGACGATCCCGACACGCTACCGAAGCGCTACGCGCGGCTGACCAGCGCGGCGCTCGAGGGCAAGCCTGCGGATATGCACGTCACCATGCACTCGTGCCGCGGTAATTTTCGCTCCACTTTCATCGCATCGGGCGGCTACGAGTTTGTCGCTGAGCAACTGCTCGGCCACACTCCGCTGGACGGCTACTTCCTCGAGTATGACAGCGACCGTGCCGGCGGGTTCGAGCCGCTGCGCTTCTTTCCCAAAGGCAAGAAGCAGGTCGTGCTCGGTCTGGTCACTTCGAAATCCGGCAAGCTGGAGAAGAAGGACGACATCAAGCGCCGCATCGACGAGGCCACCAAATACGTGGCGCTCGACCAGCTCTGCCTGTCGCCGCAATGCGGCTTCGCCTCGACCGAAGAAGGAAACGTGCTGGCCGAGGAGGAACAATGGGCGAAGCTGCGGATGATCGTGGAGATCGCCGACGAGGTGTGGGGTAGATAGGCTCCTCGGCTCGTCATTGCCGGGCTTGACCCGGCAATCCATGCAGCCGCGAAGCAGTATGGACCCGCGGGTCAAGCCCGCGGGTGACGATTGGAGTAGCGGGAAAACGTATGCAACGCACTACGCCCCCCTTCCGCGCCGATCACGTCGGCAGCCTGTTACGGACCGCGCCGCTTAAGGAGGCGCGAGAGAAGCGCAAGCGCGGCGAAATCAGCGCGGACGCTCTCAACGAGATCGAAGATCGTGAGATTGAAGGCGTCGTCCGCAAGCAGGAGGGCATTGGACTGAAGTCGATCACCGACGGCGAGTACCGGCGCATCTCCTGGAACTACGATTTTCTCGAGCAGCTCGACAACGTCGAGTCCTATGTGGGTGAACGCAAGATCAAGTTTGCGGCGAGTCGCCCGCAGCCGCGTCCCATTCTGTTGCGCGTCATCGGCAAACTCGGCGGCTACAAGCCGCACCCGATGATCGAGCACTTCAAGTTCCTGAAAGCCCACACGCGGCGAACCGCGAAGATCACGATACCATCGCCTTCATCGCTGCATTTCCGCTATGGGCGCGATGCGGTTCCGGAATCGATCTATCCGTCGATGGCCGACTTCTATCGCGATCTCGGCGAATCCTATCGCAAGGTCGTGCACGCATTCGCCGATGCCGGCTGCCGCTATCTGCAGCTCGACGAAGTGAACCTTGCCTATTTGTGCGATCCGGCGTTGCGCAAGGTCATCGCGGATCGCGGCGAAGATCCCGCGGCGCTGCCCGCGATCTACGCCGACATGATCAATGCGGCGATCGCCGGCATCCCGCCCGACATGACCATCACCATGCATCTGTGCCGCGGCAATTTCCGCTCAAGCTTCGTCGCCAGCGGCGGCTACGAGCCTGTCGCCGAACTTCTGTTCAATAACATAAATGTGCAGGGCTATTTCATGGAGTACGACAGCGACCGCGCGGGCGGCTTCGAGCCGCTGCGCTTCGTACCGAAGAACAAGGTTGTCGTGCTCGGGCTGGTCACCACCAAATCCGGCACGCTGGAGAAGAAAGACGAAATCAAGCGCCGCATCGAGCATGCGGCGAAGTTCGTCGATCTCGATCAGCTCTGCCTGTCGCCGCAGTGCGGTTTTGCTTCAACCGAGGAGGGCAACACGCTCGCCGAGGACGAGGAATGGGCGAAGCTGCGGGTGATCGTCGAAATCGCCAATGAAGTGTGGGGTTGAATATGCAACGAACCAAACCGCCGTTTCGCGCCGATCACGTTGGCAGCCTGTTACGCCCTGCCGCGCTGAAACAAGCACGCGAGCGCCACGCCAAGGGTGAAATATCTGCCGCCGAGCTGAAGGCGATCGAGGACCGCGAGATCAAGGACATTATAAAGAAGCAGGAAGCGGTTGGGCTGCAATCCATCACCGACGGTGAGTTCCGCCGCTCGTGGTGGCATCTCGACTTCCTGTGGGGGCTCGATGGCGTCGAAAAGCACGTGATGGATAGCGGCATCGCGTTCGCCGCAGTGACGACGCGCAATGAAGGCGTCAAGGTCACCGGCCAGATCGGCTTCTCCAGCCACCCGATGCTTGAGCACTTCAAGTTCCTCAAGGCGAATACGACGCGGACGCCGAAAATGACCATACCGGCGCCATCGGCGCTGTATGGCCGGCCGATTGGCACGCCGGTCGACAAGTCCGTCTATCCAAACAAAGAGAAAATGTTCGACGATCTCGGCCAAGCCTACAAAAAGGCGGTGCGGGCTTTCGCCGACGCTGGCTGCCGCTATCTGCAACTCGACGAAGTCTTCATTGCCATGCTGTGCGACCCGCATTACCGCCAGCAGATGAAAGACCGCGGCGACGATCCCGATGCACTCGGCCCGCTCTACGGCGATCTCATCAACACCGCAATCTCGGATATTCCGGCCGATATGACGGTGACGATGCACCTGTGCCGGGGCAACTACAAGTCCACCTTCATGGGCACCGGCGGCTATGAGGCCGAACAGGAGGTGCTGTTCGACAAGATCAAGGTGCACGGCTATTTCATGGAGTACGACACCGAGCGCGCCGGTGGCTTCGAGCCATTGCGCCGTCTGCAGAAAGGAAGGCTGGCGGTTCTCGGCTTGGTGACGACGAAGAGCGGCAAGCTCGAAGCAAAGGACGCCATAACGCGCCGCATTGAGGAAGCCGCCAAGTTCACCAATCTCGAACAACTCTGCCTGTCACCGCAATGCGGCTTCGCCTCGACCGAGGAAGGCAACGTGTTGGCTGAAGACGAACAATGGGCCAAGCTGCGCATGATCGGCGACATCGCGCGCGAGGTGTGGGGCTAAGGCATGCCTAATATCGTTTCCGGCAAAGTCGCCATCGTCACCGGTGCGGGACGCGGCATCGGGCGCGGCATCGCGTTGCTGATGGCGCAGGAAGGCGCGCGCGTCGTCATTTGCGACATAGGCGCGAGCCTCGATGGCGCCGGCACCGACATCGGGCCGGCCCAGCAAGTCGTCGACGAGATAAAAAAAGCGGGCGGCGACGCGATCGCCTCGACGCTGTCGATCAGCGAGCCTGGCAATGCGGACAAGATCGTCAAATCGGCGCTCGACGCCTTCGGCCGCGTCGACATTTTGGTCAACAACGCCGGCATCCTGCGCGACCGCATTTTTCACCGCATGAGCTGGTCCGACTGGTCGGATGTGATCAGCGTGCATCTGCACGGCAGCTTCAACATGAGCCGGGCCTGCGCGGGGCATTTCCGCGAGCAGAATTCCGGCAGCTTCGTGCACATGACCTCGACTTCGGGGCTCGTCGGCAATTTCGGCCAGGCCAACTACATGGCGGCGAAGCTCGGCATCGTCGGGCTGTCGCGCGGCATCGCGCTCGATATGGAGCGCTTCAAGGTACGCTCGAACTGCATCGCGCCCTTCGCTTGGACGCGCATGATCGATTCGATTCCTGCCGAGACCGAAGAGGAAAAGGCGCGCGTCGCCCGCTTCCGCGAAATGACGCCGGAGAAGATCGCGCCGCTCGCTGTCTATCTCGGCTCAGACCGCGCTGCGGGTATCAGCGGGCAGATCTTCGGGGTGCGCAACAACGAGATTTATCTGTTCAACCAGAACCGCCCGATCCGCACCCTGCAGCGCTCTGACGGGTGGACGCCGGAGAAGATCGACGCGCAACTCAAGGGCGCTTTCGCGGCCTCGTTCACGCCGCTGGAGCGATCGACTGACGTCTTCTCATGGGATCCGGTGTGATCTTGCCCCAAACACGCGTCATGCCCGGCCTTGTCCCGGCCATGACGAGGAAACGCGGAATGACATCATGACCATCGTCTACGACAAACTAATAGCGCTCGAAATCCCGCAAGCCGAGCAAACCTACGGTCCCAAAGACTGCATGCTGTACGCGCTCGGCGTCGGCTTCGGCCAGGACCCTATGAACGAGGACGAGCTGCCGTTCGTGTACGAGAAGAACCTGAAAGTGCTCCCCACCATGGGCGCCGTGCTGGGCCATCCCGGCTTCTGGATGCGCGATCGCGACACCGGCATCGATTGGGTGAGGATCGTCAACGGCGAGCAGGGCATACGGCTGCACCAGCCGCTCAAGGGTCAGAACACGGTCGTCGGCCGCCAGCGCATCATCGAAGTCATCGACAAGGGCACAGGCAAGGGCGCGCTGATCTTCACCGAGCGCAAAGTCAGCGACAAGGCGACTGGCGAATTGATCGCAACCGTGACGCAGACCACCTTCTGCCGTGCCGATGGCGGCTTCGGCGGTCCGCCGCGAAAGGCTCCGGAGCCACACCCGATCCCGGCGCGCGAACCCGACGCGGTCTGCGATTTCACCACGCGTCCGGAGACGGCGCTGATCTATCGGCTCAGCGGCGACCGCAATCCGCTGCACGCCGAGCCGGCGGTGGCCAAGCAAGCCGGCTACCCGCGTCCAATCATGCACGGGCTCGGCAATTTCGGCTTTGCCGGACACGCGGTGCTCAAGACCATGTGCGGCTACGACCCGCGAAAGCTTGTTTCGTTTGCTTGCCGCTTTTCCGCTCCGGTTTTTCCTGGCGAGACGTTGCGCACCGAAATGTGGCGTGACGGCCCGGTGGTGAGCTTCCGCACCCGCGTGGCCGAGCGCGACGTGGTCGCGGTCAACAACGGCCGCGCGGAGGTCAAATCGTGAATGAAAGCGCCGAGCTTGCGCCGATCCGCCAGGCGGTCCGCGCGCTCTGCGCAGATTTTCCCGGCGAGTATTGGCGCGAACTCGATCGCGAGCGGGCCTATCCAGAGAAATTCGTCGAGGCGCTGACCAAAGCCGAATTTCTCGCCGCGCTGATTCCTGAAGAGTATGGCGGGAGCGGGCTCTCCATGAGTGCGGCCGTTGCCATCATGGAAGAGATCCAGGCGTCCGGCTGCAACGGCGCCGCCTGCCACGCGCAGATGTACACCATGGGCATCGTGCTCCGTCACGGCAGCGCCGAACAGAAAGCGCGCTACCTGCCCGGCATCGCCAAGGGCGAGCTGCGCCTGCAAGCCTTCGGCGTCACCGAGCCGACGTCGGGCACCGACACGCTGAGCCTGCGTACCACCGCGGTACGGGACGGCGAGAGTTACGTAATCAACGGCCAGAAGATCTGGACATCGCGCGCCGAGCATTCCGATCTCATGTTGCTGCTGGCACGCACAACGACTCGCGAACAGGCGAAGTCTCGCACCGCAGGGCTATCAGTCTTCCTAGTCGACATGCGCGCGGCAAAAAACAACGGCCTGACGATCCGGCCAATCCGCACCATGATGAACCACGCCACGACGGAAGTATTTTTTGAAAACATGCGCGTCCCAGCCGAGAATCTCATTGGCAACGAGGGCGAAGGCTTCCGCTATATCCTCTCCGGCATGAATGCCGAACGCATCCTGATCGCGGCCGAGTGCGTCGGCGACGCCAAGTGGTTCATCGACAAGGCTGCGTCCTACGCCAATGAGCGCGTGGTGTTCGGCCAGCCAATCGGCAAAAATCAGGGCGTGCAGTTTCCCATCGCGCGCGCCTATATCGGCATGCGCGCTGCCGAGTTGATGGTGCGCGAAGCCGCAACGCTGTACGAAGCCGGGAAAGACTGCGGCGCCGAGGCCAACATGGCCAAGCACCTAGCGGCCGAATGTTCCTGGGCGGCGGCCGACATGTGCTTGCAAACCCACGGCGGCTTCGGCTTCGCCGAGGAATTCGACATCGAGCGCAAATTCCGCGAGACCCGGCTCTATACGGTGGCGCCGATCTCGACCAACTTGGTTCTCTCCTACGTCGCCGAGCATGTCCTTGGATTGCCGAGGTCGTACTGAAATGTCGCGCCCGCTCGAAGGCCTCCTCGTCGTCTCACTCGAACAGGCCGTCGCCGCGCCGATGTGCACATGCCGGCTGGCCGATGCCGGCGCGCGCGTGATCAAGATCGAGCGGCCGGAGGGCGATTTCGCTCGTGGCTACGACGATCTCGTGCACGGCGAGTGCAGTTATTTCGTCTGGCTCAACCGCGGCAAGGAATCGGTGGTGCTCGATCTCACCAATGCCGCAGACAAATCGCTGCTCGCCGCGATGATCGCGCGCGCCGATGTGTTCGTGCAGAACCTCAAACCGGGCGCCGTGGCCAAGCTTGGCTTTCCGATCGCGGACCTGCGCCGCAAATATCCGCGGCTGATTTGCTGCTCGATCTCCGGCTTCGGCGAGACCGGGCCACTCGCCTTGCGCAAATCCTACGACATGCTGATCCAGGCGGAGTCCGGGTTGGCGTCAATCACTGGCACCGTGGAGCCATCGCGGGTCGGCGTCTCGGTGTGCGACATCGCCTCCGGCATGAACGCTTATGAGGCGATCCTGGAAGCCGTCATCAACCGGCAGCGCACGGGCGAAGGTGCCGATCTTTCCATTTCCATGTTTGACGCCATGGCCGACTGGATGACGGTGCCGCTATTGCAGGAGGAAGCCGGTTTCCCGCCCAAACGCATCGGCCTCGCGCACATCTCGATTTCCCCGTACGGCGCCTTCCGCAGCCGCGACGGCGTCGACATTCTCATCTCTATCCAGAGCGACCGCGAGTGGCGCGTGCTGGCCGAGAAGGTCTTGGGCGATGCCGCGTTGGCCGCTGATCCAAACTTTGCGACCAACGTTGAGCGCGTCAGGCGCCGTGCCCAAACCGATGGTCGAGTCGCGGCCGTGTTCGCCGCTCACGATGCCGACGCGCTTGAGCAGAAACTTGCCGCCGCCGATATCGCCTTCGCCCGGGTCAACACAGCCGCCGATCTTTCGCATCATCCGCATTTGCGTCGCATAACCATCGGCACACCGAGCGGCCCGGTGTCCTATCCGGCGCCCGCCGAGCAGCGCGCATCCTCGACACGCCGCTATGGCCCGGTTCCTGCGGTGGGCGAACATTCAGAAAAAGTGCGCGCCGAATTCATGCCCTCTGCTATCAACGCGAAATAACCGGAGAGAAACACCATGGATATCGGGTTCATCGGTCTCGGCAACATGGGCGCACACATGGCGCGGCGGTTGGTCGAGGCCGGACATAAGGTTTTTATCTACGACACACGCCAGGAGGCCATCGGCAATATCGCGGCCCTCGGCGGCATCGCCGCACGCTCGCCCAAGGAAATTGCCGATTCCGCCGAGACCGTGATGGTCAGCCTGCCAACGCCCGACATCGTTCTTAAGGTCGCAACCGGCCCCGACGGCGTGATCGAGGGCAAGAAGGTGAAGCGCTTCGTCGATCTGTCCACCACCGGCTCGGTGATGGCGCAGAAAGTTTTCAAACTGCTCGCAGCCAAGAATATCGTGCAGATCGACGCACCGGTCAGCGGCGGCGTGCGCGGCGCAGCCAAAGGAACGGTGGCCGTCATGGCGTCGGGGCCGCGCGCCGACGTCGAGGCGGTCGAGCCCGCGCTCAAGGTGATCGGCAAGTTCTTCTACATCGGCGAAAAGTCGGGCGCCGGGCAGACGATGAAACTCTGCAACAACGTGCTGTCCGCGGCATCCACGGTAGCCACATCGGAATCGTTTGTGACCGGCGTCAAAGCCGGCCTTGATCCGCGCACCATGGTGGAGGTGATCAACGCCAGTTCCGGACGAAGCACGGCAACCGAACAAAAATTTCCAGAGGTCGTCATTCCGCGCACGTTCAATCAGGGATTCACCGCGGGGCTGATGCTCAAGGACGTGAATCTGTTCATCTCCGAGGCCAAAGCCCTCGGCGTCCCGGTCGAGGCGATCGAGGCCGTCGCGGCGCTGCTGAAGCTCACCTGCGACGAATTGGGATCGGACAGCGACATCACCGAGGTCATCAAGCCGATCGAAAAACGCGCCGGCGTCGAGGTGCGCGCGCCAAAAGCGTGATAACCAGTCGGGATGCTGCCGAGAGAACTCCGGACCAAAGACCCTCGGTCGGCCGTGCCATGAACGCGCCCCGGCTCGAGGACTTTCGCCGCATCGTCGTGAAGGTCGGTTCGTCGCTCCTTGTCGATTCCAAAGCCGGCAAGCTCAACGAGACCTGGCTTGCCTCGCTCGCAGACGATCTTGCGGCCCTGCACGGCAACAAGCGCGATCTCCTGGTCGTGTCATCCGGGGCCATCGCGCTGGGACGCGCCGTGCTCAAACTACCCGCGGGCCCACTCAAGCTCGAAGACAGTCAGGCAGCCGCAGCGGTTGGGCAGATCGCATTGGCGCGCACATGGACCGAAGCATTGTCGCGGCACCGGATTACCGCCGGGCAAGTGCTAGTGACGCTTGGCGATACGGAAGAGCGGCGGCGCTACCTGAATGCCCGCTCGACCATCGACAAGCTCCTGGAATGGCGTGCCGTGCCGGTGATCAACGAAAATGACACGGTTGCCACGACCGAGATCCGCTACGGCGACAATGACCGGCTCGCGGCGCGCGTCGCCACGATGGTAAGCGCCGACCTTCTGGTGCTGCTCTCTGACGTCGATGGTCTCTACGACGCTCCGCCCGGGACGAGCACATCGGCGAAACACATGCCGCGCATCGAACGGATCACGCCAGCCATCGAGGCCATGGCGGGTGCGGCGGGATCGGAACTGTCGCGCGGCGGCATGCAGACCAAGGTCGAAGCCGCAAAGATCGTCATCGGCGCCGGCACGCACATGATTATTGCCTCGGGACGCGTCGACCATCCGCTGCGCGCCATTGGGCAAGGGGCGCGGTCCACGTGGTTTCAGGCTGCCGGGAACCCGGTCACGGCACGAAAGAAATGGATCGCCGGATCGCTCGAACCCAGGGGCACGCTCAGCATCGACGCCGGCGCTGTAGCGGCGCTGCGGCGGGGCAAGAGCCTGTTGCCGGCGGGTGTAACGCGCGTGGACGGGGGTTTCGCGCGCGGCGACGCGGTCATCATTCGCGGCCCTGACGGCGCGGAGATTGCGCGCGGCCTGTGCGCCTATGACGTTGATGATGCGAAGAAGATCTGCGGCCGCTCGTCAACGGACATTGCTTCCATCCTCGGCTTCAGTGGCCGAACCGAAATGGTTCACCGCGACGATTTGGTCGTTGGGCGTGAGTAAAGGCGAGAGTGTCCGGCGATCAACTCGATTATGGTTGCCAATTTGCAAACCGGCGATCGGAGTTGGCGGGAAAAAGGGGAGGGCCGGGGCGCTATTGCGCTCCCGGCCCTCAACACTGCCACGTGTATATCTGACCCTTTAGGACGCTACTTGCTCACAGCCGAACCACCAACGGCGAACTCTGCGACATGTTCCGACAGAAAATCACGCGCATCGAAGCGTGGTTACTAAAAGATGAACCCCGGTCGCTAACGCGGCCGGGGTTCTAACGCCGGGTGATTGAGGGTGAGGGGCTGGGGGGCTTCGCCCGGCGCATAAGGAGAACGCTACTCCTCCCCAGTCGTTCCGCCCACGAGCGCAAATTTTTTCGCGCCGACGGTTCGACCCGGTACCTGAGTATGCGGTTTACGAGCTGGCAACTGCCGGCGCCGCGCTGCGTTACGGCGCGCACGACCGAACTTCGATAGTACATCCACGCGCTGGCCGCCCGGCATGATCAGATAGCGAGCGGATATGCGCAAATGCCCATATTGGCCGCCCTTGCCCTCCACCACATAGACGGCACCAACCGGGAGAGACGTCAGGAGGGCGCCCGTTTGACGAATTGTCCGCGAACGCATTTGTTGCTTCCTCTGCGCTGGAACTTTGGAGGTAAAATGCGACCGCATGCGCCTGGTTCCCGAGAAGCTAATTGTTAACTAACCAAGCTGTGGATTGCTGTGGATAACCTTTGGGCCTGCGGCGTCTCGCTGAAAATGCTCAAGCATGCTAGGACCGCAGAATATCCGACGGATCAAGGCCATGAACGCGCCACTTAAGGCGGTCGCCGGTGCCACGAAACTTGACGTCACGATGCGGAACCTCGGCCACGAGGCCCGCGCCGCGGCCCACATACTCGCGCTCGCGCCGACGGCCCAAAAGAACCGCGCACTGGGCGCTATGGCCAAAGCCATCCGCGGGTCGCGTGCGGCGATACTGGCCGCGAACGACCAGGACGTTGCGCAGGCAAGATCCGGGGGCGCGGGCGCAGCCTTTCTCGACCGGCTCACGCTCAAACCCTCGACTGTCGAGGCCATGGCGACGGGCCTGGAAACGATCCGCAAGATCAAGGATCCGATCGGCGCCATCATCGCCTCCTGGCGCCGGCCCAACGGTATGCGCATCGAGCGGGTGCGAGTGCCGCTCGGCGTTGTGGGCGTGATCTACGAGAGCCGGCCCAACGTCACCGCGGATGCGGGCGCGCTTTGCTTGAAAGCGGGCAACGCCGTAATCCTTCGTGGCGGCTCGGATAGTTTCCATTCTTCACGGGCGATCCATGCCGCCCTGGTCGAGGGCCTCGTCGAAGCTGGATTGCCAGCGGCGGCCATCACCCTCGTCCCGACACGCGAACGCGAGGCCGTCGGCATGATGCTGGCGGGTCTCGATGGCGCTATCGACGTGGTCGTGCCGCGCGGCGGTAAAAGCCTCGTCAGTCGGGTTCAGGCTGAGGCACGAGTGCCGGTCTTCGCGCATCTGGAGGGCGTCTGCCACGTCTACGTGGACGCCAAGGCCAAGCTGAAAATGGCCGAAGCCATCGTGCTCAACGCCAAGATGCGCCGCACCGGCGTGTGCGGAGCTGCCGAAACGCTGCTGGTTGACCGCGCCGCGGCGCCCAAAATGCTTAAGCCGCTTATCGCCAAGCTGATCGATGCCGGCTGCGAAATTCGCGGCGACGCGGCCGTGCAAGCTGCCGACGGTCGCGTGAAGCCGGCGAGCGAAGCCGACTGGGGCACCGAGTATCTTGATGCCATCATGACTGCTGGCGTGGTCGACGGCGTCGATGCCGCCATCGCCCATATCGAACGTTATGGTTCGCATCACACCGACGCAATCGTGACCGAGGACAGGAAAGCGGCCGAAAAGTTCCTGCGCGAAGTGGATTCGGCAATCGTGCTGCACAATGCATCGACACAATTCGCAGACGGCGGCGAGTTCGGCTTCGGTGCCGAAATCGGCATCGCTACCGGACGACTGCATGCGCGAGGCCCAGTCGGCGTCGAGCAGCTCACCAGTTTCAAATATCGAATACGCGGCAGCGGACAGACGCGGCCATAATGAGGGCCTCCCCGCCGCGGCTTGCTGCGAGCGGAATTCGGTAGGCAATGCGGGAGGGGAGTTTTCTGAACGTCATGAAGCGGGGGCTCTCTCCTGCGCGCAAGGGCGCCGCCAAATCCGGCGCCATGGGCCGCGTCGTGCTACCTCCATACGCGCCCGGCATGCGCATCGGACTGTTTGGCGGCACATTCGATCCGGCCCATGCAGCACACCGTGCCGCCTGCTTACTCGCCATGCAGAGGCTGGGCCTCGATCGCGTTTGGTGGCTGGTCACTCCCGGCAATCCGCTCAAGGACACCCGGGGCCTTGCGCCACTCGCCACGCGCGTCGCCGCCGCCCGAGCCTTGGCGCATCATCCCCGCATTGATGTCACCGACCTCGAAGCCGAACTCGGCTCCAGCTACACCTACGAGACGATCCGCTATCTGGTCCGGCGCTGCGCCGGTGTGCATTTCGTCTGGATCATGGGTGCTGACAATTTGCGCAGCTTCCATCGCTGGCAGCGCTGGCGCGACATCGCCGAGATGGTGCCCATAGCAGTGGTGGATCGCCTCGGCCCAAGCCTTTATGCAACCGGCAGTGCGGCCGGCCATTCGCTGTCACGTTTTCGCCTGCCCGAATCGGCCGCGAGGACCCTTGCGGAACGAAAGCCGCCAGCGTGGATTTACCTGCACGGCCTCAAATCGCCACTTTCCTCGACCGCGCTGCGTGCGGCACGGGCCTTGCAGAAGAATTGACGTTGCATGACAGTTGAAACTCTTAACTGAGCGTGCCTATCTTAATGCGACGCCCGATCAGATCGGGCTGAGCAAGGAGCGAAAGGATAAGGACCCCTGTCCACCCCTGCCATTTCTCGGGCCGCTCATCGGATGCCCGAAACGGTCTCCAGAATGCGTCTTGACGCCGAGGAGATCCTGAAATTGGTCCTCGCGCGCCTCGACGATATGAAGGCCGAGGACATCCTCACGATCGACTTGCGGGACAGATCTTCAATCGGCGACTACATGGTCGTGTCGTCAGGCCGTTCGCAACGCCATGTTGGATCGGTAGCCGACAGGGTCGTCGAGGACCTGCACAAAGCCGGCGTCGCAGCCCGCGTCGAAGGCGAGCCGCAATGCGATTGGGTACTGATCGATGCAGGCGACGTGATCGTTCACGTCTTTCGACCTGAAGTGCGGGCCTTCTACAATCTCGAAAAGATGTGGATGGCCGGATCCCCCGCACGGCGCGCGAGCTGATATGCGCGCCCGCGCTTGCTGATGCGGGTCGTCATCATCGCAATCGGCCGGCTGAAGCAGGGGCCTGAGCGCGAGCTTGCCGAGACATACCGTAAGCGCGCCCAAGCGATCGGACGCGGACTCGGCGTGCGCGAGATCGAGATCATCGAGATTCGCGAGAGTCGAGCCGCCGACGCCGAACGGCGGCGCACGGAAGAATCAATCGCCATCGCCAATGTCATTCCCGAGCGAGCTACAATCGTAATACTCGACGAGGGCGGCGAAAGCATCGACAGCGCCGCGTTGGCGGCCATGCTGCGGGAATGGCGTGCCGAGGATCGCACGGCCGTGTGTTTTGTCATCGGCGGCGCGGACGGGCTCGCGGCCAGCCTCCGCCAGCGGGCCAAACTCAACCTTGCCTTCGGGGCGGCTACCTGGCCGCATCAACTGGTGCGCATCATGCTGCTCGAGCAACTCTACCGCGCCGGCAGCATTCTGGCCGGCCACCCCTACCATCGGGGCGACCGCCCTTAATAATTCTTAATTTTGTTTCACTGCATTGTGACGGCCCCGAGCTACATCAGGGTCTTATTCTCGTCCCACGCCTGCTTTCCCTTGCGTGGTTTGGACTTGCGTCTACCGTGAACAGCATGATTCTCCGACGGCCGCGCTCGACCGACCCACGCTTCATGCTGGGCTCGGCTTTGGCCCTGGCGTTGCCGCTTGGGGCAACCTGGGCCGCGCTTGCTCAGACGCCATCGGACCAGACACCACCCTCGGCGACGCCGGCACCGAACGCGGCGCCCGCGGGTGAAACGCTCAAGCAGCACGATCAAGAGCTTGACGCCATTCGCGCTCAACAGCGCGAGTCGGCGGACAGCCAAACAAAGCTGAGGTCGCAGATCACCTCGCTTGGCGAGGACCGGCGCGCGCTCAATAAACAACTCATCGACTCGGCAACCCGCGTCCGCGGCGTCGAAGCCAAGATCGATGCGACGCGGCTGCGTCTGCACGCGCTCGACGAGCGAAAAAAGCTCTTCGAGCAATCGCTCGAAGAACGGCGCGACGTGATCGTCGAGATTCTCGCTGCACTTCAGCGCATTGGGCGACAGCCGCCACCCGCGCTCCTGGTGCGGCCGGAAGACGCGCTGCAGGCGGTGCGCACGGCCCTCGTGCTCGGTGCCGTTGTTCCCGACCTGCGTGCGAAGGCCGATGCGATCGCGGGCGACCTCGCTGACCTCTTGCGCGTGCGCAAGGACATTCTCACGGATCAGGCGGCGCTCTCACAGAGTCTTGACCAACTCGCGAGCGAGCAATTGCGGCTCAACGCGCTGGTTGACGAAAGGCAAAAAAAACAGGCAGCCGTCGAGCAGGCGTTGGCGACCGAACAGGAGCACGCCGCCGACTTGGCGCGCCGTGTCGACAATCTCAAAGACCTCATCGCCAAACTGGAACAAGGTCTCGACCCCGCCACCCGCGCCTCCCACGTCTCGGCCCGGGCCATCGGAGATGATGCGACTAGGCCTGATCTCGCGGCGCTAAGCGATCCGGGCCGCCTCGCCCCAGCGGTGGCCTTCGAGCGGACGCGCGGGCAGTTGCACCTGCCGGTCAACGGTTCCCCGATTCTTGGTTACGGCGCCCCCGACGGCGCCGGAGGAACCCA
>Ga0070731_10001322_pt1 | contig 26003 bp, 31 predicted proteins | sample Coa_R1_2_FD_66448 | JGI IMG/M metagenome (GOLD analysis project Ga0070731, IMG submission 66448) | Surface soil microbial communities from Centralia Pennsylvania, which are recovering from an underground coalmine fire - Coalmine... | ecosystem: Environmental > Terrestrial > Soil > Unclassified ... | reverse complement strand
CTCCTCGACGAGCCCGCGGCGGGTCTCAACGAGGTCGAGAGCGGGGAGCTCGCGCGCTCGCTACGCGAGATTCACGGGACGTTCGGCTGCGGGCTGCTCGTGATCGAGCACGACATGGCGGTGATCATGAGCCTCTGCGATCGCATCCAGGTGCTGGACTACGGGAAGACGATCGCGATCGGAACGCCCGTGGAGATCCGAAAGGACCCCGCAGTTCTCGCCGCGTACCTGGGGACTGAAGGCACGGAGGAATCCATTCATGCTCCGGCTTGAGAACCTGACGGTCAACTACGGCCCGGTAGCCGCCGTGAAAGGGATCACGCTGAACGTCGAGGAAGGCGAGGTTGTCGGCGTCGTCGGACCGAACGGCGCCGGGAAGTCGACGACGCTGCACGCGATCACGGGCGTCGTCCCGCCGTCCGGCGGCGAAATCGTCTTCGAGGGCGCATCGATCGTGGGCGAGCTGCCCGAGCGGCTCGTCCGGCGCGGGATCGCGCTCGTGCCGGAAGGGCGGCGCATCTTCGGAACGCTCACAGTCGGCGAGAACCTGCAGCTCGGGACGACCGGCCGCGCCAACAAGACGACGGTCGACGACGACCTCGAGCGCATCTTCAGACGGTTCCCGATCCTGAAGACGTACATCAAGACCCCCGCCGGCAGGCTCTCGGGCGGCGAGCAGCAGCAGCTCGCGATCGCGCGTGCACTGATCAGCCGACCGCGGCTGATCCTGCTCGACGAGCCGTCGCTCGGGCTCGCACCGTTCATGATCGACCTTGTGTTCGAGACGCTCAATGAGCTTAAGGCGGAGGGGCGTACGATCCTCCTCGTCGAGCAGGCGGCCTCGCGGACGGTCGCCTTCGCCGACCGCTCATACGTCCTGAACACCGGACGCATCGTGCTCTCCGGCTCGCGCGACGAGCTCGCCGGAAAGGCCGACTTCGCGAAGGCCTATCTCGGAGGCGTCATCGCATGACTGCCCTACTCCTCTCCATCGACCTCAGCAAGGACTTCCTCCTCCAGAACCTCGTCAATGCGATCAGCCTTGGCAGCCTGTACGCCCTGATCGCCCTTGGCATGGCGCTCATCTTCGGGATCATGCGGCTGGTCAACTTCGCGCACGGCGACCTGTTGATGGTCGGCGGCTACGCGCTAGTGCTTCTCGCCGGACCACCCTGGCCCGTCCTCCTGCTGGCGACACTCGCGATCTGCGCTCTCTTCGCGCTCGGCATGGAGCGCATCGCGTTCAGGCCTGTCCGAAACGCCAGCGCGTCGACGCTCCTCGTCACGTCATTCGCCGTCAGCTACTTCCTGGAGAACGGCGCACAACTGATCTTCTCGCCGCTGCCCAAGACGACGAACATCTCGAATACGCTGATTCAGTCCTGGCAGGTCGGTGCCATCTACATCGCGAAGCTCAACGCGCTCACGGTGGCGCTGACCCTCGTCCTGCTCGCGCTGCTCGGCCTCTTCCTCGGGAGGACCACCATCGGCGTGCAGATGCGCGCGGCGGCGGAAGACTTCGGCATGGCAAGGCTCCTCGGCGTGCGCGCGAACACGGTGATCGCTATGTCGTTTGCGATCGGCGGCCTCCTCGCAGGCGTCGCTTCCTTCCTGCTCGTCGCCCAGACGGGTGCCGTCTTTCCGACGATGGGGCTCGCGCCGGTGCTCGTGGGCTTCGTAGCGATCGTGCTCGGCGGCATGGGCAGCTTGCAGGGCGCCGTCGTCGGCGGTTTCCTTCTCGGCCTCATCTCGGTGACGCTCCAGGCCTACCTGCCGCTCACGCTGCGCTCGTACCGCGACGCGTTCACCTACGGCATCGTGCTCTTGGTCATCCTGCTTCGCCCTCAGGGTCTCATCGTCGCCCGCCGGGAGCGGCAGCGCGTCTAGTGCGAGACCAGGCCCGCCAGATCTTCGTCCGGCTCTGGCCCCTGATCGTGCTGCTCGCGACCGCGGCGGTGACGGCTCAGATCGCCGACTTCGGCGGCCAGCTCCTGCAGCGCAAGGTTCAGCTCGCTCTCATCTACCTTATCCTCACCGTCGCCCTCTACGTCTTCACCGGCAATTCGGGCGTCTTCTCGTTCGGAACAATCAGCTTCATGTCGGTCGGCGCGTACACGACGGCGCTCCTCACCATCCCACCCCAGACGAAGCACGACGCGTTCAGCCAGCTCCCTCACTTCCTCCAGCACGCGAACTGGCCTACGACGGCGGCGATCACGTTCGGCGGGGTGCTCGCCGCCGCGTTCGCGCTCGTGCTCTCGCTCCCGCTCATGCGGCTCTCCGGACTGACGGCCTCGCTCGCAACATTCGCGGTCCTGAACATCGTCTATATCGTCGGAAACAACTGGGTAACGGTCACGAATGCGGCCCAGGGTCTCGAAGGCATTCCGCAGGGAACGACCGTGAACACGGCACTTGCATGGTCGCTGGTGGCGATAACCGCCGCGTACGTCGTCCAGATCTCGCGCTACGGGCTGCGCCTTCGGGCGTCGCGGGAGGATGAGCGGGCGGCGCGTTCGATCGGCGTCGGCGTGCACGCCGAGCGCCGGCTCGCATTCGTCGTGAGTGGGTTTTTTGGAGGGATCGCGGGCGGTCTCTTCGCGCAGTACATAGGCGCTTTCAACGCCTCGGCGTTCTACCTCGACATCACCTTCCTGACCGTCGTGATGCTCGTAGTCGGCGGCGTGACGAGTCTTGCCGGGGCCGTGATCGGAAGCATCTTCATCTCGTTCGTCTCCGAGGTGCTACTCGACATCGAGAACGGCTTCAACGTCGGCTCGGTGCACATACCGGGCCGGTCCGGCCTGCGCGAGGTGATTCTTGCGGTGATCATGCTCACGATCCTCATCCTGCGGCCGCGTGGGATCACGGACGGACGCGAGCTCACGTGGCCGTTCTCGAGGCGGCGCTTCGAGCGGTTCGGACGTACGACGGCACTCGAGGTAGAGGCGCCGCCGGCCGAGGCTGCGCAGAATGTCGAGGTCACATAGCCCCGGCCGGGCCCGACGCCTGCGCCGAGTTGTGGGCGCGCGCACGCGGCGTCGCCAGGTCCGAAGACGAGCCGACCCGGAGCCGGGCCGCCGACTGCGTGCTCGTCGCCCTGACGGAGGCCGCCGTTTCGCGGCGAGACCCGGCGCACGCCCGCATCGCCGACACGCTCGCGGCTGACGGTCGGGCTGGGCTCGTGGCCGCGAGGGCGTACCTCGTGCACGCCCGCAACTCGGACGACGCGTACGGCGTCGCCGCCCATCCCGGAGCGGCGGTCGTCCCGGCGGCGCTCGCCGAGGCCGAAGCGTCCGGCGCCTCCGGCGAGACGCTCCTGACGGCCACCGTCGCCGGCTACGAGGTCGCATGCACACTTGCCGACGTCTTCCTCCCGCGCGCGGCGGAGCGAGGCTGGCGGATCACGTCCGTCGTCGCGCCGATGGCGGCCGCCGCGACGCTGGCGTCGGTCCGGGAGCTGGCAGACGGCGACGCAGTCTCGGCGCTGCGTATCGCAGCGGGGACGATCGGCGGCGCCCTCGAGACGGTCTCGGGCCGCGGGGACGACTGGCGCGCGCAGCCCGCCCTTGCCGCCGTCGAGGGCGTGCTTGCCGCCCGCGCGGCTGCAGCCGGCCTCGCCGGGACGACCGGAATCCTCGAGGGCCCGCAGGGCCCTTTCGAGCTGGTCTGCGGCGGCCCCTGGCCTGGATGGCCGGAGCCAAGTAGGCCGCGCATCCACGGCGCGACCTTCAAGCGGCACCAAGGCGCGATGTACGCGCAGGCGATCTTCGACGCGCTCGAGCGGCTGCCGGAGCTCGCCGGCTCCGTGGACGTCGAGCTGCGCGTGCCGTTGTTCGCGATCGGCTACAGCGAGCGGAGCGCGTCGAACGATCGCGCGCCCGCGAGCCTCGCGGGGGTGACCGCCGCGGCGCTCGCGGAGACGCACCCGTCGGCGCGGATCGGGTCGTTCTGTGCGCGTGGCGACGACGCGGTGGGACGGCTCGGGGCCGCGGTCACCGCGGGGCTGGCGGACGGGCGCTCGTTCACGGCGAACGGCGACGGCGACACGTCCTGGTGGAGCGCGACGGACGTCGACGAGGTCTGCCGGGCCCGTCTCGGCGGCGACGCGCTCGTCACCGCGGTGCGCGGGTTGGACAACGGCGGCACCGTCGCCGCGGTCCTCGACGCGTGGCGGGCTTCGGTTTGACACTGCCGAAAGCGGCTGCAAGCATCAGCACACATGCGCATACAGAGGCTCCGCCGACGAGCGCGCTGACGGACGTAACGCGGTTGTCGGCGCTGGAGCTGCGCGTCGCCTTCGCAAGCCGTGCGCTCTCTCCCGTGGAGGCGGTCGGCGCTGTTCTGGATCGCATCGAGACGGTCGGGCGGCAGCTGAACGCCTTCGTGACCGTCACCGCCGAGGAAGCGATCGATGCTGCACGGCGTGCGGAGCGCGCCTGGTGGCGCAACGAGGCCGGACCGCTCGCCGGCATCCCCTTCTCGGTCAAGGACACGATCGTGACGAAGGGTGTCCGCACGACGATGGGCTCACGCCGGCTCGCCGACTGGGTGCCGTCGATCGACGCCCCCTCGGTCGAGCGCTGCCGCCGCGCGGGAGGAGCCCTGCTCGGCAAGACGAACACGCCGGAGTTCGGCTGGAAATACGAGACGACGAACCCGCTCGCAGGGACCACTCGCAATCCCTGGAATCTCGACCTCACGCCGGGCGGGTCGAGCGGAGGAGCGGCGGCGGTGGTCGCCGCCGGCCTCGGGCCGCTCGCGCTCGGGAGCGACACCGCCGGCTCGACGCGCATCCCCGCCGCCTTCTGCGGGGTGATCGGGTTCAAGCCGTCGTACGGCGTCATTCCGGTCGCGCCGGGGAGCGGCATCGAGACCCTCGGCCATGTCGGCGTCCTCGCGCGAGCGGTGCGGGACGTCGCGCTCATGCTCGACGTCTGCTCGGGCCCGGATCCGCGCGACCGGCTGTCGCTACCGGCAGGGGAGGAGACGTTCTCGTCCGCCGTCGATCGCGGCATCGACGGGCTCCGGATCGCGTGGAGCTCCGATCTCGGGTATGCGGCGATCAACCCCGAGGTGCGGGATGCGGTCGCCGCGGCCGTCCGCGCGTTCGACGACGTCGCCGTCGTCGAGGAGATCTCCCCGTCGCTCGAGGATCCGTTCGAGATCGTCGAGCCGTTGCTCGCGGCCGGCGCGGCCGGCGCCCATCGCGACGACTTCGCCGCGGTGCGGGACGAGCTCGATCCGGAACGGGTGCCCGTCGTCGAGCGCGGGTTTCGACTGACGGCGGCGGACGTCGGGGCCGCGCTCGCCGCGCGGGCGCGCTTCGTCGACAGCATGCGCGAGCTGATGGAGCCCTATGACCTGCTGCTCACGCCCGCGGCGCCGGTGACCGCGTTCGAGGTGGGGAAGCAAGGGCCCGCGACGGTGGACGGCCGCGTTTTGCCGGGGCTCTCCTGGGGCGGTCTTGCATATGCGTTCAACCTCACCGGACAGCCGGCCGCGTCGGTGCCGTGCGGGCTCGTCGGCGGGCTTCCGGTCGGCCTCCAGATCGTCGGCCCGTGGCGCGACGACGCTGCGGTGCTGCGCGCCTGTGCGGCGTTCGAGCGCGCACGACCCTGGGCCGCGACCCGGCCCGACTCGATTCCGGCAACGAGCGACTAGAGAGGAGACGACGTGGCCTACGAGGAGCAATACGGCGAGCAGACGCATGAGACGTACGAACGCGCGACGTTCGGCGGATCGCTCACGCTCGGCGAGCGACCCGCGGTGCTGGTGGTCGACTTCAGCACCGGGTTCACGGATCCCGAGTGCCCGATGGGCGCCGACATGACGGACGCGGTCGAGGCGTGCCGCCGCGTGCTCGACGCGGCGCGGGCGAAGGGCGTGCTGATCGTGTACACGGTCGTCGCCTACGCGCCGCACCTCAAAGACGCGGGGATCGGCATCCAGAAGTCTCCCGCGATCGGCGTGCTCCAGCTCGGCTCGAAGTGGGCTGAGGTCGATCCACGCCTGGGTGTCCGCGACGACGAGGTGGTCGTCGTGAAGAAGTTCCCGTCCGCGCTCTTCTCGACGCCGATCACGTCGATCTTGGCCGCCGAGCGCATCGACACGGTCGTCCTCTGCGGCGCGGTGACGAGCGGCTGCATCCGTGCCACCGCGGTCGATCTCTACTCGTACGGCTACCCGACGCTTCTCCCGCGCGACTGCGTCGCCGATCGAGCCGAGGGACCGCACGTTGCGAACCTCTTCGACCTGAGCGCCAAGTACGTCGACGTCGTCACCTCCGACGAGGCGATCGACTATCTCGCGAGCGTGCCGGAGCGCGTGCCCGCCTAACGTGCGGCCGGGACGGGCAGCTCGAGCAGGCGTGCCTCGCCTGCCGGCGCAGGTGTGTTTCGCGAGCGGAGCGCACGCACGACCCCATCGATGACGACGGCCGAGATGCCCGGGATGTCGCCTCGCTCGATCGACCCGAGCGCGTCCTCGGCAACACCGCCGAGCGGCGGCCGAACGAGGACCAAGTCGGCGGGCGCGCCCACCTCGAGCACGCCTTCGGCGATCCGCAGCGCACGCCCGTTGTTCGCGGTCGCGAGCGCGATCGCGTCGACGGCGGCGATGCCGCCGAGCGATGCGATCTCGGCGATCGACTTCAGCATGCCGAGCGGCATCACGCCCGTACCGGTCGGCGTGTCGGTCCCGATTACGAGACGTTCGAGCGCGTTCCGCTCGAGCGCAAGCTCGACGATGCGGAGCGCGGAGCGGAGATTCCCCGCCTGCACGAGCTGGATCGAGCCGGGAGCGTCGAACAGGCGGGGAAGATCGTCGTCCGGGAGCGACGTCGTGCCGCCGTTCGCGTGTCCGATGATGTCGCAGCGGAGCGTGAGTACGTCGTCGATCGTGACCGCTGCCGAGCCGGGAATCGACGCTCCCCCCGTGTGGTTCATGACGACGAACCCGGCACGCTGAGCCGCGCGCACGAGGGGTGCGGCGTCGGCGACCCGGTCGAATGCGCCGAAGCCGACCTTTGCCAGCCGCACGCCCTCAGCGGCCAGCTCGGCGAAGTCCTCTTCCTCGAGGGTCGGCTCGATGATCACCGACCCGCCGAGCACCTTCACGCCTCCGGGACGTACGGTGCGGAACGACCGCTGTGCGGCGATCGCCAGCGCCTTCACGCCGGTACGGTCGTCCGGCCGTCCGGGGAGGTGCACCTCCGACGCCGACATCATCGTCGTCACGCCGCCGTGCATCGAACTCTCGATCCACCCGATCATCCCCTGCCGGGGCGTCCAGTCGCCGAACACGACGTGTGCATGCGAGTCGATCAGTCCGGGAATGACGACGGCCCCGTTTCCGTCGAGTACGACGTCCGCGGCCTCGTCCGATCCACCGAGCGAGGCGATCATGCCGTCCTCGCAGCGGATGCGGCTGATGTCGAGGGGCTGCTCGCCCAGCCGGCCCGTGACGACGGCGGCGACGTTGACGATCTCGAGCGTCACGGCGCGGCCGCCTCCTCCTTCGTCTTTCCGCCGAGCCGAGCGTGCAGCCGGCCGCGCGACGCAAGCGCGCACAGGACGACGAGCTCGTCGGGATGCGGAGCGTCCTCGACGGTGACCATGATCGCGTCGTAATGCGACCGCACCCAGATGTCGTCCTTGTAGGCGAGCGGGATGTCGACGGCGGTGCCGGGCGCGCACCGCTTCGTCACCGACGATAGCCAGGCGCTGCCGCCGCCGACGGCGTCGCGCAGGGCGTTGCCGAAGACCGTCGTGATGCAAGCGTTGGCGTGCTCCTGCTCGCCGTTCGTGCCGACGAGGGCCGCCTTCCCGTAGCTCTCGGCCGGCGCCGCGAGCCCCTGGACTGCGAGCCCGCCGAGCAGAGCGCCGAGCTCGCCGCTTCCCTCGACGATCTCGGTGAGCTCGGGGACGAGCGAGCGCCCGGCGTACGGATTCGCCACGACCGCCCAGGCGGCCGCCTTGCGCAGCGGCTCTCCCTCCGGAGCGCCGCCTTCTGTGCGAATTTCCTCGACCAGCGTGCCGATGCGACGGATCGTGAGACTCATCGACGCGGCTGCGACGCCGCCGTTACTCGGAAACGCAGACGAGCACGCCGCAGCTGCCGCCCTCGGTGCCGGGAACGGAGCCCCCGCGCGTGTGCGCCACGCCGACCTTGGTCCGGGCAAGCTGCCGTTCGCCTGCGGCGCCGCGCATCTGCGTGGCGACCTCGCAGAGCTGGCCGACGCCGGTGGCCCCGAGCGGGTGCCCTTTTGCGAGCAGGCCGCCGCTCGCGTTGATCGGCGTCTCGCCGTCCATCGACCAGCGACCCTCCTCGAGCTGGCGGAAGTACGTTCCCTGCTTCGCGAGCCCGAGGCCTTCGACGCGCATTCCCTCGGCGATCGTGAAGCAGTCGTGGACCTCGGCGAAGTCGACGTCGTCGGGCTCGATGCCGGCCTCGTCGTAGGCGGCCCGGGCCGCACGCGCGGTGACGTCCTCGAAGAGCGCCTCATAGTTCCCGTCCGCTCGGCCGGACGCGAGGCCCGTGCCGTGGATCACGATTGCACGACCGTCTGGGCGCTTAGACGTGATCACGACCGCCGCCCCGCCGTCCGACTTCGGGCAGCAGTCGTAGAGCCGCAGCGGTGACGCGATCTCGCGCGAGGCGCCGACGTCCTCGACCGAGACCTCCTCCTTCCAGTGAGAGAGTGGGTTGAGCGCGCCGTTGTGCCGGTTCTTGACCGCGACGAGGGAGAGCTGTTCGCGAGTGAGGCCGAACTCGTTCATGTAGAGGCGCGCGCGCATCGCATGCCACGCCGGGAAGACGAGACCGAGCGCGCCCTCGTAGTCGCCCTCGGCCGGCGTGATCATGCCCTTCCGATCGGAGACCTTCTCGAAGCCGCACGCGACGACGCAGTCGAAGCGGCCGGAGCGGACGGCGTGCACGGCCTCGATCACCGCCGTCGTGCCGCTCGCACACGCGTTCTCGACGTTGATCGTCGGAATGCCGGCCAGCCCCGTTTCGGCGCCGACCCGCTCGCCGGCGACCATGCCACCGTGGACGTGACCTGCATAGAGCGCGTCGACCTCGCCCGTCCCGATGCCGGCGTCGGCGAGCGCCGCCGCGACCGCCTGTGCGCCGAGCTCGACGTCGTCCGCCTCGTGCTTCGTGAACCTCGTCATCCCGATCCCGATAACGTATGCGTCAGTCATCGAGCCTCCGGAGCAAAGAAGTGGTGGACGCGCTCGTCGCCCCACACTGTGGTGCCCACCCTGAACCGTATCTCGACGGGCAGGCCGGGCACGAGGTCGCCCTCGCCGTCTGCCTCGACCGGCCCGAACACGCGGACGCGCTGGTCGTCCTCGCCGTCGCCGACGAGCCCGTAGCCGATCACGTACGCGCTCTGACCGAAGACCTTGGTCCAGGTCTCCAGGGCCCCGACGCCCTCTAGCCTCGTTTCGCGCCCCTCGTTCGCCCCGCAGGTCGGGCAGATGCGCTTTATGCCGAACGCGAGCCTGCCGCACGAGGCGCAGCGCCAGCCGCGGAGCGCGGGCCTGTCCCCGACCGCGATCAACGCCTCGTCGAGGACCGCGCTCAGCTGCTGATCGTCCGCGACGGCCATTCGTTGTGGACGATCGTATACCGCTTACATAGGATCTGGGCGGCCTGACACGGCTGGAGGCCTCCACAATGAGCAGCATGGACGCGATCGATCACGAGCGCGCGGGCTCGGTCTCCGAGGAGCTCGTCGGGGCCTTCCGCGACGCGATGGGCTTGCTCGCCGCAGGCGTGGTGATGGTCACGACGCGTGTGGACGATCGTCCCTGGGGACTAACCGTGAGTGCGTGCTGCTCGGTCTCGATGTCGCCCCCGATGCTCCTCGTCTCGCTCGGCTCGAGCACGGCAAGCGTGGCCGCCATCGAGGCGACCAGCCGCTTCGGCGTCAGCATCCTGGGCGAGCGGCTGATCGAGGCGGCCCGGTTCGGCTCTGCGCGCGGCGCGCCGAAGTTCATCGACGAGCTCCACGACGAGGCCTCGGACGAGCGCTCGGCGACGCCCGCCGTGGCGGGCGCGATCAGCCACGTCGACTGCGTCGTCGTGCAGGTGCTGCCGGTCGCAGACCACACGATCTTTCTGGGCCGCGTCGAGAACGTGCTCGGCGCGCGGCGGAGCGAGGATCCGCTCGTCTACCACGACCGCCGCTGGCACCGGCTCGGCTTCGCATCGGACCTTGGGGCGGCGCCGGCCCCCGACCTTTGGTGGTAGCTATCCGCGGCGAACGAGACCGACGAGCGAGCGCCAGAGGGCCGCGAGCCCGAGGCGCATTCCGCCGATCGGTTTGACCGCCGCCGGCTCGGGGGCGACGGCGGCAGGCGCGCCGCCGGCCGGGGCTTCGAGCTTCGAGGCGAGACACTGCGCGAACTGCCTCGTCAGCTCTGCCGAGACGTCCGCCACGATGCCGCGCCCGTACTGCGCGACCGTTCCCTGCAGCGTCAGGTCGGTCGTGATCGTCACCGTCGTCCGACCGTCGGCCTCTGCGAGCGTGGACTCGATCCGCGCCTGCGCGCCGCCTCGGCCCTTCAGCTCGCGAGCCTTCGCCTCGAGCACGCACCGGTGCTCCGCTTCGCTCGACTCCGCGCGCACGATGTCGGTCCCGAACTGGAGCGCGATCGGGCCGAGCTTGACGTGCATCACCGCCTTCCAGGCGTCGTTGCCCACCACCTCCGTCAGCTCGGCGCCGGGCATGCAGGGAACGACGCGGGGGATGTCGTTCAGGAGCGCCCAGGCCTGCTCAGGGCCCGCCGGCACCTGGAACGAGTTCTCGAGCCGCACGCCAGGACTGTACTGCATCCATCTGCATGCGACGGATCAGGCCGGCGCGCCGCTCAGGCGGCGGCGGGCGTGCTCGTCAGCTGCCGGACCGGTGCGAGCCCGAGCGTCAGGATCGCGGCGAGCGTCGGCGCGATTGAGGTGACGAGGAGTGCGGTCCGCAGGTCGATCGCGTCGGCGATCGCGCCCAGCCCGACCGCGGCCGTGGCGCCGAGACCGATCGGCACGCCCACCGTCAGTCCCGACGCGAGCGCGACACGCCCGGGCAGATACTGCTGCGCCATCACGATCTGGACGCCGAAGGTCGCGCTGATCGACGCGCCGGAGAGCATCAGTGCCGCGTCGCCGAGCAGACCGCGATGGAGGACGTAGAAGATCAGCAGCGGGATGCCGGCGACACCACTCCAGAACAAAACGGGCCGGCCGCCGATCCGGTCGGCGATCGGGCCGGCCACGAGCGTGGCGACTGCGCCGGTCGCGAGGACGTACGTCAGCAGCCGTGTCCCGTCTGCCTTGCTCGCGCCCTGCGCGACCTCGTACAGCGGCACGAACGTGAAGATGCCGAAGTACCCGACGCTTCGGAGGACGCCCACGACGACGAGCAACCAGAGTGCCCGCGGCTGCCCGCCGACGATCCGTCGGCGATTGGCGCTCGCCTCGCGCGGGATGAACGCGCGCAGGTAGCGCGATTCCGTCGTCAGAACTGCCGCGGCGAGCACCGCCGGCACGAAAAGGAGGAGGCCGCCCTCGAGCCCGAGCGCGATGACGAGCGTCGAGGTCAGGATCGGCCCGACGGCCACGCCCGCGTTGCCGCCGATCGCGAACAGCGACATGCCGCTCGCGCGCCGGACGCCGCTCACGTAGCGGGCGAACTTCGCGGCCTCCGGGTGGTAGACGCCGATACCGAGCCCGGAGGCGAAGACGCAGCACAAGACGAGCGGATAGCTCGGCGCGACCGCGGCCAGCGAGACGCCGGCCCCGCCGAGGAGGACGCCGGCGGAGAGAAGCCACATTGCGCCGTCCGGCCGGTCCGAGAGGCGGCTCGACAGCGGCTGCACCAGAGCTGCGCTGAGGGAGACGGCGAGGATGACGCCGGCGCCCATCGCGTACGTGAGGTGGAGCTTCGGAATCAAGAAGACGAGCAGCGCCGGCGGCACGCCCTGGGCGAGGTCGACGGTGAAGTGGCCGATCGCGAGCGACGCCATCCCGCGGCGGTCGATGCTGTTGCGTGCCGTGCCCTCCTCTCCGTCCCGGGCATTCACCTGTCCGCGAATGTATACAGTTCGTTGTCGGCCGACCCGACGTACCCCCTGCCGCCGCCGAGCGCAGGAAGACGACCACATCGAAGGAGCGTCGAGATGTCGAATCCGCCTCTCCGCCTCGCAGCAGTGCACCTGCCGTGCAATCACCAGCAGACGATGACGGCGTTCTACTGCGACCTGCTCGGCTTCGAGCGCGGGCCCGAGCAGATTCCGATCGGCGACGGCCCCCTCGACCCGTGGATCACGCTCGACACCGGCGAGGTTTACCTGGTGCTCAAGCCGCGGGGGTGGTACGACGGCGACGAGCGCCCGCCGACGACTGCGAGCGTGCACATCGCGTTCCGCGTCGCCGACCGAGACGTCGTCGACGCCGAGTACGAGCGTCTGCGCGCCGCGGGTGTCGAGTTCCGGACCCCGCCGAGGGACTGGCCGTGGGGCGAGCGGGCGACGTTCTTCCCGGATCCAGAGGGAAACCTCGTCGAGCTGTTCGCGAGCTCGGGCGCCCCGGTGACGTCCGGTACGTGATCGATCCGCGCGAGAGCGTTGTCCGTGCGGCGTTTCCTGCGCTCGGACGACTTCGCAAGCCACGCTGGCGGGACGCGGTCGCGCAGGTCTGGCTGCGGATGTGGGCCGAGAGCGGCTGGGAGCGGCCAACCGACTGTCCGTACAACCTCGTCGCGACGTCGACCGACCTCGTGCGGCACGTCAACCAGGTCGTCGAAGGCGCGCTCGCGCTCGCCCGCGTCGCAGCCGAGTCGCTGGGCATGGCCGTGGACGAGGACGTGATCGTGGCGGCGGGCACGGTTCACGATGCGAGCAAGCTCGTCGAGTACGAGCCCGGTCCCCACGGGCCGCAGGTGAGCGAGCTCGGTCGACGGCTCGTGCACGCGGAATACGCCGCGCGTGCCGCGGCGGAGGAGGGACTTCCGCCCGACGTCGTCGCCATCGTCGTCAACCACACGACGGCCTCGCCCGAAGTGCCGTCGACGCTCGAAGCCTTGTGTGTCTACTACGCCGACATGTGCGCCGCCGACCTCGCGCGACTCCGAGCCGGCGCTACGCTGCACGTTGCGACGCACAAGCACCGCTCGTGAGCGGCACCGACCGCGACCTGTGCGCCCTCTCGCTCGTCGAGCTCGCGGGGATGCTCGAGCGAGGTGAGACGAGCGCGATCGCCGCGACCGAAGCAGTGCTCGACCGGATCGAGCTGCTCGAGCCGTCGCTCAACGCTTTCGCTACGGTTACGGGAGACCGCGCCCTCGCGCGGGCGCGGGAGCTCGACGAGCTGCACCGTCGCGGCGGCCGGGTCGGGCCGCTCCACGGCGTGCCGGTCACCGTGAAGGACAATCTGCCGCTGGCCGGCGTGCCGACGACGGCGGGCTCGCCGCTCCTCCGCGACTGGGTGCCGGAGACGTCGGCGCTCGCCGTCGCGCGCCTCGAGGCCGCAGGCGCGATCGTGGTCGGTAAGACGAACCTCTGGGAGTTCGCATACGGCGCTCCGAGCACGCTGGCCGGCCGGGCCGTCAACCCGTGGAACGCAGAGCGCACGACCGGCGCCTCGTCGAGCGGCTCCGCCGTGGCCGTCGCCGCCTGCCTGGGCGCGGCGTCGCTTGGGACCGACTCGGGCGGCTCGGTGCGAATCCCGGCGTCGTTCTGCGGCGTCGTGGGCATGAAGCCTTCGTACGGTCTACTCCCGACCGGCGGAGTGATTCCCGTCAGCATCACGCTCGACCACGTCGGCGTGCTCGCGCGCGCGGCCGGAGACGTCACCGCTGTGCTTGCCGCCATGGTCAGGCTCGAGCGCATGCCCGCCGAAGCGGGGCGGACGCGTCTCGCCCGTGTGCGGAGCGATGCGCTCAAGCCGCTTTCTCACGGCACGGCCACCGTGCTCGACGCTGCGATCGACCTGATGGGTGCCGCCGGTGCGGTCGTCGAGGAGGTCACGATCCCCGATCTCGACGAAGGCTGTTCGGTCAAGTGGACGATCTCCGGCTTCGAGGCCGCGCACTACCACCGGGAGCGCTTCGGGCCTCCGTCGGACTCGTACGCCGCGGGCGTCCGGCGCCTGCTCGAGCAGGGGCAGGACATCCGTGCCGACGAGTACGAGCGTGCGTTGACCCGACGAGACGAACTCCGGGCCGCGCTCGAGGCAGCGCTGACTGGCTTTGACGCGCTCGTGCTCCCGGCAACACCCATGTCTGCTCCCCCGGTCGACGCCGAAGTCGGCGAGACGCTGCTCGCGACGACGCGTTGCACCGCCCTCTTCAACGTCACCGGCGCGCCTGCGCTCGTCGTGCCTGCCGGCATCGACGGCGACGGATTACCGGTCGGGTTGCAGCTCGTCGGCCGGATCGGGTCCGACGCGGCTCTGCTGCGACTCGGCGTTGCGTTCGAAGAGCGACGCGGCCCCCTGCCACCGCCGCCCGCGGTCGGCGCGCTGGAGAATCTCGCGATGGCCGAGCCTGGTCGAGCGGGGTGAGCACAACCGCGGCATTCCGCCGGCTGATCGCCGACCCACGGCTGACCGTGGTGCCGGTCGTGCCGACACCTCTCGCAGCGCGCATCGCCGAAGGGCTCGGATTCGAGTCGCTCGGCCTGGGCGGCTACGCAATGGGGGCGCACCTCGCGCTGAGCGAGCCGCTCCTGTCGCTGGAGGACGTGGCGGCATGCGTCCGCGCGATCACCCGCGTCTCGCGACTCCCGTTGCTCGTCGACGCCGACGCCGGGTGGGGCGAGCCGCTGCACGCGATGCATACCGTGCGGACCCTCGAGCATGCGGGAGCGGCCGGTGTGCACATCGAGGACCAAATCTTCCCGAAGCGTGCGCACTACCACAAGGGAATCGAACACATCGTTCCCGTTGACGAGATGGTCGCGAAGCTCGGAGCCGCGCTCGCCGGCCGGAGCGACCCGGACTTCGTGCTCGTAGCCCGCACCGACGCGATGGCCACCGACTCCTACGACGAGGGAATTCGGCGGGCGCGTCTCTACCACGAGGCAGGCGCGGATGTCGTGATGTGCTTTCCGAACAACGCCGACGAGGCCGAGCGCGCGCCCCGTGACCTCGAAGGCGTCCCGCTGATTTACGTCAACAGCGACGGCAACCGGCTGGGACGCGGGATCTTCCCGACGGAGACCCTCGAGGCGTGGGGGTGGAGCCTCGTCCTCGACGCGATCACCACGACGAACGTCACCGCGCACGCAGTGCACGAGGTGCTGCGTCGACTGAAGGAGACGGGCCGAACCGACCTCGACCAGGGGGAGATGCGACTGACGCGCAAGTTCGTCGAGGACACGATCGGCCTCGACGACTACTACGGCCTGGAGGCCGAGACGGTGGAGACCGAGCAGCTTCCATGATCGCTCGCGCCGTTGCCCAGGGGTCGGCGGCCTCGTATGATTCGGAAAGTGGGAGATCCGGAGACCCCGATCGTTCGCATCGACGAAACCGTGATCGGAGTCTCGAGCTGGTCCGGCTATCGAGCGGGCTGCACGTTGGCGTTCGGTAATCGGGCTGGCGGTCGCAGAACTGAGGCTTCTGGCTCGAAACGTGTGCCTCGCGTCGGGCACATGAGCCTGAAGGCGCTCGTGGCGGCCGTCAGGCGACGACGGATCGCTACAACGCCAGAGTGACCGCTCAACTGAGTGGGATGTCGGTCTCCTCCTTGCTGCTCTGGTAACGATCTGACAGGACGCCGTAGGCGGCGCGCAACTCCGTGATCTGCGCGTCCCACCTCGCTCGTTCGCTTTCGTCGCCGCGGGCGGCGAGGTCGCCGAGGTAGTTGCTCGTCCAGTATGCGTTCGTGCGCGCGTACGTTCCGTCCGGGCAGCGGAAGATCTCGGCGAGGATGCTGAGATCGTGCGGAATCTCGAAGTTGTCCCGAGTGTCCTCGTACGAGAACAGGTAGTAGAAGTTGTCGAAGCCGCTCCAGGCGATCGCGGAGAGGCACATCGGGCACGGCTCATGAGTCGCGAGGAAGAGACACGCGGCCGGCGCCGGGCGCTTGCCAGACGGCATTGACCAGTAGCGATTGAGGCAGGAGATCTCCCCGTGCAGCAGTGGGTTCACCGACTCTTCGTTCGTTCCCGCGACCACGAGATCGAGGGTCGACTTGCGCAGGACCGCGCCCCCGAACACCTTGTTGCCGTCGCGAGCGCCCGCTTGGGTCAGAGGCAAGACGTCGTCACGCAGCACGGTGAGCATGCGATCGACGAGCAGGCTCAACGGCGCACTCACCTCGCGCGTAACGGAAGAGGCTTTGGGTGGTTCGTCGAACGGCAGTGCGAATACTTTAGTGCGAACGCTGACCGTACGAATTGTGCTCCGTCAGCGTTCGACCGCCCCGCGTGCTGCACGACGCTGCGTCGTCGGGGGTCTCGTATTCGTTCAGCCACCTCCCGTTGTTCGAGTTTCCCGAACCAGCTTTCGATGAACGCCTGGCTCTCGGGGTCGCGGTAGCTGCCGCGTCGGCGTCGGATGCCAAGCTCTGCGAGGTTCGCGCTGAGGCGCTGCGCGGTGAAGGCGGAGCCGTCGTCGCCGCCGGGCGTCAGCTCGCCGGGTGGATGCCGTACGCCAAAGCGGCGCGTTCGACGACTGCGACCGCTTCGTCGGCGCGGCAGCGCGGCTCGAGCTGCCAGGCGACGATCTCGCGTGGTGCAGCAGTCAATGATTGCCATCAGGTAGGTCCAGCCGTGCCCGGCAGCCGAGACGCTGGTCATGTCGAGCTGCCAGAGCTGCCGGGGCCGCTCGACGCGGAAGAAGCCGGGCCGCTTCTGCGCTCGAGCGGACTCAGCGCTGGATCAGCTTCAGATCCCGCATCACGCGCAGGACGCGCTTGCGGCTAACCGCGATCCCGAGCCCTGGCGGACGAAGGCGCAGATCATCCGCCAGGAGTCGGTCTGGTTCGCGAGCGCTTCCTCGACGATTGCCCGCTCGACCTCGTCGACTGGAGGCTGATCTCGGCGCCGCGCGCCACCAGCGAGGGCGAGTGCCCCTCGGCGACGAGGTCACGAAAGCGGGCGACGCGCTGTCTCACTCCCGCTCCCGCAAGAGTTTTCCGCGATCTCCGAGCTCGTACGTCTTGCGGCCGAGCGCCCGCTCCGGCTCGGCGACCTTCCGCCGCAGCTACCGCTCGCCGGCGCGCTCTTCTATGCCGGCGAGCGGTAGCTACCGCCCTCGAGCAGCGTCTCTCGCCACGAGGAGTACCGCGTCTCCGAGAATCGCATGCTCGGCGGCAGAACTCCTTCACCGAGCGGTCGCCGCGCAGCCCGGCCAGCACGATCTCGATCTTCTCCTGCGCTGTCCAGCTCCGGTACTGCTTCCTGTGTTCGCTCAACCTCGTCTCCCCTGGGTCGAGCGGCCCATGGTGAGCCGGCCGCCGCACGATCCCTCCAGCGCTACGCGCCTCCGGGACCGTCCGGCAAATCCAAGTCAGCTACCTGTCAACGCCGGACCGGGGAGCGGGGCATTTGCACTCGCTGAGAGTCCTCTTTAGACGCCGCTGCTTGCCTTACGGGGTGAACCGAAAAGGACCGTTTCGGTCACTTTCGACGGCGCCCGCGAGGCCCACAGTTTCTGTTGTGCTCCACGACGCACTCCACACCCACCCCACGTGTGATGAGCCGCAAGATGATCTGGGCGTGAAGGCGTGAAGGCGCCGTTTTGCGGGCGTTTTGCAGAGCCTTCTGACGGGCTCGAACCGTCGACGCCCTCCTTACCATCGAGGCGGTGCCGTGTCGCGGCGGCGTACCGTTGTGGCTCTCCGGCATCGACGCAGGTCTTCGCGCGATCCGCGTGTTATCACTTTCGTTGACACCCTGGCCGGTTCGTCGTCCGCTCAGGAGACACACGGGCCCGTTGCAGGCCTTTCCTTTATGGGCCGGGCAGGGATCGAACCTGCGACCTTGGGATTAAAAGTCCCCTGCTCTACCAACTGAGCTACCGGCCCCGCGCTGCTCCCTTCACTCGCCGGAAGCGTACGCAGAACGACGGGACAATCGCGGCGCCGCTCGCGTACGCTCAGGGTGTGAAGCTCGGCGTGTTGTTCGCCGCTGTCGCCGTGGCGCTCGCGGCCGCGGGTGGTGCGGGTGCGTCTGCGCGGCCGTTGGTCGCGCCGAACTGTCTCGGCAAGCCGACCGTCAAGCCGGCCGAGGTCGTGCTGGCATGCGCGGACGCGGGTCTCGGCGTTCGCGGCATCGTCTGGCTCGGATGGGGGCAGCCGGTCGCCGCCGGGGTCGGCACCGCGTTCGCCAACGACTGCACGCCGACCTGCGCGGCCGGGCACTTCCACACCTACCGGGGCGTGCTGCTCCTCAGCGGGTCGCAGCGGTGCGCCGGACGGATCGCCTACAAGACGGCTTCGGTGGCCGTCGTCGGCGAGCCGCCGCAGGCCTGGGCAACGGCCGCCGACGCGACCTACTCGCTTCGCTGCGCGGCCTGATCCACGACTAACGGCTAGCGCGTCGCCTGCGGACGCCGATTAACGTGGGCGTTCGTAGCCGTTGCGCCTGCGGGCCGCATGGCTCATCAGTGGAGGGGCCTTCCGTAGGCGGCGCGGCAGCCGGGAGGCCCCTCCCAGGTTCTCGCGCCGGACGGCACGCAAGCGCGATACTTGCGTCGTGGGCAAGGGGTACGCAGAAGGGTCGGCGGTCGAAGAACGGCTCGCCGCGCTCGAGCGCGGCGACGATCTCGACGCCTCGCTCGAATCCGGCCGGGCCGCGGTGTACGGAGCGACGGAGGACGACCCCGAGCAGCACTTCCTCGGCTGGGCCGACGAGGTGGACGCCGACGAGCTTTTCGCGTCGGGCCGGGCCTGGGGGATCCAGGTCCGTCACCGCACCTAGAGAGGAGCCGCCTCGCGGCGACCCCTCTCATGCCGATCGCTCTACGCGGCTGCCGGCTCCGGCCCATGCCCGAGCTTCGGCAGCCAGCCCACCCTGTTCGGCAGATACCGGTTCCAGGCCCCTAGCAGCCTCATCGTCGCCTGCAGCAGCACTGCGCGGACGATCGTCGCGTCGATCAGGACTGCGGCCGCGACGCCGACCCCTATCTCCTTCATGTCGAGGATCGGGAGCGTCCCGAAAATCGAGAACACCCGGGCCATCACGAGCGCCGCGCTCGAGACGACGCCGGACGTCGTGCGCCACCGCGTCCTCGGTCGGGAGCCCGCGGTCGAATGCCTCGCGGACGCGGCAGGATGAACACCCGGTGGTCCATCGAGAGCCCGAACAGGATCACGAACATGAAGATCGGCAGCCAGAACGCGATCCCGCGAGCAGGTGTCTCGCGGTTCGGGAAACCGAACTAGGGGCGCTTCGGCGCGGGCCCGTCCGGGACGAACTTGCCGAGCGGGCCGCGCCGGCGGGCGACCGGCCCGTAGAGATGCCTGAGCGCGGCCGGTGCCGGCAGTTCGAGCAGGCGCGCGATCCGGACGAGCGCGTCGCCTGCCGAGTGCCGCTCACCGCTCGGCTCGACGACGTGGATCGACGCGAGCCGCTGCTCCTCCGGCAGATCGGGCAGGAGCGTCGCCGCGGCCGAGTCCTGCAGCGGCAGCAAGGCGAGTCGTTGCCGTCGGTCCAGTCTTGCGACGCTCCGCGCCGCGAAGCGGCAGAAGCGGCAAGTCGCGTCGTAGAAGAGGATGGGACGGATCGTCGTCGTCACTGGCGCAGGTACGCGAGCACGGCGAGCGCACGGCGGTGGTCGGCGGCGTCGGCGGGGCGCCGGAGCTTGCCGAAGATGCTCGTCACGTGCTTCTCGACCGCGCGCTCGGTACGACGAGCCGCTCGGCGATCGTTGCGTTCGAGCGACCTTCGGCCATCAGCTCGAGCACCTCGGGCTCGCGCGGGATGAGCTGGTCGAGCGGGCGGTCCTTGCGGCTCCCTTCGACGAGGAGCGAGACCACGGACGGGTCGAGCGCCGAGCCGCCGTCGCCGACGCGCCGGACGGCAGCGGCGAACTGGCGGATGTCTGCAACTCGGTGCTTGAGTAGGTACCCGAGGCCCTCGGCGTTCTCGCCGAGCAGCTCGAGGGCGTAGTCGGGCTCGACGTACTGCGAGAGGACGAGCACGGCCGTGCCCGGATGCTTGGCGCCAGCTCGCGCGCCGCCCGCCGGCCCTCGTCGGTGTGCGTCGGCGGCACGCGGGTGTCGACGAGCGCGAGCTGCGGGCTGTACGCGCACACCTTGAGCAGGAGCTGCTCGCCGTTCGAGGATCGCACGCGCCGACGAGCGGAAGCCCGGGTGATCGTCGACGATGAGCACGGTGCGCTCCACGCACGAATCGTCGTAGATCGGCTCCCAGACTGGGATACGGCTGCCCGTACCACCGGCTAGGGCTCGCCGAGCTCTCGCTCCCAGTCCCTGAGCAGTCCTTCGACGTGACGTCGCTGGTCGGCCGAGAAGTCGAACCGCTCGACGATCCGCCGCGCCTCGGCGGGATCGTCGTTCTCGATCGCCGCCTCGAGCCGCTCACGCAGCGGTTCGGGCTGCCGCAACTGCCTGCGCAACCAGCGGAGGAGGCTAACCCGTGTCGCCCGATCCACGTGACTGATTCTCGCGCCGCGGGCCGATCGGCGCAGGCGAGGGCGAGGGGTGCGCTTGTCGTCCTACTGCTCGGCAGCCCGGAACCTGTACACGATCCGTCCACGCGTCAGGTCGTACGGCGAGAGCTCGAGCTTGATCCGGTCGCCGAGCAGGATCCGGATCCGGTGCCGGCGCATCTTGCCGGCGGTGTAGCCGAGTGCTTCGTGACCGTTCTCGAGAGCGACCCGATACATGCCGCTGCGGAAGGCTTCGACGATCTCGCCCTCGAACAGCAGCTTCTCTTCTTTCTCCGCGATGACGCTCCTTTCCGAGGGGGTCGCGGGCGCGCGCGAACGCGCGCCCGCCGAGCCTCACTAGCCGACGCTGGTATTCACGCGCACGTTCTGAGCCTGGGGGCCCTTGTCACCCTGCGCGACGTCGTACTCGACCTGCGCGCCTTCCGCGAGCGTCTTGAAGCCGTCGCCGGTGACCGCGCTGAAGTGGACGAAGACGTCCTTGCTTCCGTCGCTCGGACTGATGAAGCCAAAGCCCTTCGCGTCGTTGAACCATTTCACGGTTCCGGTTGCCATATGAAAAACACCTCCTTCTGCCGATCGGGAACGGGCAGAGGAGGCGCTTCCGCGCATCCGATACTCGCTCGTGAACGACAGGCACGATACCACCCGCGTCGGCAAGGCATGCCGGACGCGCCCGTACACTTCCCCGGTGGAGCTCGCGGTCGGCGACCTCGTCGTCTATGGCGGCCACGGCGCTGGACGCGTCGTGGCACGGGAGCAGCGCGGCTCAGGCGAAACACGGCACGACGTGATCGTCCTCCAGCTGCCTGGAGGCTTGACCGTCACGTTGCCGGTCGCGCTCGCATGCGACCACCTCCGGCCGCTGGCCAGCGAAGGCGAAATGGCGAGCGTCCAACGAACCCTGCGCACAACCGCGCCGCCATGCGAGCCCGTATGGCTCAAACGCCACAAGGCCACACGCGCGAAGCTCGCCGCCGGCCAGGCGATCGGACTCGCCGAAGTGGTCAGCGACGGAAACCGTCGCGCGCAGGCAGCGAGTGGGCGACTCTCCATCGGAGAGCGTGAGCTCTACGTCAAGGCGCGGCAACTCCTGGCCAACGAGATCGCCCTCGTTCGCGGGATCCAGCCCGCAAACGCAGACGATTGGATCGCCAATCAGCTGACCTACGCCAGCCACTGAGGTGGCGAGTCTCCGCACCTCCGCGGCGGCTACGGGGTTTAAGGGAATCGACCGAGGTCGGACGCGCGACGCGAAGAAAGCCGACTCACCACAGCGCACTTCGCGCACCGCACTCGTGCCTTGATCGAGTACGCCAACAACGAGCCCGACATCGCGGCCGGCAAGCGGCCGACGCGTCTATGAGCACCGAGGTGTGGTACGTCCGCTCTGACGTCGCCGGCGGTGAACCACCTGGGTCGTAGCTCTGAGGTACGCATGTGGAGTCCCGCTAGCCTCCAAGGAGACGGATGCCAACGCGTGAGCTTGTCGAGGCACGAGCGGCGCTAGCCGACCGCCAGCTTCCGCGCGCGCTCTCCTTGCTCCGCGAAGCTGAGCTGGTGGCGGTCGCGCAGCGGAAACTCGATGAGCTGCTCGACGTGCGTGAGCTCGCCGGCACGCTTGTCGCGTTGAGCGACGGGCAGGCGAGGGCGGCGAGCGAGAAGCTCGGGCGACGCGTTGCCGACGAGATCGCGGCTTTCCCGGCCGACGCGCTCGCAGCCGCCGGGATCGAGCCCGGGCACGAGATGGCCGTGCTCGTTTCCGAGCTCCGGGCATTCGCCGGCGCGCGTGCTCCGTCCGAGACGCGCACGCTTTCGGACGCGCGGACGGCGCTCGAACAGGGGGAGCTCGCTTCCGCGCTCGCGTTGCTTCAGGAGGCGCGCCGAGTGGCGGTCGCCCAGGACAGGCTTGGCGAGCTTCTCGAAGTCCACGAACTCGTCGAGCGCGTAGCTCAGCGAAGCGACGTGCGAACTCGCGCGGGTAGCGAACGGCTCGCTCGCCAGACCGCGTCCGACCTTCGCGCGGCCGGGCAGGCGCTCGGCCTCGCTTCCAGCGGCGCCACGCTCGGGTCTATGTCCGTTCGTGCCCGGAGACCGAGCGATGGCCAGACACGTTCTCCCGGGGTGCTGGTGACGATCGTCGGGGCGTTCGGTTGGGTGGGGCTAGCGCTACTTGGAGTCGCGGTGAAGCTCTTCCTCGTGTCGAAGCGCCGCAGCGCCGGCCCCGCAGCGCTCATCTGGGGGCTCCTCTTCGCCGCCTATCTCTGGTGGGGCTCGCACCAGATCGGGCTGCGGGAATGGAAGGCCCGCCTCCTCGGCATCCTCGGTGGACTCGCGATCGCGCTCTTCATCTACCTGCGTGGCGCGAGCCTGGAGCGGCCTCCCGCCGACCGGCCGGGTCTCTTCCTGGGCCGCTTCGTCGCCAGGCGCCGCCGCTCGACGGGCACCAGAGCTCGATGAGAACAGGGGTGCGGTGCGTGATTGTGCTGGGTGAGTCAGCTCTCTTCGCGCAAAGGCGCGCGTTTCGTGTCCGATGTCGGTCGATTCCTATAACCCCCGTGGCGGCTACGCTGCTCGCGCAGGCCCCCATCGTCTAGTGGCCTAGGACGCCGGCCTTTCACGCCGGTAGCGCGGGTTCGAATCCCGCTGGGGGTATCGAGACCCTCGCTACATCGCGAAAACGGCTTCGTTGCGTGTGTCAGGCGGGCCAGGGGTGTCGGCTCTGCTCGTGAGGTGCAGGCAACATCAGCGGTGCAGGGTGATCAGCCGCGAGACGGTTCGGCGGTACAGGCCTTCGGGCGATCGTCTCCCGGGAGAGTTCGCTGATTGGCTCACGGCGACATCAAGTCAATAGTCCCTCCGAGCGACGCTCCCTGCCGTGTAGACAACCCCGGCGATTCGACACCGATGAACGCTGACGTTTTCAGGCGATCCGCGAGGCGGATGACCGTCAGCCCATTCCTGCAACCCAGATCGATCGTCAATCCGTCGAAACCCGCCTTCATTCTTCGGGCCGCTACTACGGCAAAGCGGCGAACGGCTGGACGTGACGGACCTGAGCCTTTCACGGATGCTTGTCAGATGTTGCCGCGAAGCTCAGGCCCTTGGAACCGCGCCGTCTGTTGGGGGCAACCGGGTTGCTGCCCAACTCCCGGCTTGGCTCGGCGTCCAGAGAGGAGTGAAAGACTGTGACACCGGAAGACACGGTTCGTGCGTATTTCGCCGCCTACAGCGAGGGCCGACCGGATCGGTTCGACGAGCTCGTCTCAGCGGATTACGTCGATTACGGCCACACCCCGCCCGGTCGGGGACCGAAGGGTGCCCGGGACGACTACGAGCACGCCGTCGACCTCGCCGGGGGCGTGATCCGATACGACATCGACGCCTTGGTCGCGCGCGAGAACACTGTCGCCGCGGCCTGGACCGGACGCCTTCGAAACGGTTCGGAATTCCGCGGCCTGAGCCTCTATGCCGTGGCCGAGGGTCGGGTCAGCGAAGTTCGCCATGCTCTGATCGGTGAACTCCCGCGAGAGTTCCGCGAGTCGTAGTTTGTTAGCTCTTTCTCCCGAGTACCTGACCAGTTCAACTCGAGCTTGCGGGGCCTCTTGCCTCCGGCCCGATCACGATTACAAGCGGCAGCATGGCGCCGCAGGCGCTCCAACGGCGCCGCCGCCCAGTCCAGGCGCAGCCGCGAACGTCAAGGTCGCGCCCAAGATCGTCCTCTTCTCGCCAGCCGTAGCCAAGGCGGGCGCGAAGGTGACCGTCTTCGGCCACAACTTCGTCAACGTGACCTGGGTCAAGCTCGCCGTCCACGCGCGCGGCGGAACCGGCCTCAGCAGCAAGGCCTTCAAGGTCGTCGCGAAGGTGTAGTCGCAAAAAGAGAGAGGGCGAGCCAAAGGTTGGCCGTCCTCTCCACCTTGGCAGGTCGTCGATCGGGTCACGGCGCCCGCGAGGCGCCGACGCGGGCCGCCGAGGGTCACTGGATGCCGCCAGGTGTCGCGAGCGGGGGCGTCACGCGCCCCAGCCGCACGCACTGCCGGACCCGTCCACCGCGAGCAGCCGATGCTCCACGGCCACAGGCGTACCCACACGCGCGTGCGATCGGTGTGCGTTCTCGACTCGAAGGCCGCTTCGGGGAAGACGCAGCCGTGCGCCGGACACGGGCGGCCCGAGACCGGCGAACCCGCGCATCACCTCGTCCGCCTCGGCAGCCGGTGCCGCGTGCCTCCCTCGCGACCGGCCGCTCCCTACCAGCGATGCTCGACGGGCCGCGTCCAGTCGCCGCGGCCACCGTCGCCGTCGTCCAGCGAGCGTGACGGCCAGGGCGGCGACTCGGAGCGTCTGGCATGTCGCCGCTCGCGTACGGCAGCGGCTTCCGGACGCCGGACCTTCGCTTCAGCGCCGATCGCGCGGCGGGAATCGCGGCGCACGACCACAGCCTGTCGCCGCTGGACAACAGCGACGATCAGCGACACGAGCAGGAACACGAGCAGACACTCCAGCCCTCTCATGAGGCCGACACCGAGCCACACCACCGCCAGCACGAACGCGATCGCCGCGATCACGTAGCGCTGCAGCAACGACATCACAACCTGTCCCCTCCTTCCTTGACGCCGGGCAGGGAAGCAGTTCGCGGTTCGGTCGCCTCCTCCTCGAAGGCAACCCCGACAGGTACCCGACCGACCGATCAAGACGACGCAGACGCCCGGTATCACGCCGAATTTGATCTGAACCGGCCTCCCGGACGGACGAGGATCGCGAACGCGGGTTTAGATCTCTGGTTGATCTGGAGGCTGTGTGGACGTGGATGTCCTGTCCTCCAGGAGCCACTTCTGGGAGCCGCCGGCAGCAAATATGGGCATCGTCCTCGCGGTTTCCGCGTTCGGTCTGAGGTTCCGCTCGCATCGGGGTACGTGAAGGCTTCCGCGCTACACCTTCCCCGGCGCCGACCGCTACTTCGGCTCACTCGCGGAGCCTCTCGCGAAGCGCGCGATCACGGCGGCGACGGCGGCCGGCGCGCCGAGCATTGAGAGGTGTCCTGCGTTCGGAACGAGGACGAACCGCGCATGCAGGAGCGCCGCGCTCTTGCGGCCGGCCGAAACCGAGTCGACAGTGTCGTGCGCGCCCCAAACCACCAAACGCTTCGTCCGAACGTGCTCGAGGGCTCGCACCGAGACGCCCTGGATCCCGTGACGGAGAAGCGAGCGCAACGCGGCATCAGTGCCGGCGACGCGGAACGGGGCTTCGAAGTTCTCGAGGACGCTGTGCGTCAGCTTCGCATGCGGCCACGCGCCGGAAACGATCCTGCCGACGATCCAGTCGGAGCTCGTCCCGATCCGGAAGAGAGACGTGTACCACGGCGG
>Ga0070731_10001321_pt1 | contig 26009 bp, 24 predicted proteins | sample Coa_R1_2_FD_66448 | JGI IMG/M metagenome (GOLD analysis project Ga0070731, IMG submission 66448) | Surface soil microbial communities from Centralia Pennsylvania, which are recovering from an underground coalmine fire - Coalmine... | ecosystem: Environmental > Terrestrial > Soil > Unclassified ... | reverse complement strand
CCGTCGGCGGAGCCGGAGGCGTCGACTCGGGGAGCCGCCCTGATCACGCTCGAAACGCACGGTCTCATCCCGCGGCTCGAGGAGCTGCCCGCCGTCTACGGTCCTCCCGTGCTTCCGGATCCCGGTCGCCATGCCCGATACGGGGAGGCCTTGAAGCGGCAGAGGCTCCACTATGAGAAGCTGATCCAGGAATGAGCCTGGTCCTGGCGGTCCTGCTCTCCCAGGCCGTTCCGGGAGCCGTGTGGGACGAAAAGTCTCCCGCCGCCGCCGGACTCTCCCGGGAGAAACTCGAGGCGCTCCGCGACCTGGCGGGCGGTCGAGGCTGCGTCGTGAGGGGCGGAGTCCTGGTCTACTCCTGGGGCGACGTGTCGACCAGCGGCGACGTCGCCAGGGCGGCGGATCCCGTCCTCAGCTGGCTCCTGATGGCGGCGGTTCAGGAAGGCCGGCTGCCGGGTCTCGATGCTCGGATGTCGGATCTGGAGTCGAGGCTCACCGGGAAGAATTCGGCCATCACCTGGCGTCAGCTGGCCGGTCAGGTGTCGGGCTACGGTCTGGAGGAACGACCTGGAGAGGCCTGGGCGGCGAACGACGACGCGGTGGATCTCTTCGGCGGCACGCTGATGGGCAAGGTCTTCGGACACGCGGGGACCGACGTGCTGGACCGGACGCTGCGCAGGCCGCTCCAGTTCCAGGATCCCTGCCGCTGGGTGGCGTCGGGGGAAGAGGCCCGTCCCGGCCGGCTCGAAATCTCCGTTCGGGATTTCGCCCGCTTCGGTCTCCTGGTCCTTCGCGGCGGCTCCTGGGGGACGATGCGGGTCTTGGCGCCCGGCCTGTCCTACCTCTTCATCTCGGCCCCGGTGCCGGCCGATCTGCCTCGGGCGTCGGGGAGGATCGGTCCTCTCCTTCCGGGGCAGCGGCGGCTGCCAGACGGCCGGAGCCCGGCGGGCGTCGGTCCGGGCTGCAGGAGCTTTCTGTGGTGGGTGAACGGGATCGACGCCGAGCGGCGTCAGCTCTTTGTGGACGGTCCCGGGGATCTGGTGGCCGCCCTGGGGCAGGGCGGCCGGCGGGCCCTGTGGATCCTGCCGTCCCTCGACCTGGTGGCGTGCTGGAACGACGCCGCCATCGACGACCTCGATCGGAGTCCCGGCCGGGCGGACGCGCGGATCAACCAGGCCGTCCGGCTGCTCGTCCAGTCCGCGGCCCCCTGAGCGGGGCCGTCCCGGATGCCCGCTTCTCTTAGCAAAACGCTAATACAATATTGACAATCCGTTCATCGGACCCTGAGACACTGCCTGAGGAAGGGCGGAGGGACGGCGGGAGCAGGTCTCAGGACCGGGGCCGCCCAAGCCCGGTGCGGAGGGGCAGATTCTTCTTCACGGGAAACCAGCGGGGAGACAGGACACCGGCGCGGCCCGCCTTCGGACCCCGCGAAGGGCTCCCCGGCCCCGTCCCGTTCCCCCGTTGCGGTCCGCATGCAGCGCCCGGCTTCGCGGTCCCCGGAAAGCTGCCCTGCGGAAGGCCTGGAGTGTCCGAGGCCCCAGCCCCAAGGAGAGCCGATGACCTATCCGAAAGTGGAAGGCCTGATCACGGAGCTGAAGGCGCGGCTGGTGGCCATGGGGACCGCCGCGGAGTCGATGATCGACCGCTCGGTCAAATGCCTCCTCGAGCGCGATCCGGGCCGACATCCCGAGATCTTCCGCACCGAGGAGGAGGTCAATCGGATGCACGTCGAGATCGACGAACGGGTCGTCAACATCCTGGCCCTGCAACATCCCGTCGCGGCGGATCTCCGCATGGTCGTGATGGGGGCGAAGATGGCGGGCGAGCTGGAGCGGATCGGGGACCAGGCGGTGAACATTTGCCAGAATACGGCCGAACTCCTACGATATCCCCCGTTGAAGCCGCTGGTGGACATCCCCCTGATGGCGGGGGTGGCGCGGCGGATGCTCCGGGAAAGCCTGGACTCGTTCGTCACGCAGAACGTGACGCTGGCCACGAAGGTGCTCGACACCGACGACGAGGTCGATGCCTTCAAGAACCAGATCTTCCGGGAGCTGCTCACCTACATGATGGCGGATCCGGGGACGATCTCGCGGGCGCTGTCCTTGATCCTGATCTCTCGCAATCTCGAACGCGTGGCGGACCACGCGACCAACATCGCCGAGGAAGTGATCTACGTCGCGCAGGGGCGCGACGTCCGTCACCGGCACGAAACGCAGAAGCGAACCAAAGAAGGGGAGTGACGCGTGGGACGCACAGTCTTGGTGATCGACGATGAACCGGAGCTCGTGAAGCTCCTCGACTACAACCTGACGAAGGCGGGGTACCTCGTGCTGTCGGCGAAGGACGGGGAGAACGGCCTGGGCGCCGCCCGCAAGCATTCGCCGGATGCGATCATCCTGGACGTCATGATGCCCGGGCTGGACGGCTGGGAGGTCTGCAAGCGCCTGCGCACGGATCCGTCGACCTCCGCGATCCCCATCCTCATGCTGACCGCGAAGGCGGAGGAAGGCGACCGCGTCCTGGGGCTCGAATTGGGCGCGGACGACTACGTCACCAAGCCGTTCGGCGTGCGGGAGCTGCTCGCCCGCGTGAAGGCGCTGCTCCGGCGCTCCGAGATCGCCACGGCATCCCCCGAGGTGGTGAAGTCCGGCAAGATCGTCATCGACTCCAGCCGCCGCACGGTCACCGTGGCGGGGAAGCCGGTGGCGCTCACGGCGACCGAGTTCAACCTGCTGAAGTCCCTGGCCGAGAAGGAGGGACGGGTCATCTCGCGGGAGGATCTCCTGTCGCTCGCGCGCGGCGACGATGTCGCCGTCATGGACCGGACCGTGGACGTCCACGTGGCGGCGCTTCGAAAGAAACTCGGCAAGCAGGGGGATATGATCGAGACCGTCCGAGGGGTCGGCTACCGCATGAAGGAGTAGGCCGTGTTCCGGAAGCTGTTCGCCGCCACCCTCGGCCTTCTCGTCCTGGCCCTGGCCCTCTTCGGGCTCCTTTCCGCCGACGCCACCCGCACGCACCTGCTTGCGGAGATCGACCGGCGTCTGGAGTCGGACGCGGAAATGCTCCGGCTGCTGATCGCGGGCAATCCCGAGCCCGCGCAGCTGCAGTCGGCCCTCCAGACCACGTCCCGCCGGCTGGAAGTCCGCTTCACGGTGATCGAGGCCGACGGGAAGGTGATCGCGGACTCGGACAGCGATCCGACCGGGATGGACAACCACAATGCGCGGCCGGAGGTGCAGCAGGCGCGCGCGCAGGGGAAGGGCAGCCACCGGCGCTACAGCGAGACCCTGAGGACCGACATGATGTACCACGCGGTCCTGCTCAGCCAGCCGCCCGGACGGGTCGCCCGGGTCGCCCTCCCGCTGACCACCGTGCAGGAGCAGGTGGGCCAGGTCTACCGCACGATGTTCCTCGCCTTCGCGGGAATCGCCGTCGTCGCGGCGGCCGTCATGTTCCTCGTCGCTCGGGAGATCACGCAGCCCCTCCGGGAAATCCGGCTGCTGGCCGACTGGGTCGCCGCGGGCGACTTCACGCGCAAGGCGCCGACGAGGGCGCCGGACGAGATCGGTCACGTGGCCGCGGCGCTCAACCGCATGGCCGAGGAGCTTTCCGCCCGCCTCGAGAAGCTCCTGGCCGAACGCGCCAAACTCGAGGCCATGATCTCGAGCATGGAAGAGGGCGTCATCCCGATCGACGCCGAGGGCCGGATCGAGGGGGCCAATGCCGCGGCCCTGGCGCTCTTCGAGCTGCGGGACACCCCGCAGGGCCTGAGATTGTGGGAGGTCATCCGGCTGCCGGGGCTGGAGGAGGCCTCGCTCCGGGCGCTCCGGGAGCGCGTTCCCGTCCGCGACTCCTTCGAAATAGGCTCCCGCGTGCTCTCCGTGCGACTCTCCCCGGTCAGCGACGGACACGGCGTCGTGCTCGTGGCCCACGATATCACGGAAGACCGCCGCTACGACACCCTCCGCCGCGAATTCGTCGCCAACGTGTCGCACGAGCTCCGGACGCCGCTGTCGGTCGTGCAGGGCTATGCCGAGACGCTCCTCGAGGGAGCCTGGAAGGATGAGAAAAGCGCCCAGGATTTCCTCGGCATCATCGACAAGAACGTCCGGCGCCTGAGTTCGATCGTGAGCGATCTGCTCGACCTGTCGAAGCTCGAATCGGGGGGGCAGGTCCTCGAGCCCCGTCCCGTGGACGTCCGGATGCTCGCCGAGCGCGTGGGGGATGCGTTCCGCCCCGTCGCGGAGCGCAAGCGGCAGCAGCTCCTGGTCGAGGTCGCCCCCAATGCGGGAAGCGTGGAGGCCGACGGGACGCTGCTGGAGCGGGCGCTGTCGAACCTGGTCGACAACGCGCTGAAGTACACGCCCGAAGGCGGGCGGGTCCGCGTCTGGGGCGGGCTGGACAACGGCCAGACGATCCTCTCGGTCGAGGATAACGGCATGGGCATCCCCGAAGCCGACCTGCCCCGCATCTTCGAGCGGTTCTACCGGGTGGACAAGTCGCGCTCCCGCGATCTGGGGGGCACCGGGCTGGGCCTGTCGATCGTCAAACACATCATCCAGCTGCACGGGGGGAACATCTCCGTGAAAAGCACGATGGGGGTCGGCAGCACCTTCACCGTCCGGCTCCCGCAGGTCCGGCCGCAATAGTCGGCCGGACCCGACATTTTTGTCGGCTTTCCGGCCTCCGTCCCCGGAGGCCCCGGGTCCAACGCCGTGGCACAGTTCCTGCTCTAAGAACCGCCATGAATGAGAACGGCGGTCTGCCCGGGGACGGGCCCTTCAGCCGGCGGGTGTTGCTCCTGGACGACGATCCGGTCATGCTCCGGATCCTGTCGACCCGCCTCCAGGCGCTCGGGATGGAAGTCTTCGCCTGCCGGGAGCTCGAGGCCGCCTTGGCCATCCTCGACAACATCCCCATGGACGCCGTGGTGACGGACCTGTGCACGTCCCCGCTGGGGGGGCTGGACGGAACCCATCTCCTGCGCCACATGGCGACCCATTTCCCCGAGACGGACCTGATCGTGCTGAGCGCGCACGCCAGCGACTCGGTCCGCCGCCTGTCCTTCGACGTCGGCGCGAGCGCCTTCTTCGAGAAGCCCGTGGACCTGGGGGTGCTGGCCGACCGGCTCCTGCGGGGGGTTTCGATCCCCGTCGAGCAGGCCCCGGGCGTGATCCATGACGTGGAATCGCTCGACGAGTTCCTGGCCTCCCGTCCGATCCACTCGGTGCTCCAGCCGATCGTCTCGCTGCAGGACGGGCGCCGCTCCCATCCCGTGCACGGCCTCGAGTGCCTCGCCCGCGGGCCGGTCCATTCGATGATGAAAAATCCGGAGATCCTGTTCGAATATGCGACCCGGAAGGAGCGCCTCTACGAGACCGACCTGCAGTGCATCGCCGCGGGCCTGGCGGAGGCGCGAAAGATGGCGCGGGGTCCCCGGATCTTCCTGAACGTCCAGCCCCGCTCGATGACGAACCCCGAGTTCACCCGCGCCGTCCGGGGCCTCGTCGAGGCGGCCGGATTCGCGCCGGACGACATCGTGTTCGAGCTGGTCGAGCAGCAGACGATCCTGAACCCGCGAGCCTTCGCCAGCACCGTCTCCCAGGTGCGCCGCCACGGGTTCAAGGTCGCGCTGGACGATTTCGGCGTCGGCTTCTGCAATCTCAACCTCCTCCTGGACCTCCGTCCCGACTACGTGAAGCTCCCGCGGTATTTCGCCAAGGGCGTGGCCGAGGATTTCGACAAGCAGGAGGTCGTGCATGCGGTGCGGGCGCTCGTGGCCCTGCTCGGGAAGCCCGTGATCATGGAGGGAATCGAGACGGCGGAGGAGCTGGACAAGGTCCGCCATCTCGGCGTGGAGTTCGGCCAGGGGTACTTCTTCTCCCGGCCGCTGCGGGCGGAAGAGTTGTCGAAGTTGCCCGCCCTGGCGGCGCCGGTCGGCCTCCGCTAGTACTTCGCGATCGCGAGGATCGGCATCGTGGGCGTCTCGCTGCCGGCGTCCGGCTCCATCGTGATCGCGAAGACGTGTCCCGGGCCGACCGCTTTCTTCATCCCGTCGCACCCGCGGAGCATGCCGGCGGGGTCGAGGTGGAAGGTGGCCTGGGGGACGGGCTTCTGGTTGCTGCCGATGTGCCAGAGCTGGTAGCACTTGCCCGGGGGGAGGGGCGGCAGGGCCGAGATGGAAATCTCGACCGCGCTCCCGCGCACCAGGCCTTCCCCGGTCACCTTCTCGAATCCCGACATGGGGACGAAGACGATCGGATGAGGCTCCTCCGTCCGCCGCAGGGCGACGACGATGAGAGAGAACAGGAAGATCGCGGCGGCGCCCCAGAAGACGCGGGTGAAGACCGGAGCGGACCGTTGCGCCGGAGGCGCGATCCTCTCCATCAGACGGCTTTTCATCGCGGGCGTCGGACTCACCGGATCGAGGGAGAGGGGGAACGACGTCGCCGCGTCGCGGTACTCCTTGACGAGGGCGCGGAGGGACTCCGACTCCTTCAGCGCCTCGCTGAACAGGGCCAGATCCTCCCCGTCCAGCGCGTCCAGCGCGTAGAGCGGGGCCAGGGCTTCGAGGTCCTGCGGGTTCAGTGGGCCTCCCCCGACAGGACCGGCAGGGCCTGCCTCAATTTGTTCATTCCGAGCCTCACGCGGGTTTTCACGGTCCCGAGAGGCTCTCCCAGGCGCTGGGCGATCTGCGTCTGGGAGAGGCCCTCGAAGTAGGCGAGCTCGATGACCTGGCGCTGATCGGCGGGCAGGGAGGCGACGGCCTTCTTCAAGCGCTCGCGCTCCTCGGCGGTGGCGTCGTGGCCGTGGGAATCGTCGTGGCCGGCGGGAGCGTGGTCGATCGAGTGGAGCGCCGCCCGCTGGAGGGCTTCGCGGCGACGGAGCCGGTCGATGGCGCCGTTCCGGACCCAGGAAAGGAGCCAGGAGGTCGGCGACCCCTTCGAGGGGTCGTAGCGGCCCGCATCGGTCCAGACCCTGGTGAAGACGACCTGGAGCACGTCTTCGGCCTCCGAGCGATCCCCGAGGATGCGGCCGGCCAACGCCAGAGCCACCGGCGCATAGCGGTCGTAGAGGTCCGCCAGCGCCTGGGAGTCCTTCGCGGCCACCCGGTCGAGAAGCGACTGATCCGACGATTTCGGATCGTTCAGAACCGCACCCTCCTTGTTCCCGGGGATACGCAGCCCCCGGCCCTGCGGATTCACTATCCGATCGGGGCCCTCTCCGTCAACGAAAAATCCCTGAACCGCGGGCCGGCCAGGGGGGAACGCGGGGGCGTCCGGGGCCGCCGACGATTTCCTGGAACAAAACATCCCTACTAAGTGTCACTAATACACTAAGTAAGGGTGGCCAAGACACGAACGGAGGGGTTATGATGGGCATCCGATACCTGAAGACCGCGCCGACGACGTACGTGCTCCACTACAGCGGAGGAACGCTGAAGAAGGAAGGGCCGGGATTGTCCTTCTTCTACTACGCGCCCACCTCGGTCATCGCCGCGGTCCCCCTGGGCAGCGTCGACGTCCCCTTCGCCTTCAGCGAGGTCGCCGCCGACTTCCAGGCCGTCACCCTCCAGGGCCAGCTGACCTACCGCGTCGCCGACCCCAAGCGGATCGCCGGTCTGCTCGATTTCACCGTCGCGCCCAACGGCTCCTACCTGTCGGACGACCCGGCCACCCTGTCCGAGCGCCTGATCCCGGTGGCCCAGGTGCTCGCCCGGGCCGTCACCCAGCGCTTCGCCCTTCGCGAACTCCTCACCCGCAGCGAGACGATCGTGGCCGAAGTCCTGCCCGCCCTCCGGAAGGATCCGGCCGTCACGCTCCTGGGAATCGAGGTCCTGGGCTTCTCCGTCCTGTCCCTGAAGCCCACCCCCGAGATGGCCAAGGCCCTCGAGGCCGAAGCCCGCGAGGCCCTGCAGCGGCGCTCCGACGACGCCATCTACCTCCGCCGCAACAACGCGGTCGAGCAGGAACGGGTCATCAAGGAGAACGAGCTCGCCACCGAAATCGCCGTCGAGGAGAAGAAGCGCCAGGTCCGCGAGACCCAGATGGCCGCCGAGATCGCCATCGAAGAGCAGCGGAAGACCCTGATCGACTCCCGGGTCGAGAACGAGCGGAAGGATGCCGACAGCCGCGCCTACGCCCTCGAGGCGACCCTCAAGCCGGTCCGGACCATGGACTGGCGCACCCTGATGGCCGTGGCGGCCGGGGGCGGCGATCCGCGGACGATGATCGCGGTGGCCTTCCGCGAGCTCGCGGAGAACGCGCAGAAGATCGGGGAGCTCAACGTGACTCCGGACCTCCTGAACTCGCTCCTGAAGGGGGGAAAATGAGGTCGCTGGAAAAAGTCGTGGTCGTGACCCGCAAGACGCGCCTCGAGGGCCTGATCGAGCGCTTCAACAGCCGGGCGCAGGCGAAGTTCTACCTGGACCATTCGGGCGGGGACTTCGCCGACTACGAGCGCGAGGATGCGACGTACCGGCGGGCGGTGGACACCGTCCGCCGGACGATCGACGTCGGGCTCAAGATCCAGGTGGTCGAACGGTCGCTGGTGCCGACGATGATGTTCACCGGGGCGGACGCCATCATGCCCGTCGGCCAGGACGGCCTGGTCGCCAACACCGCCAAATACGTGGGCGAACAGCCGATCATCGCGGTGAATCCCGATCCGGAGCGCTTCGACGGCATCCTGCTCCGCTATTCCCCCGCCCAGGCCCGCACGGCGCTCCTGTCGCTGCTCGACGGCCGGTTCCGGGAGCGCCAGGTGACCCTGGCGGAGGCGACCCTGGAGGACGGCCAGCAGCTGCTCGCGTTCAATGATCTCTTCATCGGCGCGCGCAGCCACGTCTCGGCCCGCTACAAGATCGGCTTCGCCGGTCGATCGGAACCCCAGTCCTCCAGCGGGGTGCTCGTCTCGACGGGAGCGGGATCCACCGGCTGGCTCTCGTCGGTCTTCGCCATGGCGGGAGCCGTGTCCACGTTCTCCGGGGGCACGCCCGGGCGAGCCCTGCATCTGGAGTGGGAGGATCCCCGGCTGGTCTTCGTCGTGCGGGAGCCGTACGTGAGCCGCCAGTCCCAGGCGGGAATCGCCGCCGGTCTGATCGAGGCCGGGGGAGAGCTCGTCCTGGAATCCCAGATGCCCTCCGGCGGGGTGATCTTCTCGGACGGGGTCGAGGCGGACGCCCTTGACTTCAACTCGGGCGCGCGGGCGCACGTCCGGGCGGCCGCCCGGAAAACGCATCTGATTGTCAATTAGACCCCGGATGGGGTAAAACCAGGTGATGGGGAAGATCGCGTTCGTTCTGGGCGCCGTCGGCAGCCTGGTGCTGGGCCTCGTTCTGTCGAGCCGCCTGGTCCACCGGGACTATTCCGCCAGCATCGTGAACAAGCTGGGGACGCATACGACGTGCCCGACCTTCTGGGTCAGCTGGGACAAGCCTCCGGACGTCGTTCCGGACGGCCTGCTCACCTGCGCGTGTCCCGTCCCGGCCCAGCCCGAGGCGAGCGGAACGCCCATGCATCCGCCCAAGGACGTCCATGACGCGGCCGCGCCGATGGATGTGATGTCGATCTCCTTCACCGAATTCACCCCCCTTTCCGGCGCGAAGAAAGTCGGGCTGTCCTACGTCCTCGCCCGGGGCTCCGACCGTCAGACCTTCGTGATCTCTCCGGCCTCCGACCCCTATCTGAGCTTCGCGCTGGCGACCGCCCTCCCGCTCATCGGCGGCATCGTGCTGGGAATCCTCCTGGGGCTGATTCCGAAGAAGAAGAGTGCTTAGCATCCCTTGCGGCGGAGCGGGACTGTTCGTATACTACGGGCTGCCGTTTTCCCTTATTTCCCCAACCCCAGTTAGCAGCTAAGCGTGGATCAACAGCGTCGTCAGCGTCATCACGGGCACAACCGTCCCCAGCATCCACACGGGCCTCGGCCCCACCAGCAGCATCGACCGCCCCAGCACCGGCCTCCCCAGCAGCACAACCACCAGAAGCCCAAGGGGCCCTCGCTTTTCGAATCGCTGACGGCGGTCCAGCCGACCGTCCGGCTGAAGCTCGAGACCGAGCCGACCGAGACCTCGACGCGCGTCCTGGACATGTTCGCGCCCATCGGCAAGGGTCAGCGCGGCCTCATCGTCGCGCCGCCCCGCACCGGCAAAACCATCCTGATCCAGAAGATCGCCAAGGCCGTTCTCAAGAACAATCCCGAGGTCCACGTCATCATCCTCCTGGTCGACGAGCGGCCCGAGGAAGTGACGGACTTCAAGGTCGCCCTGAAGGGCACCACGGCCGAGGTCGTCGCCTCCAACAACGACCAGCCGCCCCAGGAGCACGTCCGCGTCACCGAATTCGTCCTCGAGAAGGCCAAGCGGCTCGTCGAGGAGAAGAAGGACGTCCTCATCCTCTTTGACTCGCTGACGCGCATGACCCGCGCCTATAACCACATGACCCCCCAGCGCGGGCGCACCATGACCGGCGGCATCGACGCCGCCGCGTTTCAGGGCCCGCGCGGCTTCTTCGGCGCGGCCCGCGCCGTCGAGCAGGGCGGCTCGCTCACGATCGTGGGCAGCGTCCTGGTCGAGACCGGCTCCCGCATGGACGACGTGATCTTCGAGGAGTTCAAGGGCACTGGCAACATGGAGCTCTATCTAACGCGCGAGCTCGCCGACCGCCGCATCTTCCCGTCCTTCGACCTGGTCCGCTCGGGCACGCGTCGCGAGGAACTGCTGCTGCCGGAGTGGGAGCTCAAGCAGATCTACCGGCTGCGCCGCGAGGTGGCCAACCACAAGGCGCTCGACGCGATGGAGGCGATGCTCAAGCAGCTCGAGAAGTACAAGACCAACGAGGAATTCCTCAAGTCGCTGGGATAGCCGCCATGGCGTTCCAGAAGCGAGAGCTCTACCGCCGGTCCTACCAGGTCTTCGTCCCCAAGGACTACACCCCGGAACGTCGCTGGCCCCTCGTCGTCTTCCTGAACGGAATCGGCGAGAACGGCCTCGACGGAGAGCTTCAACTCCGGGCGGGATTGCCGCCCTACGTCCTCGCCCACGAAGAGTCCTTTCCCGCCTTCGTGATCGCGCCCCAGTGCAAGGGCCCGTGGAAATTCGTCGGCGAGGATGAGCGGGTGATCCTGGGATCCATCCTGGCCGCCCAGCGCGAGTGGTCGATCGACACCGACCGGCTCTACCTGACGGGACTGTCGCAAGGCGGCTGCTCGACCTTCGACCTGGGCGCGAAGTATCCCGAAGTCTGGGCCGCGCTGGTGGTGGTCTGCGGGGCGGGAGATCCGGCGGACGGGCCGCGCATCCAGGCGCCGACCTGGATCTTCCACGGGGAGCTCGATCCCGCGGTGCCGCCCTCGGGGCCCCACGAGTGGGACCCCTCGAACGTCGGCGGCCGGGACATGTCGAAGCTCATCGCGGGGGCCCGGTACACCGAGTACAAGGGCGGCGATCATTTCATCTGGGACCGCGCCTACGCGGATCCCGAGCTGTGGACCTGGCTCTTCGAGCAGCGGCGATGATCGCGGTCGTGGGCGGGGGCATCGTGGGCCTGGCCACGGCCTACGCCCTGCGAGACCGGAAGCCCGTCGTCTTCGAGAAAGAGCGCAGCGTCGGAGCCCATCAGACGGGGCACAACAGCGGGGTCCTCCACTCCGGGATCTATTACAAGCCCGGCTCCCACAAGGCGCGGCTCTGCGTGGAGGGCGCCCGGCGCATGAAGGAATTCTCCCGAGACCACGGAATCCCGCACGAGATCTGCGGCAAAGTCGTGGTGGCGACCTCGTCGTCGGAGCTGCCGCGCCTCGAGGAACTGGAGCGGCGCGCCCGGGCGAACGGCGTGGCGGCGGAGCGCATCGGACCCGAGCGACTCCGGGAGATCGAGCCCGAAGCGAGCGGCATCGCGGCGCTGCACGTTCCCGGCACGGGCATCATCGACTATCTCGCGGTCGCGCGGAAGCTCGCCAGCTTCGTTGAGGTGCGCCGGGGCATCCGCGTGGACGACGTCCGGTCCCTGAAGGCGGACCTCGTGATCAACTGCGCCGGCCTGCAGAGCGACCGGGTGGCGCGGTCGCGGACGAAGATCGTGCCGTTCCGGGGGGAGTACTATTCGCTCCGACGGGCGTCGCTCGTGAAGGGGCTGATCTATCCGGTGCCGGATCCCGCGTTCCCGTTTCTCGGGGTCCACTTCACCCGGATGATCGGCGGCGGCGTGGAGGCGGGGCCGAACGCAGTCTTGGCGCTCTCGCGCGAAGGGTACCGCTGGGGCGATATCCGGGTGCGGGACCTGCTCGAGACCCTGGCCTACTCGGGCTTTCGGGCGCTGGCGCGGAGGCACTGGCGGATGGGCCTGAGGGAGGTCTGGCGCTCCTGGAGCCGCGCGGCGTTCCTGCGGTCGCTGCAGCGGCTGGTCCCAGCCGTGACGCTGGAGGATCTCGGGCCGGGGGGCTCCGGCGTCCGCGCGCAGGCTCTCGATCCCGACGGCACGATGGTCGACGACTTCCGCATCGAGCGCCGCCAGGGCCAGATCCACGTCCTGAATGCCCCCAGCCCCGCGGCGACCGCGTCGTTGGCGATCGGGGAGCACATCGCAAGCCTCGTCAAAGGGTGAGCTCCGCGGATCCCGGGATCTCCCGGCGGCGGTGGTTCGGGGTCCGTTGCCCCAAGGCGACCCTCGAGGCGTCCCGCCCGGCGCGATCGGGCGTCCCGGGGCCGGACCTCGTCGCTGTCGATCTCGACGATCTAGGCTGGGCCGGCGTGAGAAGAGGGGGCTCAGGATCCCGACGGCTTCCGAAGGAGCCGGGTTCCCTGGCCGCCCAGCGTCCGGAGGATGCGCCGCGGGTCGAGGATCAGCTGCTCCCAACAGGGCCGGCAGGCGGGGCGCTCCTCCTGCTCGAAACGAACAAAACAGTCGGGTTTCGCCTCAGGCCGGGCGCAGAGCGCGCAGTCGGGACTCATGGCCCGCCATGGTAGCGCGCGCGATTCCCCGGTTCAATGAAAAAATGCATTTCCCCTGGAGGGAGCGAGGCGCCGAGGAACCGGGGGGCGCTGGGGCGGGAGGCGGGAGCCGGCGGAGTCCCCCGGGGCCCCGGATGGGGGAACTCGAGGACGCCGGTCGCCCGTCGACCCCGCACCCCGACGCGCCGCGGGGTCCGCAGCCCGGATCGTCCGTGTCTCCCGTGCGGTCCTCGCGCTACGCCGGCTTCGCCTTCGTCCGGCGGTAGAGCCGGAGACCCACCCAGCCGAGGAGGCCGAGCGGCACCACGAAGCAGAGGCCGACGATCACGAGGGTCAGCGACCAGGACAGCGCGGTCAGCCCGACCGAAAGGCCGCTCTTGATGCGCATCCAGGGGCCCGACTCGGCGTCCACCAGCTGCGACGCGTTGGACAGCGTCACGACGATGCGGCCCGTCGCCAGGTCGCCTTCCGGGGCCTGCACGTTCCGCGCCGTATCGAAGATCCGAAGGAGTCCGAGACTCTTGATCTTGTCCGCCGCGCCGCGGGTGACCGCGAGCGGAAAGTCCAGCGTCAGGTTGCTGACGTTGTTCCCGCCGGCGCCCCGGGTATGCCGGGAGTCGATGATCCGGCCCTTGAAGTCCGACGCCAGCGTCTCCAGCGCGTTGACGGCCGCGTCCACCTGATCCACCACGACCGCGAGCGTGTAGGTTTCGCGGGGCGAGATGGTCGCGACGTTGACGAGCGTGACGTTGAGCCGCTTCTTGGTGTCGATCACGCGCTCGGTATCCTGGGAGCGGGAGGAGCTGCGCGTCAGCACGTCTCCCGCCGCGGCCAGCGCCGCCGAGATCTTGGCATCGCTCTCGCGGCGATAGTCGAACGCGATCGTGGCATTGACGTTCTGCCGGTCGTTCTCGTTGAGCTGGGCCGTGAAGATCCGGGCGTCGACGCCCGCCAGGGCGTCCTGCAGGGCGCGGTAGGCCGCGGCCACGTCTTTCGAACCGATCGTCAGCGTGGTCGTCTCGCGCGGCTCGACCAGCCCCATCGCGAAGAGCTGGACCTGGAACCCCTTCTTGGACTTGGTGACCGCCTGCGTGTCGGGATTCTCGAGGACGTCCAGCCGCATCACGTCGCCCGCGGTGCGGATGTCCAGGAGGAGCGCGTCCGCCTCGGCCGTCTTCACCTCGAACCGCAGCGTGCCGGTGGTCTGGTCGTTCTTCTGCCGGTTGAGGCTGGAGGTGACCATGCGTCCGCCCGCCTTCTCGATGCGGGCGAGGATCTGCTTATAGGAGGCCTCGGCGTCGGCGCAGGCCAGGCTCAGGGTGACGGTCTCGCGCGGCGTGACGTTCGCAAGGTTGTAGATCGAGACCTGGAACTGGGTGTCCTTCAGGCGGACCTTGAGGGCTTCGAGGACGCGGATGCCGCCCTCGGTCTCCTGGACGCGGGTGATGTCCAGGCGGGCGACGGTGCCGAGCTGCTTGAGCCGGTCGCGCAGCGGCCCGGCGGCGTCGGGGGCGACCTCGAAGTTGATCTGGGCGCTGTACTGGCCGGCGGCCAGCTGCTTCAGGTCGGATTTCGTGACGCGGCCCTTGGCTTCGGCGACGGCGGCGAGCGCGGCCTTGTAGGCCTTCTCGACGTCCTCGACCTCGATGCCGGTGTCGACGCGTTCCGTCTCGGTGACGGCGCTCGCCGAGCGGATCTCCTTCTCGGAGAGGGTGACGGTCAGCGAGCTCAGGCTGATCTGGCTGTCGTAGTAGCGCTTCTCGCCTTCGAAGGTTTCGATCTTGGTGCGCCACTCGCCGAGCTCCTTCTCGGCGAGAAGGAGGTCTTTGATCTCGCCCTTGCCTTCCTTGATGATCCGGAGCAGGCGCTCCTCCATGGTCCGGGCGGCTTTGAGACGGCTCTCCAGGTCGTAGTACTGCTTGCCGACGTCCTGGCTGCGGATGTTCTGGCTCTTGAGTTCGCCGAGCCCGCGCAGCTTGAGGAGCAGCGTGTCCAGGCGCTCCGGGGGAATGCGGATCACGACCACGCCGCGGACTTTTCCGTTCGGAAGCTTGTCGCTGTTGACGGTGGCGACGTAGCCGGCCTCCTCCTCGACCAGTTTCGAGATGGTTCCGACGGACGTGTCGAAGGATTCGATCTCGTATTCGACTTCGCCCGTGCGGATCACCTTGCGCTGGGGGGGCTCGGGCTGCTGGGGCTTGGCCGCTTCCTGACCATCTTTGGGCTGCCCCTGGCCGGCCTTATCCGCGCCCGCATTCGCTCCCTGTTGCCGCTTGGCCGCCAACTCTCCTGCCTTGAGGTCCTTGCCGGTCTTTTCGTCGGCCTTGGCGAGGTCGCCGCGGAGCTGCTCCCTCGCCAGCAGCTGCTTCGCCTCGGCCGGATTGAAGCGCTCGGCGTCGGCCGGCTTCTGGGCGGGGGCATCGCTGCGGTAGCTGTAGACGTTCTTCTGAGCCTCCTGCTGGAGGGCCAAGGCATTCATCCCGGTGGCGCCGCTGGGGCCCGCGCCCGGAGGGGGGGCCGCGGGAGTCGCCATCAGCGGCTCCTGGGGGGGCGCGGCAGCGCGGAGAGCGCCGCCCTTGCCGCCGCCCAATCCGAGTCCGAAGGTGACCGCGTCGTCGCTGCCCTTGTGGTCATATTCGACGATCCCGCGTCGCCGGTCGCCGAGCTCCGCTCTGTTGAGCATGCCCCCGCTATAGACGTTACCAATCACCGCATCATCGAGACGTTCGCGCTGACGGGCCATCTCATCGGCGCTCGCCAGCCTGTCGGGGCTTTCCGCCTTGAATCTCGCTCCCGTCAGGGAACCCGGAGTGGAAGCTCCCCGCCCGGAATTCGGGTCCACGGCATCCCGGTCATAGCGCAGCATCGCCGTGTCGGACATACGTGCTTCCTGCACCGCGACCGTTTCTGTCAGAGGGAAGAGATTGTGTCCCTGGTCCACCTCGATGAGGACGTAGCCCAGGACGCCCATCATCACGACGGCGGCCGCGGCGAAGATCAGCTTGGCCGCGAGGGAGCGCTGTTTCCGGAGGGGCGTGAAGCGCAGCTTCTGGATGATGCGCTCCTCCATGCCCGCCGTGGCGCGGACCGGAGCGAAGAGGTCGTCCATCTGCCGCTCGAAGCGGCGCCCGGCGTCGAGCTCGGCGATGCACTCCGCGCACGTGGCCGCGTGGGCCTCGAGGCGGGCGCGTTCCTCGGCATTCAAGCCGCCGGCAAGATGGGCCGCGATCTGCTCCTTGGCCCATTCGTGGTCAGCGTGACTCATGGGGGACCTCCTGTTTGACCGCCCGCCGGAGCAGCTGAAGTCCCCGGTAGAGGAGCCCTCGAAGGGATCCGGGGGAGAGCCCGAGCTGCATCTGGATGGATTCGTAGTCGGCGCCGTCGATGTATCGAAGCGTCAGGGGAAGACGGTATTCCTCGGGGAGAGATTGGAGGATCGTGCGGACCTTGTCGCGCGTCTCGGCGCGGCCGGCCTCCTCGCCTTCGGGAGCCGGGGCGCCCTCCAGCGCCTCCTGGGGCGCCCGCGGGGGAGGGGAACGGCGGATCGCCCCCGCGCGCCGGGCGGCGTCGATCAGCGCCGACTGGCCGATGGTCGTCAACCAGGCTCGGAAGCCCCGCGGGTCGGTGAGCTGGTGCATCGATCGGAAGGCGCGCAAGTAGGTCTCCTGGACGAGGTCCTCCGCGGCATGGGCGTCGCCGGTGTCGAGATAGAGTCTCGCGTACACCATCCGGGACGTGCGCCGTACCAGTTCCTCGAACGCCGCCCGGTCACCTTCCCCGGCCCGGCGGACGAGGCCCTCTTCGTTTTCCATGGGCCCCTCGTCTGCTGGTGTAAACGTACCTTGGACGGGAGCATCACGCAGAAAGTGCGACGAATTCCGAATCGGCGCGTCCGGGTCGAAGCCGGTGACGGGGCGGGCCGCGGCCGCCTCGATTCCCGACGTCTCTATTCGTTTTCCTCTTCCCGGCCAATCTGCTAACGTAGCGGGTCAAGCGGGGAGCTAATCGGGGGTTCAGCATGGGCAGGCCACTGGGCATCGGCGTCATCGGCGCCGGGTTCAACGGGACGTTCCATATCAAATCCTTCGTCGGCGTCCGCAATGCCGACATCCTCGGCGTCACCAGCCGCACCTTCGAGAAGGCCGAAAAGGCCGCGAAAGTCGCCCGCGACCTCGGCGTCGGCCAGGCCAAGGCGTACCGGTCCGTCACCGATCTGGTGAAGGCTCCGGAGATCGACGCGGTCTGGATCTGCAGCCCCAATACGACCCGCATCGACGTGATGGAGGAGATCGCCGCCGCGGGGAAGGGGAAGCTGCTCGGCATCGCCTGCGAAAAGCCCCTGGCGCGGAACGTCAAGGAAGCGTTGCGCGTCGTGGAGCTGGGGAAGGGCTTCAACACCGGCTACCTGGAGAACCAGGTGTTCGCCCCGATGGCGGTCCGCGGCAAGCAGGTGATCTGGGCGCGCGGCGCGGCGGCGGTCGGACGTCCCTACCTCGCCCGGGCGGCGGAAGAACACGGCGGCCCCCACGAGGCGTGGTTCTGGAAAGGCAAGGACGCGGGGGGCGGCGTGCTCAACGACATGCTCTGCCACGCCCTCGAATGCGCCCGCTTCCTCCTCACCGATCCCAAGAAGGGCCGCAACAGTCTCACCATCCGGACCGTCAGCGCGGAAATCGCGACGCTCAAGTGGTCGCGTCCCGACTATGTCAAGAAGCTCAAAAGCTCGATGGGGGTCGACTACGCCAAGCATCCCTCGGAGGATTTCGCCCGGGCGACCGTCGCCTGGGAGGACGAGGAGGGCAATCCCGTCATCGCCGAAGTGACGACGTCGTGGAGCTACTCCGGTCCGGGCCTCCGGCTCTCGCTCGAGGTGATGGGTCCCGAGTATTCGCTCCAGGGCACGTCGCTCAACAACCACCTGAACGTGTTCTTCTCGCGCGAGGTGTCCGGCAAGGCCGGGGAGGACATCGTCGAGAAGCAGACGGCGGAGCAGGGGCTCATGCCGCTCGTGGCGGACGAGCCCGCGGAGTACGGCTACCAGGACGAGAACCGGCACATGGCGGAGCGCTTCCTGGCGAAGAAGAAGCCGGACCTGACCTTCGAGGACGGCCTCGAGGTGACGAAGCTGCTGATGGCCTGCTATATGAGCGCGGAGCGGGGCGAACGCCTGGCCTGGCCGCCCGCGGGATTGGAGGACTACGTCCCGCCGGTGGCCCGGGAGACGTATACGTCGAAGGACGTCTTCAAGGGGAAGAAATAGATGGAAACCTCAGCTCCCGCGATCCCGTACATCCGCGCGCGCCTCTTCGTCATGATGCTCCTGGAGTTCTTCATCTGGGGTGCGTGGCTGCTGCCTACCTTCGGTTATCTCAAGGCGATCAAGTTCTCAACGGCGGAACAGTCGATGATTCTGACGGCGTTCCCTGCCGCAGCCATCGTCGGCATGTTCTTCAGCAACCAATTTGCTGATAGAAATTTCTCCGGTGAACGGTTCCTGGCCTTCAGCCATTTTGTGGGTGGTCTATCTATCATGGCATTGGGCTTTACCAAGAGTTTCTGGCCATTCTTTTTACTCATGCTGGTCCATTGTTTGCTTTACGTGCCGACCATTTCGATTACGAATTCGCTCGCATTTGCAAACCTCAAGGATCCAGAGAAGGATTTCGGGCCGGTAAGAATGGGCGGAACCATCGGCTGGATCCTTGCGGCGTGGCCCTTCACATTTATCTTCGTGGACTGGGCCGCGGTGACCAAAGCCAATCCTCAGGGCTTTATCAACTGGCTAAGAACGGCTCTCGGCTCCAGCCTCACGGGTCAAGCGGCAATCGACATGACTCGATGGGCCTATGTTGTCGCCGGAATTGGTTCACTCGCCCTTGCCGCCTTCAGCCTGACTTTGCCTCACACTCCGCCAAAGAAAGCACATGGTCAGGAAATTGAGAAGTTTGCGTTCGTCGAGGCGGCCAGACTCCTGAAACATCCTTTCGTCTTGATCCTATGGCTTGTCGCGTTTGTCGATTCCTTCGTCCATAATTGCTATTTCAGCTGGACATACGATTTTCTGGGAACCACTCGTGGCGGGCCGGGGATCCCATCGAATTGGATCATGCCTACGACGAGCTTGAGTCAGATTTCCGAAATTCTGACCATGGCCATCCTTGGGTTGGTTTTGAAGAAGCTGGGTTGGCGGGTCACGATGATCCTGGGGATTCTCGGCCACGCACTGCGATTTGCAGTTTACGCCCTACTCCCTGAGGCAACCTGGCTGATTGTCCTTATTCAGGCCGTCCATGGTGTCTGCTATGCGTTCTTCTTTGCCACGGTGTACATCTTCGTCGATGCGTACTTTCCCAAGGACATTCGATCCAGTGCGCAAGGTCTATTCAATGTGATGATTCTTGGGGTCGGCGCACTCGTAGCCTATTGGGTTTGTCCTTGGCTGGCGCAGAAGGTATTTGTGCAGAACGGTGCAACGAACTACCGTGCGTTGTTCCTGATGCCTTGTTTCGTGGCGTTGCTGGCCGCGATTCTGCTTGGTGTCGCCTTCCGACCCCCGAAGCGCGAGGAATCACAGGTGGCTGCCCCGTCGGCTAATTAGTGTATGGATCTCGCGAAGAAGAAGTGCAAGGCCTGCGACGGCGGCATGAAGCCGATGCATCCCGATGCCGCCCGGGCGCTGGCCTCCCAGGTGCCGAAGTGGAAGCTCCGCAAGGACGAGCCCCGCCTTTGGAGGGAATTCACCTTCAAGGACTTCGCCCGCGCCTTGAAGTTCGTCAACAAGGTCGCCGAGATCGCCGAGGCCGAGAACCATCACCCGGACATCCACATCCACTGGAACAAGGTCAAGCTGGTGCTCTGGACCCACGACATCGGCGGGCTGTCGGAGAACGATTTCATCGTCGCTGCCAAGATCGACGAGTTCAACGCCTGATGAGTACGCCGGTGTCGAGCTACGTCGTCGAACTCCTCTACGACGAGCTTCCCCTGTTCTCCCGGGATGAGGTCCTGGCGAAGCTGCGCGACCGCTGCGGCGCCGCCTCCGCCATGGACAACGCAAAGGACGGGGGCCTGAACTTCTTCTTCCCCGACCTCCGGGCGCCGTTCAAGGACAGCACCGTGCCCGTTCAGGTCGCCATGACCGTCACTCCCGGTCAGCTTCCCGTCGAGCAGGTCATGGCGACGATGAAGCAGACCTGGGACTGGGGCGAGGCGAAGGATGTCGTCGCCCGGCACCAGGCGATCGTCACCGTGAGCGACCTCTTGGCGTCGGGCCTTCCCTACAAATCCCGGCTCGGGTTTTTCCAGAACGTGCTCTGCGGCATTCTCGAGCTGCTGATGCCGCTGGCGATCCGCTGGCGCGCGTCCGGGAAGTTCGTCAATCCGAACGTCCTGACGGCTGCGCTGGAGCCGGGGCCGAAGCGCGACGCGATCCGGGGCGCGGTCAACGTGCGACGGACGCTCGTGAAATCAGCGGGCGGCGTGGTGCTCGATACCCTGGGCCTCGGTGCTCTGGGCCTCCCGGACTTCGAGGTCTCTCTCGGCGACCGGATGCCGCCGCCCTTCGAACTGATGCTGAAGTCGGTCGCCCGCTACGAATACGATCTCGGCGACGTGATCGCCGACGGCCGGACGGTGAAGGGGGGCACCGAGTCCTTCCGCCTCACGCGGGCCACGGCCTCGGTCGAGCCGAAGAGGGATGTCTTCGTCCTGCGGCCCGGCTAGTCCGTCAGGCGCGCCAGGCGGTCTTCGATCCACCCTCGCAGGCTGCTCCCCAGGTCGTCCGGCAGGTCCCGGGGGTGATTGGCGATCCTCGAGAAGAGCCTCGATCCCTTCGCCCGGTCGCCGGAGGAAAAGTCTCGGACGATCGCGTCCTTCTCGGAGACGGCGAGCGGTCCCTGCACGCTGTGGGCGCGGGTGGAGACGGCTCGGAAATAGATCAGGGCCCGGTCGAGCAGGATCCAGGGCAGCTTGTCCCGTCCCAGCGGGCCGAAGCGGACGATGCGCTCGCCGCCGAGGAGCTGGCGGACGACTTTCCACTCGGAGCCGAGGGCTTTGCCGCTCCGGAGGAGGGCCGAGCCGAACCCCATGGCCGCGCCGATCGCCGCGGCAAGGCCGAACGTGTGGCCCACCGTCGCGGCATCGATCGCCAGTCCCACCCCCGCGCCCACCGCGGCGCCGCCCGCGAGCAGCTGGCCGTGACTGAGTCCCAGAACCTTCCAGGTCTTCTCGGCAAAGAGATCCTCGGTGAGGCCCGCCTCGGGGAGCTCGCTCGACTGCAGCTTCTTGAAGCGATAGAGCGAGAACAGCTGGCCATGGGCGCGGCGCTCGAGACTGATCAGGTCGCCCCGCAGCGTCGTTCGCGCTTCTTCGGCGCGGTCCTCCGCCCGCTCGTGCTGTTCGAGCTTCAGCTCGACGCGCTGGGTGAGGGCGCCGATCAGGAGGCCGGAGAGGATCCTCGACGCCTCGCGCCGGCGGCGCTGGTGTTCCGCGGCCAGGGTCGCGATCGCGCGGTCCAGCGACGTGCGCGACTCCGGGTCGAGCTCGCGGAAACTCTCCAAGAGGCGGAGGCGGTCCAGGAATCCCGCCTTGTTGGCGTCGAAATCGCGGACGATGCCGAAGAACTGGCCCAGGGCCTTCCGCCACTCCTCCCCGTGGTCGCCCGGGCCGATGCGGTTCACCAGGGCCATGCGGGGACGTCCGGTCCAGCGGAGGATCTCCATCTCCGCCTCATAGTCGGCGGAGTAGGGGACGGTGCCATCGACGACGTAGAGGATCCGGCCGCCGTCCAGGATCGGCGCCAGCAGCCGCGTTTCCTCCTGGAAGTCGCGGGAGGTCCGGTAGGTGTCGACGAAGGACTGGACCGCCGCGTCGCTGACGGAGGCGTCGCGCCTGTGCCGCCGAATCTGTTCGAGGGCCCCGGGGGCGTCCTGGAAGCCAGGGGTGTCGACCAGCGTGAAGAGGACCTGCCCCTCGGCCTCGACCGTGTAGGCGCGCGTCTCCCGGGTCGTGCCCGGCTCGTCGCTGATCGGGATCGATTCCTCCTCGGCCAGGGTGGCGACGATGCTGGACTTGCCCTTGTTGACGCGCCCGACGACGACGAAGCGGGGGGCGGTCACAACGCCTCCACCCGGATGCGGACGCCGTCCAAGGCCTTGGGAAGATCTCGCTTCCAACGCTCGCGGATCTTTTCTCGGCGGGCGTCGTCGCCGCCCGCCGCGGCCCGGAGCCCGAGGATCAGGATTCGATTCGCCAGCCGCTCCCGGAGCTCGCTGAACTTGCGGAGCTGTCCCTTCGTCGGCTCCTCCCAGGCGGACACGATCGCCACGAGGGGACGGTCCGGGCCCGGCGCCACGGTCCAGCCGAAACGGTCGCGAAGGACCTGGTCCACGCCGGCCGGGGCGCCGTCGAGCAGTTCGCACGCGGTCCCGGCCGGGGGCAGGGGGGGCTCCGCCGACGCCGAGGCAGAGGCGACGGGGTGTGCGGCGGGTTCGGGGCCTTCGGGTCGGGTGCTGACGACGGGCGAGCGGATCCACTCGCAGAGCCGGACGAGGTCGACGTTGTGCTCGGGAGTCTCGGAAAGAATGCGGCGAACCCGGACGCTGGACACCATGAGGGCGAGGAAGCGGGGAAGGAGTCCGTAGGTGAGGAGGGCCGAGAGCACGAAGGACCACCAGGCGCCGACGAGCCCGATGCCGGCGGAGCGGCTTCCGTCGGCGTGAAAGACGTACGTTCCCTCCAGGTGGGAATACTGGGACGCCTGGACGGTCTGGAGGTCCGGAGCCAGCCGGGGAGAGAGCCAGTGCCACGGAGCCGCCACCACGCGGGCCATCCGGTGCACGGAGTCGGCGGTCAACCCGAGCGTGGTGGACCAGCCGAAGGAGACGTCGAAGGTGGCGAAGCGGAAAAACATGCAGGCGAAGGCCGAGAGGTTGAAGGCAACGCCGAAGATCTGGGCGGAGCGGACGAGGATCCATTTGAGCAGGCCGCGGTGGGCCGTGAGCCGGTCCTCGATCGCGCCCATCCGGTCGGCGGCGCCGGCGCGGCGGAGGAGCCACTCGAATCCCGCGCGAAGGAGATGCTGGACGGGGCCGGAGGGACGCGCGTCGCCGTGGGGGATGAGGGCGACGATCAGCAGGAGCAGGAGCACCAGCTGGGTTCCCACGAGGGCGGCGAGGACGGTGAGCACATTGACCGGGTGCTGACCGCCGTCGGAGCCGTGGAGCAGTCCGAGCGAGAGGCTGCCGCCGGCCAGGAGTCCCCCCACGGCCAGGAGGGACTGGAAGAGGCGCAGGGTGGATTCGAAGCGCTTGCCCGGCGAGTTCGGCGGCGGCTCCAGTCGGAGCAGGGCCCGGAGGAGCGCGCCTGGATCCTCGGGGAGGGGCCCCTGATCGGCCAACCGGCGGCCCAGGTGGCGGTACCGGGAGCGGCGGACTTCCTCGCTGTCGCCTTGTTCCGCGAGGGTCCGGGCCTCCAAGTCGATGAGGTCGCTGAGGCGAAGGGGGATCATCGGGAATGCTTCCGAAAGAACTCCGCAATCGCACTTTTCGTCTGTTTGCCCTCGGCCACGCCCAGGGTCAGATCCACCAGCGCCTCATTGGACAGCTCCAGAGAGATGCCGTTCAGGTCCAGGAAGACCAGGGCTGCCACCGTTCCCACTCGCTTGTTGCCGTCGATGAACGGATGGTTTTGGGTGAGATGGAACAGGTAGGCCGCCCCCATCTCGCAAAGGTCGGTATGGAAATACTGTCCGGAGAACCCCGCCTGGGGCATCGCGATCGCGGATTCCATCAGGCCCAGATCGCGTACTCCGAGGCTCCCCCCGTAGCGCTGGATCTGATCCTGATGGATGCGGAGGATGTCCTGCAACGTGAGGAAATCCGGCGTCATCGCTATTCCGCCAAACGCTTCAACGCCTTGCCGTACTTGCGGTTGACCCTATCGAGGGCGGCCGCGAAGCGCTTCTCGCGTTTCGGATTGGCTGCCGGAGAGATAATCAGATTTCTTCCGTCGGTATCGAGCGATAGGGGCGTGTCGGCATCGATATGCAGCAATTCCAGAATCCCCTTGTCGATGACCAGGGCAAGGCTGTTGCCGTGTTTCGTCAGTTTCTTGATCATCCCGTCGTCCTCCGATGAATGGTCGTATCTACAATGTATCACCAGTGGGATCGGGAATCAACCGTCCGGGCCGCCAGAGGTGCGCCCAGATCTGGCGGACGGGGTTGCCCAGGACTTCTTCTGGTCTGGCCCGACCGGCCGGGGTGAAAGCGGGGAGGTCTGGACCCAGGACCTCGAGGCGGGAGCGGAAAAACGCCTGCGGCAAGTCCTTCCTAGACACGGTGAGAAACACGGGCGTTCGACACCAGAGGGGATCCTGCTCAGCACCGCGAAGGATTTCTTGAAGGCTCGATCCATGCCCTCCCCCCACTCCTGCCCCTCGAGAGGTGTTGGGCACGAAAGGGATCGGATCGTCTTGAGACAGGACATCCGGCGTCATCGACATGGACGTCGTCCGTCACGGCGACGTCCCTCCCGTCGGCGTTCGGGGCCTGCACCTTCAGGAATTCGACCGCCGTCGCCCGACGGGGAAGGGCGGGCACCCGGCGGGGACCCCTGGAGATGAAGTTCAGCGAGGTGTCGGATCCCTCAGGCGAGCTCGACGGCCTTGCGGGTGCGCTGTGACTCGAGGGCGGCGGTGAACAGGCGGTGGGACTCGAAGGCCTCCTCGGGACGCACGCACCCGTAAGAGACCTTGCCATTCACGAGCTCGTCCATGAACGCCGCCCACATCTGCAGGATCGCGTCCGAGAATCCGAACTCGAAGATGCCGCCGGTGATCGTCTTGTAGATCGTCTCGTACCCGAGGTTCTCGTCCTGCCAGGTCTGCGCCCCGCCCGAGTACTCCATGAACTGGAGGGACTTCATGTTTCGGCTCGAGAAGCGGATGCTGAACTTCGTCCCCAGGATCTCGATCGACCAGGTGTCCGTCTCGCCCGGGGCGATCCGGTAGATCCGGTAGGTCATCGGGAAGGGCTGCTGGTCGACAGGATTGACCGTGTCGACGTGCAGCGCGCCGTTGTCCCAGGTCTTGCACGGCACCCTGCCGCCCTTGCCGTCGGGCCGCTCGGTCACGATCTTGTTGAGTTGCGCGAACACGCGCTGGGGCTTCCACCCCGCCCGGAGCGGGATGTGAAGGGCATGCATCCCCAGGTCGCCGAGGCAGCCGTATTCGCCGTTCGTCTCGATCATCCGCTTCCAGTTGATCGGCTTGTCGGGATTGAGGTCGCTCGAATGCATGAACGAGCAGGTCGCCTCGATGATCCGGCCGAAGCGGTTTTCCTGGATCGCCCGGACGACCCGCTGCGCGCCCGGAACGAAGGGGAACTCGGAGGAGCACCGGACGAAGACCTGGGGATGCTTCCGGACCGCGTCCAGGATCGCCGTCGCGGCGGGAAGGTCGATGCCGAACGGCTTCTCGCCCAGGAGATGCTTGCCGGCCCCGATGATGTCGACGTAGGCCTTCTGGTGAAGGTGGTGCGGCAGGGCGCAGTAGACGGCGTCGATGTCCGGGCTCTGGAGGAGATCGGCGTAGGTCGCGGTGGCGATCCGGATCGACGGGAAGTGCTGCTGGTACCAGCCGAAGAGCGAGGGGTTGGTGTCGCAGATGCCGACGAGGGTGGGCTTGAATCCGACGTCCAGCAGGTGGCACCAGCGCGCCGTGGCCGACGCGAATTCGCGGCCCATCAGGCCGCATCCGATGATGCCGAAGCGGATCTCCCGCACTAGCCCTTCACCAGCTTGAGCGCCTGGTCCGGGGTGGCGTTCTCGTGGACGACCGACATGAACGCGCGCGTGATCCCGCCCGGATCCGGGTGCTGGATGACGTTGCGCCCGTAGACGATGCCGCAGGCGCCCTGCTGCATGAGCTCCCAGGTCCGCTGCAGGATCTCCCGGGTCGGCGCCTTGCCGCCGCCGCGCACCAGGATCGGCGCTCCGGCCGCCTGCACGACCTTGTGGTAGTCCCGGACGTCGTCGCAGGGGTCGGCCTTGAT